>Ga0207686_10001697_pt1 | contig 12267 bp, 9 predicted proteins | sample KBSM24metaG_FD_184396 | JGI IMG/M metagenome (GOLD analysis project Ga0207686, IMG submission 184396) | Miscanthus rhizosphere microbial communities from Kellogg Biological Station, Michigan, USA - KBS M2-4 metaG (SPAdes) (version 2) | ecosystem: Host-associated > Plants > Roots > Rhizosphere >...
GTCGCGCTGCTGGTTGTGGAACGGGCAGCGCGGACGGTTCACCGGCAGGTGCTGGTGGTTCGTGCCGACGCGGTACAACTGGGCGTCGTGGTAGGCGAACAGGCGGGCCTGCAGCATCTTGTCGGGGCTGAAGCCCATGCCCGGTACGATGTTGGCCGGCGACAGCGCGGCCTGCTCGACGTCGGCGTGATAATTGTCCGGATTGCGGTTCAGCTCCAGGATGCCGACGGGGATGCGCGGGAAATCACCCTGCGGCCACACCTTGGTCAAGTCGAACGCGTCCCAGCCCGTTTGCGCTTCCCAGGCGGCGCGCTGGACGTCGTCCATCACCTGGATTTCCACGCTCCAGCGGGGGAAGTCACCGCGGGCGATGGCGTTGAACAGGTCGCGCTGCGCGTAATCCGGGTCGACGCCGGCCAGGCGCACGGCTTCGCTTGCCGACAGGTTCCTGATGCCCTGCAGCGTCTTGAAATGCCACTTGACCCAGTGCTGCTGCCCGGCGTCATTGACCAGGCTGTACGTGTGGCTGCCGAAGCCGTCCATGTGGCGGTAGCCGTCCGGGGTGCCGCGATCGGAAAACAGGATCGTGACCTGGTGCAGGCTTTCCGGTGCGCGGCTCCAGAAGTCCCACATCATCTGGGCGGATTTCAGGTTCGTCTGCGGGTCGCGCTTTTGCGTGTGGATGAAGTCGGGGAACTTGATGCCATCCTTCAGGAAGAACGTCGGGGTGTTGTTGCCGACCAGGTCCCAGTTGCCTTCCTCGGTATAGAAGCGCACCGCGAAACCGCGCGGGTCGCGTTCCGTATCGGCCGAACCCTTTTCGCCGCCGACGGTCGAGAAGCGCAGGAACGTCTCCGTCTGCTTGCCGACGGCCGCGAACAGCTTCGCCTTCGTGTACTTGCTGATGTCGTGCGTGACCGTGAACGTGCCGTAGGCGCCCGAACCTTTTGCGTGGACGACGCGCTCGGGGATGCGCTCGCGGTTGAAATGCTGCAGCTTTTCGATCAGGTGGAAGTCCTGCAGCAGCACGGGACCGCGCGGGCCGGCCGTGATCGAGTTCTGGTTGTCGGGGACGGGGATGCCGGAGGCGGTGGTCAGTTGGGTCATGGCGGCGCTTTCCAGGAAAGTAAAAATGGCTATCGATGTTTTTGTTTAGATAGCTGCGTTCTATCTATAATCATGGTAGAGCGCCATGGGTATTTGTGCAAACTATCTGTTTATATGGAGCCTATAGAAAAAATCAATCGATGAGTTCAGCCATTGTAGAGTTAGGCTATTGCTTGAATTCATCAAATAATTCCAATCAGGAATAAATTATTTCCATGGACCTCGTACCGCCACCCCATATCGCCCTGAAACTGCCGGAATTGATCGGTGCGCTCAGCTATGCGCTCGACATCACCGAAGGCCAGCCGCCCGGGCATTGCATGCGTTGTTGCTGGATCGGCACACACATCGGGCGTGAAGCGGGGCTGACGGAAGCGCAACTGTGGGAGGTGTATTACACGTTGCTGCTGAAGGACCTGGGCTGCAGCAGCAACGCGGCGCGCATCTGCGAGCTGTACCTCACCGACGACCTCGACTTCAAGCGCGATTACAAGACAGTGGGCGACAGCCTGCCGCAAGTGCTTGGCTTCGTGCTCAAGCACACGGGATTGAAGGCGGGGCTGGCCGAACGCTTCCGCAGCGTGATGACCATCCTGCGCGACGGTCCGACAATCGCGCGCGACCTCGTGGCCACCCGCTGCCAGCGTGGCGCGGAGATCGCCAGCCTGCTGCGCTTCCCGCAGGGTGTGTGCGACGGCATCTATTCGCTGGACGAGCATTTCAATGGCCAGGGCAAGCCGGCCGGCCTGGCCGGCGAGGCGATCCCGATCCACGCCCGGATTGCGCTGCTGGCGCAGGTGATCGATGTGTTCCATACCGAAGGCGGCCGCGCGGCTGCGCTTGCGGAAGCGCGCGCGCGGGCGGGGCGCTGGTTCGATCCGCGCCTCGTCGAGGCCTTCGAGCGCGTCGCGCAATCCGAGACATTCTGGAAGGTCCTGGGCACCCCCGGTATCGACCGTGCCGTGGCCGAGCTGGAGCCGGCCGGAAGCGAGGTCGCCCACGTGCTCGACGATGATTACCTGGACGATATTGCTGCCGCATTCGGACAGGTCGTCGACGCGAAGAGCCCGTACACGAGCGGCCACAGCGGACGCGTCGCGTTGTACACGGACATGATCGCCGAAGCGATGGGCCTGTCCGCGCAGCGCCGCCGCTGGCTCAAGCGCGGCGCGCTGCTGCACGATGTCGGTAAGCTGGGCGTGAGCAACAGCGTACTCGACAAGCCTGGCGCGCTCGACCGCGCTGAGTGGGAAGCCGTCAAGCTGCATGCGGCCTACACGGAAACGATTCTTGGGCGCATCACGCCGTTCCGCGAACTGGCAGCCATCGCAGGCGCGCACCATGAACGCCTGGATGGCACCGGCTATCCGCGTGGACTGTCCGGCGCCGCCATCCGCATCGAGACACGCATCATCACGACGGCCGACATCTTCGACGCCATCACGGCGGCGCGGCCGTACCGCGGCGCGATCCCGATTCCGCAAGCGATGGACATGATGGCGAAGACCGTGGGCACCGCGCTCGATGCGGACTGCTTCGCGGCGCTGAAGCGTGCGGTGGAGCGGGTGCCGTTTCCGGAAACGGCTTGAGCCAAAAGAAAACGCCGCACGTCGGCGGCGTTCCGGTGCGGGTAGCCCGAAAAGGGCTCTGACCCCGAATTATTTCAGGTCAAACTCAGATCAGGCTCAGCTTGACGTCGATGTTGCCACGGGTCGCGTTCGAGTATGGGCACACGATGTGGGCGGCGTCGACCAGGTCTTGCGCCGCGGCGCGGTCCAGGCCCGGCAGGCTCACGGCCAGTTCCACGGCCAGGCCGAAACCGTTCGGGATCGGGCCGATCGAGACGCTGGCGTCGATGGCGGCGTCGGCCGGGACGGCCACTTTCTTCTGGCCGGCGACGAACTTGATGGCGCCCATGAAGCAGGCCGAGTAGCCGGCCGCGAACAGTTGTTCCGGGTTGGTGGCGTCACCCTTGCCGCCCATTTCTTTCGGCGGTGCCAGTTTCACGTCCAGCAGGCCGTCGTCGCTGCGGGACTGGCCTTCGCGGCCGCCGGTGGTGTGTGCCTTGGCGGTGTACAGGACTTTTTCGAGTTTCGTGGTCATCGCATTACCCTTTCAGTGGTTGAGTTCATATCGCGGCGGCGAGCCGGGCACGCATGGCCCTGATCTCGCCGACGAGTCTTACAACATCCTGCACGTCGCAACCGGTGGCGCCCAGGATGCAGGCCGGGATGCCGGCCGCCGCGTCCTTCAGTGCACGCGCTGCGTCCGTCAGCCGGATCACGACCCGGCGCTCGTCCTCAGGATCGCGGGTCCGGTCGACCAGGCCCTGCGCCTCGAGGCGCTTGAGCAGCGGGGTCAACGTGCCGGAATCGAGGAACAGGCGCTCGCCGATGTCGGACACGGCCAGCCCGTCGCGTTCCCACAGCACCAGCAGCACCAGGTACTGCGGGTACGTCACGCCCAGCTTGTCCAGGTGCGGCTTGTACACCTTCGTCATCGCCAGCGATGCCGAGTGGAGTGCGAAGCACAGCTGGTTGTCGAGCAGGAGAGCCGCGGTTGCGTCGTTCGTTTCCATGGGTTGAACTATAGCGCGCAATTCAATTGCGCACAATATGTTTGTTTTTATGCCGTCGATAGATGAAACCAATAGCCGAGTGATTAACGGGGCTTGCCGAACACCTGCGTCCAGTACGGCGTGCGGTTGCGGTTCTGCGGATCGATGGCGTAGGCCGCGCCCATCTCCGTGAACGTGGGGTTCATGATGTTGGCGCAGTGGCCGGGGCTGTCCAGCCACGAGGCGACGGCTTCCTCGACGCTGCGCTGGCCCGAAGCGATGTTCTCCCCGACGCGGGCCCAGCGGTACCCGGCAGCCGTCGCGCGGTCGGCGGGCTGGCTGCCGTCCGGCTGCTTGTGATTGAAATAATGCTTCTGCGCCATGTCTGTGCTATGGGCGAGGGCGGCCTGGCCCAGCAGCGGGTTCCACGTAAGCGCTCCGGCTGGGCCGAATGCCTTCGTCCCGCACGTGCGCGGCCGGGCGCGCGCGGCGTTCACGAGTGCGAGGATGTCCTGGCCCGCATGCGGCCAGTCGGGCAGGGGCGCGATGACGATGGGCCGCGCCAGCACGACCTGCCATTCGTTGCCGGTGTGTGCCGTGCCAATGGCGGCGAATTCAGGAGCGAGCAGGATGCGGCAGTAGTTGGGGCCGATGGCCGCCATGGCCGCCCGGGCGTCGGTTGGGCCCGTAACCGTGATCGCCTCGGCATGCGCGGCCTCGTAGCCGGCGCGCTGCAGTGCGGATTCGAGGAATGTGCCGGGACCGATGCGGATGCGCGCCAGGGCCGGTTCGACGGCCAGTGCCCCGGCCGGCGCGGCGGGACGGCCCGCGCAGCTGCCGGGCGCGGCGCGGTAGGCATTGATGAGATCGGCAAGCTCGTCCGCACGCGCGGGCGGGGCGGCGAGCATGGTGGCCAGCGCGGCCGCGAGCGGAACGAGACGGGTGAAGTCAGGCATGGGAAGGCAGCAGGAAAGGCTGCCTTCCAGATGGGGACGCCAGCACGGATTGGTAGGGTGGACGGCTGCACCTGCTGCGGATGACTGGCCGCATGATGTACGCCGTCCACGCGTTCAACCAGCGCGTGAACGGCCGCGTGGGCAACTCAATGCCGCAACGCGTTGGCGCCCGCCTGCAGGTCCGGCCGGCTGGGGTGGAAGGCGCGCTCGGCTGGCATCGTGTCGTAATACGCCTGCGTGCGGATGACCTTGCCGTCGCGCAGCGTGAACACGTTGACCCATGGATTGTCGTAGGTGAGGCCCGTCGACCTGACAAGCCACGTGGCTTCGCCCATGACGACGACCTTGTCGTTCTCCGCGACGGCATCCAGTATGACAAAGCGCACGGGGTGCAGCGCAGCGCCCACTTCGGAGAAGAAACGCGCGACCTCCGACTTGCCGTGGAAACTGCCGGCGAACGGGACGCCTTCCGCATCGGGGCTGATCCACTCGGCGTCGTCGTGGACATACGTCAGCATCTGCGGGATGTCGCCGCTCTGGAACAGCCGGTAGCCTTCCATGACGATCCGCTTGTTGTCCTGTGCATCCATGTTGTATCTCCCTGGTTCTGGTGTCGTTGGCGGCGGCGCCGCCTCATGAAGCCTAGCCGCAGCGGGAAGGAAGTCAAGAATAATGTGTGACTTTTGGTCGTCGGTGGCGCAGCCGGAGGGCATTACAATCAAACCATTAACGTGAAGGAAATGCCCATGCGTCAGACACTCATCGCCACCCTCGCCATCCTGGCTTGCGCCCCGCTTGCCCACGCCCAGCCGCAGGTGAAGATCGGCAGCGCCTCGCCGCTGTCCGGTCCCAGCGCGCACCAGGGCAAGGACATCGAGAACGGCGCCCGCCTGGCGATCGACGACCTGAACGCACAGGGCGCCACGATCGCCGGCCGGAAGGTCAAATGGGTGCTCCAGGCGGAAGACGACGGCAGCGATCCCAAGCTCGGCACGGCCGTCGCGCAAAAGCTCGTCGATGGCGGCGTGGCGGCCGTCGTCGGCCACCTGAATTCCGGCACGACGGTACCTGCCTCGAAGATCTACAACAGCGCCGGCATCCCGCAGATCTCGCCGGCCGCCACCACGCCGCTGTACACGCACCAGGGTTACAAGACGGCGTTCCGCGTGGTCGCCAACGACGACCTCGTGGGCCGCGTGCTGGCGCGCTATGCCATCGACACGCTGAAGGCGAAGAAGATCGCCATCATCGACGACCGCACCGCATTCGGCCAAGGGCTGGCCGACCAGTTCGCGCAGGACGTCAAGCGTTTGAAAGGGGCGGAGATCGTCAGCCGCCAGTTCACCAGCGACCGCGCGACGGACTTCAGCGCGATCCTCACGCAGATCCGCGCGCGCCGCCCCGACGTCATCTTCTACGGCGGCATGGACGCCACGGCCGGGCCGATGCTCAAGCAGATGCAGGCGCTCGGCATCGATGCGAAGTTCGTGTCGGGCGACGGCGTGTGCTCGGAAAAACTGCCGCTGCTGGCCGGCAGCGCGCTCGGCGACGACAAAGTGGTGTGCGTGGTGGCGGGCGGCGTCGACGCGCCGCTGGAGGCAGGCATGACGGCGTTCGCGGCCGCCATGCGCGCGGCCGGATCGTCCGACCCGGCTGCCTTCCTGCCGGCGCTCGCGCGGATCAAGTACCAGGGCATCACGGGCACCATCGCCTTCGATGCGAACGGCGACCTGCGCGACGCTGCGCTCACGCTGTACACCTACCGCAAGGGCCAGCTGACGAAGCTGCGCGTGGTGCGCTGACGCTCAATCCGTCACGACGTGCCACATGTTCATCTTCTTGTCGCCTTCGCGGTCGCCGGCCTTCTTGTCCTTGACGAACGTGTACAGCGGCTTGCCGTGGTAGGCCAGCTGTTTGGTGCCGTCGTCGCGGACGACGGTGGAATAGGGCTCGGCCAGGGGCGCGTCGCCCGCCTTCACGGCCGGCCAGTTGGCCGCGCAGGCGCCCGCGCAGGCGCTCTTGCCGTTGCCGGCGACGTCCTTGTCGAAGGTGTAGACGGTCATGCCGTGGGCGTCGACGAGGATGCCGTCGACCTTCTTGACCGGCGCCGGATCGGCGGCCTGGGCGGACAGTGCGAACAGGGCGCACAGGCATGCAGTACCAAGGTGCAAAGCTTTCATGGGGGCTCCTTTGAAAGGATGGATTGAAAGTCGGCGTGAAGACTGCCCGGCCATTCTAGTCCAAACCGCAAGGGGCGGGCGCGCTATAATGCCGGTCCGGCCACCCGGCCGTTCGTTCCTGCCAACCTGATTGTCTCCCATGTCTCTCGACTGGTTTTCGCCGGCGCAATGCGTCGGCTACATCGCGTTCGTCCTCGGCGTCGCCTCGTTCACGCAAAAGGACGACCGCCGCTTCAAGATGTTCATGGCCGCCGAATGCCTGGCCTACATCATCCACTTCGCCCTGCTGGGCAACCCGACCGCCGTCGCCAGCTCGACGATGTCGCTGCTGCGCTCCGTGCTGGCGCTGTACACGCGGTCGCGCTGGGTGGCGGGTGGCGTCGTCGCGATGAACGTCGCCCTCGGGCTGACGCTCGCCACGCGCCCGACCGACTGGCTGCCGCTGGGCGCATCGTGCGTCGGCACGCTCGCGCTGTTCCTGCTGCGCGGCATCCCCATGCGTCTTGCGATGCTGTGCGGGACCGGCCTGTGGGTCGCGAATAACATCGTCGCCGGCTCGATCGGCGGCACCGCGCTGGAAATCGTGATCGCCGCCGTGAACACGACGACGATCTGGCGCATGGCGCGCGCGGAGCGCGTGGCGCAGCCGGCCTGAGTCACATCAACGCCAGCCGTGCCGTGCGGCGCGGCAATCGTGGATAATGTCGCCTCGGCCCACTCTGCCAAATATCTGCATGGAGTTCACGCGCGACGACGTCATCCGCCAGTTCGACCCCGGCACCTTTGCCCGGGGCGAGGGGTATGCCCGCAAGGGCATGGTCATCTGGACCGAACTGGATGGCGACAAGATCCACGGCGAAGTCGAAGGCAGCTGCGACAACTGCTACCAGCAGACGATCCGCATGAAGCGCGACCAGCGCGGCGTGCGCTTCAGCGGCGACTGTAGCTGTCCCATGACGCACAACTGCAAGCACGTGGTGGCCGTTCTGCTGACCGAGCTGGAACAGGGCGCGGCGGGCCTGCCTGCCGCGGCCGAACGCTGGCTGCAGCGGCTGGCGGGTGTCCAGGACTATCTGCGGCAGACCGAAGGGCCGCTGAACGCGTCGATGGGGCTCGTGTACGTGCTCGTCCCGGAGCGCAAGGGCAGAGTGCCGTCGCTGCTCCCGTACACGGCGCATTTCAAACCCGATGGCAGTATCGCCGCGGCGATCCTCGAGGACGACCCGCTGCAATTACTCGCACGCCGGCCGCCGCACGTCCGGCGCGAGGACGAAGAACCGTTGCGCCTGCTGAGTGCGCTGCTGGTGAGCGAGGGCACGGCCCAGCCCGAGGGCGCATTCGGTGCCTGGCTGCTGGGCACGCTGAGCGCCGAAGGCCGGTTGTGGCGCGCAAGCACGCCGAACGAGGCCAAACGAGGCTATCTGGACCGCGTGCAGCCAGGGCAGCACAGGCACATGGATCTTGACTGGATCGAGGACGGCATCGATCGCGAGGCGGTAACGCTGGGCTGGCGCGTGGACGGTGGCGACTTTCCCGAGCACACCTTTGCCACCGACCCCGTGTTCTACCTGGACGGGTGCACGGTGGGCGAGGTCGCGCTGCCGGCGCAGTTCGCGGGTGTGCCGCCGGCCGTGCTGCTGGACCTGGTGGAACAGGCTCCCGTGCTGCGGGCGGAGCAGCGCAACGGCGTGGCCGGCCGCCTCGTCGAGCTGGGCCTCGACCGGCTGGTGCCGGCGCCGGCCTCCATGAAGGTGCTGGAACGGCGCGACGTCGAGCCGGTACCGCGCCTCGTGCTGGACAGCGTACAACTGCCGACGCGCCGCGACTGGGTCTGGCGCGACGTCGCGCTGCTGTCCTTCGACTACGACGGACTGTCCACGGAAGGCAGCGACGAGCCGGTACTGCGGATCGCGCGCGACGATGGCGTCGAGGTGATCGTGCGCGACCAGAAGGCCGAATCTGCTGCCGCCGCACGGCTCGCCGCCTGCGGTTTCGGTCCGCCGCCGCCCGATGCGCCGCTGCCCGACCATGTGTCCGGCGCGCTGGAATTGCCGGACCAGGCGGCCTGGCTGGCCTTCATGCGCCAGGAAGTGCCGCGCCTGCGCGAGGACGGATGGCTGGTCCAGATCGAACGCGGTTTCCGCTACGACCTCGCGCCCGTGGACGAGTGGTACGCCGACCTGGCCGAGGGCGAGCAGGACGGCAACGGCTGGTTCGACCTGGAACTGGGCATCGTCGTGGCCGGCGAACGCCATGCATTGCTGCCCCTGCTGGTGGAAATGATCCGCAACGCCCCGCGCGACTTCGGCGCCGCCGCGCTGGCCGCACGCGCCGACGACGCCGAACTGTTGCTCGAACTGGACGACGCGCGCCGCGTGGCCCTGCCGTGGGGCCGCGTGAAACCCATCCTCGAGACGTTGGGCGAGCTGTATTTCGCCGACCGCCTCGGCACCGCCATCCGCCTGCCCGCGATGGATGCCGCGCGCCTGGCGGAACTGGAGCGGGCGGCACGGCTGCGCTGGCTCGGTGGCGAGCGCCTGCGCGCGCTGGGCCGCAAGCTGCACGACTTCGACGGCATCCATCCCGTCGACGTGCCGGCCGGCCTGCAGGCGCAACTGCGCCCCTACCAGCGCGCCGGTCTGGACTGGATGCAATTTTTGCGCGAATACGGCTTCGGCGGCATCCTGGCCGACGACATGGGCCTTGGCAAGACGGTCCAGACGCTCGCCCACATCCTCGTCGAAAAAGAGGCGGGCCGTCTCGATGCGCCTGCGCTGGTCGTGGCGCCGACCAGCCTGATGGGCAACTGGCAGGCGGAAGCGGCCCGCTTCGCGCCGGGCCTGCGCGTGCTGCTATTGCACGGCAAGGACCGCAAGACCCTGTTCGACCAGGTGCACACGGCCGACCTCGTGCTCACCACCTATGCCTTGCTCGGCCGCGACGAGCCGGCGCTGCGCAAGCACCGCTACCATTTGCTGATCCTCGACGAGGCCCAGTACATCAAGAACAGCCGCGCCAAGGCGGCGCAGACGGTGCGCCTGCTCGATGCCCGCCACCGCCTGTGCCTGACGGGCACGCCGGTGCAGAACCACCTTGGCGAGCTGTGGTCGCAATTCCACTTCCTGATGCCGGGCCTGCTGGGCGACGAGAAGACGTTCAACGCAGCCTTTCGCAAACCGATCGAGCTGCAGGGTGACGTCCAGCGCAAGGACCTGCTGGCGCGGCGCCTGAAGCCCTTCATGCTGCGCCGGACCAAGGACAAGGTGGCCACCGAACTGCCTCCGAAGACGGAAATCGTGCTGCCCATCGACCTCGACGGCGCCCAGCGCGACCTGTACGAGACCGTGCGCGTCGCGATGGACAAGAAGGTGCGCGACGCCATCGACAGCAAGGGCCTGGCGCGCAGCCACATCGTGATCCTCGACGCGCTGCTCAAGCTGCGCCAGGTCTGCTGCGACCCGCGCCTGCTGAAGGGGACCGCCACGGCCACTGCGGCGGCCACGGCGGGCTCGGCCAAGCTGGACACCTTGCTGGAATTGCTGGACACCTTGCTGAGCGAAGGGCGCCGGGTGCTCGTGTTTTCCCAGTTCACCAGCATGCTGGCATTGATCGGCGACGCGTTGCGCGCACGCGCCATCGACTATGTCCTGTTGACGGGCGATACGACCGACCGCCTGGCACCGGTGGCCGCCTTCCAGCGGGGAGAAGTGGGCGTGTTCCTGATCAGCCTGAAGGCGGGCGGCGTCGGCCTGAACCTGACGGCGGCCGACACCGTCATCCACTACGATCCGTGGTGGAATCCCGCCAGCGAAAACCAGGCGACGGACCGCGCCTGGCGCATCGGCCAGGACCAGCCCGTATTCGTCTACAAGCTGATCGCACATGGCACGCTGGAAGAGAAAATCCAGGACATGCAACGCCGCAAGGGAGAACTGGCCAATGCCGTGCTGGATGCGGAAGGCGGACTCGCCGCGGCCATCGGGCCGGCAGACTTGCAAGTGTTGTTCGCCGGGTCCTGACGACCGGTGTCCATCGTGCACCAGCGTACGGACGGCCTCATCCGCGTGCGGCATCCTGAACCCGTGATCAATCGCTGATAAAAGGAGTCTATATCATGGGTAAATATTTCCTGGCTTGGATCCTCGGTGTTCCGGCAATCGTGCTCGTCATCCTGTACCTGTTCTTCCACTGATCGTAATGCCTGCGGCATTTTCCCCAAGTGCAAAAGTGCTCGCTAGAATAGTAGTTCGATAACACGACGGGAGAATGCATGAGGACAGGTACGCGGGCCGCGGCCCTCGTCGCCGGCGGCCTGCTGGCCTGCGCGGCCGGGGCGGCACAGGTGACGGACCCGGTGAAGGTGGCGGGCGGACAAATCGTCGGCACGTCTGACGACCACGTGAACACGTTTCTCGGCGTCCCGTTCGCCGCGCCGCCGGTCGGCAAGCTGCGCTGGCGCGCGCCGCAGCCCGTCGTGCCGTGGCAGGGCGTGAAGCAGGCGCGCACATTCGCGCCCGCCTGTGCCCAGACGGCGACCTGGGTGACGAATCCAAAAAGCGAGGACTGCCTGTATCTCAACGTCTGGGCACCCGAGAAGGCGCGCAAGCTGCCCGTCATCGTCTGGATCCACGGCGGAGGTTTCTATGGCGGCACTGCCGGCGTGCCCATGTACGACGGCGGCATGCTGGCGCGGCGCGGGATCGTCGTCGTCACCATCAACTATCGCCTCGGCATCTTCGGTTTCTTTGCCCACCCCGAACTGACGGCGGAGTCGCCGGACAAGGCATCGGGGAACCAGGCCTTTGCCGACCAGATCGCGGCGCTGCGCTGGGTGAAGGACAATATCGCTGCGTTCGGTGGCGACCCCGGGCGCGTGACCATCATGGGCGAATCCGCCGGCGCCGAATCCGTCGCGGCCCTCGTCGCGTCGCCGTTGGCGCATGGACTGTTCCAACGCGCGATCTCGCAAAGCGGCATGGCCACGCCGCTGGGTGCTGCCGAAACTGCGCTGTTCGACCGCCATGTCGCGGAACGCGAAGGGATGGCGTTCGCCGAGGCGGTCGGTGCGGCGCACCTGGCGGACCTGCGCGCGCTGCCGGTCGCCACGCTGCAGAAACAGGCATGGGAGCAGCATCCCATCGTCGACGGCCATGTGCTGCGCGCCGAACTGACAGCGACGTACCGCCACCACCGCCAGAACGACGTGCCGCTGCTCGCCGGCTGGAACGCGGAAGAGGGCAAGGACCTGGCCCCGGAGCTCATCGGCACGGACAAATTCACGGCCGCCAGTCACACCGCGCTCGTGACGAAGCTGCTGGGCCATGCGCCGTCCGCCGCGGTGCTGGCCGCGTACCCGGGTGCGACGGATGGCGAGGCCAGGGCATCCATCGACCGTCTCACGAACGACTGGTGGGGCTGGCGCACATGGTACTGGGCCGGCCTTCACGCGCGGTACGGCCACGGGCCA
>Ga0207686_10001700_pt1 | contig 12259 bp, 27 predicted proteins | sample KBSM24metaG_FD_184396 | JGI IMG/M metagenome (GOLD analysis project Ga0207686, IMG submission 184396) | Miscanthus rhizosphere microbial communities from Kellogg Biological Station, Michigan, USA - KBS M2-4 metaG (SPAdes) (version 2) | ecosystem: Host-associated > Plants > Roots > Rhizosphere >...
AAAAGGCATGACACGCGAAGACGAATCGAAAGAGCGGCAGATTTACCACGCGGAGATGCTTGGCATCCTGTGCGGCACCGCTGAACCCGGAGAACGCCAGCTTCAACTGGCACGATGCTGGACGGATCGGCACATCAAGAAATGCCGCGAACGCGAGCGCAACGAAAGGAAACCGCAATGAAAATCGAAGGCGAAAATGTCGTCATGTCCAAAGATAGGATGATCTGCATAATCCTTAACGCTTCGAGAATGTCAAAGAAACGATTCACCGAAGGCGTTCCACTGTGGAGCTTGGTGTCCAGTTTAACTGGGCAAGGATGCACGACATCGACTGAGATTTGCGAACAGTTGGGGCTCAAACCTTGTTCAAGCGCAGGACTTCCAGAGGCATTATGACATTCGACATCACCCCGACACCCGGCGCGATCCTGGGCCGAACGACGCTCAACCTGTCGAGAACTGCGGCGTATTCACTTGATCCAATCGACCAAGTAATTAACGCAGTTTGCGAGACATTCCGCATCTCGAAGCACGATTTGCTGGAGAAAACAAGGCAACAGCACGTCGCTTGGCCGAGGCAGATTGCCATGGCGCTGGCCAGCGAAACAGGCGATTTCGGCCTGCGCTACATCGGAGAGCGGTTCGGCATGAAAGATCACGGAACGGTGCTGCACGCCAAGCAGCGGGTGCAAGACCGTTGCGACACGGACAAGCGCAGCCGGGAACAGGTGGAGCGCGTGAAAGGAATGCTGGCATGATCTCGAACTTCGTCTGCCAAAGACCAATCAAGAACGCTTGGCAATCGTGTGCAACCAACCAATTCGTCACGCCTCACGCCGAGGCCGTTCGACTGATGGAACAAGGCTGGCGCTGGAACGGTCGAAAATACGCCAACCGCGAAGCGTGGCACGCCGCCATGCACGAAAGTTTTTTCAAGAAATACGGAAATAGCCATTGACGTTTTCCTCTACAGTCGCTAGATTAAAGCCGCTCAATCTGACAATCCTATGAATATCATCGAAATCCTAAGCACAACGCGCAAAGGAAAATTCGTCACCGAAGCCAGCGACAAGCTCGCTGCCCTGGTGAAGCAATGCCGCGCCACATCCAAAGCCGGTCAACTGACAATCACACTCAAGGTCAAGCCCGCCATGAACGGCGAGGTGTTCCTGACCGACTCGTGCGATTCCAAGCATCCCAAGCCCGACAATTCCGCCACGCTGTTCTACGACGACGAATACGGTTCGTTGCTCCGTGAAGATCCGCGCCAGGAACCTTTGCCGTTCACATCGGTCAACGAAGCTGTCAATCAATAATGAAAACGCCCATCGAAAATCTCCCGGACGACGCCATCAAATCGGTGGCCGAACTCGTCACTTCCGCCCAAACTGCAACCAGTGTCGGTGACGGCGGGAAACCATTCGTCATCCTGAACGATAACCAGAATGTCCAGGACGTGGAGCACATGCTGGCGCGGCCCACGCGCAAGACGGGGTGCCCGACGTTCGTTCGTGCTCAGTCGTTCATGGATTACGTGAACGATCACAAAAGCGAGGCGAGCCGGATCTACACCACTGGTTCGACGTTGACGGCGGTGTTCGATCATCACTGGACCGAACCCGGATGGGGTGAGCATCGCGCCAGTTACAGCATGAGATCATCGCTGGAATGGCAGGCGTGGACCGGCAAGGACAGGCAGAAGATGGCGCAGAAAGAATTCTGCGAGTTCATCGAGGACAACAACGCCGACATCGTTGGCCGCACCGACATGGTCGAACTGGTCCGCACGTTGCAGGTCAACTCCAGCGTGGATTTCAAGAGTTTCGAGCGCGGCGACAACGGAAACGCTTCCCTGATGTTCATTAAGACCACGCAGAGCAAGGCTGGAGAACGCGGCGAGGTCGAGTTGCCGCCGACGTTTCAAATCGGAATTCCGGCGTTTGAAGGCGGCGAGAAAAAACTGCTGACGGCCAAGCTCCGGTTCGACATTGGCGATGGCAAACTGCGCTTGTGGTTTGAATTGCAGCACGTCCAACGGACGCTGAACGAGCACGTCGATGCTGTCGTGGCCACGGTGGCCAAAGGAACCGGAATCAACCCATTCTACGGCACTCCGTAATCGCTTATGCCAATCAAATTCACATTCAAAAAACTGCCGGTTGACGCTGACGGTAAAGCTTACGATAGCCTTGAGGATTTTCAGGCGGCTCAAATTGCAAAACTCCTTTTGCAAAACGAAGATAAACTGGTTGCTGCGGAATCGGACGCCGTGGGATTAGGTTACATTTTCGTAGCTCACAAAGATGAGATAATGGAGATCCTCGAACTCACGATGGACGCTCGCCCGGTGGCGCGAGGCGTGAAGAAACCGCGCAAACCCAAGACCGAAACTCCAACGCAACCTGAACTCGCACCGCAATGAAACTAACCATAAGGGACATTGTGGTTGCGATCCTTTCAGCTATAGGATCAGCGTTGGGTATTGTATTGGTTGCCTCGTTACTTGATTCCTGCACGGCAGCCGTTCAACCAATCAAGCCGCGCAACGAACGCATGGTGCAGTTCGGCCACACCAACGCCGCGCCCATCGTGACCACCGGCAGCATGACGGTAACGAACATGGCTTCTCCGCTCTACGTCATCCCCGAAGCTGTGCTTGTTCAAACGCCGTTAGGTCCGATTTTGTTCGCGCACCAGCAACACGTTGCTGAACTGCGCCGGTTGTTCCCTCACCACACACTCACAAACTTGGTCATCTGGTCAAAATGATATGCCAAAAAAGGATTACCTAGCACTGACTTACGAAATCGAAGACGGCTACGCAGGCGGAGCACGGCCGCAGCAAGTTGAAATTCCAATTTAGGATATTCACGATTGTGAAACTCTTGATGAGGCAATGAAGCTCGCGGACGATTACATCCAAGAGGACTTCAAGCAAAAGGCTTACCCGTCCTACGACATCTCAGAAGAGATCGAAAACTGTTGGAATGCACGCCCAGAAGACTGAAACCTCACCTAAAACTTTGATGCAAACACGATTCCACGCCATTGATCCAAAACTCGAAACGATCCGCGTCGTCCTCGCTTACAAGTCCTACATCGCCAACAAAAACGTCAGCCACATTGGCCTTGGCGTGTCGGCGTTAAACACGTCGCAGGTGCTTAAAAGCCGGGGCATCTGGTGCGACGTGTGGCCAGTCAAGGACGAGTCCGACCTGGAAATCAGGCTCAAAGCCGCCCAGGCCGATGCCAACGCCACCGGCAAAGTGCCCGTCAGCCACGTCGTCATATCGGCGCCGTGGATCTTCGCCCCGTTCATCGCCATGCTGGCGTCCAAGTTTTCTGACGTGCATTTCGCAAGCATCAGCCACTCCAACGTCGGGTTCCTCGGGGCAGACCCGCGTTCGATGAAGACCCTTCGAGATTACATGGATGTGCAGCGCCAGTTCCAGAACTTCGATGTGGGAGCGAACTCGCGCCGGTTCACGAGCTGGATTCAACGCGCTTACGGCATGACCCTGGTTTACCTGCCCAACCTGTATTCCTTGCGCGATTCCAAAGGCGTTCGCCCGTCGTATCGCGGCGGCATCCTGCGCATTGGGTCGTTCGGCGCTGTCCGGACGCTCAAGAACCACGTCACGGCGGCGGCGGCTGCCCTTGAAATTTCCAGCCGGATGGGTGTGGACACGGAATTTTGGATGAACGCTGGCCGGGTCGAAGGCGGCAGCCATGCCAACGCCATTCCAGAGACGGTGACGGAGATGTTCAAGGGCGTTCATAATGCCACGTTCCGGCAAGCGGATTGGACGACCTGGGCAGCCTTTCGCAACCTGATCCGGAACATGAACCTGCTGCTGCAACCGTCGTTCACGGAATCGTTCAACATGGTCACGGCTGACGGCATTGCCGAAGGCGTTCCTTCCGTCGTGTCCGAAGCCATCGAATGGGTGCCGGAATACTGGCAAGCCAGTCCCGACAACGCCTTGGACATCGCCAACAAAGGCGTCGCATTGCTCAACGATCCTGTTGCGGCCAGCGAAGGGCGGCAGGCGCTCATCCGGCATAACGAACAAGGCGTGGCGTCCTGGCTGTCGTTCCTGATGCCAGCCATTCATCCCATCGTCATGTCGTGAAACGCTAATGATAAGCAAAGAATCAATCGAGAAAGTATTTGCCGAAAGAGCGAAGCGCGAGATGGAGCACATCGATAAGCTGTCTGAGGAATTGGAAGTGGTGAAGAAGCAGGCGGCGGCGATGCGTCAGGCCATCGGGGACTTTGTGCACAACGTAAAGCACAACCACGTTGCGGGAATGGGTGACTTCCGGGACACTGTTGAGTGCGACGCGAGTTTCCGGGAGTTGGAGCCATCGCTCTCTTCCAACGCTGGCCACGACTACATCAGCCGGGAGAGCGTGAAGCCGCTGGTGGATGCGCTTGTAAGGGCGCACCAAGAGGTAATGGATGGCGTAGTCGATTGGCTCGACCTGGAGGAATGCATCGACAATGCCGTCATCCACGCCCGAACACTTGGATTGATACCAAAATTTGAATCCAATGAAAATCCATCACAAGTGCCCTGATTGCGATTATGGGTCGTATGAGTTCGCCAGCGTCGCCATGCATTTCATGCGCTGCCATCACATACCTAAGTCGAGCGCCAGCGCCAAGGTGCGCAAGCTTCGAGCCGAGGTGGCCATGCTCAAGCACACGATTAGGAACCTTAAATGGAAATCCATGGTGCTTAGGCTACGGATAAAACGGAAGGCAAGAAAATGAAAGAAGGTGATAAGTTCGCATGGATAGGTCTTATTTCGGCAATCTTAGGCATTGCATGCATGCTGATATTCGTTTATGTCCATTTCGGTGGAGAAGCTTTCCTTTTTGCATTGGGAGCATCATTGGCCATGCTTGGATTGTTATTTTGCGGTGTCGCCAGAGAATTGTACAACGAAGATAAGTCTAAAAAGTGAGAGAACTGGTGCTTGTCATCCTGTCCATCGCTGCCATCAATGGCTGGACATGGACTCAGGTCATCGACGGAACGCCAGTCATTTATCGCGTCACAGGCATTCGCAATGGCATGGTGCGCTACTCGATTCACGCCCAGACGTGGCCGGTTGGGATGGAAGAAACGGGAACATCGGAACCCGTTCAGTTTTACAAGTTCGTGACGACACCATGAAATTTGAAATCAGCTACACTTGGGACAGTGACCTAATGAAGCAACGTGTGAGATGCTTTTTCAAACACAACTGGGAATCGCATCAAGTGGTGATCACATCTCATTCAGGCATGGATATCGTGGTTGCGTTCAAGATTTGCAAGAGGTGTGCAGCTTCCAAGCTGATCCACATTTTGATTTGAATGAAAACGTGGGCCGACTTCCCAAACATGGCCAGCACTTGGAATCTGCTTCCAACGCATCCTTGTGCTACCTTAGCCCATGAACATGAGCGTCCAATCCATCCTGATCGTCATCGCCCTGCTACTGACCATCGTAAGCATGATAAAACCGGCGTGGCCTCTCCTGCAAGTGGCCGTCCTCCTGGTCTGCGTTGCGCTCCTGGCCACTTGGTACAAATGACCTTGTTCCGTTGATCCGGTGGGGTCCGTGACGTCATCACGGATGGATTCCGTGCTTTTGAAATGCGGTTTCAAGCCGCTTCCATGCGTCATTGATCTTCGCCATTTTCCCTGATCCTTCCCCGTTTCCGGCGTCTGGATGGTAACGCTTGGCCATCTCCAGATACCCTCTCTTCGCATCGTAAAGCAGCACTCCAAGCTCCGTCCTTGGCCTGCCCCAAAATGATACCGAGTTCCTATCCGGATTGATTTCCACCCCGAAAAACCGCAACAGGAATTCTACCCGGACGAATTTAGTCAGCTTCCCATCGCCCCGAGCGTGTTCTTGAATCGCAAGATCGTTTTGCTGTTCCGACATCCTCTTGGGATTCAACCCCAGCCGTTTCAGCCTTCTGTAAAATGTTGCCAGGGAATAACCTGATGACTTTGCTGCTTCCCTCAAATTCCACCCAGACATCTCGCTCCGGACGATCAAGTATTCCCTCTCCTGGATCGCCAGATATTCCCTTGCTGTGTGGCTCGCTATCATATCTTTCAGACGCTGACTGCATTCTAAACCCCTTTCAATCCGTCCGTGATCGCTTGCTTCGCCCCATCACACCCGCCTTCGTGCTTCACTTCCTTACGTCTCTTCCGGTATTCCTTCATCCACGCCGCCTGATATTCCCTTCTCTGTTCAGGCCCCATCCTTTGCTTATACGCCTCCCCGTTCAACACCTTCCAGCCCCCATCAACATCCTCAATCCTCCTTCCATCATGCTCCTTGGTCCTTGAATACGGGTCCGGAGCTCTGAACCGTTCCAGCGCCACCTCGCATTCCTCTATCGTCACTCCAGCCCGTTTCGCCAGCCCAGGCACGCTCGCCTCCACCACATGCAGCCGGTTCTTCATCAGCAACATCGTGATCCAGACCAACCTCGTCTCCTTGCTCTCCTGCCACACCGTCGAGTCCAGCAAACTCTCAAAGACCTTCGTAAATCCAGGTTCCATCCCTCAAGCGTAATTACACTGTCAACGCTGTCAACAAAGTAATTACTTGTAAGACCTGTTTAGACATGCAGATGCAGATGCAGATAGAGTCTTCCGTAGCCTCACCAAAACTCGTCAAAGAAACCCAACCGAAGGCGTGTTTCTACCGGATGCGCCTTCCCCCGGTATCAGTTGCCAAAAACCGTTAGTAGGCCCGTAAATAGGCATGTGATCGTAAGGTCCATGTTCACATCACCTCCTTCCTTCTGAAAAATCATAGGCAAATCAGAATTTCTCTAGGGAGAGGGGTTCCACGAGCCACGCTCACCCGCCGAGCGCCCCCTCCCCCGCCACCGTGCCCCCACGGTCCACGGGCAAAAAAGCATGCTTGTCACCCCCACCCCACCCAGTTACCGACGTAACACGTTAACGATAACGGAGTTGCGCACAACATCAGTTAGACTGCTTTGGCGATGTTTGCTCAGGCGTCACAGGTGCTGATTGAGCCGCACTCGCCGGATCGCGCTGCACCGCTTGGGCGTCGGCATTGACGACCACACGCTTGCGCCAGGTCGGCTCGACCGACGCGCTCCTGGCCGCTCGGCGCCGTTCCTTGGCACGTTCCAGGTCGGCAACATCAATCGGCTTTGGAGCCGGTCGCATGGTGAGTGCAGCCTTGCGAGCTTCGAGGCGTTCCCAAGCACACGCGCACTGAGCTGCTTCGCGTTTATCGACGGTAGGTTCCTGGGTCATCGCATACAGAGAGCGTTGCATACGACGGAGTTGTGCAAGAGGCGAGAGTTTGTCGTCAGGGTCACAATGGTCCTGAGACTCGGAAAGGCGAGTTGCGGGTGACGGATTAGGATTAGACACGCCAAACGATTGCACGTTGCCAGTCGCTTAGTCAACTCTGGGTGAATTGCCCCAAACACGCTGGGGTCTGGTTCCCACATTGGTACCTATTCCCCACCGTTCGCGAACACAGTTAACGTTAAACATTGGTGTTCAACGATTGGTATATGCACTGCTTTATGTTTGAGTATGAACGTAAAACAACCCTCTCCTGGAATAGCCCAGCTATTGCACCCCGAACAATGTGGTGATTGGCACGATAAACCATTGCGATACATCGTCGTTGTCGGCTCATTCAACAACATTCTGACCGCCAAATTTAGCACCGTCAAAGACGCCCGAACATGGGCCGTTTGTGTGCGTCGTGGCAATGGTAATTACAAAACCACGTCCAACCTTTGGACGGCAACTTGGAACCGATAATGTCTAAACCCAAAGCACCACGACGCCTTGTGATCGGCAATTCTGTAATCCATGGCTATCGGGGTAATCCTAACCGGTGCATCGCACTTGAGTGCGGCCACTACATCTTTAATCGCTGGGCAGCTTATGGTTGCCGGGAATCAAAATACGTAGTCGGCAAATCAAAAGTGCAATGCTGGGAGTGCGCCAAGCCAAAGACACTTGTCCAGTTGACTCAAGAAGGAAAGCTCTGAGTTCCCCGAGTTCGCGCTCCTATCGGGGCGCGGCTTCGGTGAACACAAAGGCAAACACAATGAACTATCCGCACTCGGTTTTATCATGACCGTTGGACCGCGCAAGTGAAACTCGAAAATCGAATTGGATGATTCAATCACCTCGGGCAAGTGGCAGGAGACGCTAACGAACCCGGCAAACCGTGCAATTCAGCGCCGCGCAATGGTGGATTAGTTAGCATTGAGGAAAGGGATTTATGATCACCTACAACAGCGAACCAATCAAAATCCTGGCAGGCGACAGCCGCGACCGGCTCGCTACCATAGAATGGCCGGATGGCAAGATCCGCGTCGTAGCCGTTGAACGGCTGCGCGGCAATCGCGGCGGCATCATGGAAGTAATCGCCGTGTGGCAGCAGGCATGTCGGCAAACCGCAAACGAGAACCGAAAATGAACCCGCTATTGCTCGCCCTTAGCTTGTCGGTCACGCCGACAAACGCCGTTATCCGGTGCGTCACACCGGGCGCGGGGTCTTATTCGGTGCAATGCAGCGCGGACCTGCACAACTGGCGCGTCCTGGCCAGCGGTTACGTATCCGGCGCCGCGCATGTCGTGGCGCAGGACAAGGCGGGCGGGCAATGCAGTTTTTACCGCGTCGAATGGCGCGAGAAAGGCAAATGATGAACGACAAAATCCATGAGGCAGCGCGCACCCTCGGCAGCCGTGGCGGCAAAGCGCCCAAGACGATCACGGCAGCCGACCGGCAGCGGCGCCGAGATTGGGCGCGAGGCTTGGCCAAGATCCGTGAGGCAAAGCGCAAGCCGGTGCTCCCGGTGCAAATCGGCGTCCGGGTCGTGGTCATCGACCGCCATGGCCAGCGCTGGGCTTACACGGCAGAAAACGTGGCGCACGCCATTACCCTGGCTCGCCACGATGGCATCGACGCCGTTGGCGGAAAACTGGAGGCAATATGAACGACAACGACGCCCCCAAACGCTGGGACCAGACTGCATTCTCGTGCGCTGTCCTAATCTTGCCCACGCTGCTTGGCCTGCTTGCTGGCGCTTGGGCAGCTTTCCTGCACTGACCGACCCCGTCCAACCCGACCCGCTTGGAGAAATCCAGGCGGGTTTTCTGTTGTTTGGGCGTATTCACCCAATAATGGAATCGCGTAAAGGCCGTTTTTTAGCGTTTTGATTGCGTGGCCTGTCCGAATGGTGGTTCCGGAGTATTCGGATGGGATTTACGGCCATAGCCAAAGGCAACGCCCCATTCCAGGGAACAGGGCGTGGTCATGTATCAGCGATTCGTGGTGTTACGGGGCTTTAAGACTCCCCGGCATGGTGCGCTCCTTTCTTGGTGGTTCCTCCCAAATCTGGCGTGCAGTTATCGGCGCTGCTGACGAATATAGGGTGTATGTCATAGCCAAGAGATGCGGACGATTGTGCCTTCTGGCCCAAAGGTTTGCACTTGTCCGCACTCAAAGCGGATTCTGTTTGATCCGTCATCAATGGCGAGGCTGTAGGCGATGGCGTCGCGGAGCGGCTTGGCCCCGGCAGTGAAGTTGTCGCTGTCAAGGATGCGTCGCCGAAGCCCGATAATCTCAACGCACACTCCCACGCCACCTTTGCGGCTTTGTTTTGCTGGTGTGTCACGGACCAGTGCTGGCGCAAGTTTGGGATGCTCGGGACTTTCCATGGCACCCAAAGCAGCAGAGTTCGCTTTGAGGAAGGAACTGGAGGCATTCGGAAACTTAGCCTTGAGCTGTTCCGGTGTCATTTTTCGACTTGGTCTGAACGAATAGCCAGTGATCGCTTTGCCAAACGCAGATGCCATGATCCAGGGCTTGCGCCATCGGACCGGCCAGCTCTGGCGGTTGTTGTTCCTTGTCGGCAAACCGCTTGAGTATCTCCGCACGCTCCCAATCCGCGCCCAGCATCATGCCTGGACGCGACGAAATGAACGTGTGGATGTAATTGCCATCAGGCAGCATTGCCTCGGCCTGTTCCGGCGTGAGTTGAACCCGGTTGCTCATGCCTTATCCTCCTGCGCCTCCTTCATCAGCCGTTTCTTCTCTTCCTGGGCGGCGTAGAGTGCGTTACTGCATTGGGTGTGCGACTCCCCGGTTGCTTCTTCAAATTGCAACCCTAAAGGCGTGTCGATGTGATTCTTAGAGATGATCTCGCAAGCTGAATTAAGTTCGGACTTGGCCGATGCAAGGTGTTTTTCGAGATCCTCCCATTCTTCGCGTGTCAGAGTATTCATGGGATAATGTCTAAAGGTTCTGTTTCGGTTGCTGATTCGGACTCTTCTTCCGGTTCCTCGATCTCATCGTAGAGGGTATCCATAGCAAGAAACCAATCGTCACAATCTGTTAGCGGCCAATCGCCGTTGCGCTTGTCGTAAGACGGCCAAGTCCCCGTTTCTAGCCCCTGGCAATAAATGCCTAGTGCCTTCTGATAGAGTAGTCGGCCGTGCCCTAGGAAGCGTTGCGTCATTAGCGGCGGCGGCGTGCGGAACTCGTAGGGAGAATAATTCTCGATAACGACATGCCCGAAGTCTGTCCGTTGCTCGCGGGTAGCGGCATTCCACAAATCCCGGTAGAGCGCGGCTTGAATGGCGTAACCGTATCGCTGGGCATCGGCGCGGAATGAACGCGGGGAAGCGTTCTGCGTTGTCTTGAGATCCCATAACGAATTGCCGAACACCGGATGATCCGGCTCCGGGCAAATGTCGATCAACGCCTTGAGAGGAATCTTGAACCCGGTTTGCTTGTCGTGCCATTCGGCCACGATCATAACCGCGTGTGCCGAGTGCTCGATAAGATCGACAATCAACTTGTCCTCGCGCAGCCTTTGGAGCGCGGCATGAACGCTGGCGTTCGTCTTTTGATCAACGATCTGCCCAGGATTATCTCGTGTCCACGCATCCCACCATTTGATGTCCTCAACGGTCTTTGGAGACGGCTTGGCGGCGTTGAGCTGGGATTTAGTCGGCTTTTTAGGGGCGTCAGCCGGGAGCACCGCGAACTGCTGCGGCCATTGTTTTGGCGTCAGCAGCAGACAATCGAACAGCGTTCCGAACTCCTTCGACTTGCTGGCAGGCGATTGATAACCCTTCACCCAGCGTTGCGCGTTGCGGAGAATCTCGCTCAGAATGTGCGCCCGAACATGCAGTCCAGGCGAACCTCGTTCCTGATCTTCCACTTCATATCGTTCTGGCGTGATGTTGTGTCCGATGATTTGAGCGTTCTGTATCATTGCCGTTCCTCCAAGGCGATTGTGGCCTTATCGGTCAGCGAACGAATTTCGTCCGCTGTCAGGTCGTTGATGGACTTAGCAGGTTCCATGTCGCACATCTTTACGAGCCAAGATCGAGCTACGTCCCATTTATTCTCGGTCCCGCGAACCGGCTTTAGCGCGGTCCAAAGCGTCTTTCGCAACGCTGTGACGTTCTCATTGCCGTCGACGCAATCGGTGTCCTTATCTGCTGTCCTGATGCCGAACGCCGCGCAGAAAGCGTAGCGCGTTGCGTAGGTCATCGCCGCGCCGTACTTCTGCTGTGGACTCATGCCCGCCTTGGACTCGGAAGGGACTTTGAATCGTTTCTCTTCCTTGTGCCCCCCGCGATGCGTGACGGTGACGATAGCTTCGACCCACCCCTCTGTCACAACCCCGTCCTCCTGATGGCTGAAACCGTGCTTGGTCAGGTAAGGCGTAACATCCTTAACGATCCGCTCCAGGGGCGCGTAGTTGTAACGGTTCTCGTGGCCTGCACGGCTGCGAAGGATGATCGGACATTCAGCTTGAAACGCCGCCAGGGCATCGAAAAAGTCGCGGCGGGCAGTTTCGCCAAGTATCTCCTTCCGCACGACCATGAGCCGCTCCAGCGTGGCCACATCGACGTTGCCTTTCTCGACGGCCATCCGAAGCAAGTCCATCGGTTCATTGAGCTGCGGCGCCCGTTCCAATTCTCCGACCGCGTCCCGCACGGTTACAGCTCTTGACGGAGCGTGATCGCTTGGCACGTCGATTGTTTTTGGTTCGTTCATATTAGAATGCGGGTTGAGTCTCGTCTTGCGATTCTGGAATAGCTGCGAGTTCAGGTTCCGATTCGCGCAGCGGTTCGGGGCACTTGACTACTTTCTTGAGCACCCGTTGCGCTGGCAAGTCTACCCATTCTTCGACCAGCTTGCAGCATGGCGGTAATTCACCAGAC
>Ga0207686_10001702_pt1 | contig 12256 bp, 12 predicted proteins | sample KBSM24metaG_FD_184396 | JGI IMG/M metagenome (GOLD analysis project Ga0207686, IMG submission 184396) | Miscanthus rhizosphere microbial communities from Kellogg Biological Station, Michigan, USA - KBS M2-4 metaG (SPAdes) (version 2) | ecosystem: Host-associated > Plants > Roots > Rhizosphere >...
GTGCCGCCCACCGCAGTCTTCGTCTGCAACGACCTCATGGCCATGGGCGCGCTCTGCGCCGCGCACGAGTGCGGCCTGCGCGTGCCCGAGGCGCTCTCGCTCGTCGGCTTCGACGACATCGAGCTGGCCGCCTTCACCAGCCCGCCGCTCACCACCGTGGCCCAGCCCAAGCAGCGCATCGGCGCGCTGGCCGTGGACATGCTGATGGAACGCATCGAAGGCCGCCGGCAGGCAGCACGCCAGGTCATGCTGCAGCCGGAGCTGCGCGTGCGCGCCTCCACCGCTGCGGCCACCCCGACACCGACCACAACAAAGAACCCCGTCCTTTCATGAAAGACCGCGTGACCGCGCCCCGCATTGCCGTCGTCGGCAGCCTCAACATGGACCTGGTGCTCCAGGTCGAACATGCCCCGCAAGGCGGCGAAACCGTGCTGGCCCGGAGCCTACTGCTCGTGCCCGGCGGCAAGGGCGGCAACCAGGCCGTGGCCTGCGCGCGCCAGGGTGCCCGGGTATCGCTCTTCGGCCGCGTGGGCGACGACGACAACGGCCGCGCCCTGCGCGCCGCGCTGGATGCCGACGGCATCGACCACGGCGGCGTGCTGAGCGACCCCGCCGAGCCCACGGGCGTGGCCGCCATCACCGTCGAATCGACCGGCCAGAACCGCATCGTGGTGGTGCCCGGCGCCAACGGCCGCTTCACGCTGGACGCCGGCCTGCTCGGCGCCGCGCTGCACGGTGCCGGCGGCCTGGTGCTGCAGTTCGAATGCCCGCTCGCCGAAGTGCTGGCCGCCGCCCACCAGGCACGCGCCGCCGGCTGCCCGGTGCGGCTCAACCCCTCGCCCATCCAGCCCCTGCCCGACGCGCTCTGGCCGCTGGTGGACACCCTGGTCGTCAACGAAGGCGAAGCCGCCGCGCTCACCGGCCTGCCCGTCGCCACGCCCGAAGAGGCCGCCGCCGCCGCGCAGGCCCTGCGTGCGCGCGGCCCGGCCCAGGTCGTGGTCACGCTGGGCGCTGCCGGCGCCGTGGCCGCCGACGCGGCCGGCTGCCGCCACCACCCCGGCCTGCGCGTGCGCGCCGTGGACACCACCGCTGCGGGCGACACCTTCCTGGGCGCCCTGGCCGTGGCCCTGGCGCGCGGCGACACGCTGGACGAGGCCGTGGGCGACGGCATGCGCGCCGCAGCCTTGTGCGTGACCCAGCCTGGCGCGCAGCCCTCCATTCCCACCCGCGAAGCGGTGCTGCAGAGCCCGCCCGCCCCTGCCTGGACCGCACTGCCATGAAACGCACCGCCCTGCTGCACGCAGAACTCTCGCACGCCATCGCCAGCCTGGGCCATGGCGACATGCTGGTCATCGGCGACGTGGGCCTGCCCATCCCGCCGGGGCCCCGCCGCATCGACCTGGCCCTCACGCCCGGCATCCCGGCCGTGGCCGACGTGCTGCGCGCCGTGCTGTCCGAGATGCAGGTCGAACGCGCCGTGATCGCCACCGAAGCCGTGGCGCGCGAAGGCGGCGACCTGCCCGCCTGGTGCGTCTTGCCGGTCACGCCCGCACAGCTGCCGCACGACGACTTCAAGCGCCTCACGGCCCAGGCGCGCGTGATGGTGCGCACGGGCGAATGCACGCCCTACGCCAACGTGGTGCTGGTGGCGGGCGTGACGTTCTGAGCGCGCAGCGCGCCTTTCTGCCTGCGCGCGCTCGGCGTGACTGACGCCCCGGCCGGGGCGGATCAGTGCCCGGCCAGCCCCACGTCGGGCAGCTGCGGACGGCTGTCCAGTGCCTTCTTCATGATGGTTTCCACATGCTGGCGGTCGGCCGCCGGCAGTTCCAGGCGCGGCGGGCGCGTGCGCCAGGTGCCGCGGTCCACGAGGTGCTCGCACAGCTTGATGCACTGCACCAGGTCGGGCCGCGCATCCAGGTGCAAGAGGGGCATGAACCACTCGTAGAGCGGCATCAGTTCCTCGAAACGCCCGGCCTTGGCCAGGCGGAACAGCGTCTCGCCTTCCTTGGGAAAGGCATTCGACATGCCGGACACCCAGCCCGCGGCGCCCATGGCCACGCTTTCGACGACCACGTCGTCCAGCCCGGCGAACAGCACGAAGCGGTCGCCCACCATGTTGCGCGTGTCGATGAAGCGGCGCGTGTCGCCGGAGCTGTCCTTGAAGCAGACGATGGTCTCGCAATCCGCCAGCGAGGCCAGGATGTCCGGCGTCACGTCGTTCTTGTAGATCGGCGGGTTGTTGTAGACCATCACCGGCAGGTCGGTGGCCTTGGACACGGTGCGGAAGTGCGCGGCGGTTTCGTGCGGCTTGGAGCTGTAGAGCAGCGCCGGCATGACCATGATGCCGTCCACGCCGATGCGCGCGGCCTCCTTGGCGGTATCGACGGCGAAGGCGGTGGTGAACTCGGCGATGCCGCAGATCACCGGCACGCGGCCCTTGGCCACGGCACGCCCGGCCTCCATGATGGAAATCTTCTCGGCCGTGGAGAGCGAGCAGTTCTCGCCCACCGTGCCGCAGACGATCAGGCCGGACACGCCGTCCTGGATCAGCGCGTCCATGACGCGGGCCGTGGCCTCCACATCGACGGACATGTCTTCGCGGAACTGCGTGGTGACGGCGGGAAACACGCCCTGCCAGGTGACTTTGGAACTCATGATGGCCTTTCTCTGTATCGGAGGGATGGGTGGGTAAAGGGTGGATGCGGCCCGCCGCGGCTCACAGCGCGGCGCCGGCCTTGCGCAGTTCGGCGATCGCCGGGGCCTTGGGCAGCCACGCGGCATCGAAGGTCTTGATGGCCGCCTCCACGTTGCCGGCGGGCTCGGCCTTCATGGGGATGCCGGTGGCCTTGAACTTCTCCAGCAGACCCGGTTCGGTGCTGGCGATCTCCTGGATCTGCGCGTCCAGCGCGCGCGTGACGAGGCTGCGGATGAGTTCCCTGTCCTGTGCGGAGAGCGTGGTCCACACCCGGCCCGAGACCAGCGGCGCGAACGGCATGAACAAGGCGTTCATCTGCAGGATGACCTTGGAGACCTTGTCGAAGCGCGCATTCCAGGAGAACTCGATGTCCGCCTCCAGCGCATCGACCTGGCCATTGGCCATGGCGTCGAACACCTGCGGGGTGGGAATGGGCGTGGGCGCCGCGCCGAACGACTGGTAGAAGTCGCGGTACACGGGCGTGGGATTGATGCGCAGCTTCAGGCCCTTGAGGTCGGCCGAGCTGTTCAGGTCCTTGGTGGAGAACACCGCGCGCATGCCGGTGATGCCCCAGCCCAGGCCGATGGTGCCGGTCTCGCGCGGCAGCACCTCCAGCAGCTTGAGCGCAGCCGGCGTCTTCACCAGCTTGGCGACCGCCGAGGTGCTGCGCACCAGATAGGGCGCATTGATGGCGGCCACGGAGGGCACGCGCGAGCCCAGTTCCGCCGCCTGGATCCAGCCCATGTCCAGCGCGCCGGACTGCAGCTGCTGCATCATGGCCGCCTCGTTGCCGAGCTGGCCCGAATGGAATACGGTCGCCGTCAGACGGCCACCGCTTTCCTTCTTCAGCGCCTCGCCGAAGGCGACGGCGGCGCGGTTCCACGAATGGCCGGCCGGCGTGATGAGGCCGATGCGGAACTCCTTGGCCTGCTGGGCACGCACGAGCGCGGGAAATGCCAGCGAGGCGGCGGCTGCGGCGCTGCCGGCAGCGAACGAACGGCGGGAAACGGTCATGGCAAAGACTCCGTCAGGGTGGGAAGGAACGGGGGGAAGAAGCGGGAATCGGTTCAGCCGAGGCATGGAGACAGCTCACTCGATGAGCGCCAGCGACAGGCCGGGGAAGATCGACAGCAACACCAGCGCCACGCAGCAGATCAGGAAGAAAGGCAGCGTCACGATGAACATCTTTCCGGGCTTGGCCCCGGTGACGGCCGCCGCCACGAAGAAGCTCAGCCCCACGGGCGGGGACATCAGCCCCAGCACCAGATTCACCACCACGACCACGCCGAACTGGCGCGGGTCGATGCCGTAGACCTCGGTGGCGATGGGCAGCAGGATGGGCACGGTCATGATCAGGCCGGGAATGCCATCGATGACGGTGCCGATGACCAGCAGGATCACGTTGGTCAGCAGCATGAAGCTGATCGGGTCGTGCGCCACCGTCTGGATCCACGCGGCCGTGGCCTGCGGCACCTTGCCGAAGATGAGGATCCACGAGAACACGGCCGCCGCGGCCACCAGGAACAGCACGATGGCCGAGTAGATGCCCGAGCGCACCAGCATCTCCGGGATCTGGCGGAAGCTGAATTCGCGCGTGACGTAGCGGCCCACCAGCGCCGAGGCCACGGCGCCCACGGCGGCCGCTTCCGTGGGGTTGGCCAGGCCGCCCAGGATGGAGCCGACGATGACGATGGGAATCAGCAGCGTGGGACTGGCCTTCACCACCGTCGTGGCCCGCTCGCGCAGGCTGCGCTTCTCGCTGCGCGGGTACTCGTAGATCCAGCCCATGCAGGCGATCACCACGAAGAACAGCACCGTGAGCAGGATGCCCGGCAGGATGCCGGCGATCAGCATGTCGCCCACGGCCACCTGGGCGAGCACGCTGTAGACCACGAACATCACGGAGGGCGGGATGATCGGACCCAGCATGCCGCCATACACCGTGAGGCCGGCGGCGAAGGTCTTGTCGTAGCCCTTCTTCTCCATCTCCGGCACCATGATCTGCGACATGATCGCCACCTGCGCCGTGGCCGATCCGATGATGGACGACACCAGGCAGTTGGCCAGCACGTTCACGTAGGCCAGGCCGCCCTTGACCGAGCCCACGAAGGCCATCGACAGATCGATCAGCCGGCGCGTGATGCCGCCGCCATTCATGATCTCGCCGATCAGGATGAAGAGCGGAATGGCGATCAGCCCGTAGCTGTCGACGCCACCGAACATCTGCATGGGGAACGACTGGAACAGCACGGCGTTGCCCGTGTCCCAGATGTAGAACATGCCCGCCAGGCACAGGCACACCCCGATGGGCACGCCGACGAACAGGATGGCGGTGAAGAAGAGCGTGGTCAGCATGGCAGGGCTCCCTTGCGTGTGCGTGGCTTCATCAGTTGACGACGGCTTCGGCGTCGGAGGACGGAAAGCCTTCGTGACGGCGGCGCGGCTGCCAGCCCAGGTCTTCCACCAGGTTGGCGGCGGCATGCAGGGTCAGCGTGGCGGCGAACAGCGGCAGCACGGTCTGCAGCAGCCAGGTGGGCCAGTTCAGCGTCTGCGTGCGCTCCGTGTAGAGGAAGTTGAACGACTCGGCCGCGTACTCCCTGGCGTCGAAGCCGGCGCGGGCGATGCCGAGCGGGTCCATCCAGATCCAGCACATGGCCAACAGCGCGATGCCGAAGAACAACACCCCGCCGCCCGCCAGCACCTTCAGCGCCCGCGCCGGGCGCGGGCCCAGCCTGTCGCTCAGCAGCGTGACCGCGAAGTCCATGCGCAGCCGCGTCATGGCGGAGCCGCCGATGAAGGTGAGCCACACCACCGAATACACCGCCGCCTCGTCGATCCAGTAGATGGGCATGCCGGTGTAGCGCGTGGCCACGTTCACCAGGATGAGCACCATGAGCAGCGCCATCAGGCCCAGCAGCAGCCAGCGCTCCACCCGCAGCACGGCGGACGAGGCATCGAGCACCAATCTGGACAGGGCGTTGCTCCGGGTTTGGGCTGGCTGCTGCATCTTGGGTATTCCTTTGAGATATTTCAAATATATTAGCTGTATGCTAGAGTGCCAAGCAATCTTGATGCCACGGTTTTTTGTCCGGGCTAACCCGAGGAATGGAAGCAATGCAGAAGAAGGCGCTACCCCAGCGCAGACGCGATGCGGACGTCGCCTACGACGCCATCGAGACGCTGATCTCCACCCTGGCGCTGCCGCCGGGCAGCCCCGTGGTAGAGGCGGAGATTTCCGAGCGCATTGGCCTGGGCCGTACGCCCGTGCGCGAGGCGCTGATGCGGCTGATGTCCATCGGACTCATCGCCCAGCAGCCCCGGCGCGGCCTGCTGGTGTCGCCGATCGACCTGGCCAACCATCTGGACGCGATCCAGACGCGGCGCGTGCTGGAGCGCGTGATCGCCTCCTGCACGGCGCGGCGCGCCAACGCGGCCGAGCGCCAGCAGATCCAGGAATGCGCCGACCGCATGGTGGCCGCCGCCGGCAAGGACGACCTGAAGGCCTATATGCGCGCGGACCATGACCTGGACACGGCCAACCACGCCGCCAGCCGCAACGCCTCGGCCGTGACCGCCGTGGTGCCGCTGGTCACCCAGTGCCGGCGCTTCTGGTACGCCTACCAGCATGCGGGAGAGATCAAGGAAGGCGCCCGCTGCCATGCGCTGCTGGCCCACGGCATCGCCACCGGCGACGAGGCGCGCGCCGTCGAAGGCTCGGACGCGCTGATGGACTATCTGGAAGCGTTCACGCGCCGCGTCATCAACAACTGAGCGAGCCGCCCGGCGTCTCGTTCAGAACCGCTCCCACCCCTGCAGGAACCGCCAGGCACCTTCCGGCACCTTGGCCAGCGGCACGCGGCCGATGCGGATGCGCTTGATGGCTTCCACGCGCAGGCCCACGGCCTCGCACATCGACGGGATCTGGCCCGGGCGGATGCCCTTGAGGGCGAAGCGCAGGCGGTTCTCGTTCTGCCAGCTGACCTTGATGGGCGGCAGCGGCCGGCCGTTGAACGAGAGGCCGTGGCACAGGCGCTCCAGGCCGCGCTCGGCGATCTGGCCCGACACGGTGACGATGCATTCCTGCTCCAGCGACTCGATGTCTTCGGCCAGCTTGCGCGCCACGCGGCGGTCCTGCGTATAGACGACGAGGCCGCTGGCCTCGGTGGGCAGCGGCGTGAAGCATTCGAGCAGGCGGAAGTGGCGCTGCAGCACGCGCACGCCGCTCGCATCCTCGGCGGCATGGGTGTCGGCACGCAGCAGCGTGACGGCCTGGGGCGCACCCTGGCTGCGGCTGCCGTGGCTCTGGTGGCCGGAGCCCGGGCCCGCCGGGGCCTGCACCGCACCGCCCAGCCCGGCCTCGTAGCCGGCGGGCTTGTGCAGCAGCAGGGTGACGGGGGTCAGCTCCATCAGGTTGGCGTCGGGCGAAAGCGCCACGGTCTGGCCCGGCGAGACGCGGGCGCCGGGCGCCTCGACCACGCGGCCATCGACGCTGACCCAGCCGCCTTCGATGTATTGCTCGGCCGTGACGCGCGAGCAGCTCAGCTGTTCGGCCAGGCGCTTGGCCAGTCGCACATGGGCGGGCGGTGGGGTGAGGGAGTTCGGTTGCAAGAAGGTCTTCCAGTTCAGAAATTGCCGGGCTCCATCGCCCGGATGCGCTCGACATGCGCCAGCAGCGAGCGTTCGGCCACCGGCCAGAGCCGCTCGGGCACGTCGCCGTAGGCGTGGCGCACCCAGTCGTGCGTGCTGCCCTGGGGCAGCGCCTGCATGGCGGACAGCACCTTGGCCTCGCGGGCCAGGCGGTGGGCCTTCAGGCGGGCGATGGCGCCGCGCGCATCGCCCAGCACGTAGCCGTGCGCGGGCAGGATGAATTCGGCGCCATGCAGCGCGCACAGGGCGCCCAGCCGGTCCAGCGAATCGAGGTAGTCGGCCATGTTGCCATCGGGCGGGTCCACCACCGTGGTGCTGCCGTTCAGGATGTGGTCGCCGCTGAAGAGCAGGCCGTCTTCGCGCAGCAGCAGGCAGACATGGTTGGCCGCGTGGCCGGGCGTGTGGATCGCCTCCAGTGTATGGGTGTTTTCCGGCGATGGCGCAGATGGGGCGAGCGTGAGCAGCTCTCCATTCGATAGCACCCGGTCGGGCGCGAAGCGGCTCGCTGCGCGGGCCGTGGGCGCCGAGGGCAGGCCCAGCACCGGCGGGCGCGGCCGGCCGTGCGCGGCCACGCGGGCGGCGAGCGGCGCGGCGCCCGGGGAATGGTCGGGGTGCGAATGCGTGCAGACGATGGCGCGGATGTCGCCGCCCGCGGCGCGCCAGAGGCGCTCCAGGTGCTCCTCGTCCTCCGGGCCGGGGTCGATGGCGATGTAGCCCGTGTCCGGGTCGCCCACCAGGTAGCTGTTGGTGCCGGGGCCGGTCATCACGCCGGGGTTGGGCGCGGTCAGGCGCTGCACGTTCTTCAGGAGGGGCACCGGCCGCTCGGTCTGCCAGTCCAGCGCGTGCAGCATCTGGCCGTCGGGGCAGACCAGGGCCAGCTCGCCGAAGGGCGGCTCGTGCTCCATGTAGCGCGCCTCCTGGCCCGCGAGCAGGCCGCTACGCGGGCAGCTGGACCAGAGCGGCGCCTCGTCCTGCTGCTGCGCGACGGCTTCCAGCACGGCGCCGGCGCTGCCGAAGGCGGCCAGGCGCTCCAGCGTGCGCACGGTGGGGAAGATCATGAAGAACTGCCCCGCCGCATGCCGCGCCAGCGCGTCGGCCGGGCGCACCCAGACGGGCTCGAACTGCTCGGATTCATCGGCCACCGGCTCCTGCCCCTCGGGCATGCGGGCGACGAGAAACGGCACGTCGAAGCGCTTGGGCAGGTCGCGGTCGGCCGTCCAGTGCGCCAGCACGAAGACGGCATCGGCCGCCAGCGCGAGGCCGCGCGCCTGGCACTGCGGCGCGAAGGGCGCGGCACGGTCCAGCGCGGCGATGTCGGCGGCATCGGCGAAGCGCCCGTCGGCATGGCGGGCCAGCAGCACGCCCAGCTCTTCGAAGCTTTCGCGGATGGCGGCGATGGCCTGCGTGAGCCGCAGATCGCTCTGCCCGGGCCGGCGCTGCGCGGCCGCATGCGTGGCGGGCGCGGCATCCAGCGCGTCGATGGCGCCGCCGGGAAAGACGTAGGCCCCGGGCGCGAAGCTGGCATGCGGCGAGCGGCGCGTCATCAGCACTTCGAGCACGCTGCCCTCGCCGCCGGGCGCGGGCGCATCGCGCAGCAGCAGCACGGTGGCGGCGGCCCGCGTGGCGACGGGCTCGCGATGGAGGTGGAGTTGTTGGCTGGAGCGGGGCATTGGGGGATTATGGGCAGCCGGGCGGCATCGCGGGGGTCGCGTGCGCTTCACCCCTGCCCTGCCCTCGCAAGACTCGCCGGCGCCAGGCGCCGCGCTCAGCCGATGAGCAGCCGGGCGCCCACGGCCAGGATCAGCGCCGGCGGCATCACCAGCACACCCAGCTTGAGGAAGCGCAAGAAGCCGACGTCGGCGCCCTCGCGCCGCAGCGCCGACAGCCACAGGATGGTCGCCAGCGAGCCGGTGATCGACAGGTTGGGCCCCAGGTCCACGCCGATCAGCATGGCGTCCACCACCAGCTGCGGCGGCGTGGCCTGCTGCAGCACGGTGCTGGCGAGCAGGCCGGCCGGCAGGTTGTTGACCACGTTGGAGCCCACGGCCACCACGGCGCTGGCCGCCGCCGCCGTGCCGGCGGCGTTCGCCTGCACGCCGCTGGTGAGCCAGCCGGCCAGGGTGCCGATCACGCCCGTCTGGTGCAGCGCCTCGACCAGCACGAAGAGGCCGGCCACGAGGGGCAGCACGCTCCAGGAGACGTCCTTGACCACGGGCCAGGGGCTCGCCTTGTCGCGCAGCAGCACCACGGCCGTGGTCAGCACGCCCATGATGCAGGTGGGCAGGCCCAGCTCGATGCCCTTGGCCGACACCGTCATCAGCACGATGGCCGTGACCACCAGCGCGCCCAGCGCCGTCATGCCGCCGGCATGCAGGGGCGAGACCTCGACGCGCGGCTCGCACCGGCCCGCGAGCTCGCCGCGCAGGGCCAGGCGCAGGCAGACATAGGTGGCCGCGATGGCCATCAGCGAGGGCAGGCCGAAGCTCTTGATCCAGGGCAGCAGCGAGGGCACGTGCGCGCCGTACATCACCAGGTTGGCCGGGTTGGAGATGGGCAGCACGAAGCTCGCCGCATTGGCGATGAAGGCGCAGATGAAGAGATACGGCAGGGCCGGCGTGCGGGCCTTGCGGGCCGCGGCGAACACGGCCGGCGTCAGCACCACGGCCGTCGCGTCGTTGGACAGAAAGGTGGTGATGACGGCGCCGATGGCATAGATCAGCGTGAAGAGCCGCATCTGGGAGCCGCCGGCCCAGTTGACGGCGTGGCTCGCCACCCAGTCGAAGAGGCCCTCGCGCCGCGCCGTCTCGGACAGCAGCATCATGCCGATGAGGAAGAGATAGACGTCGTTGCCCTTGGCGACGGCGGCCAGGACCTCGCGCATCGACAGCAGGCCGAGCAGGGCGACCAGCGCCGCGCCGGCCACGGCCCAGATGGCCTCGGGCAGTTTGAAGGGCCGGACCAGCACGCCGGCCGTGGCGGCGGCGGCGATGGCCCAGATGGTGACGTGGGAAGCGAGCATGGCGGGGTGAAGAGAGGCGTTGGCCGGGGGCGCCAGTGTAGGTAAGCGCGGAGCCGGAACGCGGGCGCTCATCGCAATACCCGGACGGGTGGGCACCGGCCAGAGGGAGCGAGGATAATTCGGCCATGCACATCCGCTTCACCAAGATGCAGGGCGCGGGCAACGACTTCGTCGTGCTCGACGAGACGCAAGGCCGCCTGGGCCTCACGCCCGCGCAGTACCGCTTCCTGGCCGACCGCCACTTCGGCGTGGGCGCCGACCAGATCCTCACCGTGCGCCCGTCGCCGGCCGAGGGCATCGACTTCGAATACGTGATCCACAACGCCGACGGCGGCGAGGTGGAGCAATGCGGCAACGGCGCGCGCTGCTTCGCCCGCTACGTGCGCGACAAGGGCCTGACCGGCAAGGACCTGCTGCGCGTGCAGACCATGAAGGGCGTGATCGCCCCGCAGCTCACCCCCGATGGCCGCGTGACGGTGGACATGGGCCGCCCGCGCTTCGCCCCGGCCGAGGTGCCGTTCGACGCCGCCGGCCTGCAGCCCGTGCCGCAGGGCCAGGGCGAAAAATGGCCGCTCGCGCTCGATGCGCCTGGGTATGCAGCTCCTGTTTTGATAGCAATCGCCTCCATGGGCAACCCGCACGCGGTGCAGCTGGTGGACGACGTGGGCACCGCGCCCGTCGCCGCCACCGGCCCGCTGATCGAACGCCATGCGCGCTTTCCGCAGGGCGTGAACGCCGGCTTCCTGCAGATCGTGAACCGCGGCGAAGTGCGCCTGCGCGTCTTCGAGCGCGGCTCTGGCGAGACGCTGGCCTGCGGCTCGGGCGCCTGCGCCGCCGTGGCCACGGGCATCCGCCTGGGGCTGCTCGATGCGCGGGTGGACGTCCACACGCGCGGCGGCCTGCTCACCATCGCCTGGGCCGGCGGCGCCGAGGACGCGGTCTTCATGACCGGCCCGGCCACCACCGTCTTCGAAGGCCAGATCGAGATTCCCGACACACCATGACCCCACACCAGCCCACGCCCCCCGCATCCTCTTCCGTGCCGCCCATCACCGAGGAAGACATCGCCGAATTCCTGCTCAACACGCCCGGCTTCTTCGAGCGCCATGCCGAGGTGCTGGCCAGCGTCACCTTCACCAGCCCGCACAGCCAGCGTGCCGTGAGCCTGCAGGAACGCCAGGCCGAGATGCTGCGCGAGAAGATCAAGGGCCTGGAACAGCGCGTGATGGAGGTCATCCGCAACGGCAGCGAGAACACCGGCATCGCGCAGACGATCCATACGTGGTCGTGCGAACTGGCCGCCGTGCCCCAGGCACAGGACCTGCCCGCCGCCGTCACCGGCGGCCTGCAGCGCCTGTTCGACGTGCCCCAGGCCGCGCTGCGCGTCTGGGATGTGGCCGCGCCCTTCCAGGGCGCCGCATTCACCCAGGATGCGAGCGCCGATGCCCGCGCCTTCGCCTCGTCGCTCACCGCCCCGTTCTGCGGCGCCAACCTGGGCTTCGAGCCCACGGCCTGGCTGCACCAGGCCTACCAGGTGCAGTCGCTGGCCCTGCTGCCGCTGCGCGAAGGCACGGTGGACGGCTCCGGCCCGGCCTTCGGCCTGCTGGTGCTGGGCTCGCCCGATGCGCAGCGCTTCCAGGCCGACATGGGCACGGACTTCCTCGCTCGCATCGCCGAGCTGGCGAGCGCGGCGCTCTCGCGCCTGCGCTGAAGCCATGGCGAAAGCGGCGGCGACGAGCGGCGACGCCGGCGCGCCTGCGCACTCGCCCCCCCCATCCCCACCGCCGCTGCCGCCCGAGGCGCTGCGCTACCTGGAGCACGTGCGCGTCGAAAAGCGCCTCGCGGCCCGCACGCTCACGCTCTACACGCTCGATCTCGAACGCCTGGTGCGGCTG
>Ga0207686_10001704_pt1 | contig 12242 bp, 11 predicted proteins | sample KBSM24metaG_FD_184396 | JGI IMG/M metagenome (GOLD analysis project Ga0207686, IMG submission 184396) | Miscanthus rhizosphere microbial communities from Kellogg Biological Station, Michigan, USA - KBS M2-4 metaG (SPAdes) (version 2) | ecosystem: Host-associated > Plants > Roots > Rhizosphere >...
GCCGGCCGCTGGGAAAAAGCCTTAGCGCTCAAATCGTAAGACCTACGAGTAAAACCCTAAACTCAGCCGCAACACCTGCCGATCCAAAGGATTCGGAATGGTTGTACACGTGGCTCCAGTTGACGAAACGCTCGAAGCTCCGGGAATAACCCCGGGAATCGCCCCGGATCCCCCTTCGTCACGACCGCAACTCGATCAAATTAAAGGTATTTTCCTTGCCAGCCTGAATCACGAGATCCGTACCCCACTGAGCGGGATTATCGGGATGCTGGACTTGCTGCTGGAAACCACCATTGACGAAGACCAGCGCGACTACATAAACGCCGCCCGCTTGTGTACGGAATCGCTGTCCGATCTTCTGAACGCCAGCCTGGAATATGCGGCTCTGGATGCCGGACAAGTCAGCCTGGAGGAAATCGAGTTCAGCGTGAGGGAAATGCTGGAGGCTGCGGTTGCCCAACAGCGCTCGAAAGCGGAAGTGAAGCAGCTTCGGTTGCGCCTGACGCTCGATCCGGCACTGCCCGAAACCCTGATCGGCGACGCGTCGCGGCTGCGTGAGCTACTGGGGCACCTGATCGGCAACGCCGTTAAGTTCACGAATACCGGATCCGTGGAAGTACAGGTCTCGATGCGCTCGACGGCGCAGCATCCCGAAGTGCTGGTGGCGCAGGTGCGAGACACGGGAATCGGAATTCCGAAGGACAAGATCGCCTCCATCTTCGAATCTTTCCAATCCGGTGAAAGCGGCTTGACTCGTGCCTATCCTGGCCTCGGGCTAGGCTTGGCCTTGGCGCACAAGCTGGCAAAGATCATGGGCGGAAGCATCCTGGTCGAAAGTGAGCTCGGGGTGGGCTCCACCTTCACGTTCGAAGTGGCTCTGCGGCGCCCGGCTGCACCTGAAAACCAGCGTGCCAAGCCCGCCGATGAAGGCCCTATCGTGCTAGCGGTCGAGGACGACCCAATTGGCATCACTGTCCTCCGCCACGTCCTGAAGCGCCGGCTCAAGAATGTGGACTGCGTGGCATCGGGGCGCGAAGCGCTCGAAGCGGTTGCACGCAAGCAATACGATCTGATCCTGATGGATCTTCAAATGCCCGAGATCGACGGTCTGGAGGCAGCCTCCAGAATTCGACGGATGAGCGGCTACGCGAACGTTCCCATTCTCGCCTTGACCGCCAGTTGCTCGGACCAAGTGCGCGAGCAGTGCCGCGCCATCGGGATGCAGGCGTTTCTATCCAAACCAATCGACGCGAACGAGCTGTGGAGCGCCGTCTCACGCTATCTCGGTCGCGAAATCCCCGCCCGCTAGACCCCCGCCGAATAGGCGACTAAAACCACCTTGCAGGCTAAAGCCCGCTCCACCTCGATTAAACCGGAGCGCACAGCGCGGGACGCACACCTGGATTCTGCCAAAAAGAGGAAAGTTTGCGGCCCGCTGCGTTGTGCGCGATTAAACCGGAGCGCACAGCGCGGGACGCGCACGGGGATTCTGCCAAAAAGAGGAAAGTTTGCGGCCCGCTGCGTTGTGCGCGATTAAAGTTGTTACGCTTGAGACTTGTCTGATAAAAAATTGAAGATCGTCCCTCTGGGCGGCCTGGGCGAGTTCGGGATGAACTCCATGGCCATCCGCTACGGCGATGACATCATCGTAGTGGACGCCGGGATGGCATTCCCGGACGACGAGCTCCTGGGCGTTGATATTGTCACTCCGGATTTCACGTACCTGAAACAGAATGCCGCGCACGTCCGCGGTGTGATTCTCACCCACGGCCACGAAGACCACATCGGAGGCGTCCCGTTTCTTCTGAACGAAATCTCCGTGCCGGTGTACGGCACCGCCTTTACGCTGGCCCTTGTCGAGCGCCGGCTCGAAGAGCACGGGATGGTGGATGACGTCAAACTCAACAAGGTCAAAGTCGGCGACCGGCTGGAGCTGGGACCCTTCTCGATCGAATTCATCCACGTCACGCATTCCATTGTGAGCTGCGTGATGCTGGCCATCACCACTCCGCTCGGCGTGATCATGCACACCGGCGATTTCAAGGTGGATCCGACCCCCACCGACAACATTCTGTTCGACCTGCACACGCTAGCCGACTACGGGAAACGTGGCGTGCTGCTGTTGCTGTCGGATTCGACCAACGTCGATCGTCCCGGTTATACCGAGAGTGAACGCGCCGTGGGGCCTCGGCTGGAGGATCTCTTCGCGCGCACGCCCAGGAGGCTGGTGATTTCCTGTTTCAGCTCCTCCATTCATCGCTTGCAGCAGATTCTGGATTTCGCCCACCAATACGGCCGCAAAGTGGCATTTTTCGGACGCAGCATGACCAACACCACCGAGATCGCGCACGATCTTGGACTGCTGACGATTCCCGACGGTGTGCTCCTGCGCCCGCAGGATGCCATGTCGCTGCCTCCCAACAAGGTGGCGTGCGTTGTCAGCGGGACGCAGGGCGAGCCCATGTCCGCGTTGTCGCGCGTGGCCGTGGATAACCACAAGCATCTGACCATCGAGCGCGGCGATACGGTCGCCTTGAGCGCGCGCATTATTCCGGGCAATGAAAAAGCCATCTACCGGATGATTAACCACATCTCGCGACGCGGCGCCGACGTGGTCTACGGGACCATGAACCCGCCGATTCACGTCTCCGGTCATGGCAGCGCCGAGGAGTTGCGGCTGGTTCTGAACCTGGTCCGTCCCAAGTATTTTGTGCCGGTACATGGCGAATATCGCCAGTTGGAACGCCATGCCAAGCTAGCCCAGCATCTGAGTCACTCAGGACTAGAGGCGACGTTCGTGCTGGAGTCCGGCGACACGTTGGATATCGACAGCCGCGGCGCACGCAAGGGCGAAACTGTTCCGGTGGGCCGCATCTGCATTGACTCCGGCACGCTGGATGAAGTGGTGCAGGACTTCGTCATCCGAGACCGCCGCCATCTCTCCGAGGACGGATTCGTGCTGCCGATTATCCTGATCAACAAGCACACCGGGCGCAGCGAAGTGCTTCCTGAGATCGTCAGCCGGGGGTTCATCTCGGAAGATACTGACGGAGTCTTGAAAGAGGCTCGCCTGATCGTGATGAAGACTCTGGAAAGCTCGACCACTGAGGAGCGCGGCGACTGGGGCGTGATGCAGGAAAAAATCCGCACCGATCTCAAGCGGTTCCTGAACAAGCAAACCCAGCGTCGTCCGCTGATCATGCCGGTGATTCTGGAAGTTTGATCGCGCTGAGGCGCGCGACATCGGATGATGCACATCACCCTCACCGCCAAAATCTTTCTATGGATTCCGCTGGTAGGCTTGTGCGCATGTGCGTGGGCCGAAGAACCCGTCCCAGCATGCCCGTCGAAAAGCGCAATTCCGCGCTCGGCACCCAAGCGGATCGCGCAAACACTACAATTGCCGATGGATGTCGCTTCGATTTCGTACGCCCTAGTCGGCCCGACAGTTGCAATTGACGCAGAATACGACGGATCAGGCCGGCTTGTTTGCGCTAGTCCCGTCGCAGGCAGAAGCGTCTACTGGCCCTATGCGATTGCAGCTCTGTCCCGCCAAGGCGCAACTCGGACTAGGCAGGTATTCGAATTCGATGAGCCCGGCGAAGCCCGCAGGCGCGAGAACAACGTTGCGAGAGAGCGTAACTTGGCTCCCTGCAGCGAGGACACCAGGGCTGATATTGCGCTTGATCTCGGATCAAAGTACATGGCGCTAAGACGCATGGAGGACGCTACCCGCTGTATCGATGTGGCGATCCGCGATTCGCCGGATTTTTTTGCTAGTCACTATATCCGCGCAATCCTCGCAGGTCAGTTCCACGACGCGCAGACAAGTATCAAAGAGTATCGACGCGCGATGGAATTGCTCCCTACGCTGTACGACGCGGAGCTAGGCCTCTTGCAGATGCAATGGCTGTCTGGCGATTTAGAGGCAGCTAACATCACCCACCGGGACCTCGCAGGAAAGAGCCCGCCGTTGCCGATCCGGGTTCAGATGTATTCGACGTTGACGTATCTTTACGACGGCGCGAAGCGCCGGCACGATGCCGCGGAAGCCGCGGTAAAACACCTCGATGCTGAGCGTGAGGTCCATTTGAGATACCCGGATCCATATTCTCAAGCACGGCTCGCATTTGACTCTCGCACTGTGGCAATTCGGCAAGAGGAAATCGGGGAGCACGCCCTCGCCGCGAAATACTTTGCTGAATCCGTCAAATGGTCGTACAACGAGAAGGTCTCAGAAGCCGTACGCTTTGAAGCAGACCTTGGTCGTGCACGAGCCCTGAAACGGACCGGAGAGGCAAGAACCGCGATTAGTATTTGCGGTGAATGGCGCCGGCGAATCAGCCAGGTCGGCCCTGAGCTCAACAACCTGCACTGGGGAGGCAAAACCATCGTTCAAGCGCGGTGGGAGTTCGCTTGTGGAGATTTCAACAAAGGCTTGGGCTTGGTTCAGAAAGACATGAAGCGACATCCAACAAATGACACTCCTTATCTCGTGTTGGAAGAAGGATACCGCTCCCGCGGTCAATCGGACCTGGCCGACCAGGTCCATGGCATGGCCGAAAGGGTTCGGTCAGCTCATGATCGTGCAGTCCTCGGTTCGATTCTCCGTGAGGCTGACGAGCTAGTAAAGCGTGGCAATATCGTTACAATCACCAAGTAGCCTTGGGACGCTTCCGACGAGGGATGGTTACTAAGCTTTATTAACCACAACCCGGCGGGTCGAGCCCAAGAACTGACTGAATTCATAGCCGCTGGAGCTGACGAGGAGATCTCATCTATGTCGCAAAAGAAGATTTCTAGCGGCGTAGTACACGAAGTGCCGACGGACTTAAAAAAGGCACTTACATCCGACCCGCAAGCGTTAACGGCATGGGAGGATATTACGCCGCTTGCGCGCAACGAGTGGATATGCTGGATTGAGTCGGCTAAAAAAGCAGAAACAAGAAGCCGCCGGATCGAGTGGGGCTGTTCAAGCCTTAAGGATGGAAAACGACGCCCCTGTTGTTGGCCCGGATGCGACCACCGCTAATTCCAAGCACGTGATGACGATCTTGGTTTACGATTTTGGGAATGCCCGTGTCCGTCAACCTACGGACTGTTCACCCGCGAAAGTTGGCCGCGGTGCGACGCGATGTTGCGCCGGGCGCGGTTGGCTCGTCGTGGGGACCGGCTCTCGACAAGGTCTGGGAGTTCATTCGGAGCCAGCCAGGCCTGCGGTCTGATGGCCACAACATTTTCCTCTACCATCACCCGACACGGCCGGGCGCGCCGATAGTGTGCGACTTCGCGGTCGAGGTGACGCGCACATTTGAAACTGCGGGTGACGTGTATGCGACCGAGACGCGAGGGGGCGAGGCGGCCGTCGCCGTCCACCGCGGTCCGTACAATCGCCTGAACGAGGCTCACGACGCGATCAGAACATGGATGGCGGCAAATCGGAGGGAGTCCGCTGGACAGTCATGGGAGATATACGGAGATCCGACGCCGGATCCGGCCGACACTGAGACGACGGTCGTCTATCTCTTGAAGTAGGCTTCGCGCAGTCAGCCTCGCCGCGCAGCCTCAATGGCGGCGACGTCGATCTTCTTCATCGTCATCATCGCGTCGAAGGTACGCTTTGCCTCAGCCCCACCAGCCCCAAGCGCATCGGTTAGAGCGCGCGGGGTGATCTGCCAGGAGAGGCCCCATCGGTCCTTGCACCAACCGCAGGCGCTTTCCGCGCCGCCATTGCCGACGATCGCATTCCAGTAACGATCCGTCTCTTCCTGATTGTCTGTCGCGACCTGGAAGGAGAAGGCCTCAGTGTGTTTGAACGTTGGCCCGCCGTTGAGACCGAGGCAGGGAGTGCCCAGGACGGTGAACTCCACTGTCAGCACATCGCCTTTCTTGCCGCCCGGAAAGTCACCAGGAGCCTGGTGAACAGCGGTTACTTTACTATCCGGAAAGGTGGAGGCGTAGAATTGCGCGGCCTGATGTGCGTCTTTGTCGAACCAGAGGCAGATCGTGTTCTTTGACTTCATTTGGGTGTGCTCCTTGGGCTGGATTTGGGCGAAGGCCGTAGCGGGCGTGTCATCTAAATCTTATCGCGGAGTGATCGACTTCGAAGTCCGAAGCTTTGACAGGTCAATCTTCGAGCGATCCCGATCCAGGTTCCTACTACGAGCAGATCGGAGGAGCGCGCAGACTGGGGTGATGCAGGAAAACATCTGCGCCGATCTCAAGCGTTTCCTGAATAAGCAGACCCTGCGTCGCCCGTTAATTATGCCCGTGATTCTGGAAGCTGAGCGGCCGCGTCGGCCTGAAAAACCGCAATTACAAAACGAACCCAAGCGCTTACTGAATTCAACGGGGCGCCAGGCCTCCAGTTCAGAATTTAAAGGTCTGGACGTTGTGTGAGTGCGCGATTGGGAATGCAAGAAACCGAAAGAAAGGGAGTTTAGTTCTTGAAATCTGGTGGACGGTTTGGATCTCCGGAAGAATGGCTCACCGTCCGGGAGGGTCCCTTTCCAGATGCCACGAGGAGACACCGATCGTTCGAATCGGCGTCTCCCGGTCGGGCGTTAAACGGCGAGGTGAATGACTTCCCGCCGCCTATGCTTATTTACCTTCTACCGCCGCTGTCAGCTGCGTCACCACGTCCCCAAGAGCCTTCATGACCTCCTCTATATCGAGCAGGATCTTGATCGAGCCCTTGATCTTGGCCATTCCCAATAGATAAGAGGTGTCGGCTCCTGTACCGAAGTCGGGTGCATCCTCAATGTCGGCGGCGGCGACGTTCAATACTTCAGAGACGCCATCCACGATGATGCCCGCCAACATGGTTCCGCCATGCACTTGCACCACAACAATCGAGGTGCGCTCCGTGTATTCGCCGGCAGGCAGCCCGAACTTGGACCGTAAGCAAATCACGGGGATTACTTTGCCCCGAAGATTGATCACGCCTTTAACATGAGCCGGTGTTTGGGGAACTGGCGTGATCTCCTGCAGGCCCATAATCTCTCGGACCTGCATCACGCGGATGCCAAACTCTTCGCCAGCCAGGCGAAGAGTAAGGTACTTGCCCACACGCGCATCCGCGGTCGAGCTGGTTTCAGGGGTAGCAACGGAAGTCTGCATAGTCGATTTCTCCTGTTTGTCTCTATTAGAAGTTGCCGAAAGATCCGGCGCCGGTTTCCATCGGGAGCAAATCTTCCCGCTTTGTCTGCGGAGCGCGGGGCGTCGGCACCTTATTCTTGGCTGCGGGACGAACTGGAGCATGTTGAGCCGGGACACTACCGTCCACCAACGCTTGCAGCTCGCGAACCAGATCGCGCACGGTCTGTGCCTGCGCACTCAGCTCCTCGGCAGCGGCCGCACTCTCTTCCGCGCTGGCTGCCGCGGTTTGCGTCACTTTGCTGGATTCCGCGATGGCTGTGGCCACCTGGCCGACCCCTTGCGTTTGCTGTTTGCTGGCCTCGTTCACTTCATTTACGAGACTCTGGACTTTGCTGGAGCTCACGGTGATCGTTTGGATGGCCTCTGCCACCTGGTCCAGCTTTTGGACGCCCTGATTAGAGCTGGCGATCGCCTCCTCAATCAGCGCGGCAGTATCCTTGGCCGCGACTGCCGAGCGCTGGGCAAGGTTTCGAACTTCGTCCGCCACCACAGCGAATCCCATTCCAGCTTCGCCCGCACGTGCTGCTTCCACCGCTGCATTCAATGCCAGGATATTGGTCTGAAAGGCGATTTCGTCGATCGTCTTGATGATCTTGGCCACGGCTTCGCTGGAGCGCTTGATGGCACCCATGGAAGTAACCATCTCTTCCAACGACTGGTTCGAGCGTGCGACCTGAGACGAGGTAGTGGTCATCATGGCAGTCGCGCCCGCAGAGTTCTCGCTGTTCCGGCTGGTCATCGCGGCCATTTCTTCCATGGATGCCGAGATTTCCTCGAAAGATGATGCCTGCTCGGACGCCCCCTCAGATAAGCTCTGGCTGGTAGAAGCGATTTGCCCCGAGGCCGAGGCCAGTTGATCGGACCCGCTCTGCAGCCCATCGATAACGGAGCGCAGCGACCGGTTGACATTCCGGATGATCCACCAGGCAGCCAGAAGACCGGCCAGGAAGCTAACCCCTAGTACGATCACAATCAGTCGCTGAGCCGCGGATGAGTCTTTTACAGCCTCCGATGCGGCGCGGTCAGCGTTATTCCCGTTGAAGGAGATCATCTTTTCGAGCACTGGCTGGATCTTCCGGTTCAACGCACTAATGTTCGCCAGGTTTTCAGCACCTCGCCCGCGGCCGTTGCCGGCGCGAATCTTGTCGAATTCGACTTTGCGCTCTGCCGACAGATCATTCAAACTCTTGAAGGCTTCGCGGTCCGAGGCGTCAGTGATGGTTGCTTCGTACTTCTGGAGCCGGTCGTTCAAGACTGCACTTTGCTCGGCCAAAGCCTTGTCGAGTCGCCGCTCTTCCCCCGCATCGCTCACCTGCGTGTAACTCTCCATGAGAGTTCCGCGCAACTCGAGCGCACGAGCGAGCTCTTCACTGAGCTTCGTTCCGGGCAATGGGTCTTTGACGAGATAGTCCAAAGTACCGGCGAGTCGGTTCATTTGCACCCAGGAGAGGACGCCGACCGCCACCGTCGGCAGCAGGAGACCCAGCCCCAGCGACCACACGCGCCGCGAAATCGTCCACTTCATTGTTGATAGTTTCATAGTGATTTTCTCCAGTAAATTAGAATTCCGTTGTTACACTCTGCTGATGCGGCGCGGTCTCAAAGTATGAGTCCTCTCACAGTAGAATCATCGGCCACGCTGCGCAATTCGGCTGTCAGGATTTGCGTGGCACTTCGCCCCAAAATTGTGAGGGAAAGCCTTACGGGGGACAACACCGCCCCGAGAATCAGGGCTACCCGAGACTCGGAATTCGTGCTACGAATGGATGCTAACCAATCGCATGCCAAAGATTCGCATCCAGTTGATCGATGATCACGCGGTCGTGCGCGCGGGCGTGCAGATGTTGATTGACTACCAGACCGATATGGAGGTGATTGCGCAGGCTTCCAGTGCAGCCGAGGGCGTTCGGCTGGCCGGGGAACTGCACCCTAATCTCGTGTTGCTGGATATCGGTCTTCCGGGCCGTTCAGGCATTGATGCGATTGCGCCGCTCCTGGAAGCCTCGCCGAAATCGAAAGTTTTGATCCTGTCCACTCACGACAACCAGGCTTATCTCCGCCTAGCCCTTGCCGCGGGGGCCTCCGGGTATGTCACCAAGCAAGGCGACCCTGCAGAACTGCTGGAAGCTATCCGCACCGTAGTGTCCGGCCGGTCCTACGTCAATGTCTCGCTCGCAGGAAAGCAAGCGTTGAAGAAATTGACGGAGAACCGCCCAGCGGCCTCAGGGTCTCTGCTGGATGCGTTGAGTGCTCGCGAGCGGCAAGTCCTAACGCTTGTGGCCTCGGGCCACACGAATAAAGAAGCAGCTGACAAGCTTGGGTTGAGCGTCAAGAGCGTGGAAACCTACCGTTTGCGTTTGGTTGAGAAACTCGGCTTGAATAACAAAACGGATCTGGTGCGCGTCGCGCTCGAAAGCGGACTGATTACGCCCGCGAGCCAGCCGGAGAATTGATCAGCGCTTGAAGCCAAACCTGGACTCACGCAAAGAGAACGATGTCCTGGTGGTAGATGATACTCCTGCCAACCTCCGGCTGATGGCCGATATCCTAAAGGACGGCGGCCACAAAGTGCGTCTGGCTCGAAACGGGAAACTGGCATTGGAGGCAGCCCGCGCCGTTGCTCCCCAACTCATATTGCTCGATATCAATATGCCAGAGATGAACGGGTACGAGGTGTGTAGGCGTTTAAAGGCAGAGCCAGAACTGAAGGATATACCCGTTATTTTTCTCAGTGCTCTTCAAGAGACCAGCGATAAAGTGAAGGCATTCAGAGCAGGCGGCGTGGACTTCATTGCCAAACCATACCAGCCGGAGGAAGTCCTGGCTAGGGTCCAGATCCATCTTGAACTTCGGCGGCAGAGGCAGCTGTTTCAGGAAAGCTTCGAAGCCCTAAAAAAACTGGAGCACTTACGCGACAACCTTACGCACATGGTCGTTCACGACATGCGCTCACCGCTCACCACGATCGCCGGGTACCTGACGCTGCTCGAAGACTACGAAGCCTCGAAGCTATCCGCCAACGGCCTCACCTTTATCCGCGAGGCCCGACAGTCGATCGGACGGCTGGTCAATACCGTCAACTCTATGCTGGATATCAGCAGGCTTGAGGCCGGAGAGTTGAAATTGAATCTGTCGGAGTGCGCTCTGGCCGATCTGGCGCGTTCCGTTCTGGAAGGATTCGAGCCCTTGCGAGGTGCCCGCAAATGGACCCTGGATGCGCCGGCCCAGCCTGTCAAGCTAAACGCCGACGCAGCTCTCATCTCCCGAGTGATTCAAAACCTACTGGCGAATGCCATCAAGTTCACGTCAAACGATGGCTCCATCCACATCTCCATCTCGCGGGCAGACAACGAAGCCCGGATTACGGTTGCCGACGATGGCCGCGGGGTTCCACCCCAGGACCAGGAGAGAATCTTTGAAAAATTTGGTCAAGTGGAAAATGCAGATACCCGGACGGGTACCGGACTAGGCCTTTTCTTTTGCAAGCTTGCGATCGAACTTCACGGGGGCCGTGTCGGGGTTGAGAGCCAGGCAGGGAAGGGCAGCTCCTTTTGGATCACCCTTCCTTCTGAAGAGAATAGGTGACGCAAACACCGACTGTCACGAAAGGTTGGGGCAAACAAATAAGATGTCTTATCGGTTCTACGCCTCTTCAACTGTGATCGGCTTGCCGAATACCCAACCAGTCGAGCGCTTCCTGAACCTCGGAAAAGGTGAGCGCGTTAACTCCGCGGTTAGACGCCACGAGCGCCGCGAATCCATCGATCACCGGTGCGTTGCCGACGACCGCTATTCTGGGTGTTATTCTCCATGATCTACTTGACCAGTAGGCCGCTCCACTTTCCCCGAGGGTGAGTCTGTCATGGCTGGATAGTTTGCCATCCAATCCAGAGCAATCGAAAAGGATAAGTCCCGAACCCCGACCGAATGCTACATCATAAGCCGCCTGGAAGGCTTGAAGAATCCCCTCCAGCGACAGCGGTCCAATGAGAGTCGCATGCAAGTAATGCGTTCGTGATTCCAGCTTCACTTCCATGGTCTAAACAAGCCCCGTCGCCTATTGGAACAGAATCAAGCATTCTAAGGATGGAAAACCCAACCATTGTCCCCAGACCTTATCATGAAGCTTTATTAACCTAAATCCGCCGGTCTCATCCCGACACGAGCTTGTTATAATGGAGCATCTCTATGTCCTCAAGCCCTATGTCCGCCGTGGGGAAGAAGATTATCTTGTTGCGGCCACGAGGCTTTTGCGCCGGCGTGGTACGCGCCATCGACGTGGTGAAGATCGCCCTGAACATGTATGGGGCGCCCATCTACGTCCGCAAAGAGATCGTCCACAACCGCCACGTAGTCGAGGAACTTAAGGCCCTGGGAGCCATCTTCGTCGAAGAACTGGACGAAGTTCCTACAGGCGCACGTGTTATCTACAGTGCGCATGGCGTCGCCCCGGAAGTGCGGACCCAGGCGCGCCAGCGTAACTTGAAAGTCATCGATGCGACCTGTCCTCTGGTCACCAAAGTCCATCTGGAAGCCAAGAAATTCGCCCGTCAGGGTTACACCATCGTTCTGATCGGCCACAAGGATCATGACGAAGTGATCGGCACGCTGGGAGAAGCCCCGGAATCGACAGCTCTGGTATCGACGGTGGAGGATGTGGATCGCCTGCAAGTGGCCGATCCGGAGCGTGTCTCTTTCATCACTCAGACCACGTTGAGCCTGGATGAAACCCGCGACATCGTCCAGCGGCTGAAAGAGAAGTTCCCCAGCATTCAAGGGCCTGCCGCGCAGGACATCTGCTACGCCACCGAAAACCGCCAGGTTGCCGTGAAGGCCGTGGTGCCGCTGTGCGAAGTGCTGCTGGTGGTCGGTTCGCAGAACAGCTCTAATTCGCGGCGGCTGGTCGAAGTTTGCGAAAAGATGGGCGTTCCGGCGTACCTGGTGGACGATCTGACGGAAGTCCAGCCGCAGTGGCTCGAAAACATCCAGACCATCGCGGTCACCGCCGGAGCGTCGGCGCCCGAGAATCTGGTCGAGCAGCTGGTCGAATTTCTCCAACAACGCGGTTTCGCGCAGTTGGAGGA
>Ga0207686_10001705_pt1 | contig 12241 bp, 6 predicted proteins | sample KBSM24metaG_FD_184396 | JGI IMG/M metagenome (GOLD analysis project Ga0207686, IMG submission 184396) | Miscanthus rhizosphere microbial communities from Kellogg Biological Station, Michigan, USA - KBS M2-4 metaG (SPAdes) (version 2) | ecosystem: Host-associated > Plants > Roots > Rhizosphere >...
CAGCGGTCGCGTGATACGTCGACGACGCGTTCGCGCCCGTGCGCCGCCTGCGCGAATATGGCCTGGCCTGCGGCGTGCTGCTGGCCGCCGTTTTTTCGCTCGCGGGCGTGGCGCTGGCGCGACGTATCACGCGTCCGCTGGGCGAACTGGCCGACGCCGCGCGCCGCATCCGCGCGGGCGAGACGGTGACGATCGAAGTCAAACGGGGCGGCTATGCCGAAGTGCGGGCGCTGGGCACCACGCTGAACGCGCTCGTGGCGAACCTCGTGCGGCGCCGGCGCGCGCTCGAAGACCTGAACGCGACCCTCGAGGCGCGCGTCGCCCAGCGCACGCGCGAACTGGAACAGGCGCTGGCCAGCGTGCGCGCCAACGAGCAGCGCATCGCGGCCATCATCGAGACCGCGCAGGATGCCTTCGTCGGCATCGACATGCGCGGCCGCATCATCGACTGGAATTCGGCGGCCGAGAAGATGCTCGGCTGGACGCGCGAGGAAGCCCTGGGCTGCGTCGTCTCGGACCTGATCATGCCGGAACGCTTCCGCGCCCGCTCGCGCGAGCTGCTGGCCCACTTCCTCGAGACGGGCGAAATGGAAACGCTGGGCCAGCGCGTCGAACGGATGCTGGTGGCGCGCGACGGTCGCGAGATCCCGGTCGAGATGACCCTGGGCCTGGCCGGCACGGGCGACGGCCTGTTCTTCAGCGCGTTCGCGCACGACATTTCGGCGCGCAAGGAGGTCGAGCGCATGAAGGATGAATTCGTGTCGACCGTGTCGCACGAACTACGCACGCCGCTGACCGCGATCTCGGCCTCGCTGGCGCTGCTGGCCGACGGCATGGCGGGCGAGCTGCCGGCCGACGCGCGCGGCCTGGTCGATGTCGCCAACGCCAGTTCGGAGCGGCTCGTGCGCCTGATCGGCGAGGTCCTCGACCTGCAGAAGATGGACGCCGGCCGCATGGGGTTCGACTGCGCGGTGCAGCCGCTGCTGCCGCTGGCGGAGAATGCCGTCGCCGCGATGCAGACCTTCGCCGCGCAGAACGGGATTGTGCTGTCGTGCGTGGTGGCCCCCGGCGCGGACGCCGCACGCGTGGACGTCGACCGCGACCGCCTGGCCCAGGTGCTGACGAATTTGCTGTCGAATGCGATCAAGTTTTCCGAACCGGGATCGACGGTGCGCACCCATGTCGAGGCGCGCGGCGAGGCGGCGCGCCTGGCCGTGGCGGACGAGGGCGCCGGCATCCCGGAAGCGTTCCGCGAGCGCGTGTTCCAGCGCTTCGCCCAGGCCGACGGCGCCGATTCGCGCCGCCAGGGCGGCACCGGCCTCGGCCTGTCGATCTGCAAGACCATCGTCGAGGAACTGGGCGGCAGCATCTGGTTCGACAGTGCCGAGGGCATCGGCACGACGTTCTACGTCGAGCTGCCGCTGGCCGCCTGAGCGCCTGCCGGCGGACCGTCATCCGCGGCTGGCCGGCCGTAGCGCAGTTCGAATTCGTCCAGCGCCATCGGACGTCCCAGCAGATAGCCCTGCATGACGTCGCAGCCGTGCGCGGCGAGGAAGGCATGCTGGGCATGCAGTTCCACGCCCTCGGCCACCGTCGCCAGGTGCAGCTTGCGCGCCAGCGCGATGATGGCTTCGACGACCGACGACGCGTTCGGGTCGTTGTCGACGTCCTGCACGAATGAGCGGTCGATCTTCAGCGCCGTCAGCGGAAAACGCGCCAGGTAGGCCAGCGAGGAATAGCCGGTGCCGAAATCGTCCAGCGCGAAATTCACGCCCAGTCCGCGCAGCTGGCGCATGCGGTCGGCCACGTCGGCGGGATTGCGGGCAAACACGCTTTCGGTCAGTTCCAGGGTGAGGCGGTCGGCCGGGGCGCCCGTCGCTGCCAGCAGCATGGCGACGGCCTGCGGGAATTCCGGGTCGCGCAACTGGTGCACGCTGACGTTGATGGCGAGCTTCAGTCCCCGTAACTGCGGCGCCCGTGCCCAGCGCGCGAGCGCGTGGCAGCCCTGTTCCAGCACGTCCATGCCGAGCGCCGCGATCAGGCCGCCGGATTCGGCCGCGCCGATGAATTCGCCGGGGCTCACCAGCTCGCCGGCCCCGCGCTGCCAGCGCACGAGCGCCTCCGCGCCGACGAGGCTGCCGTCGTGGCCGAACTGCGGCTGGCAGTACAGCACGAACTGGCGCCGCGCCAGCCCCGTGCGCAGCGCGGCCGACAGCGCGGCCTGGCGGTCCACGGCCGCCTGCATGCCGGGATCGAAGAAGCGCAGCGTGTTGCGGCCCTCGTCCTTGGCGCGGTACATCGCCAGGTCGGCCTGGCGCAGCAGGGTGTCGATGTCGTGAGGTTCGCCGTCGAACAGCGTGGCGCCGATGCTCGGACTGCTGGACACCTGGCGCCCGGCCAGCGCGAACGGTTCGCCGAGCACCTCGATCAGCTTGCGGGCCACCGCCTGGACCTCGATCGTCGCCTCGGCCGGCGTGGCGCCGAGGTTTTCCAGCACGATCACGAATTCGTCCCCGCCCAGGCGCGCCAGGTGGTCGCCTTCCCGTAGGGCGCGGCGCAGGCGCCGCGCCACTTCGCGCAGCAGCAGGTCGCCCATGTCGTGGCCCATCGTGTCGTTCAGGAGCTTGAAATTGTCGAGGTCGAGGAACAGCAGGGCGCCGTGGCGGCTCGCGCGGCCGTTGCGCGCGAGGATCTGGCTCAGTTCCTCGAGCAGGAAGCGCCGGTTCGGCAGGCCCGTCAACTGGTCGAAATACGCCAGCTCGTGGATCCGGCGCTCGGTCTGCTTGCGCTCCGTGAGGTCGGTGTTGGTGCCGGACAGCCGCACGGCCTTGCCCATGGCGTCGCGCAGGATATAGCCGCGGCTCAGCACGGGCACGTAGTGGCCGTCGCGGTGGCGCAGGCGGAATTCGACGGAATAGGTCTGGCGCGTGCCGGGCAGCAGGTCGTCGAGGAAGGCGACGATGCGCGTGCGGTCTTCCGGATGCATGAGACGCACCCAGGCCTGGACGTCGGCGGCATGTTCGCCGGGCACGTAGCCGAGCATTTCCCACCAGCGCGCCGAATAATAGAGTTCGCTGGTGACGAGGTCCCAGTCCCATGGCGCGTCGGTGGAGCCCTGCAGGGCCAGGCGCATGCGCTCCTCCGACTTGTGCAGCGACTGTTCCGTGTACTTGAGGGCCGTGCAGTCCGTGAAGCAGACGACGATGTGGTGGATGTCGCCGCGCTCGTCGCGTTCCGGGTAGGCATTGCAGATGACCCAGCGCAGGTCGCGCTGGGCGGGACGGGGAATGCCGACGACGAGGTCCGACACCTTGGCGCCCGTGCGCAGGACCTCGTTCACGGGATATTCCGATGCCGGCATGACGGTGCCGTCCGCGCGCACGAATTGCCAGCAGGCTTCGACGCCCGGCGCGCCCCGCAACTCTTCTGCGGTCCTGCCGAGCAACGCCAGCGCCTGCGGGTTGGTGGACACCACCCGGCCGCCGGCATCGTGCATCACGACCCCGGCGGGCAGGTGGGCGAGCAGCTCGTCGAAACGGCGCTGGGCATCGTCCGGGACGGCGTCGGCGCGATCCGCGCCAGGCTCATTCGCATGCATATCGACTTTTGGTTACCGATTTACTGCATGCTAACAGTTCGTGGCCAGCAGTGGCGCGCGCGCGCCCAGGGCTGTGCTCAGGTGCTGCTCAAGGCGCGCTCAGTGCCCTGTAGCGGAAATCGCGCAGCCGCACGACGCCGTTGCCCGCCGCGTAGACGCCCAGTTTCAGGCTCAGGAAGCCGCCGAACACATTGTGATGGATCCCGGACACTTCCATGCGCGTGCCGTGCCGCATCCAGGTCTTGCCGCCGTCGAACGAGTAATGGAACGTGATGACGTTCTCGACATTGGTCAGGCGCACGCGCACGCTCGACACCTTCTGCGGACGGCGCGCCCAGGTCTGTTCCTCGGCGTACTGGTAATTCTTGATGGTGTCGGGCGTGAAGCCGACGCCGACGAAGGCCTTCGAGTTGTAGTACAGCAGCAGTCCGCCTTCGGCCGCGCCCATGAGGTCGAGCGTGATCTCGGCCTCGTACGAGCGGTCGCCGACGCCGCAGGTGAGCGGAGCGCTGTCTGCGGGCGACGTGCCCCTGCCCTTGATTTCCAGGCCGCCGCCCGCGAAGCGCGCGCGCGTCATCTCGTCCGGCGCCGGATCGTGGAAGGCCCACTGGACGCCGAAGCGGTCCTTCGAGAAATCGTCGGACAGTGCGAAGCCGTTCGGGCCGGCCTTGCCGCCACGCGGCTTCGGCAAGGGTTTCGAGAGGTCGCCGCCTTTGGCGCGGAACCAGCCGTCGGCCGTCCATTCCATCGGCTCGAGCATGGTCTGGCGGCCCAGCGTGCGGTAGCCGTTCTCGTAGGCGTGGTAGATCATCCACCAGTCGCCGGCCGGGCCTTCGACGAGCGACGCATGGCCGCGCGACCACCACGGCTCGAAGGTGCCGGTCGTGCGCACGAGCGGGTTGTGCGGGCAGTGTTCCCACGGGCCGTTGATGGATTTGGAACGGGCAGCGATCACCATGTGCCCAGTCACCGGGCCGGCCGTGCCGCCCACCGCCGTGACCAGGTAGAAGTATTCCCCGTGGCGCATCAGCTTGGGGCCTTCCGGCGCGAAGTTCTCGGTGACCCAGTCTTCCGGATAGACCCACGGCTGGTATGCGGGTTCCAGCGGGCCGTCGGCCGCGAGGCCGTCGTCGGTGAGGCGCACGCGGCGGATGCCGTTGACGAACAGGTAGCGCTTGCCATCCTCGCCCACGATGTGTCCCGGGTCGATGCAACCCTCGATCTTCAGGTCGACCGGGTCGCTCCACGGACCTTCGATGCGGTCGGCCCAGATGGCGTAGATCGACCACGGCTTGCCGTCCGGCGCGGCCGGGATGTAGATGTAGTAACGGCCATTGTGCTTGCACAGGTCGAGGGCCCAGATGGTGCCCAGCGATTTTTTCAGCGCGGGGCCGACCGGTGCCCAGTTCACGAGGTCAGTCGAATGCCAGATCACGATGCCCGGATACGACAGGAAGGACGAGAAGGTCATGTAATAGTCCTTGCCGTCCTTGAGGATCGTCGGGTCGGGGTGGTCGCCGGAAATGATCGGGTTGATATAGGTGCCGTCGCCGCGGTCGGCCTTGCGCTGGTTTTCGATGCCGCGGCCCCAGCTCGGGGCGGCCGGCGGGCAGGTGGCGGCCTTCGCGGTCGCGGCCTGCGCGGGCAGGACGCCCGGCAGCGAAGCAGCGCTGGCGCCGGCCAGCAGGGTTTTGAACGCGTTGCGGCGGGATGGGTTGGTCAAGCTTACCTCCGTATAGTTATGTAATGTTGAGCATCATCAAGATTATATGAAAACGATTTCATAAACAACGGAGGGTATTTCAGTCGGGCAGGGGACACGGCAGCAAGACGGCCATGCCGTCGCGGCCGATGTCGACGGTGACGGGGGGAGGGTGGGGCCGCCGGTCACGTCGACGACCGCGCGGAGGCGGCAGGTGCGGTGCGGCGACCGGCGGTCGTCGCCATGGGTGTCGGCCCGGAAAGATCGATTGGAATCCACGACTGAAACAAAGGGATGTGCTGAAAAAACGCCGATATCGTTGCTGTTCAGGATTCCGCTGTGGTTGTCAGCCTGCCACTTAGAGGTGTTGCTCTATAAAAAGGGGCAGCCGTAGCCGCCCCTTGTGTCAGGTTTTAGTTGGCATACTGGATACCGCGCGCACCAGGGGCGACATACAGTCTGCCGTAGGTGTTCCAGTCGCCGGCGATCGGGCCGATGCCACCGAACTGGTGGTTATCGTCGTTGAAGCGGGTCCAGGTGCTTCCTGCATTGTCGGAAGCCCAGATGCCCCACTGGCCGCCGATCACACCGACCACGTACACCGCCGCCGAGTACGGCGCGCCGACAGCAGCCTTGCCGAGCGTCACGAAGCTGGCGCCCTGCACGTCCGGATACTCCCAGGTCTGGTGCGTGCCCCACAGCGATGCGAAGTTGTTGAGCTTGGTCCAGTTAGCGCCGGAATCGGTCGAGTGGTAGACGGTATTGCCGTCCGCCAGCCAGATGTCGCCCTCGGCGTTCGGGTTGACCGTCATCGTGGTGACCCCCCACGGATTGGCGCGCAGGTTCGCGTTGACCGAGCCCTGGCTCAGCGTGAAGTTGTGGCCGCCATCGGTCGAGACGTAGACCTTGCCCGGCGTTCCCCACCATGCGCCGCCCGAATCGTAGGCGTAGACCTTGTTCGAGTTCTTTCGGTCCGCCGCCAGCTTGTAGGCGCGCGGGAAGCCGCTGATCACCGACAGTGCGGGCAGGTTGGTCGAGGTCCAGTGCGCGCCGTTATCGGTGGTGTAGGAAGGCACCGAATCGGCCGGTGCGAAGACGGCGTTGTTGCGCGAGGTGACGGCGATGTTGGACGCGTTGGCCCCGTTCGCCGCGGCGCCAGCCGGCAAGGAGGCGAACTGCGTCCACGTCAGGCCGCCGTCGCCGGACGAGTAGCCGTAGCCGCTGCTGTTGGTGCCGACGATGGCAATGTAATTGGGATCGGACCAGGCCATGTCAGCCGAGTTGCCGTTGCTCGCGCCGGTCGAAGGATGCCGGGTCGCCTTCGTCGTGAGGTCAGTCTGGACCCAGGTACCGACGTCGCCCGCGCTGTTGATCAGCTTGTACGACGCTCCGGCCGGCGGCGTGGCAAGCGCCAGGGTGACGGTTTCCTCGAGGTTGTTCACCTTCATGTTCCAGGATGGCGTCGCCGAGGAAGCGTTCGTGGTTTCCCAGATGCCGCCGCCGAACACGTGCATGATGTGGTCGCGGTTGTTCGGATCGATCTCGACGTCGTCGATCCAGCCCCAGTAGTCGTTGCCTGCCGGCGAGTGCGGCATCATGGACGAGATTTCGCGCCAGGTGCTGCCGGCGTTGTCGGACAGCTTCACGAGCTTCTGGCCGGAGAAATCGCCCCAGCTGCCGCTGATACCCAGCGCGATGCGGGTGGTCGCGCCCGTGCCGTAGACCGACAGGCCGCTGTAACCGCCCCAGTCGTTGGGGCCGGTGTTGGTACTGAGCAGGGTCCAACTGCCGCCATCAGTGTTGCCGCCATACCGGTACAGGTAGCTGGGACCTCCGGCGCCCGGGCCGGCATCCCTGTTGAACACGATGTAATAATAGCCATCGGCCGCGCGTACCATGTGCGGGATGTGGTACCCGGTCACGGCAGACGGCACCGTGATCGGCGTCCAGTTATTGCCGCCGTTGTTGGACTTGAGGAAAACCGACCCCAGGCCCGCCGCGTTGGCGTAGTCCGGTGCGACGGCGGCAAACATGACCCAGGTCCCTTGGGTGCCGGTCGCCGTCGCCGTTTCGAACATCAGATGCTCGACACCGATCGCGCTGTTGCTCAGATGGGTGGTCGACAGGCCGTTCATCTGGTACCAGGTGTGGCCCGAGTCCCAGCTTCCCCACAGGCCGTCCTGGCGCGAACCGTAGAACATCGTCGCCGGATTGTTCGGGTCGACCTTCAGGCGCTCGCCGATCGCCCGGCCGGAGTCGTTGCCTTTCACCACGAAGGGCACATCGACCCAGGTCCAGTTGGTGCCGCGGTCGCTCGAGATGAACAGCCGGCCGTTGCCGCTGCAGCCGGTCATCATGTAGAGCTTCTGGTCGTTTTGCGGATCGACGGCCATGCTTTCGACACAGTGGGAGCCTCCGTAGGCGCCGAAACCCACGCCGTCGGTGATCGGCGTCCACGTCGAATTGGTCGTGTTCCAGCGATAGGCGCCGCCGACGTCCGTGCGGGCGTACAGGACGTTCGCGGAAGTCGGGTGGTAGATCAGGCCGGTGACATAGCCGCCCCCGCCGAACTTCACGCTGTTCCAGGTGGTCCCCACGGCCGCGAGAAGGCGGCTGGCGTGGCCCGAGTCGGCCACGGGACCCGCGTCCGGTTTGCTGCCCGATCCGCCGCAGGCCGCCAAAATGGCCGCGGCGCCGATCGAAAGTATGGCAATTCTGGTGCCGAATGCTTGCATACGTGTTTCCTCCAAATAATAGATATGTGTTGTGTAATCCCCAGTCGTCTGCCTGGCGGTTACTGTCGACTGGATCGCACCGATCCGTCGTATCGCTTTCTTCGTGCGATTGGCCATTCTGCGAGCGGCATCAGGCCTTGTTCAATTGCGAAGATCGTCAAAGCGGTGAGGAAATCGCGGAATATTTTGAGAGAATTGTATATTTCTGAATAGAAACGAAAATACACGCGGGGATGCTGTTCGAGGTCATACCGGCTTGATCGATTGCTTGCGTCAGCGCAATTCGTGAATGGCGATACCTGTTCTTTAAAACGAAATGGGGCGGCCATGGCCGCCCCTTCCATTCGATCAGGCTATCTTAGTTGGAGTACAGCACGCCGCGGCCACCACCGGAGAAATAGATCCTGCCGTAGGTGTTCCAGTCGCCCGCGAGGTTGCCGATGCCGCCGAACTGGTGGGCATCGTCATTGAAGCGGGTCCAGTTATAGCCGGAATCGTCGGACTGCCAGATGCCCCACGTGCCGTTCATCACACCCACCACATAGACGGTGGCCGTGTACCACGCGCCGGTGGCGGCCTTGCCCAGCGTCACACTGGTGGCGCCCTGCACGTCCGGCCACGGGTTGGAGCCCCAGATCGAGCCGAAGTTGCCCACCTTGTTCCAGGTGGCGCCGGAATCCCATGAGTGGTACACGTAGTTGCCGTCCACCAGCCAGATATCACCCTCGGTGTTCGGGTTCACCGCCATCGAGGTGACGTGGAACGGATTGGGTGCCAGGTTTGCCGACACCGAACCCTGGCTCAGCGTGAACGTGTGGCCGCCATCCGTCGAGACGTAGACCTTGCCCGGCGTGCCCCACCATGCGCCGCCCGAATCGTAGGCGTAGACCTTGTTCGGGTTCTTGCGGTCCACCGCCAGCCGGTAGCTGCGCGGGAAACCGCTGATCGGCGTCAGGGAAGGCAGGTTCGTCGCCGTCCAGGTAGTCCCGTTGTCGGTGGTGTACGACGGCACCCCGTCGGCCGGCGCCCAGATTGCCTTGTTGCGCGCGGTGACGACGATGTTGGAGGCATCGTTGGGGTTCGTGCCGCCGGCCGGGACGTTGGCCATCTTCGTCCACGTGACACCGCTGTCGCCGGACCAGTAGCCGGAGCTGGTGTTGTTCTTTTCCCCGATGACGGCGATGTACGTCGGATCGGACCAGGCCATGTCGGCCGAATTGCCGTTGTTGAAGACGCCGCTCGGGCCCCTGGTCGGCTTCTGCGTGAGGTCGGTGTGGACCCAGGTGCCGACGTCGCCCGAGCTGTTGATCAGCTTGTAAGGCGCGCCGGCGGGCGGCGTGACGAGTGCCAGGGGGGCGATTTCCTCGAGGCCGTTCACCTTGAAGGTCCAGTTCACCGTCGCGCTCGAGGCGTTCGTGGTTTCCCAGACGCCGCCACCGAACACGTACATGATGTGGTCGCGGTTGTTCGGATCGATCTCCACGTCGTCGACCCAGCCCCAGTAATCGCCAGCGACATTATGCGGCATCTGGGACACGATTTCGCGCCAGGTGCTGCCGCCGTCGTCGGACAGCTTCAGGATCTTCTGGCCGGCGAAATCGTTCCAGCTGGTGATGCCCAGCGCGATGCGGGCGGTCGAGCCGGTGCCGTAGACCGACAGCCCGCTGTAGCCGCCCCAGTCGTTGGGGTTGTTGGAGGTGTTGAGCAGGGTCCAGGTGTTGTTATGACTGTTGCCGCCAAACTTGTACAGGTAGCCGGGACCGGCGGGGCCCGGGCCGGTGCTCGTGGCGAACGTGATGTAGTAATAGCCGTCGGCGGAGCGCACCATGTGGGGGATGTAGTAGCCTTGCACGGCAGCCGGTACCGGGACCGGCGTCCAGCTGCCGCCGCCGTTGTTCGTCATGTACAAGGTCGACGTCAGGCCCGCCGCCTGTTGGTAGTCCGGCGCGATGGCCGCATACTCGATCCAGGTTCCCCCTGTGCCGCCCGTGTTCGCGGTTTCGAACATGAGGTGCTCGACGCCGGCCACGCTGGAGGTCGAATGGGTGCTCGACAGCCCGCCCCGCTGGTACCAGTTCTGCCCGCCGTCCCAGCTGGTCCACAGCCCATCCTGGCGCGACGCGTACCACATCCACTGCGGATTTTGCGGGTCGATCTTCAGGCGCTCGCCGATCCCCCGGCCGTCGTCGTTGCCTTTCACGATGAACGGCAGAGTGTGGTCAGGGGTATTGACCGGCGTCGTCCAGGTAGCGCCGCGGTCGTTGGAGACGTACAGCTTGGCCTTGCCCTTGCAGCCGCCGACCATGTACACCATGTTGTCGTTTTGCGGATCGAGCGCCATGCTTTCGATACAGTGGTAGTCCGAGTCCTTCGCACCCTGGAAGTCGGTGATGGGTATCCACGTCGACGTGGCCTGGTTCCAGCGGTAGGCGCCGCCTATGTCGGTGCGGGCGTACAGGACGTTCGGGGAAGTCGGGTGATAGATCAGGCCAGGGACATAGCCGCCGCCGCCGAACTTCGCGTTGCTCCAGCTGGATGCCATGGCCGCCATGACGCGGCTGGCGTGGCCCGCGTCGGCCACGGGGGACGTGCCCGTTTTGTTGTTCGACGTGCCGCCGCCGCAGGCTGCCACGAAGGCTGCGGTGCCGATCGAGAGTATGGCGAGTCTGGTGTTGAATGCTCTCATACTTGTTTCCTCCAAGAATTAATGTGTGATTGATATGTAGTCGCGGCTACCGCCGTGCGGCCGCCGTCGGCCGGATCGGACCGATCCGCCGCGTCGCCATCTTCGTGCGCTCGGCCATTCTGCGAGCGCCATCACACGTCTTTCAATTACGAAGATCGTCAATGCGGCGACGAAATCACGGGATATTTGGAGAGAATTGGCTCTTGCTGGATGGAAACGAAAAAACACAGCGAAATGCTGCTCCAGGTCATGCCGACTTTATCGATTGCATGCGTCAGCGCAATTCGTCGAAAGCGATACCGCCGTAGCCATCTCACCCGCCGCTTCGGCGCCATGCGCAAGGCTTCGCTTTTTGAGGCAACCGGGCAAGCATGCTCGCGTACTGTATAGCCCAGCAAGATTACATTCGCCCGGTCTCGCGCGGCCAATCGGATCGGGGCATGAAGTTTGCACGGTGATCATTTATTTCCAAGGAGTTAGACCATGGGCAATACAATCAAAGTCGATAGCTCGAGCCACCAGGCGCTCCACGAAATCCAGCAATTGCAGGCAGAATTTCAAAAAAAGGGCAGCAAGCTCACCAAACAAGAGTATGAGAAACTTCTCCAGCAGATACTCGCGAGTCTCCACAAAAAGCTCGGCAAGGACATGCACAATGGCCATACTCCGCAAGAGCAGAAACGCGATCCGGCAGCCCAGGCACCCACTGCGCCGTCAACGCCACGGAATGTGAGCGGGACGTATCATTTGTCAGAATCAAAGGTTCGCGTGGATAAGGTCGGTACAAACTATATTTCCGACAGCATGCTGCGAGATGCCAAATCCAGGGGCGGCCAGTTGAAAACCAAGGCGGATTACGACGCCTTTATCGATGCAAACGCGGCAAAATTCGGCCTCGATCCAGAAATCGTAAAACGAGAATATCGCGTGGAATCGAACGGAGATCCGAGGACAATGGGTGATACTGGTCGGAACTGGTCCCAGGGTGGACCGTCAATCGGTTTGCTTCAGGTGACCAGTGGAATTCTTGCTGGTGGGGTGTGGGCAAAACCCGGAATGACCACCAGCTCCGGCGTGAAACTGACGAGCGAAGACTTGAAGAACAGTACGGCAGTCCAACTGCTTGCTGGCATGCAACATTTGGCGGACTACAAGAATCAGGCAGGCGCGCATCTGGGTCAAGGTGCCTCTTCAAGCGCGATTTACACGCAAGCGCTTGGCAACTATGTCGGTCACGACCAGGGCGCTTACATCCACAATATTGAAAATACAAAGTTGCCCTGAGCTTTGGCGCTTCCGCTGGCCGTCAACGTAGTTCGTGGATGGCAATGCCGCCAAATCCATCCCAGGCACCGAACTCCGTCTCCAGCCCGGGCAGCAGGCGCATCAGGGCGGCCTTGTCGTTGTGGAACGTGGTCGCGCTGCCGTCGATGGTGCGCGTGGATTGCAGGCGGTACAGGGAAGCACCGGCGGCGGCGCCGCCCACCGGCTGGCGTAGCAGGGCCAGCACCTTGCGTCCG
>Ga0207686_10001706_pt1 | contig 12239 bp, 21 predicted proteins | sample KBSM24metaG_FD_184396 | JGI IMG/M metagenome (GOLD analysis project Ga0207686, IMG submission 184396) | Miscanthus rhizosphere microbial communities from Kellogg Biological Station, Michigan, USA - KBS M2-4 metaG (SPAdes) (version 2) | ecosystem: Host-associated > Plants > Roots > Rhizosphere >...
CGGTCGCCCGCCGGCGCCGCGTACCGGCCCGGCGCGTCGCAGCGTGATCCGAGCGACACGGAACTGTATGAGGTGCTGCTGGATGCTTACGTGACATCATCATTACCGGAGTAAAACAATGAACTATGAGATCACATGGGAATGTACAGACGGCGACTGGGTGTGGCGGCGCAGCGACTTCGAGGATTATCACAACGCGTGCACCTACGCCCTGCGTCGATGCGATGAGCGCACCGACCCGCGCGATAAGCTGCACGGCGCGCGGGTCATACGCATCGCCCCGATGATCGGGCCGAGGCCAGTGCCGGGCTGGGTGACATCGAATGAACCGGGAGCACGCTGATGAACTACCGCAACGCTGGCCGCGCGCGTCGCGATTACGGAGTTGAGCGCCCGACGCCCACCAAAACATACCGCATAATGGTCACATGGCACACGCCCAGGGGCGAGCCCCCGCGCGTGACGTGCGCGGCGCAGTCCGATAACCCCTGCGATCTGGCCGAAGCGCCCATGGTCGCCCGTAATGCCCGCTCAATCGCTCGCATCGAGTTGCACGACCGCACGGGCTGCCTCGAAACCATATGGGCCAGTCACTGGGTAGGATACCAGCGAAAGGACAACCCCCCGCCCATCGAGTTCGCGCTTCGCGAGCCCGACACCAGCAAGTTTACCACGGGAGTAAAATAACATGATGACCAAACGCCACTACGTCACGCTCGCCGCCGGGCTCGCTGACATCGAGAGCCCCCTGATCAGGTCCGTGGCGGCGCACGCCCTGGGCAGGTCGCTGAAACGCGACAACCCCCGGTTCAACCTCGACACATGGCTCGCCGCGTGCGGCGTGGTCCAGTATCGCGACCTGTTGCCCGAGGAGGTGACGAAGGCCAGGGTCATGCGGGCGCAACTTAATACGGGAGTAGAATGAATGGACATAAACAAGGACCACCTGATAACCGGGCTGCTCGCCGCCGCCGACCGCTATCGCGACATGGCGAACACGCAGGGTCTGGGCCAGCACCTGCGCGAACCCCTGCTCGCCATGGAGCGCGACATGGTGCGCATCGCCGCGTTGGCCGAGGTGTGTGATACGTTTAATTTAATACGGGAGTAAAACAATGGTGATCGAGTTGACGCTGGCATCATACCTGATGCTGGCCCAGTGGCAACAGCATGTGATGCTGCCTCTGTATTTCCCCCCGCAACCCGGTGTGCCCTCCAATACGGCACCGACACAACCCTGCAAATGAGTTTAATACGCTGGTCTCGCAAGCTCGGACTCGAACAGGAGTGATATATGCCTAAGTTCGAGATACGTGTCGGACAGATACTGTCCGCTTATCAGGTCGCCTTTATCGAGGTCGAAGCGGACACCGCCGAGGAAGCGAGCGAACAAATCAAAGCCCGCATCGACGCGGGCGAGTCCGACCACTGGGACTTCGATACCAGGGATAGTTGGCACACCGAGGGTGGTCAGGCCCAGGTCGAGGATGCCCGTTTAATACAGGAGTGAAAGGAGATGGACTGGTACGTCGGGACGGTTTACCCAGAGGGTGGCGGAGCATCGAAGTGGGTGGAAGCGGATGACGCCATGGGTGCCGTCGAGGCATGGCTGCGGCTCGCGTACTCAGCCGGGTATGCGTGGAACGGAGATGCGATATCAGCGTGGCCCTCACTCGGCGACGCGCTGACCAGCTATGAGGATACCGTGACGCTGCCTCGAAATTCACTGGCCGTGCACGCTATCGTCGCCATGATAAAACGGGAGTTCATGGATGAGATCAACAGTTTAATACGGGAGTGAATAAGACCGATGAACTGGTTCGTGATCGCCGAATACGTCGGTGATGGTATGCCCGCGTCCGACTGGATCACGGCGGACACGGCACCGCTCGCGCTGGAGACGTGGCTGCGCGAGTTATACGCGGACGGCTGGCGGTATGCGGGCGGGAGCATCGCCGTGATACCGCTTATGAGCGAACCGAGGCCGCGCGGGCGCGTGGCCCGGTTCGACGAGACATCGCTGGTATTGCTGGCGATAATTGAAACCTTACGACAGGAGTGAACGAATGAACCTCACGCAAGCTCTGCAGGTCATGGTGCGCACGCATATCGCGGCGCTGCGCTCGAACAAGCGCGCCAACGCCATCGAACTGAAGTCGGGACCGGGCGTCGGCAAGTCCAGCACGGTCGACGACGTGTGCTTCGCGCTCGCCCGCGCTCTCAATGAGCCGGTGGGCCTGACGGTGAACATGCTCGCCACCATCCAGAGCATCGACATCAGGGGCTTCATGATCCCGCAGAAGACCCCAACGGGGCTCGACACGGTGTTCTCGACCCCGCCATGGTACCCGACCAAATCCACCATGACGGTGTTCCTGCCCGACGGTAGTAAGTTTTTGAGTGGGACCTATGACGGTCCGCTGCCGCGCGTGGGCATCGTCTTCCTCGACGAGTTCGGTCAGGCCGACGATGACTGCAAGAAAGCGGCGGCGGAACTGGTGCTGCACGGCGAAGTGGGCAACACGCGGCTTCCCCTGGGATGGCGCGTCATCGCCGCCAGCAACCGCCTGAGCGACCGCTCGGGCGTGATGAGGGCGTTAACTTTCGTGACGAACCGAAGGATGGAGGTGAACATCGAGGCGCATCTCCCAACCTGGATGGACTGGGTGAACAACCTGCCTTTGGAAGATCAGCCGCACTATCTCACGGTCAGCTTCGCGGAGAAGAACCCACACCTGGTGTTCCGCGAGGAGGTCCCTCCCGGCGACGGGCCTTTCTGCACCCCTCGCACGCTCATACTGATGGACCGGGATCTGCGGGCGCTACGCTCGGACGAGGACGAGCAGCGTGGTTTACTACCGTCGGACAACGTGGCGCGTGAGGTGTGCCAGGGCTGGATCGGCGGCGGCGAGAGCGCGCAATACTTCACGCACATCAAGTTCGCCGACATGCTTCCCGACATCGCCGACATCGAGAAGGACCCGATGACGGCGAAGCTCCCCGCCACCAAAGATGCGCAGATGGTATGCGCGCACATGTTGGCGCATAATGTTTCCCCAACCAATGGAGATAAGATTATCCGCTACATCGGGCGGCTCAACATCGAGATGCAGACGCTGGCGGTGGGCACCATCACCAAGCACCAGCAACGCGCCAAGATGGTGGCGAACTCGCCATTGTTCAGCCAATGGTTGATCAAGAACAAGGATCTGCTGATCGCCGCGCGGGCCTGACCTGGGCGGGGAGCCATGTGAATTGGCTCCCCGTTTCAACCTTTACGACGGGAGTGAATAATGAAGCCCAGGCACCTGTCGGCCATGGCCAACATCGCCGCCCAGATGGCCGTCCATGGGGATCACATCGAGATATGGATGTTCTACCGTAGGTTCCAGCATCTTTTTGGAGGGGGGGTGTATCGCCATGACGTGGAACAGCACGAAGAACTCTTCCTTATGAAGGACGACGCGGTGCGCTACGCCAGGGACTGGATCGAAGGCTATCTGTGCCGCGACAATGGGCGTCATGTGGTCCCCACGGACATGGACCTGCGGCTCAACACACTAACCAGGATAAATGACTGGTTCGGTAGCCAGGAACCACATATGTGGGGCGGCGTCATATCAGTATCACTACGACTGTAGTAAATAAAGGAACAGACAATGGACTCTAATGTGAACGCTACCGACGCACCAGTGGACGACGATGCGATCAAGCGTGAGGATCTGACCGAGGCGGTGCGGGCCACGGCGCTACTCGCGGATCTCACGATCTCGCTTTGGTCCGGCGAGCGCACCGACCGCCGGGTGGGCGAGAAGATCAAGGAGGACGCGGGCGCGGTGGGCAACACGGGCAAGTATATCAAGAACCTGCTCGCCGGGTGCGATACCGAGCTAAAGGACGTGAAGGCCGCTTACATGGCCGCTCGCGCCGCGCACTACGAACTGACCCTGCCATGGGTGAGCAAACCCCTGACGTCCCTGCAGCGCCAGCAGGGGCCGCGCCTGCTGCCCAACATGCTCTTCGATAAGTATCTCACGGAGATGAGCAAGCTGCGCCGCACCGCCATCGGCAAGCGGGATAACTTCGTGCTCATGTATCCCGACCTCGTGCTGCGTGCTCAGGCCAACCTCGCGGGCATGGCCGCGCCCGAGGACTATCCCGATCAGGAGGAGATACGGGAGTCGTTCAAGCTCTCGTTCGACTTCCTGCCCATCCCCTCCGCTGGGGCCTTCCAGGGCTTGCCCGACGGGATGCTGGAGCGTCTGGGCAAGCAACTAAAGGCGCGCCAGCTGTCCGCCGTGCATACCGCCCAGGCTGACATGTGGGACCGGGTGAAGGACGTGGTGGGCAAGATGATCGAGCGGCTCGACGACCCGACCGCCACGTTCAAGGTGAACACCATCGACAACGTGCGTGAGCTTGTCACGTTGCTGCCGGGGTTCAACTGCGCCGGGGACGACCGGGTTAATACGGTCGTATCGGATATCGACCGGATGCTGGATGGCATCACGCCCAAGATGCTGCGACAGTCCCAGGAAGCGCGGGCCGACGTGGCGCGACAGGCGAAAGCGATCAACAACAAACTCGCACAATGGGGACTATGAACATGACAACGAATGAACCGCGCTACGGCATGGTGCTCGCCGGGGGCAAGAGCGAAGATAACTACTACGATATCGTGTTCCATGAGCCGGGCCGCATCGACCGGATACTCGCGCGGCGCGCCCGTCATGACGACGCGGTGGACATCATCGAGGCGCTGAACCTGCGGCATGATCGGACGAAGTTCTTCGACGCGCATCCCGACGCGGTGGAGCGGCGTATTCCAGGCGTGGAGTGATGGCGTACACGACCGACTGGACACCGATACCGGAGACGTCGAACCCCCGGTTCGGTTGTCCCGCGTGCCGCTCACGAGACGTTGCCTTCCGAGAATGGGAGTCATCCGACGGTGCGCATGAGGATACCCACTACCGCTGTGAGGCGTGCGGTAAGTCGTGGTGGGTCGAAGACAGTGACGCCTGATTTACTACAGGAGTGAAACTACATGGTTAAAATGAAACCGGCGACCCTGACATACGAGCAGGAGCGCAAGATGGAAATCGCGCGTGTGGCGTTCATGGTATCGAGCCCATTTTATTCCCACCTCTATTACTCGCTGGGCCGTGAGATATTCACGAAGGACATGCCGACGGCGGCGACTGACGGGCGTCGCATACTTCTCAATCCCGATTACATCTGCGGGTTCACCGTGCCGGAACAGGTGTTCATCCTCGCCCATGAGATGAGCCATCTGGTGAGCCAGCATCCCACGCGGATGGTGCACTACAAGCGCGAAGGCAAGTTGAGAAACCTGCCCTACGATCAGATGTTCGCCAATGTCTGCGCTGACTACTGTATTAACGCCGATCTGGTTGAGACGGGCGTCGGCACGATCAATCCCGCGTGGCTCTTTGATAAGGCCATCAAGGGCAGCGAGTTGTGGGAGGACGTCTACGAGCGGCTGTTCAAACAGGGCATGTGCCCGCCGCCGCCGAAGCGCAAGGGTTCGGGCCAGGGCGGGCAAAAGGGCGACCAACAGGCGCTCAACGGTGACGGGACCTTTGACGAGATCCTGGAGCCGCCCACGGACGCGGACGGTGGCACGGACCTGCCCAGCGAGAGCGAGTTCAAGGAAGCCGTGGCCCAGGCTTACGCTGTCGCCAAGGCCATGGGTGACGTGCCGGGCAGCATCCAGCGTCTGGTCGAGGAGATACTGGCACCGCAGATCGACTGGCGTGAGCATGTGCGACTGCTCGTGACGGGCAAGGTGGGCTATCGCGGCGAGACATGGACGAAACCCAACCGGCGCAGGTTGGTGATGAACCCCATCACGATCATGCCGGGGCGTAACGGTTATGGTTGTAATACCGTAGTAGTCGGCGTCGATACCTCGGGCTCGGTCGGGCCGGACGAGATGCAGGTGTTCATGAGCGAACTGAGCGGCGTGCTGCAGGACGTGCGACCCAAACGTATCGTGGTGGTCGGCTGCGATGCCGCTGTCTCGCAGGTCGACGAGCTTTACTCGGTGAGCGAGTTCGAGGCCCTGCGCGTGAAGGGCATCAAGGGCGGCGGCGGCACGCGCTTCGAGCCTGTCTTCGACCATGTGAAGGAGCAGGACCTGCGTCCCGACGCGCTCATCTATCTGACGGACATGGAGGGCACTTTCCCCGACGAAGCGCCAGCCTACCCCGTGATCTGGGCGGCGACGGGCGATCACGTGGGGCCGTTCGGCGACACGGTTCGTATTAAAATCTGAGGAGTGAGAACGTATGGACGAAGTAAGGAAGTTCCTGCTCGCGCAGCATGAGAAGCTGCGCGTTCAGGTCGAGATGCTGCACACGCACATGCGTGTCATCCAGGGCATGATCGACGACCTGCCCGAGGGGACATCGGAAATAATCCCGGAGTTTACGACCGGAGTGAAGTCCAACGGCATGTATGTCACGGAGGGCTTGCCGCCGCGCAAGGTCAGGACGGGTACGGGCCGCAAGCGCGGAACCTACAAGCCCAGGGTCTATGACACGCCGACCGTGGACATCGTGAAGACCGCGCTTGAGGCGGCGGGTGAGGAGGGGCTGACGGCCAGGGAACTGGCGGATCTGGCGAACATGCCCAACGGCACGGCGTCGGGGCGGCTGTCGAACATGAAGAAGCAAGGGCTGGTGATGCACATCGCGCCCAAATACTTCGCCGTCCATTCCGAGCCGCAGGATAACAACCAATGATGAACCCGTTCCTGGACTGGATCGGCTATCCGAAGTTCGATCTGTTCGACATCGTGATAACGCTCGCCATTGGGTTTCTCGCGGGCTGTGTCTATGACGCTTGCATAAAGAAGGAGTGATATCATGCCGAACTGGCAACTGAATGACAACGTGAAGACCTTCCTGCGCCAGCGCGCGGAGCGGCTGTGCCAGCGCACGCTCGACTACGCTTTCTCCGACTTCCCACTCGACCACGAGGACGTGCAAATGGCGGCGCTCTCTCGTGATACGGTGGAGACGATGGGCCGACTCGCGAAGCAAAAGGTTTCACTCCCGTCGTATGCTGAAGCGCGCTTTGGTTTTCAGCGCGGGCAACTGCCGGGGTTGCTTCGCGGCACCATCGTCAGGCTCAAACTGCGCACGCCCATCTACCTGAGAACGGAGCCGGACAACTACATGCGCACGCTGTCGTTCACTCCCGGCGCGAGCGGATATGTGCACCTGGACTTCGAGCAGGAGCCGCTGCCCGAGGAGAAGCAAAAGGCCCTGGTCGCGTGGCTCAACAGGGCGGTGCGTCAAAAGCGCATGACCGAGATCACCAACTTCGTCGTCAGGGACGTGGTGAACGCACACGCCAAAACCTGCGCGCACCTGCATCGCATGTGGCCCACGCTCGCCACGCTCATCAATGACGTGGAGGGCACCGGCTATCATCTGGCGCGCAGCCAGGACAGACTCTGGCATGACACATGGCGGGACAGGCTGCACGCCGTGCACCGGCCATTGGCTATCTACGAGCCAGCCGCGACGGTCATGGACCAGCTGCGCCCGCTGATGAAGCTGGCCGACACCGTGCTCGCGGCGGGCATGATGCTGACGCCCTACGACCATACCCAGGAGCCCATCGTGGCGACCGTGGAATACTGGGAGAAGTTGCCGACGGACAGGACTTTCGAATAGGAGGGGTGGGTGATCGTTACGATAGACTTCGAGACTTACTACGATAAACAATACTCGCTGAAGAAAATGAGCGAGGTGGACTACATTCTCGATCCGCGTTTCGAAGCGATCATGTGTTCGATGAAAGTGGGGGATCGACCGACCGTAGTAAACATCGGCGAGGATGCGATACGCGCCGGGTTCGCCTGTATTGATTGGTCAAAGACGGCGGTGCTGGCGCACAACATGCGCTTCGACGGGGCGATACTGGCGTGGCGCTTCGGTATCGTTCCCGCGCTCTACCTGGACACGCTGGGCATGGCCAACGCCATCACCCGGCCCGTGCTGACCTATGCCAGCTTGGCCAAGCTGGCGGCGCACTTCAAACTGGAAGCCAAGGGCACCACGGTACAGGACATGATGGGGCGTAACCTCGCCAGCCTGAACGTCATGGAGCGCACCACCTACGCGAACTACTGCGCGCACGACACGGACCTCTGCCGCGCCATCTTCGACAAGTTCATCAAGGTATTTCCTCCGAGCGAGCTAAAGGTTTTGGATCTCAGCTTGCGCATGTTCATCGAGCCCCAGGTTCGGCTGAACGCCGCCAAGCTGGCCGAGTACCTGCATCTGGTCCAGGCCGAGAAGGCCGCGTCGCTCGCTCGCGTGTCGCATATCCCCGAGGAGGTGTTCTCCTCGAACATAAAGTTCGCTGAGTTACTCCGGTCGTATGGTGTCGAGCCGCCGACCAAGATCTCGCCCACGACCGGGCAGCCCACCTTCGCGCTGGCCAGGAACGACCGGGAGTTCAAGGATCTGTGCGCCGACCCCGACATACCCCTGGACGCGCAGGTGGCGCTGGCGGTGCGCCTGGGTGCCAAATCCACCATCGACGAGACACGCACCGCCACGCTGCTGAACCTGTCGCAGCGCAGCTGGGACTGGGGCTTCGGGGGAGTGGGCAAGATGCCCGTGCCCTACAAATACTACGGCGCGCACACCGGGCGCTTCTCTGGCGACGGCGGGTATAACTTCGCCAACCTGCGCCGGGGCTCGCCCATAAGGGACGCCATCGAGGCACCACCGGGTATGCGCATCGTGCACCGGGATAGTTCCCAGATCGAGGCGCGCATGGTCGCGTGGCTGGCCGGATGTGACAAGCTGGTCGATGCGTTCCAGGAAGGACGCGACGTCTATTCCGAGTTCGCCACGAAGTTCTACGGTCGTAAAATCACCAGGGAGGACACGCTCGAACGGTTCACCGGCAAGACCGCCATCCTGAGCCTGGGATACGGGGCTGGAGCCGAGAAATTCCGCCATGCCCTCTACATAGGGGCGGGCGGGCTGAGCGTCACGCTGGACCTGCTGGAAGCGGACAAGCTGGTGAACACGTACCGGAACCTCTATTCCGAAATAAAGCAACTATGGTGGCGGGGCAACGCCGCGCTGAAACGAATGATCAACCCGCGCGACGTGCCCGACCCCGGCATCCCCGTCATCGAGATCGGCGCGGAGTGCGTGTACCTGCCCAACGGCATGGCTATCGCCTACCCGGATCTGAAAGAGGAGCCGGACGATGGCGTATGGGGGCGTAAGACAACTTATCGTGGCGTGTTCGGTGGTCCGCGCAAGATATATGGCGCTAAATTCATCGAGAATATCACTCAGGGCTTGGCTCGGATCGTCGTTACCGACATAATGCTCGCCGTGCATCGCGACTCGGGATACCGCCCGTTCATGAGCACATATGACTCGCATGACTACCTCGTGCCGGAAAGCGAAGTGCGTGACTTCGATGCGGTATTGGAACGTGCTTTCGCTGTCGCCCCCACATGGGCACCGGACCTTCCGCTGGCGAGCGAAGGGGGCTGGGGACGGACGTTGCTTGAAGCCGAAAAAGGAGTGAACCAATGACTACCAAGCTCAAAACGCCATACGTCCCGACCAGTCCCGGTTGGATGCTGGTAACGCCGGACATCGCGCGTGAGTGGCTCAAAGTTAACAGCGGGAACCGCAATGTTCGACAGGCGACGGTTAAGTATCTGGCGGATCAGATACGTGTCGGGCGCTTCGAAAGGATCGGCGACGGTATTGATTTTCATTACGATGGCAGACTGCTTAACGGCCAGCATCGTCTGTTGGCGATCATCATGGCGGACATGGCCGTCGAGTTGCTGGTGGTGCCTGGGCTGAGCGACGAGGCTTACACGGTCCGTGACCGTGGTAACAACAAATCCGCGTCTGACGTGCTGCATCTGCCGGGCAACCTGCTGGCGGACGCTTCATTATGTTTTCGTATCACCACGTCCACGGCTGGCAGGATATCGGAGATGGACCAGCGAGACATCACCACGTGGTGGCTACCGGCGCACGAGGCGATGATTAAAGGCGCGAGGTCATCCAAGGGGTTGAGCAGCGCGTCGATCCGTGTCGGCTTCGGCGCGCGGTGGGCCATCCAGGTCAACGCCAGGGCGCGCGAGTATGTCGCGACGCAGTATAAAGCCATGATGGCGAACGATACCGACGTCATGACCAAGGCGACGGCGGCGTTATGGAAACGGTTTTCCCAACGGGAGGTAAAGAAAGGCTCGTCCATCGAGCGTGTGGACGCGGCGGTGCTTAGCTTCTACTGCGCCGATCCGATCAGGGCCAACGTGGCACCGCTGATGCGCGACGCCGAGGGCTCACGGAACATCCTGCGCGCCGTGATCGTCAACATGGAGGAAGCCTACACGACGGCTCCGCTGGGCGCGGAGCACCCTTATATGTTCCCCCCGAAGCTGACCCAAACTCAGATCGCCCCCCGTTTACGTCAGTCTGTTAAACCCACGGACAATTCGTTAGGACTGCATCTCCCATGAGCACTACGGTCGTAAATCCAGAGGGGTTTTCCTGGAGCTACACGGCGCTGAAGAACTTCGAGACCTGCCCGCGCCGCTACTACGCCTACAACGTTTCCAAGGACGTCAAGGAGCCCGAGGGCAAGCCCCTGATCGAGGGCAAGCGCGTCCACGAGGCGTTCGACGCCCGCGTGGGCCGTGGCACGCCCCTGCCGCCCGATCTGGTGCCGCACGAGAAGCTGCTGGACAGGCTCGCCAACGCCGAGGGCTCGGTGCATACGGAGCAGAAGCTGGCACTCGACAGTTCGCTGTCACCGTCCAAGTTCTTTGGCCGGGGTGCGTGGTTCCGCATGGTGCTGGACTACACCAACATCAACGGCGAGCGCGCCACCGTCATCGACTACAAGACGGGCAAGCCGACCGAGGACATGACGCAGCTGCAACTGGCGGCGGTGGTGACCTTCGCCCATGCGACGAAGGTGAAGAAGATCCGCGCCGCGTTGGCGTTCATCGCTTACGATCATATCGAGCGCGCCACGTTTACCCGTGAGAGCGTGACCGAGATCTGGGGGGATATCCTCCCGCGCGTGGGGAAAATGGTCCATGCCAGACAAGCACAGGAATATCCTCCAAATCCTGGCGGGCTATGTAAGCGGTGGTGTGCCGTTACCTCCTGTCCCTTCCATGGGAAGTGATAACATGGGCGTCGATCCGCTGGGCCTCGCCGGGGCAGCCGCCTCGCCCAACTACAACAACATCGGCATCGCCATGGCGCAACAGGCACAGGCGGTGAACGCATACCAGAATGTTCTGGGAGCCGCGCGACAGGCCACGCCGTTCGTGACCGTCCAACCCATGCGCGTGTTCATCGAAGCGCGCACCAAGATCCTGGTCGATCAGCTACCGTTCCGGGTGCTGGCGCGTATATCCCGGTTGGAGTTCGGCACGGACCGCATCACGGTTTGCTTCGATAACATGCGCGAACTTGAACTGACCGACGTGGACAGGTTTCCGTCGGACGAACATATCTCCAGGATATTACTGGATGCGCCATGACGCGCATCCCTCGGAGCGAACTGAAAACCTATAACATAACAGACTTCGGCAACACCGTTTCTTATGGCATCCAAACCCGGTTGTTGCGAAAGCAGTTTCCCAGGAAGGTGCGTGACAAGATCCTCTTCGACGTGGGTATGCACGAGGGCGTGCCGTGGGTGGCCATCCATCGGGACGACAAGCGGGACGCGTGGTGGCGCGTCATCCGAAAAGGCAACGAAACCGTGCTGGCCAGCGCGCCCCTGCTGCCCATAACCAAACGCTTCGAGAACATGCTGATCGAATACGCGGTCATCGACCCCGAACTCATCGCATATGTGCTGATTAGTTTATGACGGGAGTAAAACATGAGCACCCCAGAGGGTAAGGTTAAAGACAAAATCAAGAAACTACTGGACCGATACGAAGAGGAGATCTACTATTTCATGCCGGTCCAGATGGGGCTGGGTAGTCGCACCGTTGACTTTCTCTGTTGCGCCAACGGGCGCTTCTTCTCCATCGAGGCCAAGGCCAAGTCGGGCCGCACGACGCGGCTCCAAGAGCGTGTCATGGAGCGTATGCGCCGGTCGGGAGCCACGACGTTCCTGATCGTCGGCGTGGACGATACCGAGGGATTTGGCGAACTAGAGGAATACCTGGAAGGGATCATGGTGCACGG
>Ga0207686_10001707_pt1 | contig 12233 bp, 8 predicted proteins | sample KBSM24metaG_FD_184396 | JGI IMG/M metagenome (GOLD analysis project Ga0207686, IMG submission 184396) | Miscanthus rhizosphere microbial communities from Kellogg Biological Station, Michigan, USA - KBS M2-4 metaG (SPAdes) (version 2) | ecosystem: Host-associated > Plants > Roots > Rhizosphere >...
TCTTGCAGTAAACGGCTGACCTGTTTTGTAGTCAGTTGGCCAGTAAAAAGGCCATAAGAGGTTTCTTACCTGGAAGAAGTAGTTAGCACCTGTATTCCTGGAATCGTTAAAGCCAACCTGCTTATTCCTCGCAATACCGATATTGGTAGTAAACTCCAGGAGTTTTCCTACCTTCTGTGATACGTTAGCACGACCTGAAATACGATCGAATTCATTTATCCGGATCCTGTTCTGGTCTTTTGTATAGTTTAAGGAAGTATAGTACGTTGTATTTTGATCACCGCCGCTTACAGAGAGATCGTTGGTGTTATAAGTACCTGTTCCAAAATATGCATTGTCCCAATCAAAATAAGTGCCCTCACGGTTTACAATTCCATCAGTCATGCCACTTATGATTACATTATCGGAAAGGGCTGTACCCGCGGTTGAAAATTTATATCCATGTTTATTGAACTTGGTATTGATTTGCGAAAGTGCATAGGCATTGGCCTGGGCTGCGGTTTGTCCTGCTGAAGTTTTATTGTCATACAATACCCTGTATAGCATATTTATTTGATCCTGTACACCTCCTGATTCATAGTTGTCGGTGGCCCATCCCGGTGTTATCCCGATGGATGAAGACAAATGCACTACTGGTTTCCCTTTTTTACCACGTTTGGTAGTGATGACCACCACACCGTTGGCTGCTCTTGAACCATACAAGGAAGAAGCTGCTGCATCTTTTAAGATCGTAATGGTTTCAATATCGGCTGGGTTTAACGTATTCATGATGTTATTGGAACCGATATAAGAATTGCTTAGGTTACCCTGATCTCCTGAAATCATCGGAACGCCATCAATAACATATAATGGTTCATTACTCGCATTCATAGAGCCAACACCCCTGATGCGAATACTGGGGGTAGCGCCGGCTTCACCGCTTGCCGTAGTTACTTGTACACCGGCTGCTCTGCCCACCAGGGCATTCTGAAAAGAAGTAGAAGGCACATCTTTGATATCGTTTTGCTTGATCACCGAAGCAGCGCCGGTATAAGTGCCTTTCTTTGCAGTGCCATAAGCAACAACCATCACTGTTTCAAGGCTGTTGTCTTTTATTTTCATCTGGAGACCAACATTGAGTTCTTCATTATCTTTTACAGATACCTGTCTTACCTGGTCTTCAAAACCGATAGCGGTTATTCTTATAGTATAATTACCGGCTTTAACACCTGCAATCACAAACTCGCCATTAGCGTTTGCTATTCCACCCAATTTGGTTCCTTCAATTTTCACAGAAGCACCAGGGATAGGGATTCCTTTATCGTCAGCAACAGTCCCTTTGATCACACCGTCATATAGATCAGCGGGAGATTCGCTATTCGCCAATTCGAATTGTTGGCCGGATTGTTCTTTAATGACAATATTGGAATTAACCAATTCGTATTTCAATCCCGTATTCAGCAAAAGTTCATTCAGGATTGCTGCAAGAGAAATATGCGATGCCTGGTAATTGATATTGGCATAGGGAGCTACATCACTTGTTTTATATGTAAATGAAAATTGGGTTAATCCTTCCAACTTATGGAAAGCATTTTTTAAGGTGGAGTTTTTGAACTGTACCGAGACAATTACTTTGTCCAGGTCCTGTGTTCTGCCATTTTCGGCCAATAAAATTCCGCTTACTGAAAGAAACATGGCCATGATAGAAACTCTCATAAGTATTTTTTGGGTTGTCAGTTTTCGTAAAACCCAGTTCTGACACTGAGGTCCTACATAGCACAGCGTTTTGCAAGTGTGCTTTTTTACATACAAATTCATAGATTTGATTGTTTTAATAATTCAAGAAAGGGGTTATTTTAAAACGTCGGCCGATCCGGGGTCGCAACCGGGGCGGCCATTTTTTATGCGTTTATCCGGGTGGGTATTTGTTTGTGAGCATAGCAGTTTGTTTTGGTTTGTTATTGTATAAGATAAACTTCTTCCGTTTTTATCAATTTGGTATCCGTCAGCCTGCACAAAACCTGTAAGGCCTGTTCCACTCCTATTTCTCTTTTGAATGAAGTAGAAATTTTTAAACCGTTGATAGATAAATCAGCAACCTGGATATTGACATTATAAATACGCTGCAGGTCAGCCATTATATCTTCAAGCGTTTCATCATCATAAACCAGGTTTCCCTGCTGCCATCCGGCAATTTCATTTTCCGGAATATTCTTTTCTGAAATATCGCTTCCCGCTTCTTCTATTTTTACCTGCTGCCGGCGGATAAGCGTCGTTTCCCATCCGTCTTTGCGTTTTATTTTCACTTTTCCTCTGCTCACGGAAATAATGATCTTCTTTTGTCCTGGATAGGCTTTTATATTGAAAGCCGTTCCCAATACTGTGGTTGCGATATCCCCGGTGTATATAATAAAAGGGATCTTATCAGCATGCTGAACATCAAAAAAAGCCTCCCCCGATAAATAAACTTCCCGTTTGGTCGTATTGAAATGATCAGGAAATTCCAATGTGCTGGCAGCATTCAACCATACCTTAGTCCCATCTTCCAACAACAAATATTTAAATTCAGATCGGTCCGTTGTTTTCCTGGTCAATGAAGCAACGGGTGTTTTTGGATTAATTACTGTTCTGTTCACTCCGCTCATTATCCATATTATTGCTGCAACAATTACAACAGAAGCCGCAAAACCGAGCGCCGGCAGCAATGACCGTTTTCGTCTTACACGTACTTGTGAAGAAGCTATCCATTTGGGTTCATTCAATACCAGATCTCCGTTTTCGTCAACATACGTGGAAGTATTGATACCTTCTTTCTCCTGGTTTTTATAAACTTTTTCAATTAGCTCCCGGAGAAGTTCTTCGTTATGGGCTTTTTGCACATACGAAAGGAACTCTTCCAGTTCTTTTTCCGAACAGGTATTGTCCAGGTATTTTTTAAAAAGGTAACTTAATCTTTCTTCCATATTTGGCAGCGAGGATTTGCCTCATGAATTATGACGAAGCAAAAAGGAATTGTTCCTATCCGATCAGAAAAAAAATTGAAAAAAAAAACAATTTGACATTTTGAGAGAGGAAAAGCCTTACTGACTGAACAGCCACAAACAGCTGGTTTTTAACCGTATGCTTTGAAATCTGGAGTTCATCGGCAATTTGTTTGTAGTTCATGCCATTCTCCTTATTTAACCGGTAAATAAGCTTACGCTGAGGAGGGAGCTTATCAATGGCTTTTTGAATGATCTGGTTATATTCTTTTGCGGCAATGCATAGCTCAGCTTCGTTGATTATTTGTTGCAATTGATGCCAGATTGCTTTTTTTAATCGGCTATCTGCTGAAACTTTTCGTAAAAAATCGATCACTTTATTTTCTGTGAGCCTGTATAACCAAGCTTCCATGTTGATGATGGTATGAATATTCCTTCGATGCTCCCACAATTTTAAAAATACTTCCTGTATAATGTCTTTGGCTGTTTGATCAGACTTAGTAAGCTGCAGAGCCAATGTATAAAGCCTGAATTCATGTTGACGGAATATTTCCGTAAACAGAGTTTCCAGTCTTTTATCATCATTATGTTCGGCTATAGGGTTCAACAATTGTCCAGGAAATTATAAGCAGTTCAGTAAAGTCGAAAGCCGAATATAAAAAAAATAATGAAAAAACAATGAAGGTGTGAAAAAGAAAATACTAACTCCTGTAAGCTTAAATAGGGTCTGCTTTTGGCAGTTCAGTTTTTATATAATGAGTGCTGAACAGTTTGGTACTAATATAAGAGCAACTGCTGCGATCTCTATTCTTAACCTGGTAAGGGGTTTTCTTCCATTAATCTTGTTACTGTTTCAATTTTTACGAAGCCAAAATGTCTTTAATGATTATGTTACTGGTGCATGGGTAACTGGTATTATAATAATGGTCACTGGCTTTGTAGCTGCACTATTTGTGAAAGAATCATATGGAAAAGATATGGATTTTACAGAGAGATAAATAAAGCTGAAAGTAGTTTGTGAGACCGTGGCAGTTATCATATTTTCTCCATATAAATAGGACTTTCATTATCTTGAACTCATGAAAATCATCAAACGAATATTGCTACTTTTATTTGCGATCCTTGTACTTGTTGGAATTTATTTCTGGGTTAAGTTTCTTATCAACAACCAGGAAACTAAAACAATGAATGCATATGCAAGAAAAAATATCAGTGGCCAATTTATAGAACTAACCGCTGGCATTACACATTATGAGTCAGGCGGAGTTGATAGCAGCAAAGTCATTATACTGGTTCATGGTTTTAGTGTTCCCTATTATATATGGGATGGAACGTATGATAGTCTTGTAAAAGCAGGATTTCATGTAATACGATATGATGAATTTGGCAGAGGATTTTCTGATCGTCCTAATGTTGATTATGATGCTGTTTTATATAGAACTCAATTACACGACCTGGTCTCTTCACTCAAATTACAAACTCCGGTAAGTTTAGCAGGCGTTTCATTTGGTGGTGCAGTGGTATCGGATTTTGCTGCACATTATCCGCAATTGATCGATAAAATAATTTTGATCGATCCTGTTTATGCTTTCGGTAAAATAGATGTTGGGGAGATAGTCGCAAACTATAAGATGGCGATCGATCATGAAAAACAAGCGTCTGGCCAATTAGATGATTTTAAATACCCGGAACAATTTCCGGGTTGGGTGGATAAATACAAAGTTCAGATGCAATACAAAGGATTCAGGCGTGCATTGATCTCCACAAGAAATAATTATTCTCCTGATTCTATTATTTCAAATTATCATGTACTCGGCAGTCTTCAGAAAAAGATTTTATTGATATGGGGGAGAGAAGATAAAACTGTTTCATTTCAATATAGTGATTCACTCAGAAAAATATTACCTGTAGATTTTTTTCCTGTTGATGATGCCTGTCACTTGCCATACCTGGAAAAGCCAACACTGGTCAATCAAAAAATTATTTCCTTTCTGAAAGAATATTAAAAGAGAAATTTTTATTTTAAACTTGAATAAACCATTGCTTCAAACTTCGCTTCAACATCACCATGACTATTGGGGTTCTGTTGTGTCATAAAAAGACAAACAAGTTTTGATTTTGGGTCAGCCCAGTAAGTAGTACCATAATATCCGCCCCATTCGAACGAGCCTGCGTTACGTGGGCCTTTACTAGCAGATTTTTCTGAAGTGATACCAAATCCTAATCCCATATTATCATCACCAAACATTCCATCTTTTAGCTGACCACTGGTTATCATTTCCACTGTTCTCTTGCCCAATATTTGATGACCATTATATTTACCACCGTTTAATAACATTTGCATAAATATGGCATAGTCAAACGCAGTGGATGAAAGACCGGCGCCTCCGGAAAAATAACGTTTCTTCATAATGGGATAATCAGGATCTATGTTGCGAAATTCATGACTCCATGGAATGATCTTATTTGACGCATCCTCTGTATAAACTGTTGCCAAACGATTGGCTTTAGAAGAAGGCACATTGAAATAAGTGTCTTTCATTCCTAATGGTTCGAAAATATTTTTTCGTAAAAAATCTTCAAGGTTCATTCCACTGATAACTTCTATTAAACATCCAAGAAGATCACAATTTAATCCGTATTGCCATTTTGTTCCCGGCTGAAAGCTTAAAGGAAGTTTGCCCAATGCTTTCATTCTCTCTAAAAGATCTGCGTCAAAATAACCAAGACCCGAAGGGATATGATTCTTTGAATAGATTGCAGCAACCTTTGAGCTACCGATATCTGTATAATCAAGACCAGAAGTATGTGTGAGCAGTTGGCGAATAGTGATCTCGCTGGTCGCGGGAATAGTAGTGTAAGTTGTATCTGCATCATTGAATTTATCCAGCACTACAGGATGTTTAAATTCAGGAATGAAATCTGAAATTGGCTGATCAAGTAATAGTTTACCCTGTTCGTATAGGATCATGACACCAACACTTGTTATAGCTTTTGTTTGAGACATGATGCGGAAGATGGCATCATTCTTCATTGGTTTTTTTGTTGCTACGTCCGCATATCCATATCCTTTATATTGTACAACCTGGTTATCTTTTATCACAATAGAAACGGCTCCTGTCAACCAGTTTTTACTGATATACTCATTTACCAATCCATCGATCTTCGCTAATCTTTCGTAATCGACAGTATTGTTTTTTGTACCGGTTTGTACTACCTGTGACTGACCCAGTAAGGACATAAACAGGATTACTACTGAAACAAGAACAGTACGAAGGCTGACGATCTTTATCATAGCAAGTTTTGTATTTAGTTAGAAAGATAAGGCAAAATAAAAAAATGCTTCAACTTAACTTCGCTTACAAATCTATAGTATGGAATTAGGTATTGGTATGTTTGGCGACCTGCATATAAATAAAAAAGGAGAAACACAACCGGCAGGACAAAGACTTAAAGAACTGATCGAAGAAATAGAACTGATGGATGAAGTGGGTCTTGATTTTTATGGAATCGGCGAACATCATCGTCCCGACTATGCTGTATCAACACCTGAAATAATTATTGCTGCAGCAGCTACTGTTACTAAAAATATCAAACTGGGTAGCGCCGTTTCAGTTTTAAGTTCATCAGACCCTGTGAAACTTTATCAAAGTTTTGCTACAATAGACCTGATCTCGGATGGCCGTGCTGAGTTAATGGCAGGTCGTGGCAGTTTCATTGAATCATTCCCTTTGTTTGGTTACAGCCTTGATGATTACGACAACCTGTTTGAAGAAAAGTTGGAACTGCTACTGAAAATAAATAAAGAAAATCCAATTACATGGAAAGGTAAATTCAGGCCAGCATTAAACAAGCAACAAGTGTTACCTCGTGCAGTTAACGATCATCTTAATATTTGGATCGCTGTTGGAGGAACACCGGAATCGGTATTGCGTGCAGGCAAACATGGATTGCCTGTGATCTTTGCGATCATTGGAGGCGATCCAAAACAATTCAAGCCCTTATTTGAATACTATAAAAAAGTGTATGATCATTATGGTCATGATATGAAAAAATTCCAGGTTGGAGTACACATGCATGCATTTTTTGGTGATGACAGTAAGCAAATTGCTGATGAATATTACCCGATCTATTCTTCACAAATGGATCGAGTGGGTCGTAGTCGCGGCTGGCCTCCTTATCAGCAACAACAATATATAACCGGGCGAGCCAGCAATGGGCATTTAATTATTGGCGATGCCAATGAATCCATTGACAAAATTTTGCATATGCATGAAGTATTTGGTCTCACTCGTTTTTCAGCCCATATGGATGTAGGTGGACCTTCACATAAACTAATGATGAGATCAATAGAGATTTATGGAACTAAGATCGCCCCGAAAGTGAGAGAGGCACTGAAGAAAAAAAATAACGTTATTTAAAAATAAAAGCTGCCTTTTACTGGCAGCCTTTATTTTATTAATTGCTGAGATCTAATTATAATGGTTTCACACTTCCTGAACCTGAAACCTTGGTGCTGATCACCGGATGTCCACGATAATAAACAGAACCACTTCCGCTAATGGTTGCGTCAAGAGACTGTGATAAGTTGACCTGCATGTCACCAGAACCACTGATATGGGTTGTTGCTTTTTCTGCAACAACTCCGTCCATTATTAATTTACCATTGCCACTAATTCTCAGATCTTCGTTTTTCGCCACACCTGACTGCACATTAATATCACCAGAGCCACTGATATCGGCATCTATTTTATCTGTTATTGCTACAGACTGCACTGTAATATTCCCAGTACCGCTTATGCTCATGTCGAGGTTTGCAGAAGCTAAATTTCCTATTGCTGCCAGGTCGCCTGTGCCGCTGAGATGAAAGTAGTCTGCCGTTGGTGCTGTGATATTGACTGTTATTTCTTCATTTGATTTTATACGTACACCGTCTTTCACTTTTAATAACAAGTGCCCGTTTGATTTAGTGGCCTGTATTACGTCGAGTATGTTCCGTTGTGCAGTTATTTCAACTTTATAAACCGCATCAATTTTGTAATATATTTTTCCCCCGATACTCGCTGAGACTCCGGAAAAATCTGTGATGTTACGGGTTTCAGTTTGCAGATCTCCCTCTCCTACTACTTTTTTGCAAGAAGAAGATGTAAGTAAAGCTGCGGCTGCTGCTAACATAAAAAATAGTTTTTTCATTTTATTTGATTTCTGTTTGGATAAATTTTAAAATTCAATTTTATAATTCAGGATTGGGATCAAACCGGTTTGATAACTTGTAACGATTTTGTTTTTCTCATTATCATACCATTGACCAAATACATTTAATCGGTTGGTGACATTTTGTATATCCAGTGATAAAGTACTGGTAATATTTTTTCGGTTCCACTTCATGCTGATCCCGATATCAGCTCTGAAATAGGCTTCATTCTGTAAACTGTAAGCATCTTTTTCTATAAACACTGTATAGCCTTGCTGCTGTGATGCGTCAAAGTCGATCGGCGTATTGCGAAGACCACCTGCATAGATCGTTTTCAGGTTAATCCCAAATATTTTTGACTTTCTATCACTGATAAAATCTTTCCCCGCGATCAACGTAATAAGATAATTGCCATTGAAGCGTGTATTCCTTTCCACGCCGTCTTTTGCTGTGTACTTTGATTGATAGAAAGAATTACTCAGGGTGAGATAGAAATTATCTTTGAGATAACGCTCCAATGAAATTTCAATTCCATAGTTTTTACCTTTCCCGCTATTCTCCATTGGTTCTACTACATAATCATTCAGAATATTCAGCGTAGATAAGCTGCTGCTATCGTAAATGCTGACAGGCACATTGAATAATTGCTGATAATATAATTCTGCTTTGGCAAGTAAATTTTTGGTTAACCTGTAACTGTAAGAAACAACATAATGATGCGACTTTGTCAGATCGAGGTTTTTATTTGGCATATCAACAGTTCCATTCGCCAATTTTTGCTCAGCAAAATATACACTCAACGTTTGCATTTGGCTGTGGAGTCCATAACCTACAGCGACACTACTCTTGTTATTTATATTCCATTTAGCAGAAAAACGCGGCTCAACAGATGAAGTATTATTATGAGCCAGGCGGAAATAATGCATACCAGCATTCAGCGTGATGTTGTTAGATGGCTTGTACTGCCATTGTGCAAATGCCTGTTGTGTAGATGTTCTTCCGGAAGTATTGAGATCCTCTTGTAAAGGATCACCTTCATGCTCGCTTGAAAGACGGTAAAAATTGTATTTGATCAGATCACCAAAGACTCCGGCACGCAGATTGAGCCTGTTGCTGAATTTATAATTGAGCGTTGAATTAAAAATCAATTTATCGGTTTTATACTTATCAAAGTAGGTGCCGGTTGATGTATAATCATCTTCAATATAATTTTCATCATACCCAACCTTAGTCCTTGAAATTCCAATGCCTGATTTAATATTTAGTTTATTACCCACCAATATAGTATGCGTTATGCCAGTCATACCGGTGTTCGATAAAAATTTATAAGAGTACCTGTCGCTATTACTTTCCCATTTTAATGAATCTTCTTCGGCATTAAATTTCTGATCACTCAAGCCACCAAAACCAAAAAATGTAAATGTGCCAAGCTTGTTGGTAGGAAAATAAAAATTATAAGACAGGTCCTGGAAATTAGTTGCGCCATCATCGGGTATAATACCAGTTTTCGAAAGCAATGACAGTGTAGAATAACGGTAATTAATAAGATAAGAACCTTTGTATTTTTTTGAGAATGGCCCTTCCATTGCAGCATTTAATCCAAGTACTCCCGCTTGCAACGTATATTCCTTTTTCTCATTGTTACCTTTTCTTAATCTAAGATCAAACACACCACTCAATGCGTTGCCATACTCAGCTGCAAATGCCGCCGTAACAAAATCAGAATTTGAAAGTAATTGAGAACTTAATATTGAAATACCACCACCACTGTTGCCCGGTGTACCAAAATGATTCGGGTTAGGAATGTCCATTCCTTCCATGCGCCATAATAAACCAGTTGGTGAATTGCCGCGGATCACAATACTGTTATTTCCATCATCTGCAGCAAACACACCGGCAAATCCTGTAGCCATACGCAAAGGATCATTAACAGCAGCCGCATATTTTTGAGTTTCTTCCACTGTAAATGCTCTTGCACTTACTGCACTCATATCATTAAGTGGTTTATTTTTTTTGCTGCCGGCTTTTACAATTACTGCTGCTTCCGTATGGATCATTGCTTCCAGTGAAACATTAATCACTGTTGCTTTACCGGAGTTAACAGCAATATTTTCCAATACACCGTCTTTAAACCCCGCATAGGAAATAGTGATACGATAGGAACCGACTGGAATGTTGCTGAAGCGAAAAACACCGGCATAATCAGTGATAACTGATTTACCAAGTGGGCTAATAGTAACAGTTGCCCCGGCAAGTGGCTGTTGTAGCACCTGGTCTGTTACCGTTCCGCGAAACTGTTGTGAATACTGGGCATTTGTAGTAATAACAAATAAGGATAAAGCGAATACAAAAACAAGTCTCATCATCTTCTTCTTTAATGGTTATAAATAATTCTTTGTGAGTATAACAACTAAAGAAAGGCCTACCCCTATGCGTTAACATTATTTTAGAAAAAATTAATTCCCGCATTCCATCCAAACCAGCCCGTAACCTTAGTGCTGAATTTTGTGGTGTTGTAATGAGAAGGAGGAACTGGGAAACGATAACCGCTGAAACCTGCATTCTGATCAGTTACATAAACTGAATAAGAAGGACCGCCAAACAGGGAAACATATTTTCCAAGTTTGATATTGAAGTTGAGATCGAACCTGTTTAAAAGATTGGTATAGTCCCATGAGCCGAGGTATAGATACTGGCAACTCAATTCGGGATTAATGGATAATGTTTTCTTTTTATTTAATGACAATTCACTGCCAAGACCATATCCAAAAGAATAAACCTTGTTGCTGTCACTTAGATTTACACCCGCCTTAAGTATGCTGTATAATTTTGAATTTCCCGTTTTAAAAGCCGCATTCACATTTTCAATCTCATTAGCAGAAAAACTGAGTTTATGATAGCCCTTTATAATAATATTGATCAAACCGATACTGTATCCTGCAGAGGTATCGGCAATATTAATAAGCCCTATCTGCACCCCTTTTAATTTTTTTGTATAATTAATAACCCCTGCTATTTGCACGCCGTTCATTTCTCTATTGCTGATATTAGCAACTCCTGCTATCTGCACGCCGCTTGCTTTTTCTTTAGAAAAATTTCCAATACCTGCGGCTTGGAAACCTTTTACACTATCTGATACATGATTATATATTCCTGCTGCCTGGAAACCGTGCATTTTCCCTGTCACAAAATTATTAATGCCGGCTGCCTGGAAACCATATACATTATCCTGCACAAGGTTATTTATGCCTGCAGCCTGGAAACCAGTTACTGCCCCACCCACTGAATTAAATAAACCGGCTGCCTGGAAATACTTCACATCCTTTTGGTCAATATTAAACAGACCGCCTATCTCAAAACCATTTGTTCCTGCCGTATAACCGCCAAATACATTTAATGAAAAATTATTTATTACCTGTGAATTCAACTGGCCATGAGTGCTTACCCCCGGAACAAGCGAGATCTGGAAGGGACGTGTAGTAAAAAAATTCTTTAAGTTGAGACTCTGTACTTTTTGTTTGCCAGAAAGCAAAAATCTTCCTACACCAGTTTGCTGCACTTTGATGGAATCAGTTACAACAGGTGATTGTTCAGCTACTGTTGTATCAGTTGGCACTTGTAATGAATCCGGTGCCAGGTAATCTTCCGGTTTTATCACCACATTATTTCCAAGAATTTCAACCGGCATCATTGTAATAGACAGCTGCTGGTCAAACCGAGGTTGAATTTTTATTGTAGTATCCTCATAGAACTCTTTACTTACCGTCAACTCAGCCGTGCTTGATTTACTGCTTTTGAGTTTTATCTTAAAAAAGCCTTCTTCGTTGGTTAAAGCCGAGGCAAGCATCTTTTTTTCATAAATACTGGCTTCATTAATTGCTATGCCTGATTGTTCATCATATACAAAACCGCTTACTGAATAAATCTTTTCTTCTGTTACACCTTTTTGTGTCACCAGTGTCATCCTGATTGGTGCTTTACGTATGATGATATAATTACCGCTTTCTTTAAACTCGTAAGTGTTATTAAACAATTGAGTGAGTATTTCTTTTACTGTTTTATTGGATGCCCTGAAACTA
>Ga0207686_10001716_pt1 | contig 12210 bp, 12 predicted proteins | sample KBSM24metaG_FD_184396 | JGI IMG/M metagenome (GOLD analysis project Ga0207686, IMG submission 184396) | Miscanthus rhizosphere microbial communities from Kellogg Biological Station, Michigan, USA - KBS M2-4 metaG (SPAdes) (version 2) | ecosystem: Host-associated > Plants > Roots > Rhizosphere >...
GTTAACTGGACCTGAAAGGGTCGAGGATCGATTTGAATGAGGAGATCACCTTGATGGACCGTGTCGCCCTCGCGATAGTGGATTTCCATTAACTGCCCGTCGACGCGGCTTTTTACCGTGACGGTGTAGATCGGGGTGACCGTTCCGAGTCCGTTGAAGTAGACGCCGATGTTCCCGCGCCGAGCCTTGGTGGCGACGACGGGCATGGAGTCCGAGCCCTTGCCTTGGCCTCTCCTGCCGGAGCCAGGAGCCGGCCCGTTGGCGAGACTGCCATTGGCCCTATACCAGCGCGCACTTCCCCATATCGCCCCTGCCAAAAGTAGAGGAACCCATACCCATCGAAGTTTCGACCAACGACGTTTTGAGGGCGCAGGGCGGGTCGGCGGAGGTAAGGCGAGCTTAGCCTCGCCCGCTGGAAGTGCTAGAGGAGGATCGGTCTTAGTCTCAAGCAGAAAGGTTTTATTCTCGTCCATCGACTCCCGCAGTAGGTTTGCCTTAATTCAAAAGGCGCACGAGTGCGCGACAAGGTATCTACCGCCCGGATTCCATCTTGAACGGACGGCTGAGGGGAGGCAATTGCCAAAGGGCGAAGTACCCTCGAATTTCCGCTCAGAATGCCCCGCGAGAGGTAGACGCGCTGGTGCCGGCAATCGCGTCATTCCTAGTGAGAACGGCGTGAGCACAGCCGGCTTAAAAGGAGAGCAGAAGTATGAAAGGCAGAAAGCGTTTTACTATCGCCTCAACGCTATTTGTGGTGTTGACGGTTTCGGCAACCAAGGCCTCAGCCAAAAGCGGCCAGCCCGCTGCTGGCGACCAGGCCCGAGAGACGCTCAAAGAAATTCAGCAATCTGCGAGCAAAGCTGCCGATGAGGCAGACTCGCTGCGGAGGATCGCCGATAGGTACAGCCTGGAATCTCAATATGCCGAATTGATGGCGCTTCGAGACAACGTCAATCGCATGGTCCGGGACGTCAGCAGTCTGCAGGCTGAATCCGGAATGGCGCCCTGGGAAAAGCAGGCCACTGACAAGGTGGAGGCACTGCTTGTCGATACCGCCAAAGACACTCAGGACGCGATCAACTACTTCAACGAGAACAAGTCCAATCTATGGGACCAGCAATACCACGGCTATGTAGGCGGGGTTTACCAGGGCTCGGAGCGCATCGCCGCGACGCTTAAAGATTATCTGAAGTACGCCAAGGCGCGCGACCAACAGGAACAACTACAGGAGAGCTTGAAGGTCACAGGTGAATAACATGACCGACTTACTGAAGACCGAACGAGATGGTGATGTGGCGATCGCGGAAGTTCAAGCTGCGCTGACGCTGGGATGCGGACTCAAGGAAAGCATGAAAGAACTGGCGCAAACCGGCGTCAAGTGTTTGATCCTCGACTTTTCGAATGTGGCAGGGATCGATAGCGCCGGCCTCGGCGAACTGATCGCTGGCCACGTTTCCGTGACGCAGGCCGGTGGCAGCACCATACTGCTTAATGTAAGCCGCCGCTCGAAGGAGCTCTTGCGGCTGACGCGCCTCAGCGCACTATTTCCTACGTACAACGGTGCGGCATCCATCGTACGAGGCGTGATTGCGAATCGCACATCGCACGAGAAATCCAGTGCGTACCGGGAGGCGGAACCACGCATGTTAAGCGAGGTCTACCTCGGCTGACGCTCAGGAACCATGATGCTGGCACTCTGGGGTTCGGCGAAGACGCGCTCGAATCGCAACACAAGCGCTCGGGCTGAGAATCCCCGGGCGCTTGCCATCATGCGTCCGGGGCCTGACCGCGATACCCTCCAAGCGATATTCCGGGAGGCGGATTGGGACTTGGCGATAGCGGAGTCCTTTTCGTTCGCACTCACAAGGCAAAAGGCGAATCCTTTTCCGATTGTCTTGTGGGAGCGCGAGCTGGATTGCGACTGGCACAAAGCCGTGGCTGTTCTTTCCGGCCTGCCACCGCGTCCCTGGGTGATTCTGCTATCCAGTCATTCCGATAAGAATCTCTGGGATGACCTTACGGGATTCGGTGGGTCGGATATATTGCGCACTCCCTTGGACCCGGAAGCGGTAGTGCGCGCCGTCCGATCCGGGTGGTTCCTGTGGCGGCACCTGGAGCAACTCTGGCGCGGCACGAGATCGCGTTTCTAGCTCGTTAGCTGATGACTCCCTTGCGCACTGCGTACAGAATCAGCTCCGGAACGCTGTGAAGGTTGAGCTTTCCCAGGATGTTACTGCGATGGGTTTCCACAGTGTAAAGACTGAGGTTCAACAGGTTTGCAATTTCCTTGTTGCTCTTGCCCTCGGCCACTAGCTGCAGCACCTCGCGTTCCCTGGGGGTGAGCAATTCGTAGCTATCCCCGATGTCCTTGTCCTGCAACTGCCGAACGTAATCTTCCACCAGCAGGCGGCTTACGGCAGGGCTGAAGAACGCCTTGCCGTCGCTTACCGTTCGAATGGCCGATACGAAATCTGCTTCCGGGGATTCTTTCAGAAGATATCCTCGCGCTCCCGCCTTGAGCGCACGCAGCACATAGCCTTCATCGGCATGCATGCTCAGCACGACTACCGCGACACTCGGCTGCTTGTCGGTGATCTGGCGGGCGGCCTCAATACCATTCAGGTTGGGCATGGTGATGTCCAAAACCGCGACATCGGGGTGGAGCGCCTCGGCAAGACTCACGGCTTCCCGGCCGTCGCGCGCCTCGCCCAAAACCTCAAAGCCCTCTTGCTGCTCCAAAATAAGCCGCAGCCCATGACGCATCACGGCGTGATCGTCGGCAAGAATCACTCGAATCATACTCTCCATCTGACACTCTCCATTTGGCGAACCGGCTGGCTACTCGCGGTCGGGAAATGCATCGAGATGAGAGTGCCGTGCCCCGGTTGCGATTCGATTCGAAAAGCTCCGCTGAGGCGTTCCACTCGTTCCTCCATCCCTAGCAATCCCATGCCTTTCTCCCGGCGCGGGTCAAATCCGACGCCGTTATCTTGAACAGACACGGAGAGCCCATCCGTGTCCTCACGCACGACAACCCGCACTTGAGTGGCCTGGGAGTGTTTCGCACAGTTATTGAGCGCTTCCTGTACGAAGCGGTACAAGCACGTGCGATGCGAGTCCAGCAGACCGTCGGCGACATCGTCGGCGACCATTTTGACCGGCATACCTGTGCGGCGGGTCACTTCGCGAGCCTGCCACCGAAGGGCAGGAATCAATCCTAGGTCGTCCAGCATGGAGGGGCGCAGCAGCAGGGCCATGTTTCTCACCATTCCCACGCAAGTCTCCGCCATTCTGCGAGTGGAGGCCAGACGCTCGCGCAGTTTCGCTCCATCGGGTGGAGCAGTTTCCAGTCTTCCCAGGTCCACCAACATCGCTGACATCGACTGGCCGATTTCGTCGTGCAATTCCCGCGAGAGATTGCGCCGTTCCTCTTCTTGAGCGGTGACCAGGCGATCCGAAAGCTTGCGAAGCGCCCGGCGTGCTTCTACCACTTCCTGGAAGCGTGTCTCTGCCTGACGCTCCAGCCGCTGGACGCGATGAATTACGACGAAAGCCAGGATCCCGCCAAGCAGCAGCGCCACAACCGAAATAATCGTCACGCGCTGGCGAAAGTGCGCTTGTAAAGCTTGCAGGCGATCTTCGCCGGTATCGAGATCCCGCTCGTTTAAGAGCGTGACCTGCTTCGCTAGTTGAACGATTTCGGCCCGCCGGGGAAGAATGACGTTGAGTAAATACTCCTCCCCCAAGTTTCTTCGCGCAATGGAATTCCAACGCAGGGCAGGCTCTAACGATTCCCAGTAGGAATCGATGTGCGCGTGCAGATCGCGAAATTCGTTTCGGTCGCTCTGCGGAAAAGTCTGCTCATAGCTCTGCAATGTATCGTTGATCCGAGCCCGGACGGATTCTAATTCGGATTTCTGAACCGCTGCACCCGCGTCTTCAGTTTCGAGGAGGTAGTCGCGGACGATCGTGCCTGAGCGGTAAATATCGCTTCGGAGCAGATCCAGTAGCGCGTCACGGTCGCGTGTTTCTCGCCTTAATGTAGCGCTCGTCGCGGCGACACTGCGGAGCATTTTCCCGGAATCGACGGCGATGAAAACCATCAGCAATAACAGGCCGGCGAATCCAATCCACAGGGTATTCGTCCGGGCGCCCAGTATTCTGTGAATACTGATTCGCAGTGCCGTACCGTTCATGACCGAAAACCCATGTCTAACAGATGCGCGCACCAACGAGATGGTTAGCGACTTTCGGTATCTGTGCCGAATAGACGCAACCCGGATTGCCTGTTCGGCATAGAAAGCGTTGGCCTGCTTGCCGGGTACTCTCGGCTCACTCCGGAATCTGCCGCTGCAACAGTAGCAGCCTCAGTCATCCGACACCCGTCTCAAGTGTCGTGAGGGCCAGATTAATCGCCCCACAAGGATCAAGGAGGTCTTTTCATGAAAACAGTCGCTTTTGCAATCCCCCTCGTATTCGCTGCCGCAGTAGCCAACGCTCAAGAGAGCGCGACACCGGTTGTGGAAACGGGACTGAATTACTCTTTTACAACGCTCTACCCTGGCAGCGGCGTTCCGTCGTTCACATCCATGGGCGGAAGCGGAACGGTTGAATACAACCTGAACCGTACGTTCGGTGTTGTGGCGGACCTCGGTGGTTATCGGAATGGTTCGGATGTAAACTTCAATCCCACTACCTTTACGTATCTGTTCGGGCCGCGGGTGAACTTTAGAATGTCCAGGATCACACCTTATGCGCAGGCTCTTTTCGGTGGCACCCGGGTCTCCACCGGCCTGACGGATCCGGTGACGGGAAACGCGTTCGCGGAGAACGGATTCGCCATGGCGTATGGCGGCGGGGTGGACGTCCGGCTGACGGACCATGTCTACGTCAAGCCTTTCCAGTTGGACTACCTGATGACTCAAACTCCGAATATCTGGAGCCCGAACGGAAACCAGAACAGCATGCGTTTTTCGGCCGGCGTGGTATTTCGTTTTGGTTCGAAGTGAAGCGATACTGCCTTGACGGTGTGAAGAATACCCTTTGAACCGGTGTCACTCCGAACCAGGCTGATGCGTCCGATTGTTAAGTAGCGGGGATTCTGACCCGCTCTTTAGGAAAGGAGACCAACTTGGACCTGGGCCGCGAAACCTTCTTCGAGACTCCCCCCTTTGATGCGTGGTACTCGCGGCCCTTTCACACCAGGTATTTCCGTTGGCGACCTTCTTCCCAGTTTGATCCTCGGTAACTGGTAACCGGCGTTCGAGGGACTCATATTCAACTCGGGCGCTCTGCAGTCGATGACGAAACGTGGGCCTCTTTAATCATTCCGGTCGCCGGAAGCATTAAGCCGGCTTGCGGCAAATAACCAACATCGCCGACGTCTTCGCGCCCAAGGCTCCTCGCGCCAGATCCAAGGCGGTGAAAGCGCCAAGACCGACCAGGCTCTTCATGGGATCGAACCACGCTCCGGCCTGCGGCCGTGATTGACCCTCATAGCGCACCAGGTGATGGAGCGAATACATCCAAAAGGAGTGGCCCGTTTGAAACGCCGTACCCACAATTTCCAGGCCGTTCTCCGTCAGCAGGCGTGTGATGGTGTCCGGCGTAAACAGGTTCCAGTGGCGGGGAAAATGGTAGCCGCCCCAATAGGTGCGCTGAAATAGACGCGCATCCCAGCTATCCAGGTTCGGCGTTTCCAAAGCGAAAATACCGCCGGTAGAAAGCAAGCGACCCACCTGACGGACTACAGCCCCCGGATCGTCCACGTGCTCAATCACGTGAAACATGGTGATCAGGTCGATACTGTTCTCCGGCACGCTGGATGCGGCTTCTACGCGCTCGCAGAAAACACCGAAATATCCCTCGGCCCGCAACCGGCCAACCACCGTAGGATCTAGTTCAAGGCCATAAAGTCCCGACCGTGGAACACCCGACCGTTCCATGACACGAAGGAACCGTCCGTCCCCGCAGCCCACGTCCAAGTATGTTCTCGGGCGCCGTATGCAAGCGCGGGTAATTTTCCCAAGTTTGCGCTGATCCAGAAACTCCTTCGCTTTCCGGGCCACAGGATTGATCTTCCCGTAGTTGTACGCATAATATGTGGACGGGTAAATGACCGGGAGTTCCGACACTGCCGGGCGCGGATTCAACCACACGTGCGTGCAATCGGAACACTGAACCAAGCGCCATGGATTCTGACAAGTCATCAACTCGTAATCGAAACCCACTGCGAACGGATGGTGTCGGGAAGCGCCACATACAGGGCACGCCGGAACGTCTTCCGTCGCAATGAATGGCGAACCGCGCTGGCAGAACTCCTGCGGCGCGGGCTGCGAGAGTCGGGCTTTAGTTTGCTCGGCGGTGATCATGATTTAGGCACTCTGCAATCGGCAAGGCAATCCAGTACCGGATTAGGTAGGCAAAATAGGAGCCGCGCCATTCGAGTCCGAGCGCCTCAGCCGGGCGTCGGATCTCTCTGTCCGCGATGGGCAGATTGTAGTAGGGGATGGAAGGCCAAAGATGGTGCACCGTATGATAATTCATGTTCATCGGAGCGACCAACATTCGCTCCAGAGGAACACTTAGAAAAGTGATCAGCCGGTGGTGGTCGGCCATCTGATCCGCCTCAGGATGGGAGTGCTCGACGAAAGACCGAAGGTTGTCACCCAGATACATGAACACGTAAACAGGAAGTAGCCAAAGCACTGGGTAAGCCCACCATCCGATAAACCAGGAGAGTCCCCCGGCGAGCGCCGTAAACCAGCCTGCCAGCAGGGCGAAATCGCGAAATCTGTAGCCATCTGACGGCGCGTGGGCGCTCTGATGATTCCCCTGCTCCGGGCTGCCGCGCTTCACAAACACCGCCACAGCCGAATTCCACACGCTGGTCAGCCCGGACAGGAAGCCAAGCAGGCTCAGCCGGTCGCCCTTGTTGAAGCATGCGTGTTTATGGCGATCCGGATCCCGCGATGTGCCCAAATACAGATGATGTGCCAGATGATTGCGATTATTGAGTCGCGTAATCGCGCCAATGGAAGCGAAAACCAAAAGATCGGTCCAGAAATCATTGCGCTTGATGTTTGGGAACATGCGCCTGTGCATTCCGTCGTGGCCGATGATGAAAATAGCGTAGTAACGATTACCAATTACGGGAATCGCGAGGAGGACCGTCCACCAGGTTGGGTGGATCGATATCACACAAAATCCAGCGAGAATACAAGCCCAGCAAATGGCCAAGTCGGTCAGCGCCCGCAACGGCCGCAGCCTGCTGAGTTCCTTGACTCGGACCGAAGAGAGGAGTAGGCGGCGGTAAGGAAGATACGAAGTCCTCTGTATGACTGGAGCCTCCAACTCGCGCACGTGCGCTTCTCGAGGCTCTGGCATAATGTTCTATCGGCCGATCAGGATGTTCGGTTTACGATCCTGCTTTCGAAGCCTGCTCGGCCACAACAGCCCAACTCGCGGCTTTAGATCGAGGGAAACAACAACAGCGAATTGATTCCGTTTAGTGGTGTCGGTTCAATAACTTGCAAGATTCGTGCCCAGTTTTTCAAACTTTCGCACCCGGACACCGAAAACTCTCCGCTTGTTCAAGAACGTCGGTGTTTGACAGCGCAATCGTTTCCTTCTAGGTTGAGGCCGTAGTTATCGAAGGGGCGTTCACGATAAGGGGGCGAACTGCCTGCTCTTGAGGCGTTCAGTATCAACACCTACCAAGCATGAAGACAACAGTGGATCAGCTAGCGCGCGAACGTACAAACCGTCCATCAACGCGTTTACGCCTGCTTCACCACCCAATCGCTCGTAGGCGGTCATGTGCTCATTTATACTAAACGCAAACCCGGCAGGTCAGGCCAGCTATTAACATTGAGGACATGAGGCGGCCCTGAGTGCGTCTCGTTGCTACGCGGACTCGCCGACTGCGAGCACCAGAACAAAAGTTGCGGCGCAAATGGCGAGTCTACCCAGCTCAAGTCAATCGCCTTTCGGGTCCGAGCTATTGAGCCGGCTCGAATAACTCGATTGGATTGCCATCGGGATCTTCCAACTGGATCTGTTTGCCGCCTGGGCCCGATTCCATCTGATTGCGAAGATGGAGTCCCGCCTTCTTCAGCGCCTCAATTCGGGCAGGAAGATCGGCGACTTGAAGAATCACGCGGTTCCATCCGCCGGGTTCCTGAGTATGACCATCGGGCATCGGGCGCGAACCCGATGCGCCTGGACCACTCAAAATCAGTTTGAAGCTTCCGATTGAGACCTGACCGAAGGCTGGCAGATTCTTTTGATCCAATTTGAAACCGAGTCGTTGGGTATAGAAATCGATCGCCCGGCTAACGTCTTTAACCTGGTATCGGACACCCCACAAGCCTAGGACAAAGCTCTGCCCTTCTTTCCACGATGGAGCGTCATGAACTGCCGCGGCTGATTGTTTCCCTGTCTGAGTCTGATTCATAAACCTCCTAATCCACTGCTTCGGTCGTCACCGATGCCGCGATCGACTGAGTGCGGCATGTTGCTTGCCAGTTCTCGCAGCGAAGTTCCACGGAAGTTATTTACCGTGCCCTACCGGCCTCGAAGTCAACCAGAGCCATCTGCGGGTGTTGACATTGTCTATTCTTGATCGTCAAGCTTTAGATCCTCCGGAACTATCCAGCGTATCTGAAACTCGGCGATCCGCTGAGCCGCAAGAGCGACATCCTTGAGCGAGCGCTTTACGTGAATCCTCGCTATAAGTCTCCCAACTTCAGCGAGTTGATATGATGGCATTTCGTTACGAAACGAGGCCAAATCCGGGCGCTGATACGGCGAAGAGCAGGAGGGTGGCGTCCCTCTCTGTATCCCTTCCGCAGCTTAGGCCTCAATCTTCCATGAACGTTCTTACTGCCACCGCCGCGCACCACGGTAAAAGTGATGGAACTTTCACGCTGGGATTGGTGTGTTTGAAGTAATCGGCCACTACCGAACGAGCGTGGAATCGTGCCTCGTCAAAGGTGAGGTCTTCGAAGTCGGTCATGAATGGTTCAGGCCCCCACACCTGCAGGTGCCAGTGGTGGGAAGCCGTCGCTGAAAGCGTAAGACAACGCTGGGGATCTAAACGATACGAGATAGTCTGGACGCTATTAATCCAACGGGTCATACTAAAACCTCACTAGGTTCTCGTTAACCGTCCAGGGCGGGCTCGAAGGCAACCAAGTCTCAGAACCCAACCTATTCCAATCGCATGCACGCAGTTGACCATTCCTATCTCATGGACGACATCAAGTTTCCGACTTCGTCGAGGCTGGCGAGGCTTGAGTGCGGGTAAAATCTTACGGTATCCGAAAGATCAACGAAGTGGACTGTCTGGTGATGCGCTCGGTGGGGTTCGTCATAGTATCTACGTCGAAAGCTCGACCAATGCGGTTCCCAGCCAGATCTTCAAGGGCCATATCAACGACCACTTGATGTTCCCCGGCCCGCCAAGGTTGCGTTGGTTGAAAGCGCCATTCGGTTTCACTGGGGCCGAGCGTGGCAATTCCAGAGGCGCCGGGAATCTGAAAGGCATCGCTCAGAAGCGCGTAATCAAGCGGACGGTCGAACCGGATGACGAGAGGATCCCGGGTTCCAGCCTTAGGTTGGGATACCTTCCACAGCGCGGTATCGACAGCCCGGCGTTCGTCCGCGCCGACGGCGAACTCGTGGCGGAAAGGCTCGGCCATGAGTCGTCCGTTAACATCCTTGAACTCCCGATCGATGAGAAGCGTATAACGCTTTCCTTCCACAAGCACAGGCCCTAGATCCACATTGGGCTTCACGCCACGTTTGATGCGGCCGGGATCGAAGATCAGGGTGAGCCTGGTATTGTCGCGATTCCACAGCTCTTGTCCAACAAAGGGCAAGTAGGCGGGTTTGCCGTCTTGGTCGATCAGATGAATAGTCGGCCAGAAATCGCCGCCTTGCATGGGAGCGGAAAAAACGACGTACAGCTTGAGTTGATTTGCAGGAAGCACCGGCGAGGAAGGGTACATCGCCGTAACGCGCGCTTCAGGCGCCGCGACCGGTTCAGGACCGTGAAAGGTCGCTTCGACGGGCGCAGATCCTGGCGGATGAAAGACCGCGTAGTAGGTAACCCCGGAAGCCAGAGGATATCGAGGATGGAACGTCAGCGAGCCCCCTTCCATCGAGTACGCACCAAACAATGGAGGCAGATCTCGACCGGTTGAAACCGCGAAGATCGAGGCCCAGCCGCCTGCGGGTTCGGGCGCGGTCCAGCCGGCTACCTTGAAGGCTCCGTTGTCGAGTTGAATGGAAACGCTCGCCGCAAGTCCTGTCTGAGACAGAAGCAGTGCGGCGAGCGCCAGTCGCATGTGAGACATCTTTTCCAATCCCCGCCCTTACGGGACGGGAGTGAATCCCCGCCCTCACGGGACGGGAGTGAATCCCCGCCCTTACGGGACGGGGTTCGCGAACCCCTGGCGTCAGCCAGGGGATTCATGATTCCACTATGGCAGTGCGATCGTGCGCAGGTCCATTGCGCCGCTGCTCCCGCTCAGAACCAGAGCCTGCTGGTCGTCGTAAGCTTGCAGGTGCTTGACGTTTTTCAACTCGCTAATCGTTGTGAACGGAACGCCGGCAACATCGGGAATGGGCGTGGTAATGGGCTTGTAGGTGTCCAAATTCGCCATATCCAGCTTGGTGACGCCGTGAGACGAGTTGGCCATCAGGATATACTCGTGACCATTTTTCTTATACGCAACCATGTCAAGGGGCTGATTGCCGGCACCCATCTCGGCGATCGTCGTTCCCTGAATTTTCGCACCGCTTTTCAATTGACTTACCGGGATTTTCACCAGCGGCGTGCAGGTGTAGGCGGCCAGAATAAACTGCTCCTTGCCGATCGTGTACGGCACGAACGTCCGGATGGGGGAATTCGTCTCGTAGCGGGCATGTGACCCGTGATACATCTCGATGAGCGCGCCACGGTCGGCGGGCGCGAACGGGAACGGGATGACCTTCATGTTGGAAGAGAATTCCTCATTCGACAACCCGGCCACCAGCACTTTGCCATCTACGTAGCGGACTTGCGTAATCGTGTTGGTTTTCTGATTGTTCTGCGCCGGTGGATTGGGCAGCTCAGCAATCGCGTGTTTAACACTATCGAGGCTGACTTCGGAAAGCTTGCCGGCTGTATCCAATTTCAGGATGACGGCCTTGGCATCGGCTCCCCTGCCGCGAGTGACTGAAATATAGACGTTCTTCGAGATTGGATTCGTGACGACATCACGAATCGCGATCTGATCGGCCGCGGTGCCCAGCGCGGCGGCGATTTTGCCATCGATGCCCTGCACATTCACGGAAGCGGGCGCACCAGCTTTGGTGTCGCCAGTATCGATCGCTACCACTTTTGCTCCGAGGGAATCGCCGATGAACAGGACGCCATCGGGACCAAAAGCCAGGGGTCCGGCGGATTTAACATCCACTTTCCCCGTGGTCATACCTGTGGTTGCCGGTGCGGCAACGACCAGGGCGGAAACGAACAGCGTCAGCATAAGCAACCGGGAAAGTTTCATTGGTTCGAGGTCTCCTTGAAGTGAAGTAGAACTTTGACAAAAGTTATCACGATCCAGCCAGGAACTCAACCCAGTCAACCGTAGCTGAGTGTATTCAGAATTGAAGTCCGTTGATCTTGTCCAGGCCCTCGGTCAGCTCGATTGAGACTCCCCAAGGGTCAACGATCGTCGCGGTGGCGATGTTGTTCATGGCTGCGTCTCTCTTCTTGTAAGGCCGAATGGGCTTTATACCCTTCGCTTCGAGCGCCTTGCAGAACGCGTCCAGATTCTTCACTTCAAATCCCACGTGATCTACAACCCGGCCGGCCGTGGGGACGTGAGTGATGGACTGGTCGCCTTCCCAGCGGAAGAAGTTGAGGCTGTATCCGACGCCCGGCAGGTCGGCGCCAATGAAGAAGTCGGTTTGTCCCGGACGCAAAGTCGCATCGAACGCCTTCATGTACCACTGCTGCATCTCGACGTACTGCTTATTGATGAAGTGGATATGATGAGCGACGATAGGGGTGGCCGCGTCTTTTTGATCTGCGGTAACGAGTTCGATTTTCACCCCGTCAGGGCCGAGAAAATACGCAAAGCGTCCATACACTGCCGACGTGCCCGATGCCGCTTGCGGCAGTTCGCCGGGTTTTGGCTCCCGCCCGGTAGTTTCCTGGTATCC
>Ga0207686_10001718_pt1 | contig 12210 bp, 13 predicted proteins | sample KBSM24metaG_FD_184396 | JGI IMG/M metagenome (GOLD analysis project Ga0207686, IMG submission 184396) | Miscanthus rhizosphere microbial communities from Kellogg Biological Station, Michigan, USA - KBS M2-4 metaG (SPAdes) (version 2) | ecosystem: Host-associated > Plants > Roots > Rhizosphere >...
ACTCTACGCCAGACTCGCCCAGCAGCTCGACCGTGCTGAGCCTGTCGTTCAACTTCCCGGCGAACGGGATCTGCTGCGCTACATCCCACTGGGTGCGGGCGCTGTGATTCCCCCGTGGAATTTCCCGCTGGCGATTCTGTGTGGGATGACCGTTGCCGCCGTGGTGTGTGGCAATACTGTCGTGCTGAAGCCCTCCAGCGATTCCCCCACCATCGCGGCAAAGTTTTTTGAGGCGATGGAGGAAGCCGGGCTGCCTCCGGGCGTGGTCAACTTCTGTCCGGGCTCAGGCGCTACGTTCGGACGTGGACTGGTTGCGCACCCTAAGACGCGCTTCATCGCTTTCACCGGCTCGCGCGACGCGGGCTTGGATATTCACTTAAGCGCCGCACAGACCCAACCGGGCCAGTTATGGATCAAGCGGACTATCCTCGAGATGGGCGGCAAAGACGGCATCGTCGTGGCCGCCAGCGCCGATCTGGATGCAGCCGCCGATGGCGTGGCCGCTTCAGCTTTCGGGTTTCAAGGTCAAAAGTGCTCGGCCTGCTCGCGCGCCATTGTGGAGGATGCCGTCTACGATGCGTTCCTCGAAAAGCTGGTCGCGCGGGTGCGGAAGCTGGCCATGGGCGATCCGGCCGAGAATGCGCCGGTGGGTCCCGTGGTCAACGAAGGAGCGATGCAATCGATCCTGAATTACGCCGCGATCGGGGCTGCGGAAGGCCGCCTGCTGACCGGCGGAAAGCGCGCGGCCGGAGAGGGCTATTTCATCGAGCCCACGGTGATCGCCGATGTGGCTCCGACAGCTCGCCTCGCACAGGAAGAGGTGTTCGGACCGGTATTGGCCGTCACCCGAGCTCGCGATTTCAGCGATGCGCTAGCCATCGCCAACCGCACCGATTATGGATTGACTGGCGCCGTCTACACGCGCTCGCCCGAAGAGATCGAGCGGGCGCAGAATGAGTTCCACGTCGGAAACTTGTATATCAACCGGAAGTGTACCGGGGCCATGGTAGGCGCGCACCCCTTCGGCGGCTTCAACATGTCGGGGACAGATTCAAAGGCAGGCGGGGCGGACTACTTGTACCTGTTTACCCAAGCCAAAAGCATCGGAAGGAAGTTGTAATTACTTCGCGGGGATCTGGTAAAGATAGATCGTGTGGCCGTTGCCCTCGGCGGTCTTCTCCACACGAACTGCCTTCCACCCGGGCACTTCGGCATCGTGCGACACCACGCGGGCGCCAGGCTTCAGATACTTCTCCAGTTGCGGGCGCAGCTTGGCATTGGAGGCAACGTCCATGTAAATTGTGACCACGTCGGCGGAACTGAAGTCGGTGTGCAACACGTCGCCTTGGATCACGGTGGCGCGGTCGGAGACGCCGGCTTTCTTAATTTCCTCGGTGGCAGCCGTTACCAGGGCGGGCGAGATCTCAACTCCGACAGCGCGGGCCTTATACTTTACCGCCGCGGCGATCAGGATGCGGCCGTCGCCGGAGCCCAGGTCGTACACGGTTTCGCCGGGCTTGATGCGAGCCATTTCGAGCATCATTTCCACAACTTTGCCGGGAGACGCCACGTAGGGCGCCAGTTTCTTGGTGTAGGGATCTTGCGCAAATGCCGGGAGGCACAGCAGAAAGAGGACGAGACCGACCGAGGAACGCATTTGAAACCTCATTGCGGGGGCGCCGAAGACGAGCCCCGACCCTGTTTAGATTCTACTATACGGTCCACCATCTCAGCCACGGAGAACCACAAATCACGCGGCCGGCTAATGGTAAATTCCTTGCCGTTAAAGACCCGTACGGCGCGCCCGATGGAATCGCGCCAGGGGTAATCCTGCGGCACCAAGTTGTAATTCAGGTAAAACAACGGATAATCCACAGAGGAGGCGACCGGTCGCAGATCGTTTTCGGGCGTGCCCTCGTCCACCGTGTACTTGGGACCTGCGAAAACCAGGGCATCCGGATGGTCTGAAGCGGCCATCTCTTTCTTGATCAGGTCGGTAAGGAACTCCGATTCGCCGTGCTTATTCTCAAGCAGCTTCACATTGACGGCGCCGGGCTCAATATTGCGTATAGCATCGCCCAAAGCCGGAAAATCGATGCGATCCTCGCTCGACTGGCGGTAGACCACGCGCTGCTCGGCAATATTGAAGACCACGACTGAGAATTTGCCCACGCGCGGCTCGCGCGTAATGCGGCGCATCAGAGTCACCAGAGCCTGCGTGTCGATGGGACGTATGGCCGCGGAAGTCTGCTTCTGGGGGGCGAAGTTCACCATCATCTTGACGTTCAAGCGGGGTCCGCGGGTACGCTCCACCGGCGGATCTTCTAAAAATTGTTCTTGGATGCTCTGTTCCACGGCGTGGGCGCCAATGCCCATTTCGATGCCCCTGTCCCGCTCGGGGATTTCGGCCTTGGTGTCCCAGAAAGACGCGCAAATCCGCTCACTGCGGTCGCGCATGATCCAATCTACGTGGTACTTACCTTCGCCGACGTCGAAAACCCCGCTGAGCGTACTTTCGCCGTTGGCGCGCTTTTCAAGGGGGGGCACCCGCACGTATTGGATGAAATATACAGGATTTTCGGGATCTGCCAGGGGGGTCACCCGGAACAGCATATTCAGGACATTATCGTCGGCAGCCAGTTCCTTTAACGGGATGGTCACATCGTAGCCGGCGTGGAAGCGCAGGTCGAACCCCAGGGTGGTGTCGGCCGGCTTGACCTCGCACGGCAGGTCCTTGCGCGGGGTTTGGGACTCCAGGGCAGCAAGATCGGTGTTCACCAAGTACACAGATTCGCCCACACCGGAGAGGTGCGATTGGGCCAAGGCAGGCACAACTCCGCAAATCCATAACCCGGCTACCCAAACTCGCATCTCGCCCATATTGCATCACAAAATAGCGTCGAGCGGAACCCCCCGCTTACGCCCGAAAATGTCTGAGACTGCCGAATTCCACATTGCGGAGCCTGGGTTGCTGTGTTATCAAGAAAATAATATAACCGCCGCGATCGCCAGAAGGAGCCTCACCGAAGTGGAACCCGGAAACCGCCGATTGATCCGGCCAGTTCTCAGTGCCGACGCCAAGGAACAAAGGCCCCGCAAAGATGGTCTTGCGAAAAAAGTCTCGCCTCCCGACCAGACCAACGCAGAAAACTTCTATTACTTGAAGCAGATGCAATCGAAGACGCCCATGACCATCGTGATGAAAGATGGTGAGGAGTTGAAGGGCGTCATCGAGTGGTATGACAAGTGCTGCCTCAAAGTGAATCGTGAAGGCGCTCCCAATCTACTCGTATACAAGTCCAACATCAAGTACATGCACAAAGCCTGAGCGGATTTCCGCGAAGCTTATTGTCCTGTTTGCGCTTCCGGTCCTGCTGCTTGGCCAGGAACTGCAAACGGTTCAGGTAGCATCGGGCATCCAGGACCCTACCGATATCCAACATGCAGGCGACGGCTCCGGTCGTCTGTTTCTAGTGCAGCAGGCGGGGTCGATCCGCATCCTCAGGAATGGGACGGTGCTGTCCCAGCCGTTTCTCAATATCGGCGCCAAGGTAAGCTGCTGCGGCGAGCGCGGATTGCTCGGATTGGCGTTTGCCCCCGGTTACGCGAGTTCCGGTCGTTTCTATCTGGACTACACCAACACGGCAGGCGACACAGTGATCGCCCAATACCGGGTTTCAGCGAATCCCGATATGGCGGACCCTGCCAGCGAGAGCATCCTGCTGATCATTCCGCAGCCGTTCTCGAATCACAACGGCGGGCAGTTGCGCTTCGGTCCGGACGGGTACCTGTACATCGGTATGGGTGATGGCGGCTCCAGCGGCGACCCATTTAATAACGCGCAATCCTTAAGTTCGCTGTTGGGCAAGATCCTCCGCGTGGATGTAGAGAGCCAGCCCGGCCAGCTGCGAATTCCTCCCACTAATCCATTCGTGAACAGGCCCGGCGCGCGCGGCGAGATATGGGCGTTCGGGCTGAGGAATCCCTGGCGGTTTTCTTTTGACCGAGCGAATAACGACTTGTATATCGCCGACGTAGGCCAAGACTCCTTTGAAGAGGTCGACTTTCAACCGGCGGGGAGCCCAGCTGGAGTGAACTACGGCTGGAACGTGATGGAGGGATTGCACTGCTACAACGCGACCAGCTGCAACATGCAGGGTCTTACGCTGCCGGTCCTCGAGTACAGCCACGCGAATGGAGCCTGTTCGATTACCGGTGGATTTGTCTACCGCGGGCGCGGTTCCCCGGGGATGCAGGGGACGTACATTTACGGAGACTACTGCAACGGCATGATTTGGGGCCTGGAGCGCCAGGGCACGCCATGGGTGAACCGCCTGATGCTGGCCTCTGGATTCTTTGTCACCACCTTCGGCGAGGATGAAGCGGGCGAAATCTATGTGGGGGATGCCAGTCACGGCGGCCGCATCTTTCATTTGATCGGCGCTGGAGGGCCACGCTTCACTGCGGCGGCGGTGACCAACGCCGCCAGTTTTCAATCCGGCATGGTGGCTGGATCGCTGGCCACCGTTTTTGCGTCAGGTGTGATGGACACGGCCGGCGTACTGGGGGCCAGCAGCATCCCGCTGCCGTTCAGCTTGGGCGGAGTGTCCATAACCGTGGATGGCGTCCCAGCGCCCATTCTGGCAGTGGCAAATCAGAATGGTGTGCAACAGGTGAATTTCCAAGTGCCGTGGGAAGTTGCCGGACGGACTCAGGCGCAGGTGGTTGTGACGCGCGACGGATTGCCTAGCTCACCCGTAAGCGTCACAGTGCTGGCCCGCCAACCGGGCGCGTTCACATGGGATGGAACGCGAGGTGTAGTTGTGCACAACGCAAGTTACACGCCGGTGACGCCCTCGGCGCCACTCGAAGCGGGCGAATTCGCGTTTGTCTATGCGGAAGGAATTGGCACCGTTTCGAACCAACCGTCGACGGGTAGTGGCTCCCCGGAATCTCCGCTGGCGATGGCGCAGGCAGGCGTTCAGGTGAACATTGCCGGAACGTCCTGCTTGGTGCCCTTCGCGGGACTGGCGCCGGATTTCGTCGGCCTATATCAACTGAATTTCCAGGTACCTCCAGGGCTGCCCTCCGGGCTGGTTAGTTTGGTGGTCAACGCAGGCGGAGTGGATGCACCAGTGGTTCAGGTGTGGGTGCGATAGGGCATCGAGGAGCTGGGATAGAATAGCGGTCAATGCCTCTCGACCCCGGCGACCTGCTCGGACACTAAAATTCTCGCGCCCATCGGCGAGGGCGGAATGGGAGCGGTGTACCGTGCGCGCGATACCAAGCTCGATCGGGACGTCGCGGTCAAGGTCCTTCCCGAAGCTCTCGCGCAGGACGCCGAGCGACTCGCCCGCTTCGAACGCGAGGCCAAGGTACTCGCATCGCTGAATCACCCCCACATCGCCGCGATCTACGGCGTTGAAGAACGTGCCCTGATCATGGAACTGGTCGAAGGCGAGGCTCCTAAGGGGCCACTGCCGCTGGCCGATGCAGGCGCGATGGCTTCTCAGATGGCCGACGCTCTCGAATATGCGCATGGTAAAGGCAGGGGAACGCTCAAACAGGCCGCCGCCGGTAGCTTTCGAGGAACGCCCCGGCCTGCGCTGCGAGTATTTCTCGCCCTTCGGCCCCTCTCAGCGTTTCCGTGAACTCCAGAGGCCCGTGCTCCACCGGCTTATGGTCCTTTTCCATGACGTAAACCAGCCGGACGCGGCCGTCCTCTTCTCCGGTGATCGAAAAGCGGATGGCATCAGCCGTGGCGTCTGGAGGAAAACATTCGCACTGGCCGCGAGCGTAGCCGCGATTGCAAAACTCGCGCTGGCAGGCGCCCGGAGGGTCGATTGGATCGCCGGGTCTGGCATGGCAAACCCCGGTGTAAGTATCCCCAAGAGGCATGCGCGGGGGGCGGAGCCAGCCGCTCGGCTCCAAGACGCGCAGCGGAAAGAAGAATGGACAGGGCACCGTGCGGAACGGGCCTAAAGACCCGTGCGGGCTTAAGCCCGCCCTCCAACGCTGTATCCTAACAGATTGGAACCTTCTCGCATAGACATTCTCAAACAAATGCTGGCGGCCGACCCCGCCAACACCTTCGCGCGGTACGGACTTGCCATGGAGCACGTCAAGGGGGGCGAATTCTCTTCTGCGGTGGCGGAATTTGATGCGCTGCTGAGGCATGCTCCTGAGTATTCCGCGGCCTATTATCATGGCGGCCAGGCACTTGAAAAGTTGGGGCGCTTGGACGACGCCCGCACTTATTACCGCCGGGGGATTGCCGCCACCCGCGATCCGCATGCCTTGGGCGAACTGCAGGCCGCGCTCGATATACTGGGGGAGTAGAGGCTTCTATTTGCACCGTCTCCTAATGGTCCCGTTGCTGGCCACGTTGGCGTCGCCGCTGGCGTTTCCCCAGGCCGCTCCCACCGATAAGCTCGGGCAATTAGACGGCAGCCCCACCATGTTTGCGGTATTCGCCGCGATCAATGCGGTGGGGTACGACGACCAGGTCGATTCGCCTTCCAACAACAAGCTGCGCGGCGATCTGCGCGAGGCTCTGGCGAAGATGGACATTCCCAGCCTGGGTGGCTTGCGGCGCTTCGTCCGGGATCATAAGAAGGCGGACCCGCGGGCCGAACTGAGCCAGTACATTTCTTTTTCCATCGTCAGTAAGGGCCCTCCCGATTTCACGCCTGCGCAGCCCAACCTGCCGCAGCCGCCGGACGCCGAGGCCTTGAAGGAGCTGGCTCCGCTGCTGGCGGATTTCTATCGTGAAGCCAACATCGCCACTTTATGGCAGCAAGCTCAGCCCTACTACGATCAGGCGCTGGAGCCGTATACGGACCCGGTGTCGCGAGCCGTGCAGCAAGCGAATTCCTATATGCGTTACTCAGTGAACCAGGGCGCAAAGGGACGTTTTCAGATTTTCTTGAATCCGCTGGGAGCTCCCAATCAAGTCCACACGCGCGTATACCTGGATCAGTATTTTGTGATCATCACGCCGTCCTCGGATGTGAAACTGGATGAGGTTCGCCATCATTACCTGCATTACCTGAGCGACGGCCTGGCATTCCGGGCGGCCGATAACCTGACCAAGATCCGCTCGCTGGGGGATTACGCAAATCCCGCGCCGCTTCTCGAAAGAATCTATAAGGAAGACTTCAATTCGCTGGCCATCGAGTGCCTGATCAAAGCCGTGGAGGCGCACCTCACACGCCAGACGGGGCTGGTGGAGCGGGCTCTGCGGGAGGGCTATGTTCTGACGCCGGCGTTCTTCGACCTGCTTCCCAAGTATGAGAAACAGGAATCGACCATGCGCATCTATTTCCCGGAGATGGTGTCGCAGGTCGATATGCGGCACGAGGCGCAAAGGCTCGACAAGATTTCGTTCGCGACGGAAGCTGCGGTGCGCACGGTACGCGTCGCGACCTCGGCCCCCAGCGAGCCTGTATTGACAGGCACCGCGAAGGCACTCGAAGACGCTGAAGAGCTTTTCCGCGCGAACAGTTACGACCAGGCCAAGGACGCTTTCAACAAGGTGCTGAAAGACGCCGCCGAGAAACCCGCGCAGGCAAGGGCGTATTATGGTTTAGCGCGGATAGCCGTCATACAGCGGAACCCGGAATTCGGGGATCAGCTGTTCCGCAAGGTACTCGACTTGGAGCCGGACGCGTCCACCAGATCGTGGAGCCTGCTTTATATCGGGAAGCTCGCTGATTCTCAAGGCGAAGCGGAACCGGCCAAAGATTATTACCGCCAGGCTCTGGCCGTGGCGGGCTTACCCGATCAAGTCAAGCGGGAAGCTGAAAAAGGGCTGCAGGGCGCCTTTGCCAGAACTCGCTGAAATTTACAAAAGGAGTCGAAAGAGATGATGAAAATACTTCAGGGAGCAATGCTGCTGGCCGCTGTGGCCGTAACCCTTACGATAACTGCTGCCGCGCAACAATTGCCAGGCGCGGCTCCCGTGGCACCCGCCGGCCCCCCGGCGGAAGAAGTCCAGGCTCTACAGAAGATCCTCACGGCCGAAATTAAGACAGTGCAGGACGTGGACAGTCGCGTTAAGGCCATCGACGAGTTTGTGCAGAAGTACCCGAAGAGCACGCTGAAAGCCTACGCGTTGGGCGTGGCGGGAGAAGCCAATCAAATGAAGGGCGACTCGGCCAAGGCTCTGTTCTATTACGAGCAGGCACTGCAGGCGGATCCCAAGGATTACAATTCAATGCTGATGATCTCGGCGGAGACCGCGCAGGCCACGGGCGAATTCGATTTGAAGCGGGAAGAAAAGCTGGGACGGGCCGAGAAGCTCGCTAAAGATTCGCTGGCGCTGATTGCCGTTGCTCCTAAGCCGAATCCGCAGGTTCCGGACGCTCAGTGGGACGCGGTAAAGAAAGACGACACGGCTCGCGCTCATGAAGCATTGGGGATGGTTGCCATGTCGCGCAAGAACTATCCGGGCGCGGCGGCCGAGTTCCAGTTGGCCATCAATTCGGCGTCCAGCCCGCCGGCGGCGACCTACGTCCGCATGGGTGGCGCTCTGAATGAGGCCGGTAAGTACGATGAAGCCGAGGCCGCACTCAATAAGGTGCTTGCGATGCCGAATCTGCCGAAGGTCATCAAGGACGTGGCAGAGAACGAAAAGAAGCGCTCCGAGCAGTTGAAAAGCGCCAAGAAATAGCCTTTAAATTCAATTTAGATGGCAGGAAACCTGGAAGTCTTGGAGGGGGCTATCGGGCATCGGTTCGCCGATCGCGTGCTGCTGGAGCGCGCCCTCACGCACAAATCACGCGCCCATGAGATGACCGGGCAGGTGCCAGCATCCAATGGAGATAACGAACAACTGGAATTTCTGGGAGACGCGATTCTTGGTTTCCTGGTTAGCGAATGCCTGGTCCAGCGGTTCCCGGACGCTGAGGAGGGCCGGCTCTCCAAATTGAAGGCGCATCTGGTGAGCGCAGCGCACCTGCACGGCGTGGCACAGGATCTGGCGCTGGGCGATTTTCTGTATTTGGGCAAGGGCGAGGAGATGAGCGGGGGGCGTGAGAAAAAGGCTCTGCTCTCCGATGCATTGGAGGCGCTGATCGCCGCGCTCTATAAGGACGCGGGGATGGAGCGGACGAGGGCCTTCATCGAAACCCGGGTTGTCGGGGATTTCGCCGCCAGCGAAGGCGCGGACGCCTCCATGCACGACTACAAGAGCTCCTTGCAGGAAGCGGCCCAGACACTGGGCTTGCCGCCGCCGCGGTACTCGACGGCTCGCGAGGACGGACCGGAGCATTCCAAGACTTTTACCGTGGAGGTCCGCATGGGCACCTCGTGGATCGCGCGGGCGCAGGGGCCATCCAAGAAAGCCGCTGGGCAGAAGGCGGCTGAGTTGATCCTGAAGCAACTAGCGGATGCCAAGCGTTGAGTGGCTACCGGAAGGGTCGCAGGGCTACGGCAAACGCGTCGAGCGCGATCGGCTTCTGAATACTGCGGCGGCCGAGGTCGACTAGTTCATCGACGCGCAGGGCCGCCTTACGGAGCCATTCGAAGGATACTCGCGCAGCCAGTGGTTCCAGTTCGCGTTGCGCGTCCGAGTTGCGTAGCGCGGGGACGCCGTGCGCCAGGCGCAATATGTCTTCCAGCAATCCGTACAGCACTTCTAAATACGACTCGAGCTTCTCCGTCCGGCGGGCGGCAATGGAATCGGAATGCTTCATCCAGGAGCCGAACTGCTCGGCTCCGGCGGCAACTTTGAGAAGCGCGAGCATGGATTCGCGACGGCGGTCGTAAGTTTCGAGATCCAGGGACACGGCTAGGCCCGGCGCGCCTGAAGCCAAAGCCAGTCTTCGGATTGGGTCTGAAAGTCCGCGGGCGGCGATGAAAGATCGCATTTCCGTTTCGCCCAAGCGGCCGAGGTTCAGCGTAACGGCGCGGGAGCGGATGGTGGGCAACAGATCGTAAGTGTTGCGCGCGGTCATCACCAGAATCAGGTGCGGCGGGGGTTCTTCCAGAATCTTCAGCAGGGAGTTGGCGGCTTGGGCGTTGGCGCGCTCCATATTGTCAATCAGGAACACGCGCCAGTCGCCACGCAACGGCTTCAACGAAGCCCGGTCCTTGAGCAGACGCATTTGCTGGATGGTGATCTGTTGCAGGGGGCCATCGGAGGGGAATGTGAGGAAGTCGGGATGTGATCCGAACATCAGCGGATCTTCGTTGCGCTTTTCCGAGGGCCACTTCTCGCGATCGGCGATGATGGCGGCGTTGTCGGGGAGGCTGAGATCGTCCTGCTCGATTTTATGCGCATCGCCCAGCAGGGCGGCCGCAAAACGGCGCGTCAGAGTCGCTTTCCCGATACCCTCGGGGCCGGCTAGAAGCAGGGTTTGCGGGATGCGCTGGCGCTCCACCATGCCGGCCAGCGCGGCGGTGGCGAGGGGGTTGCCGAAGAAGTTCCAGTCGGGGTTCAACACAATGGGTCCGGAAGGCGTCAGAATAACACGTAGGAGTCTCCTCATGAAAAGACGACTGCTGGTTGCCGCGTTGGTTCTCGCGGCCGGAGCGGGCGCACAACAGCGCAACGGGAAGGCTCGGCTGCCGCGCATCCCGGTGGTCGTGGAGCTGTTCACCTCCGAAGGCTGCTCCAGTTGTCCGGCGGCCGATGATCTTCTGGCTCGCCTGGACAAGCATGAAGGGGTAGCACCGAACATCGACATCATTGCGTTAGGCGAGCACGTGGATTACTGGGACAACCAGGGTTGGAAGGATCGTTTCTCATCGCCGCTGTTCTCGGCGCGCCAGCAGGATTACGGGATGGCATTCCGCAGCGCCAACGTCTATACGCCACAGGCCGTGGTGAATGGGCAGAAGGAAGTGCTGGGGTCGGATTCCTACGCTATCTTGCACGCGGTGGCGGAAGTTTCCCGCACGCCCCGGGCCGAGATTGAGATGCGGGTTGCGTCAGCCGATACGCTGCAACTGCGCGTGGGCAAACTCCCGGCGGGAAGTCACAAGGCCGACGTGCTGCTGGCGATCGCGGAGAGCGGCGTCGAGACGGACGTGCGGGCGGGCGAGAATACCGGCCGGCGGCTGCGGCACACCGCCGTGGTTCGCCTGATGAGCAAGCTGGCGGAGCTCGACCCAGCGCATCCCGGCGAGTACGTGGCGGAAGCGCGTCTCAACCTGCGGCCGGAATGGAAGCGCGCTAACGTGAAGTTAGTGCTGCTGGTGCAGGATCGCGAAACGCGCCGGATTCTGGGCGTCGGGTCCGCCCAGCTCTAGTACAATCTCCGTATGTCTTCCGTCACCATCCGCCGCGGCACTGCCGCGGATGTGCCCGCTGCCGGGCAGATTTGTTTCGACGCGTTCTACGCCATCAACACGGAGCATAATTTCCCGCCGGATATTCCGGGTCCGGAGATGGCCGTGGGATTCTTGTCCATCTTGTTCAGTCATCCAGGTTTTTATTGTGTGGTAGCGGAGCAGGACGGCCGCATCATCGGCAGCAATTGCCTGGATGAACGCAGTCCGGTGGCCGGCATCGGACCAATCACGATTGATCCGGCGACGCAGAATCATGGCGTGGGACGTCTGTTGATGAAGGCCGTGATCGATCGAGCCGCGGAACGAAGTTTCCCATCCGTGCGGCTGGTGCAGGCGGCGTTTCACAATCGCAGCCTGTCGCTCTATACCAAGCTGGGATTCGACACGCGCGAGCCGCTCTCCTGCATGCAGGGGCCCAAGATCGGGCTCAAGATGGACGGCTGGACAGTGCGCCCGGCTGAGACGAGCGACCTCGACGCTTGCAATCGGCTGTGCTGGTCGGTGCATGGGCACGATCGCGGCGGCGAGTTGGCCGACGGGATTCAGCAGAAGACTTCGAGCCTGGTGGAACGCCACGGGCGGATCACCGGCTATTCATCCCAGGTGGGTATGTTCGGACACTCCGTCGCGGAATCAAATCTGGATCTGGAGGCGCTTCTCGCCGCCGCGGAAACTTTCGATGGGCCGGGCATCTTGGTTCCGACTCGCAATGCTGAGCTGCTCCGGTGGTGCCTGGCACATGGAATGCGCGTGGTACAGCCCATGACGCTGATGACCATGGGCCTGTACAGCGAGCCGTCCGGCGCCTATCTGCCCTCCGTGCTGTATTAGAGGCCGCGAGTGTGGTCCAATAGAAGTTAGCCCCCCCGAAACAAAAACAAAGCCTGGAGGCAACACCCGCTTGAATACTGCAGT
>Ga0207686_10001722_pt1 | contig 12176 bp, 14 predicted proteins | sample KBSM24metaG_FD_184396 | JGI IMG/M metagenome (GOLD analysis project Ga0207686, IMG submission 184396) | Miscanthus rhizosphere microbial communities from Kellogg Biological Station, Michigan, USA - KBS M2-4 metaG (SPAdes) (version 2) | ecosystem: Host-associated > Plants > Roots > Rhizosphere >...
TCGACGCCGAGTACCGGTTCCAACATCGTGATGGCACCTGGATGTGGGTGCGCGACCAGGCGGTCGTGATCCGAGACCAGGAGGGCACACCGCTGTTCTCCCAAGGCGTCATGCATGACGTCACCCGAGAGAAGACCGCCGAACGGCGGCTCCGAGAAGCCGAAGAGCGCTACCGGGGGATCGTCGAACACATCCCCGCTGCGATCTACCTCGATCGGCCAGACGCCAGTATGGAGTCGGTCTACGTCAGCCCCCAGATCTTCGAGATCGCCGGTGTCACCCCGGAGCAGTGGCTGGAGGATGCCGAGCTGTGGCTCCGCCTGATGGATCCGATCGAACGAGATGCGGTCGGGGCGAGCTACACGCTCGCGGCGACCTCGGGGATGCCCTGGAGCGCCGAGTATCGCTTGCATACCCCCGACGGCCGTACGATCTGGGTGCACGACGAGACCACGTTCCTGCACGCCGACGACGGCACGCCGCTGTACCTCCAGGGCGTCATCTTCGACATCACGGAACGCAAGCTGGCAGAGCAGGCTCTGCGCGAGAGCGAACAGCGGGAACGGGACGCGGCCGAACGGCTGCGCGCGCTCGACGAGATGAAGAACACGTTCCTCGCCGCGGTCTCGCACGAGCTTCGCAGTCCTCTCACCTCCATCCTCGGGCTGTCCCTCACCCTCGAGCGGACACCGGAGATGCCCGACGCCGACCGGGGGGATCTGCTCCGGCGATTGGCGCAGAACGCATCGAAGCTCGACCGGCTGCTGAAGGATCTGTTGGACATCGATCGGCTCAACCGGGGCATCGTGGAGCCGCAGTACCGCGTGACCGACGTGGGCGCCCTCGCGCGGCGGACCGTCGAGAGCCTCGACATCCTGAGCGGGCGAGAAGTGGTCGCCGAGGCCGATGCGGTCGTGATCGCGGTCGATCCGGCGAAGGTCGAACGGATCGTCGAGAACCTGCTCATGAACGCCGCGCGACATACGGCCCCCGACCGGCGGATCTGGCTCAGGGTGACGGCGCGCGACGGCGGCGTGGCGATCGCGGTCGAGGACGACGGTCCGGGGGTTCCGGCCGAGATCCGCGGGGCGATCTTCGAGCCCTTCCGTCAAGGTCCGACGGCGTCACCCCATGCGCCCGGGACGGGGATCGGACTCTCGCTCGTCGCCAGGTTCGCCCAGCTGCACGGAGGCCGCGCCTGGGTCGGCGAGCGCGAGGGCGGCGGCGCGGCCTTCCACGTCTTCCTCCCGGGCCAGCGGGACGGAGCCGTCGCGACCGGCCCATCTCCCGCGACCGGCCAGGACGAGGGCGATACGCAGCTGTCACGCGTCGACGTCGGCTGAGCCTCAGCCCGACGGCGTCCGATCGCAGGCCAGATCCTCGACCACGGCGTCGTAGGCGCCGCCGAGGCGGCGCGCGGGCGCGGCCGCCTCGGAGGCGACCTTCGAGAAGGGATCGTCGTCGCCGATGCCGTCCAGGAGGTCGCGGTAGTCATCACGCGCTGCTGAGAACGCCCCGCCCACCGGATCGGGGACCGCGTCGGACCCCTCGACCGCGCGTACCGAGCTCGTGAGCTTCTCGAGGTCCCCGCGGACCTCCCCCACGCTCGCCCCCGGGCTCGGCGCTTCGAGGAAGCTCACCGTCGCCCGAAGGTTTCGCAGGTCATCACAGATCGACGCCGTTGGCGCCTCACCAGACCCGTTGCACGCGGTCGCCGACAGCGCGAGGACCACGATGACCGCTGCGACACGGAGGGTCGGTGACACGGTCCGAGCGTACACTCGGCTCGATGGCCGAACGCGACCACAACCCCTCGGGCCGTCGTCTGCATCTGCCGATCGTCGGGGTGACGAACGGACCCGGCGTGAACACGCGCGGTTCCCGTAAGCCACCGTGGCTCAAGGTGCGGCTCGCGACAGGCCCCAACTACACCGAGCTGAAAGGGTTGATGCGCGACGCCTCATTGCACACCGTCTGCGAGGAGGCGATGTGCCCCAACATCGGCGAGTGCTGGGAGGAGCGCGAGGCCACCTTCTTGATCCTCGGAGCGAAGTGCACCCGCCGTTGCGGGTTCTGCGACGTCATGACCGCGAAGCCTGATCCGGTCGACGAGGACGAGCCTCGCCGGCTCGCCGAAACGGTCCGAGCGATGGGGCTGCGTTACGTCGTCCTCACCGGCGTCGCGCGGGACGATCTTCCCGACGGTGGCGCTCACGTGTGGGCCGCCGCGGTTCGCGCGATCAAGGAAGCGGTGCCGGGCATCGGTACCGAGGTGCTGCCGTCGGACTTCAAGGGCGGCACGGATGATATCGCGACCGTTCTGGACGCGGGACCCGACGTGTTCGCGCACAACCTCGAGACGGTCCGTCGTCTGCACGACCGCATCCGGCCCGCGTTCGGCTACGACCGCACCCTGGACGTGCTGCGCTTCGCGAAGCGCCATCGTCCGGGCCTGGTCACGAAGTCGAACCTCATCCTGGGGATGGGCGAGCGACCGGAAGAGATCGCGACGGCGATGAGCGACCTGGTGGACGCCCGCGTCGACATCCTCACGATGGGTCAGTACCTCCAGCCCACGGCGTACCACCTTCCCGTGGACCGATGGGTCACGCCCAACGAGTTCGAGGAGCACGCCCGGGTGGGCGAGGAGCTCGGGCTCGCGCACGTGGAGGCGGGGCCGCTGGTTCGATCCAGCTACCACGCCGGCGCGCAGTTCCGGCGGGCGCTCGACGCCTCGGCTCCGCTCGCGCAGGGCGCGATCAGGCGTTAAGCGGTTACCTGAGCCGCGGGCTCGCTCTGGAAGAACTTGTCAGCATGTTCACGAGGACGAAGGCCGTCGGAGTCGTGAACATGTTGACATTCGTCTGAGTAGCGACCCAGGGAGACGCCGCTATCGCTTGTCGATCTGCGTGGGCCGAAACCTGCTCAGGTCGCTTCGGCCAACTTCTCGGCGAGGGCGGGCAGCATGCGCACGGCGATCGTCGGGTGGTCCTCGAGCAGGCGTACGAAGTCTTTCCGCGCGAGCGCCCAGCACCGCACGCCCGTCGTCGCGCGAACGCGGGCTGTCCGCGGCCGGTCGGTCAGCAAGGCGATCTCACCGAAGAAGTCCCCAGGTCCGCGCGTCACCACGCGCCCGTTGAGCTCCACCTGGACCTCGCCGTCTTGGATCACGAACAGCCCCGAGCCCGGCTGCCCGATCTCGACGAGCACCTGACCGGCCGGTGCCTCGAACGAGGTCATGCACCCGGCAAGGTCCGCCATGGCGCTGCCGTTGAGGCTCGCGAACAGGGGGATCGCACGGAGCGCACTCTCCGGGTCGGCGTCCACGAACGCGAACCCTAGCGCATGCGGCTCGCCGCGCGGAGGTCGGCGAACCGCCGGGTCAGATCGTCGAGCTGATGGTGCGCGTTCAACCCGCTCGGGTTCGGGAGGACCCAGACTGCTGATTTCGCAAGCGCGTCGTCCTGTGGACCGAGGTCGGCCTTCGTATGGTCGAAGCCGGTCCTGTATGCCGTGATGCCCAGGATCGCGACGACATCCGGTCGGAACCGGGCGCTCTTCGCCTCGAGCGCGCCGCGGCCCGTCCGGAGCTCTTCCGCGGTCAACTCCGCTGCCGAGGCGGTCGTCCGGTCGACCAGGTTGGTGATGCCGAGGCCTACGGTCGGCAGATCCTGATCGTCGAACGGCGACCACTCGTGGTCGGTGAACCCCGAGGCGTGGAGCGCCTTCCAGAACCGATTGCCGGGCCGTGCGAAGTGGTGGCCGACGGCGGCCGAGTAGAGGCCCGGGTTGATGCCGACGAACACGACGTTCAGCCCGGGAGCGAGCACGTCGGGCACGAACCGGTGTCGCGCCGCATCAAGATCTTCGCGGGTCGGCGGGGTCGGCATGTCCGCGAGCGTATCGAGGAGGCGGAGGAGCCGGCCTGTAAGCCGGATCCTGTGCGCGGCGCTCACGCGCCGCCGGCGACCATCTCTCTCGGTCGGGCGCTCGCGCGCCCGCCGCGTCGCGGTTCGCCCGCGCCGTGCGGCTACCCGGGAGCTCGGGCGGGCCGCCCTCGAACGCTCCCTGCTTGCCTTGCTCCGGACGGGGGTTGCCGAGCCGCGGCGGTCACCCGCCGCGCTGGTGGGCTCTTACCCCACCGTTTCACCCTTACCTCTGCGCCGGAGCGCCGAGGCGGTTTGCTTTCTGTTGCCCCTTCGCGAGGTCGCCCCCGCCTGGCTCTCGCCAGCGTCCTGCCCTGCGGAGTCCGGACTTTCCTCGCCCCGGTCCGGTTGAGGGACGCAGGGCGCGGCCGCCCGGCCGGCTCCTCCGACCCCGACGGTACCGCGTCAACGGCCCCGCGAGGACAACCACGTATCGACCCCCTCGTTCGCCAGTCGGTCGGCTTCGGCGTTCCGCTCTCGCGGGACGTGCTCGTAACGGATCCGTTCGAACCCCGAAGCGAGCTCGCGGAGCTTCCGATGGAGGGGCTGCAGGTGCGGTGTCTTCACCTTGTACGTGCCGGTGAGCTGGTTGATCAAGAGCTGGCTGTCCGACCGCAGCAGGACGTCGATGGCGCCGAGCTCGCGCGCCCGTTCGAGCCCGAGGATGGCTGCGGTGTACTCGGCGACGTTGTTCGTGGTCTCGCCGAGTCCCTCCGAGATCTCCGCGACGACCTCGCCGTCGGGCGTCGTGAGCTGCGATCCGGCGCCGGCCGGGCCGGGGTTGCCGCGCGCCGCCCCGTCGCACCAAACGATCAGCGAGGTCACAGCACGAGGATCCGGCGGCAGTACTCGCAACGGGCGATCCCCTCGGTCCGCTTCACGCGGTCGAGCTCCACCGACGAGAGCTTCTCGTGACATCCCTGGCACACACCGTCGACGAGCACCACCGCCGCCACACCCTTCTTCTGCGGCCGGAGCTCGTCGTAGAGCTCGAGGAGCTCCGGGTCGATCCCGGCCGCGAGTCGCGCGCGCTCGTCCCGGCGTGCAACCAGATCGGTGGTGACCGTGCTCAGTTCGCGCGCCGCATCTCCGGCCACGTGATCGACGGCGATCCGGAGCTCGGTCGCGTGTTCCTCCGCTTCCTTGGCTCGTCGCTCGACATCCTCCCGACGCTCGAGCACGACGAGCAGCTCGTCTTCACGCTCGGACTTCCGCTTCTTGAGGTTGTCGACCTCGTGTTGGATCGATGCGAGCTCTTTCACGTTCGCGACGGCTCCTCCGTAGAGGCGGCTCTCTTCGTCGGCAGCTTTGCGGGTCATCGAATCGATCTCGTGCTCGAGCTTGGCGGCGTCGCGGTCGAACGTGTCGATCGAAAGGCGGAGCTCGCCGAGCTCACGCTCGGCGAGCTCCGCCTGGGCGCGAGCCGCCGCGACCTCACCCTCGCCTTCGAGTGCCCGTTTGCGTGCATCCAGTCGATCGATCGCCGAGTCGATCGCTTGCAGGTCGAGCAGTTGTAGGGGTGCCACCATCGGCTGCGGAGCCTAGCCGATGGCGGCGGATACGAGGAGCTACGCCGGCGGCATGGCCGGCGGCGGGGGCGGCGGGGGCGCCATCGCACCCGGCGACGCTATCGGACCTCGATAGCTGGACGAGCCGAACGCCAGGATCATCAGGAAGATCCAGCTGAGGAAGATCAGCCCCAGCGTGAAGGCGGTGCCGTGACCGAAGCTCTTCGAGAGATCGTTCAGCACGATGATCAGGATCACGATGTTCACGATCGGGACGAAGAACAGGATGATCCACCACACCGGTCGTCCGACGACCTCGAGGAGCACGATCGTGCTGTAGATCGGGATGAACGCTGCCCAGGCCGGGCGTCCCGCCTTCGTGAAGATCCCGTAGTAGGGGATCACCAGCAGGACATAGATGATGACGAACCACAGGAAGAACGCACCACCCGACATCCCGTTGTTGCTGTAATCGGTCGCTTGCACGAACATCGCGTGCTCCCTCCGCCAGATCGACCGCGTGAGCGTCGCACCGCTGGCCGGACGAAGCAACGACCCCCGGTCGTGGCGGGCCGGCGCCGAACGGCCGCGCCGGCCCCACCGCGCCGTCTTGCGTTCAGTTTTCGGCCGATCGCAGGCGGGGTTGAGGTGGCCTGATGAGGCGGACGGTACGCTTCGGCCCGTATGGATGCCGAGCTCGCGGACAAGGTCGCCCTCGTCACCGGAGCCGGCTCCCCCACCGGGATCGGGTTCGCGACGGCGAAGATCCTGGGGCGGGAAGGAGCCGCCGTCGCGATCTGTTCGACCACGGAACGGATCCACGAGCGGGCGTCGGAACTGCACGACGCGGGCACGCGCGCCGCGGGATTCGCCGCCGACCTGACCGACCGCGGACAGGTGCGCGAGATGGTCGACGCGGTGGTCGAGGCCTTCGGCCGGGTCGACGTCCTCGTCAACAACGCCGGCATGGTGCACGTGGGGATGGACGGACAGCCCGGCGGGCCCTTCCTCGACCTCTCCGACGCGGACTGGGACCTCGACCTGCGACTCAACCTCGATACGGCCTACGCCGTCACGCGCGCGGCGGTGCCCGGGATGGTCCATCGCGGTTGGGGTCGCGTCGTGATGGTCTCTTCCGTGACGGGTTCGATCGCGACCAACGCCGGTTCGGCGGGCTATGCCGCGGCGAAGGCTGGCATGGACGGGTTGATGCGGACCGTCGCGCTGGAGGTCGGCCATGCCGGCGTGACCGTCAACTCCGTGGCCCCCGGCTGGATCGCGACGGGTTCGCAACTCCCGGAAGAGGCCGCGGCCGGGGTACACACCCCGATCGGCCGGTCGGGGACGCCCGAGGAGATCGCCGAGGTGATCGCGTTCCTCGCGAGCGAGCGCGCGAGCTACGTGACCGGAACCCTCATCATCGTCGACGGCGGCAACACGATCCAGGAGACCAAGGGAAGCTGAGGGTGCAGCCGCCTCGTTTCCGAACGGCCGTGCTGATCGCGGTCACGCTCATCATCGTCATCACGTGCATCCGCTTGGGGTTCTGGCAGCTCGACCGTCTCCACGGACGCAAGGACGCGAACGCCGCGATCGCGGCCGCCGAGGCATCACCCCCTCGCGCCGTGCCGGCCCTGCTCGCCGGAACGAACGACCCCACGTCGCTCCGTTTCCGCCCCGCCTTGGCCACCGGGACCTACGACCCGGCGCACGAGGTGCTGCTGTACGGCAGGTCATCGGTCGAGGGAGACCCGGGCGATCAGGTGTTGACCCCGCTTCGACTCCCCGATGGGACCGCACTCGTGGTGGATCGCGGCTGGATCCCCATCGACGAGGGAGTGCCCGTCGCCGGCGAGGCCGCCGCGCCGACCGGGACCGTCACGGTCGGAGGCGTGCTGTTCCCGCCGGACGCGCTCACCGTCCCGACCGGGACCGCATCACCGGTCGAGCGGATCACGAAGGTCGATCTGGGACACATCGGAGCGCAGCTCCCCTATCCCATCCTGCCGATCTATCTGCTCCTGCAGACACAACAGCCGCCGCAGCAGGGGTCCCTGCCGGAGCCGCCCCCACTGCCACCGCTCACGAACGGGCCGCATCTGTCCTACGCGTTCCAATGGTTCTCGTTCGCGACGATCGCGATCGTCGGCTGCATCGTGTTGCTGCGGCGCGACCGCCGCGACGAAGTCGCGGCGGTCGCGCCTCACCGAGGAGAGGAGGTCTGAATGGGCTGCTTGTTCGCCATCCTGGCGCTCATCACCCCGCGGTTCGTGGTCTTCGTGATGTGGATCTTCACCGATTACCTGGCCACCGCCTACGGGAGCTGGTTCTGGCCGACGCTCGGCTTCTTCGTCGCACCGACGACGACGCTCGCCTACGCCGTCGCGCGGAACGATCTTTCGACCGCCACCGGAGCGATCACGGCCGCGGGGACGCTCTTGATCGTCGTGGGCGTCCTGATCGACATCGGGCTGATCGGCGGCGGTGCACGCGGGCGGCGCTCGTGAGCTGCTGACGGGAATACGCCGGGCCCTCCGCGCCGTTCCGCGGGGCACAGACCGAACGGAGGCTCCTCGATGCCCGCACTGACACCCGCCGATGCCACGATCCTGCCGCGCGTCGATCCCGCAGAAGGCGAGCCCAGTCGCCCCGTCGTCGACGTCGTGGACGCGCCGTCGTTCCTCGAAGGCGAGGGATTCAAGGTCCGGCGGGCGACCGCCGGCATCAACCTCAGCCTCGCCGACCCGTTCCTGATGCTCGATCACATGGGAGCCGTGGAGTACGCGCCCGGAGAGGCGAAGGGTGCGCCGGATCATCCCCACCGGGGGTTCGAAACCGTGACCTACATGATGGACGGGAAGATCCGGCACCGTGACTCCTACGGCGGGGGCGGGATCATCACCGACGGCGCCACGCAGTGGATGACCGCGGGCTCCGGCGTCGTCCACAGCGAGATGCCGACCGAGGATCTGCTGCAGGGCGGCGGGCTCTTCCACGGCGTCCAGCTGTGGGTGAACCTGCCGGCGGTGCAGAAGTGGACGCCGCCCGCCTATCAGGACCTCGAGCCCGCCCAGGTGGGGTTGGTCGCGTCAGAAGACGCCGGGGCGGTCGTCCGGCTGATCGCCGGCGACCTGGGCGGCATGAGCGGCCCGGGCGTCACTCGGACGCCGATCACCTACGCTCACGCCACCCTCGCGCCCGGCGCGCGACTGCGGACCCGGTGGCGCCCCGAGTTCAACGCCCTGGCGTACGTGCTTTCCGGACGCGGCACCGTCGGGGCCGAGCGCCGGCCGATCCACGAAGGCCAGCTGGCCGTGTTCGGCGATGGCGCTGCGGTCGAGCTCGGCTCCGACGCCACCCAGGAGGAGAAGGACCGTGCAGGGCTGGAGGTGCTGCTGCTCGGCGGCCTGCCGATCCGCGAGCAGGTGTCCTGGTACGGGCCGTTCGTGATGAACACGAAGGAAGAGATCATCGAGGCGATCGAGGACTACCAGGCCGGCCGCATGGGCTCGATCCCGCCGGGGCTCAGCCGGACCTGACGTCAGAAGCGGTTGCGCATCGACTCGGCTGCCGTGTCGAAGTACGCCTCGAGGGCGTCGCGGATGTCGGGCTCCGGTTCGAGGGATGCGACGGCTGCCCGCATGTGCGTCAGCCAGTGGTCTCGTTCCTCGGGCCCGATCGCGAACGGCGCGTGGCGCATCCTGAGCCTCGGGTGGCCTCGCTCGTCCGAGTAGGTCGTCGGACCCCCCCAGTACTGAGCGAGGAACAACGACAGGTGGCGGCGCGCGGCGGCGAGGTCCTCCGGATGGGGATACAGGCGCAGCAACAGCGGATCGCCCTCGACCCCCTCGTAGAACCGGTCGACGAGCCGCTCAAAGAACGGCAACCCGCCGACGCGTTCATAGACGCTCATCTCCGAGACGGACACCGAACGAGTCTACGGACGCCCGCGGCCCAGTCGTGCGAGGATGGGCCTTCGTCGTCGAGGGAGGGCGCTATGAGCGAGAGCATCTACCGCGTCACCGAAGTGATCGGGACGAGCACCGAGTCGTGGGAGGACGCGGCCAAACACGCCGTCGAGACGGCGGCGGCCACGCTCCGTGACCTTCGCATCGGTGAGGTCGTCAAGCTGGACGTCACGATCGACGACGGCCACGTGACGCACTACCGCGCGAGGGTCGCCATCTCGTTCAAGTACGAGCACGGCAACTAGCGCTCAGGCCGTCAACGGCCCAGGCGTTGTCCCCTGAACGGGGCCTCCCGCGGGTGCGCGCGGACCGGGACCTTCGACTGATTGTGTGCGCGCAGCCGGTCGGAGACACTTGTGCCGCTTCTCGTCCCGAAGGGGCTCGGGTCCATGCAGAACAGGGTGAAGCGGCGCGGCCTGGCGTTGGTCGTCTCCGTCGGGCTGCTCGCCGCCCTGCTCGCCGCGCCCGCGGCGCCCGCGGCCGCATCCCCTCACGACCGGCACCGCGCGTCGAAGCACGGGCACGCCCTCGTCGACCGCAACGGTGACCATCTCTCGGACGGGCTCGATGCGAAGCTGTCGCAGGCGAAGTCCACGGCTCGCCTTGATGTCGTCGCCACGTTCGCGAACCGAGGCTCGATGCGAGGGGCTCGCCGAGCCCTCGGACATGTGGACACGACGTTCTCACTCATCCCCGGGTTCGTGGCTCGTCTCACGCCGGGGCAGGTCCGGTCGATGGCGCACCGATCGGGGGTCGTCCGCGTCGAGCAGGATTTCGCGATCCATGCGCTCGACGATGTGGCGAACCGCGACTTCGGCGTGGCGGCGGCGCAGAACACCTTCTCGGCGACGGGAGCAGGGACGGAGGTCTGCGTCGTCGACACCGGCGTCGACCCGAACCACGAACAGCTCGACTCGAAGGGACCGATCCCGTGGATGGACTACATCAACGGCCGACCGACCCCGTATGACGACCAAGGCCACGGCACCCACGTCGCGTCGATCGCCGTGGGCGACGGGGTCGGCGCGGGTTCGATCGCCCAGCTGATGAAAGGCGTCGCACCCGCAGCGCACCTGTCGGCCGCGAAGGTCCTCGATTCGACCGGTTCGGGCGATGACTCGCTGGGGATCCTCGGGATCCAGTGGTGTGCCGGCCGCGCGAGCGTCGACGTCATCTCGCTCAGCCTCGGATCGGACGTGCCGTCCGACGGTCTGGACGGGCTGTCGCGAGCGGTCGATGCCGCCGTGCTGAACCACGGCAAGATCGTGGTCGCTGCCGCGGGGAACGGTGGCGACCTGCCCGGAACGATCACCTCACCGGGTTCGGCTGCGCAGGCGATCACGGTCGGGGCGACGGCGGATTGGTCCTCGACCGTCCCCCAGTACGGAGCGCAGGGCCCCTTCCTGGCCTGGTTCTCGAGCCGTGGACCGACCCTGGACAACCGGACGAAGCCCGACATCGTCGCGCCCGGAGTGAACATCGGGGCGGCCCTCGCGAACTCGACTTCCGATTACGTCACGGAGAGCGGGACGTCGATGGCGACGCCGTACGTATCGGGGGTCGCCGCGTTGCTCCGGCAGAAGCAGCCGGGCTGGACCCAGGCGAACGTGCGCGCCGACATCGAAGGCACGGCCCTCGACGTCGGTCCTTCCGGCAAGGACAACCAGTGGGGAGCCGGTCTGCTCGACGGCTATGCGGCCGTCGCCGCAGCCGCCGGCGGGTCCGGAGCTACGTCCTTTCCCGTGTATCAGCACTTCACCCGCTCGGTCGCCGACTCGAGCGTGTCGAACACCACCTTCACCCTGGCGCCGGGGGACCTTGGGGTGCCGATAGCGGCGACGATCACGATCGATGGCTCCGCCATCTGCACCCTCGACCTCGGACCCCTCGGCTGCCTGATGTACGAATGGAGTCCCGATCTCGACGCGCAGCTCTTCGATCCGAACGGGTTCGCAGTCACCGAAAGCACCTGCGCCGCCGGGACCGAATGCAGCGCCGGCCGCCAGGAGACCCTGCATTGGATCCCGACCCTTGCCGGCACGTACACGATCCGCGTCACGCCGTACTCGGGTGACCCGAACCTCGGCAAGGGCGGTTCGTTCTCGATCGACCTGTTCCATGGCCCCGCTGGGACCGCGCCGCCGCCGCCTCCTCCTCCCGCGACCGTGCACGTAGGCGATCTGGACGACACCAGCGCGCTGCTCGCGACCGGATGGCGCGCCCAGGTGCGCATCCTCGTCGAGGATCAGGGCCAGGCGATCGTTCCGGGCGCGGTCGTGACCGGCAAGTGGCCGAACGGCGCAATTGGGACCTGTACGACCAACGTGAGCGGTCTCTGCAAGATCGGTCGGAAGCTCGCGAAGTCGAAGCTCTCGATCGTGTTCACCGTCACGAAGGTCACCTCGGCCGTCGGCGCCTACAAGCCGGCCGAGAACCATGATCCCGACGGCGACAGCACCGGCACGAAGATCACGCTCGTGAAGCCGTAACGGTCGCTACGGCCCGCCCGCTCGCAGGATCAGGAGCTGGCCCACGTTCGCTCCCGCGATCGAAGCTGTCGCGATCCGGCTCCCCGTGTCGCCGACGCCGATCGGCATGACGTCCGCGAGCTCGATCGCCGGCTTCGGCTTCCCGCTGGCCGGCGTGATCTCGACCCGCTCGGTCATCCCGCCGGGCGGCATGACCGAGTTCAGCGGGTCGGTCACGATGCCGAAGAAGCCGACGAGGAGGCCGCCGCTCGCGGGATTCGTCACGCCGGGAGCGACGATCGACGT
>Ga0207686_10001723_pt1 | contig 12175 bp, 4 predicted proteins | sample KBSM24metaG_FD_184396 | JGI IMG/M metagenome (GOLD analysis project Ga0207686, IMG submission 184396) | Miscanthus rhizosphere microbial communities from Kellogg Biological Station, Michigan, USA - KBS M2-4 metaG (SPAdes) (version 2) | ecosystem: Host-associated > Plants > Roots > Rhizosphere >...
ATGTGCGTTTCAGGGCAGATGGGCACCCTGCCGATGAGGCAACCCGGCGGGTAATAGTGTAGGAATGCGGCGGGCTGGATCGATGTCCTCTGTAAAGGAAGCCCCGAAATGGCTCCATCTACTAAATTGTTGTCTAACGTTCCCGTGCCCGTCAGATAAACCGAAACGTAGTGCCCGCGCTTCACGGGTGTCGCGAAGCTATTGATCGAGCCGTCGTCCACATTCACGATGAGGGGAGTTCCCGCCGGGGAGAACACTGCCGGAGCCAAGGTCCCCGCTGTCGTGTCCAGGCATGAAGTTAGGCTGCCCCGATGCACACACACGGGAACCGTGCCCGACGTACGCGTGGACCAGGGCACGATAAAGTTCACCTGCGAATCCTGCGCATACAGTATGGGAGCGGGCTTGCCATCCACAGTGATCGAGGTTCCGGCCAGATCCGCAGGCACCAGGCCATTTCGCAATGTGAAGGACCCACCGGTCTGCGGACCCAATCCACTGCCCGTCATCATCATGATCTCGCCCGGGCTCGCTGCGATCCGTGTATAGTCGGCTCCGCTGGCCAAGCAAGCTGGAGCCAGTTGCCCCGATGGGATCTTATTCAGATCGACGCGCAACAATCCGTACCACGCGGGCTGTGGGAAAAGTAAAACGATGCCTGCAATATAGACATAGCGCCCGTCGTTCGACACGGCGAAGGAATACGCTTGGGGGGCGAGAAATGTAGATAGGGCGGTAGTGCCGCCCGCGTCATACACCACCAGTGCGTTATCCGATACGAGCCTAGGATTCAGGCCCGCAGTGCCATCCGGAGGCAGCAGGTTCGCCAGGCATGGTGACACTGCATTGCGTGTGGGGAAGGCCGCGGCGCTTGCACTTCCGTACAACACCGTGCGTCCACCGGAAACGACCCGCAGGAGTCCTCCGCCTATCGCGTCGATCCCATATACAACACTCTGGAATGGAGTGGCGCTGTTCGGAGGAGGGAACTTTCTAATCTTGTATGTATCTCCGGTGACATACAAACTACCCGCGGCGTCGGAGCCGATTCGTTTCGGGACACCATTCGAGCTAGTTTCAGAGCTTGCTTCAAACACTAAACCGGATCCTGCCGGGTTCAGCGCTCCTACCGACTGCTCCGTGATATACGCGATCGACCCATCGGGACGCAACGCTAAGCCACGCAGTGATTCGACGTTGTTATTGGTGGTGGCGTTCGCGGTGTGCAAATAGGTGGCAAACCGTACCTCGCCGCCCGCGCTGATCTTCATGATCGCCGGGAATACAGCGCCGATATCGAAAGGGCCCGGCAAGTAAGAGCCTGCGGTGGTCTGCAGAGTGTTGCGATTCACGCTGATCCCCACATATGCGTTGCCAGCGGCGTCCGCCTCCAAGCCCGCGTAGGTTACTACATTGGGCACCGGCAGCTTATACAGCAACCCTGTACCCGTGGCATTCAACTTCAAAATAACTCCCCCCGAGTCTTCGGACGTTTTGGTGGGATCGAAGAACGGAACCTGGAAGGTATGGCCCACCAGGATGACGTTGCCGGCCGCGTCCACCTTCATCGCGTAAACCTGATCCTGATGCGTGCCACCGATCTTCGCCGCGAAGAGCACGGTGTCCAGGGCCGCGTTCATCTTAACCACGAACATCCCTGTACGGCCGTCAATGCTCTGCAGTACGCCGATACTGGACGCCTGCGGCAGGTCCGCCAGAGCTGCGCTGTAGCCGGCAATGCAGACGTCACCACGCGTGTCCACCTGCATACCGGCAATGACAGCTTGTTTTAAGAATGCGGGGGATTTGAAGATGTCAACAATGGAAGGGAATGTCTGCGCGGAAACAAGAGGAGCAAACGCTAACAGCGCGGCGCGGAGCCACATGTCTTCACTCTAGCAAGCGGTGGACCGTTTGCCCGGATGGTAAGAAAACTCAAACGATCAAGAAAACCGTAAGATGGACGGTCAACTCGTCCGCCACGCGTTCCTCACCCCAGGTCGGATTCTCGCGAGCCATCAGGCTTGACGATCATAAGGGCGCTACGCCAAATGATCCGTGTTATCGACCACGTGATCGGATAGAATTACACGGAAAGGGACAACCAAAGACAAGGTTAAGATTTATGACCCGCGTCACAAGACTCTACGCCGGAATTCTTTCCGCAATCCTCATCCTGCCCGCCGTCTCTTTCGCCGCCGACATAACCGCCGCGGGCGAACTCTACGTGGAACCTCCAACGCTCATCTCGCTTGGCTTTGAATGGAGCATCCAAGGCGATGCGGATCGGGACGCCTCCGTCGCCGTCACCTACCGTAAGGTCGGCGACACTGCCTGGCGAACCGGGCTCCCCCTGCTCCGCGTCGGTGGCGAGCGCGTCAACGACAGTGCCCACCAGTTCGTGACGCACCACATGTTCGCCGGGAGTATTTTTGAACTGGAACCTAACACGGAGTATGAAGCGCGGTTTGTCCTGACCGACCCTGACGGCACTTCGGGCAACACGACTCGGATGGCGCGAGTTCGTACGCGGCCTGAGCCGATACCCTCAGAAATTGGAAATATTTATCATGTCTATCCTCTGAATTATCGGGGTCCGAAACAGGAGCCATCTTTTACGGGACTCCTCGGCGCGTATTTCATGGGTGCCAGGAATGCGGACAGCTTCAACGCCTACCCGGCGCGCGTCAAACCCGGCGACACGATTCTGGTCCACGCAGGCCTGTATAAGGACGATCGCTACAGCTATGGCGGCGCCGGACTCGCCCTGGTTTCCAGCGGTACCTACTTCCTGACGGCCAGCGGTACGGCCGAGCACCCGATCGTGATCAAGGGTGCCGGTGATGGCGAAGCGATCTTTGACGGCGACGGAGCGTACAACCTATTCAATGTGATGGCCGCCAATTACAACTACTTCGAGGGGCTGACCATCCGGAACACGGAACTGGCCTTCCAGGGCGGACTTAAGAACATCGCTGGCTCGGTCGGCTTGACCATCAAGAATTGCAAGTTAGAGAATATTGGCCGCGGTGTCTACACGGATTGGTCCGGTTCAAAAGATTATTACATCGCGGATAACATTTTCGTGGGCAAAGTCCGCACCGACAAGATGCTTGGGTTCACGGGAGCTAAGTGGACGAAGTACTTTGGCCCAGAAGGCCCGCCTAAACTCTTGTCTGAATATGGAGTCAAGGTCTACGGCTCTGGGCATGTCGTGGCCTACAACAAGATTTCTGGTTTCCACGATGGCGTTGACGTTGCCACGTATGGAAATCCCGATGGGTCACCGTACCCGATCCGGGATCGCATGCCGGTGTCCATCGACTTCTACGGCAATGATATCTCCAACGTTGAGGACAACTGCATTGAAGCCGACGGTGGACTCGCCAATATCCGCATCTTCCGGAACCGGTGCTTCAATATGGGCCATCGCGCGCTCAGCACCCAGCCCGTCTTTTCGGGACCGGTCTATTTTATGAAGAACATCGTCTACCACGCGCCTCAGGACGGCGCGGTAAAGTTCACGTCTTCGTCGGCGGGGGTGCTCGTTTATCACAACACCTGGTTTGCGGCCGTGCTCCCGATGTTCCAGGCTGTCAACAATCAGCACTATCGCAATAACCTGATTCTGGGAGATCCCAATACGCCGGAGACATTTTCGATCGAGACCATGACGAACTACTCCAGCTCCGACTACAACGGTTTTGGACGGAACGCGGACGCCCAGGCCTCCTTCATTTGGAGCAGTCCGCCGGCGGGAGTCGTCTCCGTATTTCCAGGAGAGGCCGGAGCTCTCGGCGCCGGTGAGCAGGCGCGGCTCGAAGCGACCTTTCGAGACACGCGCAAGTACAAGACGCTGGCCGAATACCAGAAGGGCACGGGACAAGATCAACACAGCGTGATGGTCGATTACAGCATCTTCCAGAACGCCCGTCCGACGCTGCCGGACCTGACGATCCTTTACAAGCCGGAGGATTTCGACTTCCGACTGCGACCCGGCTCAGTCGCGGTGGACGCAGGCGTCGTGCTCCTCGGTGTCAACGATGGCTTTACCGGCAGGGCTCCGGATCTGGGGGCCTACGAAGTTGGCCAGCCGCTGCCGCACTACGGTCCGCGTCCGTAGGGCACTCGAAAAAACTGCAAGCAGACTTTGCAGGGTCTAAATTCGAAGCTGTGTGGCAACATCGAAGCTTGCTGCGGGCGTAATGTCAGCAGGCGGATGAGCGTGAGCAAGACCTTATTGTAGAAGGACTTGATCCAGCCCACCGATTGGATATAATACGCCCGTGATGCGAAAACTCAACTTGTTTCTGGTCTTTCTCGTCGCATGCGCCCTGGTTGTGATGCAGGCGCAAGATAATCCTCAGCCTCTGGCGAAGGGCAAAGCCGACCCCATGTTAACCCTCGTAAACGATGTCTGCGCCTCGTGCCACAGCCTGGATCGGGTCAATAACAAGAAGGCGGACGCTGCCGGATGGGGGACCACAGTAACTCGCATGCAGGGGAAGGGTGCGGACGTGACTGACGAGCAGGTTCCGCTACTTGTCGATTATCTCGTCAAGAATGCTGGCACTCTCGCTGTCGCGGCTGGCCCGGCTAAGGGTGGTGCTAAGGGTGCTGTTAACGGCGGCGGTGGTAATAATGCTTCGAGTAGTGGGAAAAACCTGAAGGTCCTCAAAGGACCCGACGTGGCGGCGACCATGCCGTTGTTTGTTCGAGATTTAGGCCTTTTGGAGGAGGGGACGTGCGACTTCTGTCACGTCGCGGACCGGTCCTCCGATGAAAAAATGACCAAGGTAATCGCCCGCGACATGCTCCTCATGGTGAAAGAGATCAACGCGAAGTTCCCGGACGGCAAGCAGCATGTGAACTGCTTTACCTGCCACCTTGGCAGCAGAAAACCGCTAACGGCGCCCTAAAAGGCGACTCAGTACAGTCTCGCGGCATCAAGGGATACGTGTCGAGGTGACATAGGAAAACAATCCTATGCCTATGACTTGCCCTGCATGTAAACTCGAAAGTCCACCGAACAAACCCAAATGTGACTGCGGCTATGACTTCAAGTCCCAATCCGTATAGTCGAGGTATCGTGTGGGTTGGTCGAGAGAAAATAAAACGGCCCTCCCAGGGTGTCTAAACCTGGGGAGGGCCGAGGAACGATACCCGTCAGAGACTAGTTAGATCTCGTGATCGGATACTGATAGTGTTTCTGCGCCCACTCGGTGGTCCAGACAATCGGCTCGACATAAGTGTTCTTGTCGGGGCCGAGGATCATGCCCTCTTTGATCTGGGCCATCGCGGTCAAGAAAATGCGGCGATCGCCTTCCATCTTAGCCCGCATTTCTGAGGACGGCTTATAGAGTTCGCGAACACGCTTTACCGTGGCCGGGTCATTCACCCAAGCTCCGGCGCCGTGCTCACCCTTCGGGATGCGCTGACCGCCTTCATCAAGCCAGTCCCTGATGTTGTTGTTGGCGCGGTTCATCCCATCGATGTGGCAACCGGCGCAACTCGCCACGCCCAAGCGCTGATCGGTGACACCATCTTGTCTACCTGGGCCGGGCACTCTGCTATTCGTCTTGTCGGATAGATACTTTTGAATTCTCGGATCGCGAACGATCAGAGTGAACGCATCCACACGGCGCTGAGCCCAAGCGCCGAAGATTACATATGCCTGAAGCCCGTTGGGCAGACTCCAGATCACTTCCTCGGCTGACGCCTGGCCGCCAGATGCTCCGGTGTAGGTCATATTGGAATAACTGCCGAGCGGCAGCATAGCCACGTACGTTAGATCGTCGGGCGTGGTACCGCCTTGGTCCTTAATGAATTTCGGGATCGGATTCTGCCACATCGGCTGGCTGACCTTCCCGGCGGCATACTGCTTGTCGATGTCTCCTTCGGGCCCCTCGTTCGTGAAGACGTCGAACGTCTTCCAATAGTAGCCGTTCGGTGTTTGGGCACGGTAGTAAAAACGCCCATCGATCGTAATGGCCCTATGTGTCAGCATGTAGTCGTAGGAGTCCATACCTTTCGATTTATCGACACCCAACTCTTGTTCGAACATCCAGAAGTACCCCGGAATCGCCAGGATGGAATTGTTAACGTCCGGACGAGTGACCGTATAGGTCAGTTGGGCTGCTTCTACATATTTCAGATCGGCGGGGTCGATGTACGGCTGCTTATTGCCGGCGGTTTTCTTTTGGGTTGCGACGAATCCGTCGATATTTGGCGGGTAAGATTCTTCGGGACCCGCGGCTTCCGTGTTCCCCCTGAGGATCCGCTCCCAAACCAGCCGGGCAAACTTGGCGTCACGGGTAACTTCTGGCTTCAGCTTGTTTTGTTGATTCAGTAAATTCTCGAATACCTGCGCTGGCTTCCTGCCATTCCGATCCATCTTGGGTACCCGGCCTACGTCATCGTCGGATAGAGAATCAAAGAGTTCGAAGTTCGGGTCTGAGGTATCGATGAGCGAATATCCCCAGTAGTCACGAATATCGAACCTGTAGAGGATACCCTTTCCGTTCACGTCTACCGGGTTCACGATTTTCGGAGCCCAGCGGGCCGCGCCGTTCAATGCCTTGGACAGACCAACGCGCGCCATGTTCAGATTCTGAGCGCTGACCCCAGCATTGTGGAGTACGTGGAACGAGGTGTACTTGATGAACTCTTTGTCGGCAGCCGCAGTCTTGGCTTTGTCGGCTTCGATCCACGCCAGGATCTGCTCTTCGGTGACCTTCACAGTTGCCGGAACGCCGCGAGGGATTTCAGGTATCATGTCGGCAATCCGGTCGCGCCATGCGGTAACCGCCGCCAACATTTTGGTTTGCGCCACGCCGCAGTTTTTATCAAAGCAATTGTGGCGGTCGATGCCCATACGAACCACAAACTTGGACTCTTTGAGGTCCCGGAAGTTGACGCGAGTCAGCGCATATTCATGGGCTAGGTTCACATCGACGTCTGAGTGGAGCGGCGCCTGAGCTCCACTTCCGGTCTTATTTTCCGTGCTGTGGCACCCGGAGCAGTTTTGGCGAAGGAGCGGATAAAGAGTATCCTTGAAAGCTGCCAAGGATCGCGCTTTGTCAAAGCCCATCTCCTTTGTATATACGGTGGCTTCTACATTGATTCCGCCACGCCCATCAGGTATCTCCGTATACCCAAGCTTCACTGGCGCTGAGGTCAGCACTGCGGCGGCAAACAGGACAAACCCTCCTGTGATTCCAGTTGAAATGATGCGAATGTTTTTAGTCACCTGGTTTTCTCCTTCGCGCGCAAACTGGTGCTGGGACCCGTAACTATCAGACAGCAGACATGTTACTATGCTTCTTCGACGGTGTCAATCCGCCTTCGCCCCATCCGCCTTCGCACCAAGGATAACGCCCCGGACCCCGATATACGGGCCGGGGCGTTCTTGTCAGGTGAGAATTAGAAAGTCAGACGGAAAACCATTTGGCCTTGCCGCGCCCCACCGGTTGACGGATCCAGGCGACTGGTAGTCGGCTGAACGGTCACCCAAGAGATGGCACCGAACCCGGTGGCCACGCCGCTGGGACTGGTGGCTTGCACCTGTGGCGCCTGAGCGTTGGTGCTGGTGGGGTCGTTGGGTCTAATCCGGTTGAAGATATTGGTGAATTCCACGCGAGCCTGCGCGGTTACCCGTTCTCCGATGCGGAAGCTGCGCCCGAAGTTCATTGCCTCATTGGGCCTTCGCTGGTAGCGATAGTCGCCGTAGTAGGCCGGGCCTCCAAACTGGCCTTGCGCGGGATCTTTCCACGCCGCCGGATTCAGGTAGAAGCCACGCCGCGGATCCACGTCTCCGCTGTTCAGATCCTGCAGGAACAGCGGCTGGTCCGGCACGCGAATGGCATTTGTGCCCTGGAAGATGGTAGTCGCCAGGTTGCTCTGCGCGCCCGGAGCTTGGATCGGGAAGCCACTCGAGTAGTTCAGAATGCTGCCGATTTGCCAATCGGAGAGAGCGTATGACAGGATTCCGTTGATGTTATTCATCTTCGGCACCGTGTAGCTAAAGGAGATCACGTTTTGAAACCGCTGATCCGAATCACTCAACGATCTACCATTACCCGCTCGGTTAAAGACGTCGTTGACACTGCTTGTAGTGTCCATCGACTTCTGGTAGGTGAACGCGTAAGTAGCGTCGAGCCCGTGGGAGAATCGCTTGGTCACCTTGGATTGCAGCGAGTTGTACCAAGTGTTGCCCAGGGGCGAGAATGTGGCTCCCACACCGCTGCTGAACTGCGGGAAGGGCCGCAGCGCCTGGGCGAGGGTCGCGCTCGTCGGGAAGCCACTGAAGGGGACCTTGAAGCCCCTGTTTATCACTGCCGTCGATGACATCGCCGAACGCAACAAAGCGGCGTCCGCAGCATTGTTGATGTTGATTCCCGCGGCTTGCAGAGTACTGAACGGGATGGCGTTATAGTTCACCAGCCCGCCGGTCGGCCACCACACGCCGGTATTGCCGACGTAGGAGGCTTCGATCACCAGGTCTTTGAAGATCTCGCGCTGCACGCCGAACGAAAACTGGAGCTGGCGTGCAGGCCGTCCGGCGTTCTGGTCGAATACGCTCGGTCCCGCGCCCGGGGATACGCCGCGTACCGGGTAGAAGTCGGGACTAAAGTTGGGCCACTGGATGTCCGCGAGAGTGAGCGCGAAGCCGGTTTCAAGTTTCAGCGCGGGGAGCCCGAATGACGGCGCGGCGACCGTGTTGTTCACTATGGTCCGTCCCGTGATGCCGATTCTGGCCGTGGTGTTATACATCACCCCGATGCCGCCGCGAAGTACAGTCTTCGGGTTGATCTGATAGGCGGCGCCCAACCGCGGCCCCCAGGAATGCGGGTAGTTGTGAGACCATGAGCACCCACAGGTGGCCTGATATTTGGCGGAGCCAGGCTGCCCTCCGGCCGACAAGTTCGGCCGAAGCGGATCCAACGTTGCTTGGCGACCCCACCTTTCATCCATATAGGTCGAGTAGTCCCACCGCAAGCCGTAATCCAGAGTCAGCTTCCGGTTGACCTTCCAGGTATCCTGCGCGTAGAATCCCAGGGCATGCTGGCCCAATTTCGGATTGGTCGGTATCGAGACGTTGGCGCTGTTCGTCAAACCTAACAGGAAGCTCGCGTACGCCAAGCCGATCGTGTTGCCACCTACCGTCGCTGTATTCAAATACGGTAGCGCTGTCTGATTCCCGGAGAATGAATAGAAGCCGTTCAAGTTGAATTCGTTGTAATTCGGAAATCCATCGACGCGCAACTCGCCGCCGAACTTGTAAGTGTGGTTGTTTTTCACCCACGTCAGTGTCGCAATCGCGGTGGGTCTCTGGTTCATGGTCAGCGTCCGCCCGTTGAAGCTACCGTTGGCCACCTGGGGCAATCCGCCGGTTGTAGCACTGTTCGCTGTGTTGAAGGCTGGAAACGTCGAACCAAAGACATTCGTGGTGAACGGACCCTTTATGCCAAGCGACGTGGTCGCGTTATAGCCAGTCGGAATGTTTAGCTGTCCGATCGTGGCGTCCTGGTACCCGACTCCCAGATGCAGCAATAAGGTGGGGCTCAACGTCGCGTCGTAGTTCAGCCGGACGTTCATGTTATCCCAGTTGGACCTTGTGCTCGCGCTGATCAGCTCCGGTAGCCCTTCGCTGGTGGTGATCGGTTGCCGTTGAAAAGTCTTTGAATAAAAGAAGTTCAACTTGTTGGAGGAGTTGATGCTGTGGTCGAGCTTGAACGACGGCAGATAATTCCTGGTGGCCGTGTCGAACGGATTGTTGTAGTTGTTGATCAGCCCGGCCCCAGCCACGTTCGCCTTCGGTACCAGGTTGAGCACTTTGACGGATACCGGATCGAAGCTGGATACCGGAATCTGGTTGCCCACGAACGCATTGCGGACTACCTGGCTGCCAACCAGGAAATTCGAGGCGGGATCGTAAACTGCATTCTGGATAATGTTGCGGCCCGTCGGGTCCGTGCCTAACACCCTGTTGCCATTTAACGCCGTCGCAGCACTGAGGTCGCCGATGCGGTAGGCATCGGTCGGCACGGTGACAAAGCTGTTCAGGTTCCGGCCGGTCTGCGGGCGCGTTTCATAGCTGAAGAAGAAGAAGCTCTTGTCCTTGCCGTTATAAACCTTGGGGATCCTGATCGGTCCGCCGATGGTAAAGCCGTAATCGTAGTTCGACACGGGATTCTTAGTCTTGGTATAAGGGTTGGCCGCGTACAGGGAGTCGGTTGCCCAGTAATCATAGACGCTGCCGTGATATTGGTTGCCGCCCGACTTCATCGTCACATTGAAGATGGCCCCGCCAGCCTGTCCCAGTTCGGCGGCGAAGTTCGAGGTCTGGATCGAATACTGCTCAATCGCATCCACGCTAGGCTGCACCTGCGCGACCAGTAAATTACCTAGAGTGTAAGTATTATCCATGCCGTCGATGCGCAAATTGTATCCATCGGATGGGGTGCCATTGATTTTAACGCCGCCACGATCGCCTCGCTCGAATGACACACCAGGCATGAGCTGGGCCGAGCTGCGGACGATGTTCCGAACGTTGCCCATATTGCCCACCGGAAGTTCGTCCAACCGACTGGTGGTCACGTTAAAACTGATTTCGGAGCTTTCGGTGATCAGCAGGGGCGCTGCATCGGTCACCGTTACGGACTCCGTGGCCGAGCCGATCGCCAGCGTGCCATCGATTCTCAGAGTCTGGCGGACGCCAACCTCGAGCGGCCCGCGAATCAGGGCCTTGAAACCGGGCGCCTTAATCGTCACTTCGTAGTTGCCAGGAGGCAGCTCCGCCAGTGTGTAATTTCCTGTGGGAGTCGTCTGGGTCTGGTAGAGCGCGCCCGAACCGATGTTCCTTCCCTCCACGGCGGCGCCGGCGACCGCTGCGGCCGCAGGATCCACGATGGTTCCAGTTATGCTCCCGGTGTTGCCTTGAGCAAAGGCCGACGCGATGCCTAACAACGACACCAAAAACAGTTTATACGTGCGCATTGTGCACCTCCCCAGAACTATTCGACCCCTGAGACCAAGGGGATCGTACCAGCAAGCGCCGCGTGTTTCAACCCCCATCGGGCGTCGGAGGATCGCATTTGTGCCTCTAACAGCGAAGCTTCTCATCCTCCAGGACGCTGGTAAGTGACGCCACAGAGGTCGCTTCACGGAGCACGGCGGCCCGCTCAGCGGGTCTAGCGCAGCACCACCAGCCCGTCTGCCGCCACCACTCCCTTACCCGCGTCCAGCACGAACAGAGGATTGATCTCCGCTTCTGCGATGCGTTCACCAAGCCGCGCTGCAATCGCGGAAAAAGCTACGACTGCGTCAGCAAGCGCCTCCACGTCCGCCTTGGGCCTGCCGCGGTAACCGTCGAGCAAGGCCCAGCTCTTCAGTTCCCTGATCATGGCAAGCGCCTCATCCCGACTAAGCCCGGAGCCGTCCACCAGCATCCGGACCGAAGTGTCGCCCATCACTTCTGCAGTGACACCACCCGCGCCCAGCAGGATCACCACGCCAAGGGAGTCGCGCTTCAGGCCGAGGATCATCTCTTGTCCGCCGCTCACCATTTGCTGGACTAGGAACCGCTCGGGCGTCACCAGCGTTCGCGTCGCCACCTCTTGCATCATCCGCATCAGACGAGTCGCAATGTCGCCCTCCATCAGATTTAACGCCACGCCGCCTGCTTCGCTCTTGTGCGCGATCTTCTCCGAAAGAACCTTCAGCGCGACCTTACCACCCAAATCATGAGCGGCTTGCTCGGCCTGCGCGCCGTTTGTCACAACGATCTCAGATGCCACGGCAATCCCAAACGCGGCGAACAATTGTTTGGACTGCTGTTCGTCCAAAACCCCGGCGCCGAAACTTGGAATGTCGGCGTTCGCGGCTGGCACACGGGCGACCGAGGGCTCGCGCCACGTAGCAGCCTTCAACATCCCCGCTAGAACTGCTGCAACATTCTCCGGAGTCGTGAAGGCCGGCACTCCGCTCGCGCCGAGCAGTGCCGTGATCTCTGGCGCATAAGGACTCACATACGCAAGCACGGGCTTGGCGCTGCCCGGCAGGCAGCCGCGAATGGTGTTCGCCATTAGGTCGGGCTTGGCCAAACTGGACGAGCCGACAATCACCACCACCGCGTCAAAGGTGGGGCTTTCGAGAATCGCGTTGATCGCGCCCG
>Ga0207686_10001727_pt1 | contig 12163 bp, 10 predicted proteins | sample KBSM24metaG_FD_184396 | JGI IMG/M metagenome (GOLD analysis project Ga0207686, IMG submission 184396) | Miscanthus rhizosphere microbial communities from Kellogg Biological Station, Michigan, USA - KBS M2-4 metaG (SPAdes) (version 2) | ecosystem: Host-associated > Plants > Roots > Rhizosphere >...
TTTTCTTCGGCAAGAGAATGGATGGCCAACTGAACAACTTTTTCTTCAAAACCTGCATCGTTCATTGATGCAATTTGCTGCGGGGGCATTTGCCTGATAGTTTTAAGCCATTCGGTAAAACTTTTTAATTGCTGGCCGAGACGATCCTTTGGCTTTTCTTCAACAACAGTTTTTATTCCCTGTGATGCAAAATAATCGACGGTATAATATGGTTCAAAAACAAGTGCATCATCTTTGGCTCCTGCTTTTTCAATTACAGGAAGTGTTGGGGTAGGATTTGGAGTCGATTTTTCTTCGGGCTTAGAAGCATCAACAAATTCATATCGAGATCTTTCCAAAACCAATTCATCATTATTCGGCTCTTCATCAACTTCTGTTGATATGATCTTTTCTTCAACGACTATTTTTTCGAATGTGTTACTATTTAAAAGATGATCTAACCAAAGTGGATGGTTTACATGAAGCGAGGTTGATATTAACTGCTTTTCGAAATCGGAATGACCGGTTTGTTTTTGCCTGGCAGCCAATAAAAGTTGAGCTGATGAAAAGTAGGGATACTGCCTGGCAAGATGTTCAATCTCTTCAATACTGCATTCTTCTAAATTATTTTTCCTGAATAAGGAGAATGCCAGTTTGTTTATCAATTCATGCATAATAGCCAGGATATAAAATTACCATTCGGAAAAAAGATGGTTGAAGATCTCATCCGTAAGGTTACGGATGATTTCATCATTCAATTGTAGTTCAGCTTGCGGCAAAGTTAATGTCGCCGAAAAATCAAAACTGCGACTTGCAGTAATATTTCTTGGTTCTGCACCTGGTGTTTTTCTATTAAGCAGCGTAAGGCTAACTGCCACAGTAAGACGGTTAGTGGAAACCTGTTGATTCGATATACCGGAAGTTGAAACATCATATTGTGAGATATAACCAGAGATATCATAATCCGCATTATCATTATTTACTTGTGTAAGTTTTGTTTGACTTACTATTTTCTGGCGCAGCTTATCTGTTAATTGCGGACTTAATTGTGGATTATTGTACCGGGCTTTGTTTTCAATATACTGAACTCTTACAGTTTTAATTTCGGGTGGGATCGAAGCACCAGTGAATGAGTAAATTTTACAGCCCGAAAGTAACGATATAACAAAAAGAACAAGAAGAAAAATTCTTGAAATGCGAAGACTATTTAAGCTTGTACCGTGTATTTTCTGTCTTACTAACATTTTATTCTTCTATGTTATATTCTTTTAATTTACGGTAAAGGGTTCTTTCACTTATTCCAAGATCCAGCGCCGCATCTTTTCTTTTGCCTCGATGTTTTTTCAGCGCTTTAATGATCAGTTCTTTTTCCTTGTCCATTATATTCAGGCTTTCTTCCACTTCTGTATGCTCGTGAATGTCTCCATTCATAATTACCGGTTGCGATTGCTGCACTGCTGGCTGAACATATACCGGCTGCATCACTTCATGTCCTTTTAATTCTTTAAGTTCATTAATAAGGGAAGGGTTTTGTATGGCATTCGGGTTTTGCAATACTTCAAAAAACATTTTCTTAAGCTCTGTTACATCTTTCTTCATATCAAAGAAAAGCTTGTAAAGAATTTCTCTTTCGTTTGCAAAACTTTCTGAGCTGCCTCCATTGGGATGAGCCAGAACCGGCAAACGATTTGCTGAATAAGGCTGTAAAAACTTACCCAATTCTTTTGAACTTATTTGTTTATCCTGGGAAAGAACTGAGACCTGGTCTGCAATATTCTTCAATTCCCTCACATTGCCCGGCCATGGATAGTTAATTAACAGGTTTTTTGCTTCCTCATCTAATTGTACCGGGGCAGTTTTATACTTCTCAGCAAAATCAACAGCAAACTTTCTAAATAGTAATGTGATATCTTCTTTGCGATCATGCAATGCAGGAACACGAATTGGAACTGTGCTAAGTCGGTAATAAAGATCTTCCCTGAATTTTCTATTCTGCACTTGCTCCAACAAATCTTTATTGGTTGCTGCGATCACTCTCACATCTGTCTTATGCACTTTAGATGAACCTACACGAATATATTCACCAGTTTCCAAAACTCTCAATAACCGAGCCTGGGTTCCTAATGGCAACTCGCCGATCTCATCTAAAAAAATTGTACCGCCATTTACCGTTTCAAAATATCCTTTGCGAAAATCAACAGCACCAGTGAATGAACCTTTTTCATGACCGAATAATTCCGAATCGATCGTGCCTTCTGGTATTGCGCCACAGTTAACAGCAATGAATGGATTATGCTTTCTTGCACTAAGTGCATGAATGATCTGGGAGAAAACTTCTTTGCCAACGCCACTTTCTCCCATTATCAGTACGGAAAGATCCGTAAGAGCAACTTGTCCCGCTACCTGCAATGCATAATTAAGAGCCGGAGAATTACCAATGATCCCAAACCTGTTTTTTATACTTTGTATGTCCATACTCCTGTCTCCGCCTCAGGCGGAGAACTTAGATTTTTTAATTAAAAATAATTTGCCCTAATAATGTCGCTTGTGTGCAGTCAGTAACTTTAACTGTGACATAGTCGCCTTTTTTAAGTTCATAGCTTTCTTTAGGGAATACGATCACTTTGTTTTGCGAGCTTCTTCCCATCCAGTCTTTATCACTTCGCTTGCTTGCACCTTCAATTAACACAGCAAATGTTTTTCCAATATCCTTTTTATTGCTTGCATGCGACAATTTGCCCTGAACATCTACGATCTCTTGCAATCTTCTTTTCTTGACGTCTAAAGGCACGTCGTCTTTATATCTTCTTTCTGCAAGTGTTCCGGGTCGTTCGCTGTAAAAGAACATATAGCTCATATCATAACAGCTATATTCCATAATATCTAAAGTGTCTTTATGATCTTCTTCTTCTTCTGTACAAAAACCAGAAATGATATCTGAGGAAATTCCACAATCGGGCATTATTTCCCTGATGCGATCTACTTTTGCCTTATACCATTCTCTTGTATAAGTGCGGTTCATCAATTGTAAAATTCTTGTACTTCCACTTTGTACCGGCAAATGAATGTATTTGCAAATGTTTTCATATTTCGCCATCGTATGCAGCACTTCATCAGTGATATCTTTTGGATGTGATGTAGAAAAACGAACTCGCAGCATCGGTGAAATAAGAGCAACCCTTTCAAGCAGGTTGGCAAAAGTCACTAACTCATCTTTAGCTTCATCAACGAAATAATAACTATCTACATTTTGACCGAGCAAGGTCACTTCTTTAAATCCTTTTTCAAAAAGATCTTTACATTCCTTTAATATCGAAACTGCATCGCGACTCCTTTCTCTTCCCCTCGTAAATGGCACTACACAAAAGCTGCACATGTTATTACACCCGCGCATTATACTCACAAAACCAGTTATGCCGTTGCTATCAAGTCGGACAGGTGAAATATCAGCGTAAGTTTCATCGCGGCTCAGTAACACATTCACTGCTTTCTGTCCACCTTCTGCTTCGGAGATCAATCCTGGTAAGCTGCGATAAGCATCAGGTCCAACAACCAGGTCAACAAGCTTTTCTTCTTCTAATAATTTTGACTTCAATCTTTCTGCCATACAACCGAGCATACCAATGAGCATACCGGGTCTTGCAGCTTTTAATTTTTTAAATTCCGTTAATCTCTTTCTTACTGTCTGTTCTGCTTTTTCGCGGATGGAGCAAGTGTTTAATAAAACAAGATCAGCATCTTCAAAACTGCGGGTGGCGCCAAAGCCCTCTTTGTTTAAAATGGAGGCCACGATCTCGCTATCAGAAAAGTTCATCTGGCAACCATAGCTCTCAATATAAAATAGCTTCTTATACTGGTTAGGGTCACTATTGAATGGAGCAAACGCTTCGCCCTGTCTTGTTTCGTCCTGTACTTTATCTGATATGTAATCAAGCATTAAAATCTGAAATTGGACTGCAAATTTAGGCAAATAGAACCAGTTGGTGACAGGATGGCATGAGCAAATTCTTTCAGCCAAAGCTGCTACTGCAAAAAGCAGGTTTTCAGGTTCTAAGTCGTCTAAAATTGCGTTATGGGAAGATTAGGAATTCTGGCAATTTTTCTTTTTTCGGGCTTATTAGCCCTTTCACAGGGCGCAAAATTGAAGGCTACCGGGGTAATTTCCGGGAATCTATTGGATTCATCAAATTCAAAGGCAATAGCTAACGCTTCGGTTCAACTAAACCAGATCAGCACGGTTACAAAAATTGCCCGTGTATCGGATAAAAACGGGGATTTTTCATTTAAAGATCTTCCATTTGGTTATTATAGTTTGAATATTTCCTTTGTTGGTTATGCATCTTTAAAAATTGATAGTATAAATGTTCGTGCAGAAAGGGCTGATTTTAATCTTGCAGACATCCGGCTTGCGACAAATTTAATAGACCTGCAGTCGGTAATTATATATGCTGAAAAACCCTTGATCCAATCAAAAGATGGAAACATTACTTTTAATGCAAGCGAATCTGCAGTAGCTGCAGGCAGCAATGCAAGTGAATTACTTAATACCATTCCGCTCATTTCAAAAGATCCCAATGGGAAGATCTTGGTGCGGGGAAAAGAACCAAAAATTTTGATTGACGATAAGCCTGTCGAATTAAATCTTCAACAGTTGCAGGATCTGTTGGAATCATTGCCCGGCAGTTCAATTGAAAAAATAGAAGTAATGACCAACCCACCACCACAATATGCAAATGAGCAGGGCGGAGTAATAAATATTGTGACAAGAAAAGGAAAGGTTGGGATGGGAGGCAGGCTCAGTTTTACTGCAGGTACAAGAGGAGAAGGAGGCATTAATGGCAGCTTTAATTATCGTAAAAACAAATTTTCAATAAATGTAAATGCAGGGACTGCTGCTAATCGTTTTGTTGGTTACGGAAATTCTGAAAGAAAAAATATTTACCCGGATTCAATTAACTACTTAAAAACACAAAATGATTTTCTGAACAAAAGCATCCGACCATACTTTCGGGTGAATATGGATTATGAAATTTCAAAGTACAAGAACCTACATTTTGAAGCTACCTATAACCAGAATGATTTTAATAACAGGAGTATAACTGAATACACAAATATTAACCGCTTCAACGAAGTTTATAAACTAAGTGAAAGGGCGATTCGCAGCGAAGGAGATAATTATAATCCGGGCACAAATTTAACTTATACGATAAAAGGAAAACAGGCTGGTGAACAATTCAGGATCATTGCTGGTGCAAATTTCTCATCGAACGAAAATGACAGGATATTTTATCAACAGTTTTTTAATCCTGATCATACACCCAACGGAGTTGATTCTACCCAGTTACAGATCACAGATAGTAAAAACAGTGGATACAATATTCGTGTTAGCTATGATAGACCGCTGGTTGAAAAGAAAACTTTTCTTTCTGTAGGTGGTGCATATAATCGCAGCAATAGTCACATCGAGGTTGATGCATCTTATTTGAAAAATCCTGAGAAAATTTTTGTGCCAATGGATCTGCTCAGTAATCATTTTAAATTTCACCAGGATGTCAGTAATCTCCGGGCATCACTAAAACAAGTATTGGGAGAAAAGTTCAGTGTAAGTGCTGGTGTCGCCGTTGAACAAACACAGATCAATTTTGACTTGCTTAAAGTAGGAAATGAAGTTGGTAACAATTACTGGAATCTTTTACCATTTGCGAACATTAATAAGAATTGGGATGACGATATTAACATCACACTCTCTTATCGCAGAACTATTCGCCGACCTGGAATAAATGAACTGAATCCTACCATTGATTTTTCCGATCCGTACAACATTCGCTACGGTAATTTTCGATTGGACCCATCACTGGCTCATAATTTTGATCTTGTGATCGGAAGAACAAAGTCAAAGTATTTTATGAATATTGGTTTGGGATATAATAAAGTGGAGGATATTTTTTCCCAGATAAGAACATTATTAAATGAAGGTAAAACACAAACTACCTGGGAAAATATCAGTCACAGAAATGAATATGAAATAAGCACATGGGATGGATTTACCGTAAGCAAAAAAGTAAAAGTAAACTGGAGTGCAAGCTATACTTACAATCAATACAGTGAGTATGACAAAACAGTAAGAAAATATCGTGATGGTGGCTCGTTTACAACCACACTTAATGGTAACTATTCAATAAAGGATATTTGGAATTTCACAGGCAATTTCACAACGAATCGTTTTGCAAATCCTCAAGGGTCCATAAGCTGGAATTTAAGTACGAATGTGGGCATCCAAAAGAAATTCTTTAATAAGAAGTTTATAGTTACACTCAATTTCATCGATCCTTTCCGTAACCAGGTCACTAATAGTTATACCTACGGAACTAATTTTGAAGTAAGGTCATCCAACACTACACAAACAAAAAATTACCGGGTGACTTTGGCGTATAACTTTACAAAGGCAACGAAGAAAAAATAAAATATCAGAGCGGAAGACGGGACTCGAACCCGCTACCTACAGCTTGGGAAGCTGTCGCTCTACCAGGTGAGCTACTTCCGCTTTTGTATCCCGATAGTTATCGGGACTAATTTACACATTTACTGTAATTTTTTTTGAAAGCCAGCTATCTTTTATGGGAACCAGCCAATTGTTTTCCAATTCGGTCTTGGTCTGCACAAGATTATTAAAGTATAAAGTATGCGAGTCTATAAACCGATTATCAAATGCATATTGTAGTTGAGAAAGTGGTAATAGCTGAACCTTATCCTTTACAACAAAAGCCAATGTAGTTCTGTCAAACATGTTTACACCAAACCGTTGCTCAATATCTTTTATCAGTCTGACTGAGCTATCCGTACTGCAGCCGCTGACACCGGTGGCTTTTTCGTCAGCCATTAATATAATGAACTGCCCAAAAAATAAATAGCCTGCACCTTTTACTGGTGTACCATGCGACAACCATTTAGCGGTAAAATCATTTAAAAGATCTTCAATAGCTAATGCTTCTGACATAGTAAATAACCGGCTACTTTGATAGATCCACACACGACTGTGTGGGGAAAAATTTTCTTTGAGAAGGCTTTTATATTCGAGATTCATGAAGCAAAATTAAGCTAAACTCGCTGCAACTAATTCGGCAATATCCATCACTTTTACTGAGTCCTCTTTTTCTGCATTCTTTACTCCATCTGTCAGCATCGTATTACAGAAAGGACATGCCGCAGCAATAATATTCGCACCCGTCCCAATTGCCTCATTGGTACGTTCACTGTTTATTCTTATTGTTCCTTTTTCCTCTTCTTTAAACATCTGTGCTCCGCCGGCGCCACAACAAAGTCCATTTGTTTTACAACGCTTCATTTCTACAAGCTCCGCATCAAACACTTCCAGCACTTTTCGTGGCGCTTCATAAATATTATTTGCCCTGCCGAGATAACAGCTATCGTGATAAGTAATTTTCTTTCCTTTAAATGCGCCTCCGTCTTTCAGTTTTATTTTCCCTTCGTCAATTAGCTGTTGTAAAAAAACTGTATGATGAATTACATCATAATTGCCGCCCAAGGCAGGATATTCATTTTTTAAAATATTGAAGCAATGCGGGCATGCAGTTACAATTTTTTTTATCCCATAGTTATTCAATGTTTGGATATTCTGGTAGGCCATCATTTGAAACATGAATTCATTACCAGCTCTGCGTACCGGATCGCCATTACACATTTCTTCTTTACCAAGAATAGCATAGTTGACCTTTATTTTATCAAGTATAGTTACAAATGCTTTGGTGATCTTTTGTGCCCTTTGATCAAAACTCCCGGAACAACCCACCCAAAATAGAATTTCAGGTTGTTTACCCTCTGCAAATAGTTCAGCAAGTACAGGAACCTTCATAAATTATTATCGCAAAAGTTTAAATGAATCATTAAAGCAAAAATGGGCATAAACAGACAGACTAACAATGATACAATATTAATCAAATAAAACTTCTTCCGCGTATGGCAAAGGATCTTAAAAATAATCCTAAAATGCCATTGCAAAAAAACAGATACTGCCATTCAATCTATATTTTTGCCAGCTACAAATGAGTGTAAAAAAGTTTTTTTCAAAGATTACTAATTGGGAATTGTGGCCATTCACTGTGCTCTATTTCCCGATCGGGTTTGTGTGGGCATGGTATTGTTTGCGTGCAAGGTCAGTTTGGTTCTTCAGCTCATCAAATCCCACTCTTACATTTGGTGGCTTTGAAGGAGAAAGTAAAAAAGAAATGTATGACCAGTTGCCTCTGTCTTCGTTTCCAAGAACAATTTACATCCTTCACGATCTTTCGTTTGATGACGTAAAGAAAAAAGTTAGTGAAAATGGGTTCAGTTATCCATTTATTGTAAAGCCCGATGTAGGTATGAAAGGAATTCTTTTTAGAAGAATTGATAATGACGACCAGTTAAGAAAATATCATGAAAGAATTCCCGTAGAATATATTGTGCAGGAGTTGATCGACCTGCCTGTTGAACTAAGTATCTTTTATTATCGTCATCCAACTCAACAAAAGGGAACCATCAGCGGATTGATACAAAAAGAATTGCTGGAAGTTTATGGCGATGGAAAATCAACATTATGGGAATTGATCCTGCAACATCCAAGGGCTAAATATCGATTGGAGGAAATGAAGCACCGGCACGAACATCGATTAGATAGAGTGTTGAAAAAAGATCAGCATTTTTATCTCTCTTATGCGGGCAACCACAATCGCGGCGCAAGATTTATCGATCTGCATCATCTTGCTGATGAAAAATTACACAAGGTCTTTGATGACATTAGTCATTACACCGATAAATTTTATTACGGCCGTTACGATGTGAAATGCGTAACACTTGATGAACTGAAAGAAGGGAAAAATTATTCAATACTTGAGTTCAATGGTTGTGGCGCTGAACCCAATCATATATATGATGCAGGACTTAGCCTCTGGCAGGCATACCGGGAAATCCTAAAACACTGGAAAGTTTTGTTTGAGATAAGCAAGTATAATCATGAACATGGGACTCCTTACTGGCCATTTAAGAAAGGCCGTGACTTTTTAAAACAAGCAAAGCGTCACTTTAAACAGCTTGAAGAATTTGATTAATGTCAAATCCCTGGTTTTAAAAAGTTATAATTTGTTAAACACTTAAAATTTTTGAGATCAAAAGCAACGGTTTTTTACGAAAAATCGTTCTAATATAACGTAAAGGATAAATGACCTTATATGATTAAAAAAGTTTTTACCGCGATAGCCCTATTTTGTGTTGTTACTGCATTTGGTCAAAATTATACACCAACAGATGCAGGTTCGAAAGTTCGGTTTGTTATAAAGAATTTTGGCATCAATACCGGTGGCACTTTTGAAGGACTTGCCGGTAGTGTAGTATTCGATCCTGCAAATCTCGCCGGCGCCAGCTTTAATGTAAGTGTTGATGCAAAATCGGTAGATACCGATATGGAAGCAAGAGATAATCATTTAAGAAAAGAAGAATACTTCGATGTAGAAAAATATCCGAAGCTCAGTTTTAGATCAACAAAAATCACGACGACAAATAAAGAAGGGTATCTCTTTATGTTTGGCGTTATTACCATAAAAAATATTTCAAAAGAAATTAGCTTTCCTTTTAAGCAGACAAGCAAAGACGGCGGAATTCTTTTCGATGGAGAATTTAAATTGAACCGCCTGGATTTTGGTGTTGGAGGCAAAAGTTTTTCAATGTCTGACGAGCTTAATGTAGAGCTTTCTATTTTCGCTAAGAAAAGCTAAATAGCTCCTTATTTCCACAGCCTTTTTCAATCTACCCACTTATTTATCTTACCCGTTAGTTTGTACATTCGCATCGTGCGATTAGCAAAAATTTTTCTTATCGGCATGCTCATTAGTTTCCTCGGTTCACTACCGTTGGGAACATTGAATATTGCTTCTATGCAAATAAGTATCAGCGATGGGGTATTAGAGGCCATGCTATTTTCAATAGGTTCGTTAATTGCCGAAATGATCTACGTACGTCTCTCATTGGTAGCAATGGATTGGGTTCGCAAACGGGAGTTTCTTTTTAAAATACTTGAATGGGTAACACTGCTGATCGTTTTGATTCTTGCAGGCTCTAGTTTTTACGCAGCAATGAGCCCAACGGTAAAAGAAAGTATTGTGCTTAGCAGTACGCTTCCAAAAATTGTGCTCGGCTTTTCGATGAGTGCTGTTAGCCCGGCGCAAATTCCTTTTTGGTTTGGCTGGAGCACTGTTCTTCTTACAAAAAAAATTTTATTGCCAGTAAACAAGCATTATAATTTTTACATTGTTGGTATTGGATTTGGAACACTTCTGGGTAATTGCGTTTTTATTTTTGGTGGCCGTATCGTTGCGGGTAAAATACAAAACAGTCACCAGGTCATGAATTGGGTGATAGGAAGCATTTTTTTAGTAACTGCTATCATTCAAATTTGGAAAATGACAAAGAAAAAAGATACAAAGTATAAAATGAAACATCCGGAAGAAGAGACATATGGGTTGGAAAAAAATATGGAAGACCAGGTGGCGAATGAAAAATAAATGGAATAGTTTTAAAAACGTGAGGCAGTATTTGTAATGAAGAAATTTTTTCAAAAAGTTTTTAACTGGGAGTTATGGCCGTTTGATCTCATCTATGCACCGGTTGGCATCGTGTGGTTGTATTATAGTATAAAAGCAAGATCGCTTTATTTCTTTACACCATCCAATCCCACATTGATCTTTGGTGGCTTTGAAGCCGGCGGAAAAATGGAAATGTATCAGCAACTGCCGGATGGTTCTTATCCAAGAACGATCCTGATCACGCCATCTCAAACGGTCGATAGCATAAAAGAAGAAATTAATGCAAATGGATTGCATTATCCTTTTGTAGCAAAACCTGATGAAGCTATGCAGGGTGTCCTGTTTCGTGTGATCGAAACAGAGGAAGAATTGATAAAATATCACAATATCGTAGGCGTCAATTATATTATTCAAACGTTTATTGACCTCCCAATGGAGTTTAGTGTTTTTTATATTCGATATCCCGGGGAAACAAAAGGAAAAGTAACTGGATTTATATTAAAAGATTATTTACATGTAACAGGTGATGGCAAAAAAACAGTAAAGCAGCTGGTAAATGAACATCCAAAAGCCATGCATCGTTTGACGGAAATGAAAAAGAAGCATGAAGCAAACTGGTCAACCATTCCAAAAGATGGAGAAAACTATTACCTGAGTGTTGCAGGCAATCATAATCGTGGTGCAAAATTTATTAACCTGCATAAAGAGATCGATCAGCGTCTTCATGATGTGTTCGATCGCCTCAATAATGAATCAAAAAGTTTTTTTTATGGTCGATACGATCTGAAATGTACTTCGATCGAAGACCTGAAAAATGGAAAGAATATTATTATCATTGAATATAATGGAGCCGGCGCAGAACCAAATCATATTTATGATTGCGGTATGAGTTATGGAAAAGCACTAAAAGTGATCGCTGCACATTGGCGTGATATGTATCGTATCGGTAAAATAAATAATAAAAACGGGGTGCCTTATTGGGGTTTCAGAAAAAGCTATCGCTTTTTGCAGAAGTTTCAAAAAGATTTTAAAGAATTACAAAAAAAAGATCTTGAGTTAAGTTTTTAATAAGTAAAGCATTCCAGTATTGTATGATCGAGCTACTAAAAGTTTTTTTTATTGGTTTCCTGATAAGCTTCCTGGGGCAATTGCCGCTCGGCAATATGAATCTCACCGCCACTCAACTAAGTGTACAGGAAAATTTGCGCAATGCATGGAAATATGGATTGGGAATTGTTTTGGTTGAAATTATCTATCTGCGACTTGCATTAACAGGAATGGATTGGGTAGTGGAACACAAACAACTATTCAGGATCATGGGTTGGCTAACTGTTATTTTATTTGTTGCATTAGGGGTTTTAGCTTTTGTAATGGCCCGTAAACAAACCAGTGCAAAGAAAGGATTGTTGCTAAATAATAAAATGAATCGATTTTTATTAGGAATGGTAGTAAGCGGCATAAACCCGGCGCAAATTCCTTTTTGGTTCTTATGGAGCACTCAATTATTGAATAGTAAAGTATTGTCGCCAACAAATGCACAGTTTAATTTGTTTACAGCAGGAGCAGGGCTTGGCTCTTTAGCAGGACTTGCACTTTATATACATGGC
>Ga0207686_10001728_pt1 | contig 12157 bp, 12 predicted proteins | sample KBSM24metaG_FD_184396 | JGI IMG/M metagenome (GOLD analysis project Ga0207686, IMG submission 184396) | Miscanthus rhizosphere microbial communities from Kellogg Biological Station, Michigan, USA - KBS M2-4 metaG (SPAdes) (version 2) | ecosystem: Host-associated > Plants > Roots > Rhizosphere >...
CGACAAATGGTGTGTGTCGCGCCCCTGGTAAGCGAAACTCGGTCGTCCGCTGGAGTGCGTAGGCTTCCGCGATCAGACTGGCCGCTTCAGCGGGTGTCCCAGCGTTGCGGTTCCACCAGATCCCCCCGGCCAGCACAACGAGTCCGGCTGCCGCGGCCAACCACTTTTTGGGGAAGGGCACAGCGTTTCGGCGACGCAGTTGCTGAATCTCTGTGACAGACGGCGCTGTCAGCACATTCTTCGGACTAGCCAGGCCTTCCGGCGCCGTTGTAAGCATCCGCGTCACCTGCTGCCGAACCTCCCGCGTAGGTTCGACAGCTGAATACTCTTGGGAACTGGGAATCGCTGCCAAATCGGCGAGCAAGACCGAACAGGCAGCACAGTCGGCAGCATGAGCCAGCAGTGCATGGGCCTTGTCGTCAGACAGCAACCGTGCTTCATATTGACCCCACTCGTCTAAGGAAGGACACGACGACCCGCGTTCGGGCGGATCACCATCGAGCCGTTTGAGAAGTTCGTCGGGTTGGTTGCCGATACCCTCTGGTCGTTGCTCCAATTTCCTGCCTACCTTCCAGGACGCTAGTCCGCGCTGATTTCCTGCGTCTTACCCATCTCCCGCCGGATCGTTCGAGTCAAACGATGCAAGACTCCTTCAACACCCTTGGCCGAAAGGGCAACGCCCGGCAAGTCGGAGATGGCCTTCGCTGTCATACCGTGGTTATAGTAGAACCGGAAAATGGCTCGATCTCGGGGGCCATTGATGCCTGAGGTGTTCTGAGCCAGCAAGCGATCAACATCTGATAAGACCAAACGCTGATGTAAGTCCCCCTCGAACCCCCCCGCCTCGGGAAACTCGGACAAATCCACCATATTTCGCGAACCTCGCTTCCGTGCCGAGCGGCGGCGGCAATAATCATGAGCCGCGTTGATCGCGACAACCTTGAGGTACGCGAATATCGCCGGAGTGGTCTCTCCACGGCAACCAGTTAGTATATGGTCTCGATCAGAGTATATCCGTAGATAAATCTCTTGGACAATGTCGTTCGCTTCGCCCGCTCGTTGGTCGCCCCATCTCCGTGAGACGCGAGAAGCCGCAGCCACAAACAACGAGTGATAGCGGCGCACGAATTCCTCCCATGCCGCAACGTTGCCAACGGCGCATTCCCGGATTAGTTGATCAGGTGGCAACTCTGGCAAGAGCACAAGAGGATATTAGTCTATCACCGGTACTCGACTGATGTGCCCAGTGCTCAAATTGAGCGGTGAGGGCAAGCACAAGAAACTGGGCGACCATCTGCAATCAGGGCAGAGGATCGCCTGCTCCGACCCGGAGGACCTAGCACAATAAAATGAGCCAGTTGGGGCCAGTGAGGGTCGATGGATGGTGTCTCAGAAGTGAGAATTGTAGCGGCTCATTCCCGCTCATGCGACGAGCTCTATCGCTCATTTGCTCATTTTCCGAGGATTTGGAATGGTCGCTCACCCCGAGCCCCTGCCGCGACCGCAGGATCCCTCATACATGCCCTTTTGCTGTCCAAATCTACTACTTGCAATAACTTGAAGTTTTGCCAGCCCTTGGTCTCGTCCGAACAACCCTACCCGACCCTCTGTGCACGAGACATGTGAGCTCACTTTAGTCAGTGACCATATTACTTGTTTAGAAACAGTGACTTAACCAGCTATCAACTACAGTTAAAATACCTCGACGTAGTCGATTCTGGAGCTGTCTCATTCCACACTTTGCAACAGGCAGAGCAATTACTGAACGAAGCGGAGCCCTAAATGAACTGAAGCCGATTGGCTGTGACAGACTTGGGCGTCCCCGCCGCTAGATGCGCATGTGCTAGTGAGCAGGCGAGTTGCTCCTCGCCAAAGCATTCAGGCTTGCCGAAGGGACAAACATAAGTCCGAAGTCAGAAGAACATTCATGCAGGGTCTCAACCTGTGGAGCGATGCCAATATCATCGGCCGATGGGAAGCGCTGCCAGCGCTTTTGAGGGCGACCAGGAAGACTGGGAGCCAACGGTTGAGCAGGTCAAGAAGGCGATCCGGGAGAAAGTCTTGGAGTCACCACAAGAACGGCCTGAAAGCACCGCGCAGGCCAGCCGCAGCGGTTGCAGCAGTGCGGCGCTAAGCGCCGATCGGGCAGGGACTTTGTCCCCTGCCCTTTTCTGTGTTCGTCTCGAATCGGTATTCCTTGGGACTGTCCCCAGTGTATAGTGCCCGCCGATGTGCCCGGTGAAGAGATTCCGCAATTCGAGCCCAGTAATGAATTGAAAGACTTTGGTGACCAGGACCGGCGCTAAACAAGCGCGGAGGCGAGGGTTGGTATCTCCACAGCTCCCCGCTAGGCGAGTCCTATGGAGGCGTCAAATCGATCTCGATAGCAGTCGGCGTCAACCTTCCTGTGACCACGAGGTACCGAGCGGCCAGCATCCGCCCCGGTTGTAATACGAGCAAGACATAAGAGTCGGGCCAAGGACTGTAGAACTCAAACATTCCCTCTGCTGTTACGTTGACTTCGCGGGCTACGTTCGTTGTGATGGCTAACAATCGGACCCATGTTGAGGCCACATCTGGTCGAGACAGGCCCTTCAGCTGTCCATGGAGCACGTAGCTCGTTGAGCGCGACATTTCCAATGCGGAAATACCTCGGGGCGTGATCGCCAAGGTTCGATCCGCTTGCAGCGTCAAACGTTGGCTAGAGTCCTCTAATACAATCTCACGCGAAATTCTCCCAAGGTCAGTTTCAACGTCGGATCGCAATAACTCGAAGGTGTATCTGCCGCAGGGCAAAGCCTCGCCCCGAAGGCCCTTGAAGCGACCGACTTCGTCTCGTCCATCAACGGAGCGAAAATAGCCGACCTTATATGGAGGCACTTCGCTCCCTAAGCCTGCTACACTTATCGTGAGACTACACTCTCGGCCTGCAGCCTCCAGCGGCAAGAACATCGCTAATCCAATGATTGGTAAATATAGCTTCAGAAGCATAATTCCCTAAGTTTTCTTGTGATGTTGTCGGTATCTAGAGGATCAACAGGAACACCGAACCTAGCGAGGCCCCTCTGGACCGCTTCATCGCCGAACCCCATGTTGTGAAGCAATTCGTGCATCACGGCTGCCCGAACCTCTTCCACTTCCTTGCCCACCTCATAGCCAGGCCGAAAGGCGATCGTCCGTAGAATTCCGACGCCAAGCGGTGTATTTGGAATATCAGCCATCATGTAGAGCCTTGGTTGGTCGCGGAAGGCCATCCGCCAGTCGTCCCCGATATCGGCGCTTCGATAGTCCCGGATGATCGCCAGACTTGCCGCTGCCCGAAGGCCATCGATGGTCGGGCTGCCGAAACCATCTCTATTTATTCCTTGGAGTGCGTTCGCACATCCTTCGGAGAACTCCATCTCGTTAGCCAGGAAACCTGCGCTATCCATCAATGCATGCTTAGTAGTAATGGACGCTATACTAGAGGCTGCGCCTGGATCAGCGCCTCCGACTTGATTGCCCGTTCCTGCTCCTACATTACCCCCTCCTGGCAAGAGCTGGCAGATATCGGCTCCGCCTCCCCAATAGTAAGTTCCGCCCGACGCACAAATATTGAGCATTTGGCCGCATTCCTCAAGGCTGTAAAACCCCCACGATTCGCAAAGGCCGGCTTGCCCCGAAAGGCCGCCGCTAATTAACGGCTCAAATCCGCCCGTGTACTCGTATTGCGGGGCGTCGTCCACGCAGCCATCGAGCTGGCCGTCCACGTAGTAACAAGTAAGGCCATTTGGATCATAATGGTTCACGGGATCTCCACCCGCGTAAGCATACCAGTTCAGCCCATTTCCAGCGGGGTCGGGCGTTAAGAACCGCCCCTGCCCAGGCTGGTGGTATCGACTGTCGGCGTAATCGAGGCCGGTTTCGGAATCTCGATAATAGGTTGCAAACTTTTCTTTGTTGTTCGTGGTAGCAGACGGGCGCTCCTGACCGTAGGGGAAGTATTTGCCATTTGACCCCACGCGGTCTGGCGTAATGTAGCCTCCCGCGTTCTTAATCATCTTTCCGCCAAAGTAGTAGAAGGTTCCGGTCGAAGTCGCCACGAGATTGCCCCCACTTGTACTGAGGGCGTATGTTACCAGCTTCTGCCCGGTCACTCCATAGCGGTCCGCATTTCCTCGGCTGTGTCCGAGAGGCTGAACGCCTGCCTGAGCTGTTCCCGGATTCGATCCTGGAGCGCCGGGAACGCGAAGCGCAGTTCATCGAGCTTACACTTCAGAGTTTGAACGAAGGCCTTGACTGGCTTAGAGGGTGTTGAATTGCCAAGCAGGGAGTCGAAACCGCATGCCTTGGGTAGGTCAACAAACAAAAGGGTTGACGGCTCCCGTGCATTTAAGATCGCGTTCCGCACGCTCATGGTCGATTCGGGCAGCTTCTTGGTATTAAGCACGTATGCGGGTAGTTGCGCGACAAAGACACAGAGCGTCTTGACCACATCAAGCAGCTCAGCCCGTCGTCCCTGCGAAGACTTGACGTCAAGGACAGTGAGGAGCCGCTCAAAAAGCTCGGCCCGAACACCGTCGATCTTGCAGTACTGGATGTCGAAGCGCGAAGGGTCCTTTGTCAGGAGGAGAACAACACCTCCGTCAAACTCTCTCAGGAAACTCCCATCCTTATAAAAGGCGACATCGCGTTCATGCGTAATCGCAAAAACGCTCAACAGGATAGGTAGAAGGCCATCCCGGACACCAAACGGTGACCGGCGAAGCTCATCAAACAGCGCTCCAACGTTGACGCGACCCGCGTTCCTCGACTGGACAAGTTCACGGATGCGGCGAAGTGTGGGCAGAACGTTACATCGGTCGCCGTTGCCGTGCGGCTCAACGATCTGCCAGTGCTCCTCCAGTTCACGGTGAAGGTTGGCTTTCTTCAGGACCGAGAGATACATCGACATCTCGGGCGGTTTCTTGTGCTCGTCCATGCCGAGCAAGGGCTCAGCACCATGCGAGAACATCCGTTCGATGAGCCGCATCCGAGCGGCTGCCGCTGCCGAACTCAAGGAACGACGATTCACCAACTCGTTCAAGATGATGGGCGCATCCGGAAACGTCCGATCACAGATCTGCGACAGGTTCTTGAGCAGCTGTCGTCCGTTCTGGATCTCAAGCTCCTTGCCCTGATAGAACCAGGCAAGGGACGTTTCCTGGTTGAACTGATTCCAACCGACAAAATCGCGGATGCGCTTTTCCAACGCGAGGTGAGCTCCTGCCTTCTGGCGCGAGAGCTCTTCGCAGGCATAGCGGTCGGCGTTCAGCTCGGGAACATTGGCCGAGATCCAGTCCCATCGTTGCACTTCCTGAACCAGGCCAGCCAGGTTGTTCAACGGCATCGGAACGGCGACCAGACAATTCTGGCATTGCTTGACGTCCGGACGCTGTGCAAACTGGAGAGCTTCCTTCTGTTCGGCCAACGTCTCGCAAAGGGGCACGACAATGACGCCGTCATGATCAGTCGAATCGAGAGATACCAGCGTGGGTAACTCGCTGACCGCCGCATAGCACACCTCGAAATGGCGAAGATTTCCGGTCTCGATGTAATGACGGCGGGCCACGATCGGTCTGGTGGAAAGATATTCCTTGATAAGACCGGCCACGTGCTGAGGTGTTTCAGTTGCACGCGACGCGTCCTCGTAGGCCTTCTCCAAATCGACCGAAGTATAGGGCCAAAGGCAGAGACCTCGCGCGTGCCCGCGATTGTAGAGGACGCGCTTGTTTTCCTGTAACGCCGCGATCGTGGCGCGGACCTGTTTCTGGTTCCGCTTGTTTGACGCGGCCAGCGCGCAGATGATTGATTCTTCGGTAGGCAGCAGATCCGTGTCGTTCAGGAGGTTCAGGATACCGACGGTCTTTAGAACTTTGACTTGCGCTTCATCCTCGGTTGCGAAGCTCTCGATCACCGACTCGATGAGATTCCAATGGCTTCGATAACTCTGGCCGGAGAGGCGATGGCCAAAGTTCGTTCGCACGTAGTCGTAGAGGTTATGCAAACGGTAGCAATCAACCTGGCCGAGAGTTCCGGAGGAGTAGGCTTGCAGACCGAATGGCTCGTTGGAAAGTAGAAAGCTAAATAGCGACCGCTCATTTTGTCCGAAGCGCCGAAAAGTGCGGACGAGAATCGGAAGGACCGTCGGATGTAAGGGATAGAGTCGAAGGGCGGCATCCGATATTAGCCTCGGCTCGGTGGGGCCGTACCATCCCAAACGAACGGTGCTGTTGATCGCGTCCTTTATGTCTTGATGATCTGGGCGGGGAATTTCGCTGGTGGTGACGTTCAGGGCCGACGCGATCAGGTGGGCAATCTGCTCGATCGGCTGGTTGAAAAGTATCTCTTCAAAGCGTCCGGCAACTTTTTCCCATTCGCGCTGCGCTGCTTGATTCAGGTGACTGGCATAGGCAGTGAACCCTTGATGGAGCAAGCAGACAACATAGAGGGGTTTATCGCCGCTCCGCGACGCCGCTTCCGCCAAACGTTGCAGTAGGAAGACATCTTGCCGTTCCGGATATAAGCTTGCGAACTCCAGAAACTTTCCAAGTTCGTCGAGAATGAGGAGCACGCCTTTAGCTTTGGAATCCGAGATGACTCGGCTATTGATTTCTAGGATCAGCTCAAACACTTGGTCCTCGGACGGTCCATCCTCGAAATCGATCAGGCGCTGGACCTCGGTGGCTATCTTGGACCTCGGGCCGCGATCATAGATTTGACTCAGCGCCCCATGCAACGATCGGAGGATCGAGACTCCCAAGGGTTGTCGGCTGCATGTGACGAGTACCGGCAAGAATCTCTGACGTCCAACTCCCTCGAAATCGACGAGCTGACGAAGCTCGGCAGGGAGGGTTTTCGTGTGGCCAGCAAAGCAGTGGGCGAGGAGGAGTGCAAAACTCGATTTCCCCGAACCGTAGTCGCCGGTCATCCGCCAAGCGCGCTGCCCCGAACGGGACTTTAATCCACTCGCCATTCTGCCCAAGCAGGTTCGAGTGAAGTCCGTGACGACATAGCTGGAAAGGGCAGACGGATCCTGAAAATCGCGCTCCAGGTGAGCAGACCGCAAGAAACGATTACGGATGTGAAATAAGTCCGAGATTCGTTTGTTAGGCATCTTTCCCCGACTTATAGATAGCCTTGAGAACGGTCGTCTTGTTCGCATCTTTGCGTCTACGAACCTGTTGGAAGTGTGCCGACTCACTGTAGGCGAAGAGCCCGTCGGCCTGGCGAGATAGAAAATCGAGTCGAGCGCGGATGTCGTCTTCCGGCAATTTGAAGATCTGACCGGGACTACCATGCCCATGCGCGACTTCACGCAACGGCAGAGTTGATTCGTTGTCGTGCCTTTTCCGCCAGAAATCATCTAGGGAATAGGAGAATAGGTCCAGGCTTATTTCAGGTTTTTCTTCCCTACGGAAGGAATAGATCACTTCGCGCTTGCCGACGCCCCGTTCGCCCACCTTCACTAGAAATTCCAATTCGACTAGTGGGCAGTCCAGATTATCTTCCTGTACTTGACCTTTTCGACCCCGAGTCGGCACATAGGTGTGGAGGAAAGTGTCTAGATGCTGTTCGAGCGTTACCATCGACATTCCGTTATCAAGCTTGGAAGCTTCCTTAGAAAGCATCTTGAGCGCAGTGCTCCGAGCTAGTTCAGGCTCGTGCCACTGATTGAGGAGATAGTCCCAAGCGAGCAGTGGGTTTTCAAGGTTCGTCGAGAGATTCCAGTGCAAGAGCCAGAGAGTCGCGCTGTCTTCGAGATAGGGATCAAGGCCGCGGTCACCCAGAAGCACGCGTCCGACATCGGTGAGCGAGTAGCCGATCCCTTTCGCTTCGGGGGTCGCAATGCCCGTAGCTTGGACCCAAAACCGAATCGAACGCACCATATTCTTGCCCACTCCAAGTGTGACCATGGCCTGTTCATCGTCGGAAAAGAGTTTGGGATCATTGCTCAAGCCTCGGACGGCCTTGGGGAGCCAGCTGTAGCGGCACGGAAAGGATTCGTGCCCAGATATCCGGTATTCGTTCACCGATACCACTCGTGCCCTCCAAACATGCAAGAACTATTATGTTTAAACAGATTGCCCTGCCGACCCTTACGGCGTGAACACTGCTTGTGTCATTCTATCCAGAAAACGACACCCCAAACGGAAGACAATGACGGTCGGACGTTCGTCACGTTCAACCTTTAGGCAGTGACAACTCCGATTAATCGGAGCAGCGCCGTGCTTTACAATCATCCGACGCGTCACAGCTGGCTCTTAAGGGAGAGGTGGTTCACCCCACCAAGGTGTAGTCAATATTGTAGCTGTTCAGAGCCTCCAGGAACCCCAGAACGCCACAATTCGCTACAGGTGCCCTAGCCGGGCCGAAACCCGGCATTGCAAATAAAGCACTTGTTTTGGCATAAATATACTTGACTGACAGACCCAATTCTGTTAGGGTTCTTGTATGAGCAAGTCGCCTAAAACCCTCCAGGAAGCGATCATCTACTTCGCGGACCCGCAAAATTGCCGCGTGTTCATGGCCGCGCTTCGCTGGCCGGATGGTAAGGTGCTCTGCCCCCACTGCGGTTCCGATAACGTGGACTGGCTCCCCAATGCCAACCTGTTCAAGTGCTATGAAAAGCATCCGCGCCAGAAGTTCTCATTGAAGGTCGGCACCGTGTTTGAGGATTCTCCTATCGGACTTGAAAAGTGGCTGCCCGTGGTCTGGATGGTCGTAAACGCAAAGAATGGCGTTAGCTCTTGGGAGATCCACCGCGCCATGGGCGTGACTCAGAAAACCGCGTGGTTCATGCTGCAACGCGCACGGCTGGCCATGCAGGATGACCTCACTGGCGGTAACCTCGGTGGCGATGTAGAAATTGACGAAACCTTCATTGGTGGCAAGGCGCGGAACATGCACAAGGATCGCAAGCGCCGCGCCCAAAAAGATGGTGACCGCAATGCAGGTAAAACCATCGTTGCCGGAATGCTGGAGCGCGGTAAGCGTGTTCGCGCCACCGTGATACCGGATCGCAAGAAGGACACCATGCAGCCGATGATCCGCGCCAATGTGGAACAGGGAGCCAATCTAATCAGCGATCAGTTTGCTGATTTCTACCGAATGGATTCCGAGTACGTTCATCAAGTCGTGAACCACCTTGAGAGGTATGTGGACGGCAACGTCCATACCAACGGCATGGAGAACTTCTGGAGTCTGCTGAAGCGCGGTATCAATGGCACCTACGTTTCGGTGGAACCCTTCCACCTGTTCCGCTACGTCGATGAACAAGCATTCCGCTACAACTTCCGTAAGCTCACTGATTCCGAACGGTTCGACATTGCCATGCGCCAGATTGTTGGGCGCAGGCTGACTTACAAAGGGCTGATCGGGAAGGAGGGAGAAACGGAAGTTCGACCCTCCGAAGGGGAGACTGAAGCGTGGCCCTAAACAGGTCGGAAACAATCAGGAATAAACACGTTCTTGAAGATAATACATGGCTGACAGCGGTGGTAGGCTGTCGGGATGACTGAATATGAAAAGCAGGTACTTAAGCTACTGAAAGCGATTCTTGAAGCGCTTCACGATCTCCAGACGGCGATCCATTTGAAGGATTAGCCTGAAGCGCAAACAGCATCGAGGCGATCTTCAGTGCGGCCAACGACTCCATTTTCTTGGTTGGGTCAAGGACCGCTAGAATAGCGTCGGCTCTGTTCTGTATTTCAGTTTTGGTGCTACTCATTTGTGCTCTCCTGATACGTATGCCATGATGTCTGTGAGAGCAGACGGGGAACGCCCGCATAGACTAGTCTTGGTGGCGCTGGAATCGCCGCAAAGCTTTACTTCTATGCTCAGCCATTAGTGTATCTAAAATCAGGGCTGAGTGGAAGGTGGCTTTGTGGCCTTACTGGAAAATCTGTCTGCCGACGATATTGGAGCCAGCGTCGAGCGTGATTACGTCATGATTAGCTCTATTCAGATGAGGAACTTTCGATGCTTCGAAAACATCGAGACTAAGTTCAAGCGTTTCACATTTATTGTCGGAAAAAGCGGAACCGGAAAGACAGCGTTATTGGAGGCTCTATTCCTTGCAAGCGGCGGGAACCCCGAAATCTACTTCAGACTTCGCCGATGGCGTGGTTTTAGTGAAAACATCGAATTAACTGGTACCCGCGATTCCTACGAATCCGTGTTCCGTGATCTGTTTTATAACTTCAACCAGCAGGCCGGAATTTATATCAGAACTGAAGACCCCGACCGGGGTTTCAGAAAACTAGAGATTTCTTACGAAGGGGGAGCGACGTTAGACCTTCCGCTGAATGCGACAGGGACGCAGGCCGAGGATTCCTTTACGGTCACTCCTATTACCTTCAAGTGGGAAACCCCGAAGGGTTTTAAAAGCGCAAAAGTTGAGGTGGTTGAAAATCGCTTTCGTATGGTGGGGACTAAGGAAGTATCCCCAATGGTATTTGTTTCCCCGCAGACGCAGAACGCGAGACAGAACGCAGTCAAGTATTCTGAATTGAGCCGAAAAAACGATGCTGATCGGGTGCTAGAAGCACTCCAAGGCGTCTTCCCAGACGTTGAGGGAATGGCCCTTGAATTCTCTTCCGGTGAACCGATGCTCCATGTAGCCCTTCGCGGACTGCAAGAAAAATTGCCACTCGTTCTCTTATCAGGCGGTATGAACAAGTACCTGTCAATCATTCTTGCGATACTTACAGCCCGTAGGGGTGCTGTGATCGTCGATGAAATCGAGAATGCCTTTTATTATGAAAATCTACCTCTAATCCTCAGGACGATAGTCAAGCTGTGCAGGGAAACCGAGACACAACTGATCGCAACTACGCATAGTTACGAGTTCCTTCAATCCGTCGCCGACGTCATGGATGAGAAACTTGAAGATCAGTCTGCGTTATTGCGACTTGAACAAGGCAACCCTTCAGAACCACCGCAGATCCGATATATTCCGGGTAGTAGCTATCGCTCAGCAATTGCCAGCACATTTGAGGTGCGGTAAATCCTGTGCCGTTACCGCCCAGGGGCCTCCAGGCTGACATTCGCGAGGATTTCCTACTCTTAGGAGAAGGCAGCGGTGATGCGGCGCTAGTTCATTATCTCTGTGAGACTAGGAACATCACTGGCTATCAGATCGAGGACGTTGGGGGAAATTCAAAATTCAAGGATTACATCGGCGGTGTTGCGAGTAGGCCGGGGTTTCACAGATTGAGAGGGATCATCATAGTTGCCGATTGTGATAACGGAGCCGTGTCTGCCTTCGATTCGATTCGAAAACAAATCAAGAAGGCAAGTCTGCCGTATCCAGAAAACCCTTTCGAATGGGGCCGCAGACCAAATCTAGGCACTCTTGCGACATACGTCCTATTGATACCGTTCAATGGGAATCAAGCATTGTCTGGAGCGCTAGAGACACTTCTCCTACCCTCTGCGATGCAACATCTTTCCCAGTATGTAAGTTGTCTCGAAATATGGGCCACCTGCGCGAATATCAGCAGCCTGGATGCGTCACATAGAGATAAGTCTCGGCTTCGAGCGCTGCTGACGGCAGCCCATCCAGAAGATCCCAACCTTGGCTTGCAATATGCCTTAAGTCCGACCAAAAACCTCATCCCGCTAGACCATTCGTGTTTTGATCCGCTAGCCGACCTACTCCGCTCATTGCCGTCCACGCTATAACTTTTTGTGCAATCCTGAAACCATGAAGGCTCACGCCGAAATGATCGAAGGCACAGAAGCATTCACGCGCTTCAGAACAGCCATGCAGAAGATCGTCACTGTTCCACGCGCTGAGATTCAGCGGCGCATCGAAGCGGAGCGCAAGGCGTCAGCCGCTAACCCGAATCGTCGCGGACCAAAATCAACCAAGAAGACTCGCTAGGTCTTCAATGGCAAAATGGGTCTTCGCATCCATCATGGTCGCCTTTGGCGTATATCTCCTCTATGAATGCGCGATCCCCAAGAAGTACTTTTTCCTGCGAGGAATGACAAAACCCCTGCCCGGCTGGATAGGCAGAATCTATACTGGGGTGCTCGGAGTGTTGGTGCTAATCGGGGCACTAGCTATCATTTTCCTGGATACAAACTGACTTCCGGCCTGTCACGCCACCTCAGCCTAGCACGTTCTGTCAGT
>Ga0207686_10001734_pt1 | contig 12138 bp, 19 predicted proteins | sample KBSM24metaG_FD_184396 | JGI IMG/M metagenome (GOLD analysis project Ga0207686, IMG submission 184396) | Miscanthus rhizosphere microbial communities from Kellogg Biological Station, Michigan, USA - KBS M2-4 metaG (SPAdes) (version 2) | ecosystem: Host-associated > Plants > Roots > Rhizosphere >...
CCAGCGCGGCCTGCGTCCTCGCATCGGACGGCTGCTCTTCCGCCATCCAGTTGAGCAGATGCTTCGACGAAAGAGGTTTCGACGGGTGCTGGTAGCTTTCCAGCGGGAACGGAATGCGCCGCATCCCACCAGCAGCCGGAGCAGCCTGCTGTGCCTGCGCTCCGCTCATGTGGGGCCAGGAACCGGGGGCGCCTGCACCGGCACCACCACCATGCTGCCGGCCGCAATCGCCGCCAGAGCATCGCGCACCGCGACGAACGCCGGCACCTCAGCGCCCTGAATGCTCATGCGCGCCAGCAATTGCAGCGCGATCGCCGCGGTCTGCCGATCCATCATGCCCCGTCAAACGTTGTAATAGGGAAACTTGTAGCTCGCGCCGCCGATCTTCTGCACCAGATAGCCGGCCACCTGGGCGGGCGGTGCGCCGTTCGCCCCGAGCGTCGCCGAGGCGGCCGTTGTCGGCGTGATGTAGTCGATCGTCCCGTCGTGGCCGATCTGGATGCCCGGCGTCGTGTAGTCGCCCGCGTGGTTGATCGAGGCATGAACGACGCCGGTGCTGTCCGCCACCGAGAGCGCCAGCTTAGTGCCGTCGAATGTGCCCATCTGCTGCGCGATGATGTTGGGCGCCCCAACCGGCGAGGCCATGCGGACCAAAGCCCCCGCGCCCGCAGGTGATGCTGTAGTGCTGCCGTCGATAAACAAACCGTACGACGTGGCCGCCTGCGGGTGCACGTAGATTCCATGTTGGAACGGCTGCGCTCCCAACAGCACCGCCAGCCCCATCAGGCTCGGAAAATTGCCATAGGCCGCAAGTTGTAAGGCAATCGTGCAGAACTCGGTGGTACCGAATGAGTTGAGCGGCGGTGTTGCCCCTGTAGGGGTGCCGGCGAAATTGAAGGAGTTGAACTCGTTCGTCGCCACACCAGGCACACCGACCGTTGACAGATCGGCCCTACCGAACACCCCGAACACGGTATTTCCGGCAGTCGTCAAAGAACCATACCCGGTGATCCCACACGGGAACGCCAGCGTCGATGGCGGGAGGCTGTTGATCGTCTGACCAATCAGCGCGTTCTGCGCCCCCGTGGCAGACGCAGCCAGCATCGGAGTGCCGAAGTCTGGCAGTATAGCAGAACCAACGAGAATCGGCCCCGAAACTGTGCCGCCTGTCAGATGTAGATAGGCTGCATCCGTCGTGACCTTGACGTAATCCAGGACCGCCGTCGCCGCCACTCTGCCGGTTCCAGCCCGCTCCAGCACGAACTGGGACGCATCGGAGATCGGACCAACGTCCGGCAGATCTGGGATCGTTTCGGTCGGAATCGGAAATGCGGTGATCGTGCCCATTATGCCCCCAGGATAACGCCGCCGCCACTATCAATGCCCGATCCATCATCCGTCGTGATGACAGTCGGCGTCATCAGCCGGTTGCCGCTCCAATTCACGTTCAGATAGCCGCAGACCAATTGCTCGGACTGCGTTCCGTGGTTCCAATCGAGCTGCAACGACCACTCGGCGCGGCGCGGCCACGAAGCCATGGTGTTGATCGGGAAGAAGATGACGAACTGCCCGGCAGCCGCGTTGCTGATAGTACCCGTGGCATTCCACAGCGCCACACCTGGCGTGGTCATGGGAGCGCCGTAGTCCCACGAGCGCCGGTAACAGCCCCACGGCCAGATGAACATCGTGACGGTCGGGCCACCAATGCCGCCTGACAGCTCGATGGGCGTAGCGGCCGGGTCATCCGAGTCAACAACCGTGATGGTCATCTCCAGGCTATCGGCGGCCGACAGCACGAGGTCGCGCCGCGGCACATGAAGCGGCGACGAACGCAGATAGGGGACGGTGATGTTGAAAGCCGTCATGAGATGGAGATCATCCCGCCGTTGTTCCACATCACGCCGGACGTGGCCGGGAGCGTCGTCGGAAGCGTGCTGATGTCCATCGGATTTCCGGGAATCCCCTGGGCGCCGTCGCTGCCGTTTGTGCCAGGGGCGCCGGGCGGGCCTGGAGGTCCTATCCATTGCGCCGGCTCTGGCGGTCCCATATCGGTGATGTACCCCGCGTAGTGCAGCCTGTAGACCATCAGAAGTACTCCCCCTGCACGCGCTCGCCACTCGTCGGCAGCGCGATGTACTGCGCCAGGGCCCGGTTGGCCTGCCGGTCGTCATTCGGATCAGGCTTCTTGTCGAACAGTGGCGCCAGGGTGTTGGCAGCGAGCAGGACGTAGCAATCTCCGACCTCGGGAGGGATGTCGAATACGGTCCACCGCGCCAGCCCGCGCGCCGTCAGATCGTGATGCACGCCCATTACCGCATCCAGCGCCTGATCCTGTGCCGACATGACCAGCGCGAACCGCCGTATGCGGCCCTCCAGCATCGTGTAAACCTGCGGGTCGGCCGTTTTGCCGAACGACGACGCCATTATGGCGGCGGTCATCTTAGTGTATTCCTCGCCGATCGCATCGGGGATACCACTATCGTCCCACCAGGCCAGCGCCTGCGACACGATGGACGCATGAACGGCATTCGCCTTGATGACAGCGTATGCATGGTCGGCCGTCGATGGCGTTTCGTCCGAGGCAATGACGCCCAGCTCGATCAGGGCGTTGTCGGCAATCAGCGTGATCGGCAGACCCACGGTAAGAGTCTGCCGATCAGCCAACGGCACGATTGCCACGCCGAGCCGGCGGAGGGCCATCTGGGCCAGCGTATCGATGTCACTGGCGCTCCCGCTGGACACCGCGCCAGCACCAGCCAGCGCGGCGAACTCCGCAGCAGTCGGAACCCAGACTGTCACGTCAGAACTTCAACATGCCGGCGCCGAGCTTCACGCGCCCTTTGTCAGACGTGTCACGCGGCAGCAGCACAGTCGGGGTGTCATCGCCGACCACCAGAGGCTTGGCCGGATCGCGCGCTGGCACCACGTTGGACAGCGGCTCGGCATCTGGCACCCGGTCCGTGTTGTGTGCGCTGGGCGCAGCAGGATCGAAGCCGGCCTGAACCAGAGCCGCATCCCGATGCAGCGTATTGCCCATGATGGTGTCAGCCGCACCGCCACGAGCGCCTAGCGCCGCTTCGCTGTCAGGGTCCAGGATCACCTGGGCACCCATCGAGCCAAGCCTGCGCGCCTCACGGTCGTCGGCGGTGGCCTTCTCCATGGCCGCCTTGTCCTTGGCCGACAACTGCGCCGCCGCCGCCTTGTCCGCAGCTGCCTTGTCCGCAGCTGCCCTCTGCTTGGCCGCAGCATCGTCCGCCGCGATCTGCTCGGGCGTTCTCGTTGTTCCGCTCATAGTGTTGTCTCCTTATGCGTCAGGCTCGGCGGCCGACCAGATGGTCATGATCCCGTTGTCCACAGGTTTTGTCTGATCGACCGTCGCATCCGTGCCGAACCGAAGCTTGGCGACGCCACGGATTTCCTGCACACCAACGCCGTGCATGAAGCCGTAATCGCGCGTATTGGTGATTGCTTTCGTCCGCTGCGCCCACGCGATGCCGATAGCCTGCGCCCCGCATAGGTAAGACGCACCGACATCGACGGTGCCACCCGCCCCCACGTCGGCGATGACAGGCAACTCGGGGATTTCGCGGATGATCACGCCGTCGTAGATGATGTCGCCGGCCGTAAAGAGCGGATTGTCCGACCCACGGTTCCACGCATACTGCAATGCGTTGATGATCGTGGTGTCCTTCATTAGGTCACGGAACACGAGCGACGGAACGAACAGCACGTACCATTCCTCGTCGTTGTTGACGCGGATGGGCCGGATTTTCGGCGAGGCGGTGCGTGCGATGCGCTTGGCGAGCGTGATCTGCGCCGCGTTCATGATGTCGTTCGTGCCGTCGATAGTCGTCAGCGCGGTTGCATATACGTTGCTGACCGCATTGACCTTGGAGTTGCCAAACAGCACGCGGTCAGCGTTGTTGGTCAGCCACGTATTGCGCTGACCGGCAGACGCCGAGCCATAGGCGATCTGCACGTCACCATCCGCCGTGATCATGCCGAGCGCGGAGATGATATCGTTGCGCAGCTTGTTCATGGCCCAGTTCTTGAGGACCATCTTGCCGGCCTGGAGTAGATCAATGACCGACTTCTGCTCGTCCCAGTCGCTGACGGCGACCGCGTGGCGGATGGCAGACACCACCACCTTGAGGCTTCGGGCATTGAGAACTTCCTCATTGCCCTCCAATACGGTGTTTCCGGAAACGCCCGCCCCTGTCAGGTTGCGGACGGTAGGGAATACGACCGTATCACCCGGCATCCTGGTAAGGTCGGTTTGGAGCTGGATCATCGAGTTGATGTCAGTTCCAAAGTATACGCTGAACTGACTTTCGCGGAGATACTCGACCCAAAAATCTGACGACCAGATGATTGGAGTCAATCCAGGTCTTGCGGCAGTAAGATTCATGTCCGCCATGGGACTGTCCTTTGCGCTATTGGGGGATTTAGTCGCAGGACGCCCGTCAACGCTCGGCGGCAGCACTTACGCCCGATTAACCCCGGCGGCGGGTATGCGCAGCGAAGCGCGTCAGCGCCTCAAGCCGCGAATCTCGGTGATGGGCGGCCCCGACGCCGCGCCAAGCATCGCCGGGGCCTAGCTGGCTGTCCGCTCTGCGGCGCAGACAGCCGGCGTTCTATGCGTTCTGTCTGCTGCGCTGCTTGCGCGCTCTGATCTGGTCCACAACGTCCTGCTCGGTGGCCTCGCCGGTCCAGGCAGGCGTGCTACGGCTCGCGACACTGCGCGCTGTGGCAAGGCTCGGCGCCATATTCGGCAACGGAGCGGCCTGCGGCACTGCCGGGCCACGCGCTGCGGCCTCCGCTTCCCACTGCGCCCGCGCCTCGGCCACCAGCCGCTCGCGGAAGCTGGCCGGATCGTCGCCGACATCGCGCAGCACGCGCAGCCGGTCCACCTCTTTGACCAGCCAGGCATACGGATGGGCCTGCGAGGCCAACTTGCCGCCCAGCGTCGGGTCCGTCTCCATGGCACGCTTGAAGTCGGTCACATAGCCGTCGAGCTTCTCGGTGCCGATCTTGTCGCGGACCATCATCTCGGAGAAGTTCAGCCGTTCGTTCAGCATCGCGTGCTGCTGGCGTGTGGTGACCTGCTGGATGTAACCGATAGGATCGACGTTCGGGTCCGGCAACTGCGGCAGCGTCGGCACCGGCTGTTGCTGCGGTGCGGGCTGCGGCGGGGCCTTGGCTGCCTCCAACTGCCGGCGCAGCTCGGCGAGCTCGCCTTCGGCCCGCGACGCCTTCTCTTTCCAGTCCTTCCGTGTGCGCCGCTCGGCCTCCAGCGCACGCCGGGGGACAACCGCCTCTCCCTCGATCGGAGCCGGCGGGTCCGCGTCGTCCTCGTCCTTCGCCTCTGGCTTGGCCTGTGGCGCCTTGGCCTCTACAGCCTGTTCTGGCGCAGGCTCGGGCGTCGGTGCCGTCTGCGGTGCCTCTGGGGCCGCTGGCGCTGCCTCTGTGGGTGCCGCTTCTGCCAGGAATGCCGCTAGTTGGTCGTTAGCCGCCACGTCCTACCACTCCCTACCCGAATAAGCCTGGGCCGTTGTTGCTCCGATGATCGACAGCGCGGCGCCCGGCGCGAAATTGCCGTAGGAGCCGCAGTAGTAGAACGCCCCGGCCGGCACCTTGAAGCTCGGTTGTGCCGCCGTCGCAGTTCCGAGGTCGTTGATCCATAGATCGCCGACACTGAGGTTCTGGATCATGCACCCGCGCCGTGTCGGGTTGGCAGCGGCCAACGCCTGCGCCGTGCCGCCGAGCGTGATGGTCCCTGAGATGTTCGCCATGGTCACGGTCTGACCCCAGGCCAGCGACGGAAGCAGCAGCGCGGCGGCAATCAGTGAATAGAATTTGGCCACAGGATCGTGTCTCCTATCGCTGCCGTTTCAACCGCCTGGACTACCCGCTGCCTAGCGCGCAACATCATGTGGCTACGTAAAACCTCAATCGCGCGCGCTGTCATTTGCCCTTCTTCGGACCGCTGCCAAGCGGCATGGAGTGCTTCGCGCCGCCATACATCCTCGCGCTTACGCCGCCGTATGGTCTTGCGCTGAACAGCATCCGCCAGGCTGATGCTCATTTGCTCGCCTTTGGTGGTGGAGGCTGCATCGCCTGATGAGCGCGGGCTAGTTTCTCCAGCACCGTCGCCTCGTTGACATGCGCCGCCGTGTGCTTCTGCCGCAGGTCGGCCATGTCGTGCGCCGCCTGCATCATCGGGTGCATCTGCGGCTCGACCGTGCCAGGCGCTGACGGCGGATCGGGCGCCACGTTCGGCGAACCAAACGGTGGTGCTGAGAAGTCCGCGTGAATGTTGTGTATCCGCTCTGCCGCTAGCGCACCGTCTGCCGCTGCCTTGGCCTTAGTGGCGCCGATCTGCGCTTGCGCGTGCTCCCCGGCCAGAGCCGCCTGCTGCTGCTGAACCTGGCCCATCTGCTGCTGATGCTCCTGCATCCGCTTGAGAAGCTGGTCCTTGTCCTTGAGCGACGACGCCGCAATCAGCACGTCGCCGGGGATCAGGCCGGGCTGCATGCTTGCGAGCTGCACCAGAGTCTGGAATTCTTCCGCAGCCTGCGTCGGCGTGCTCGGGCCTTCCTCAACCGTTATATCAACGTCAAGGTCCGTTATGCGGTTATCAATCCCCATGACCTGCTGTAGCCTCGGATCACCCGGCTGTAACGGCGGCTGAATGCGCTGCATCGCCATGGCGCGCTGTTGGTCGTCCATCGCGGCGAGACGATCCTGGAGCGTTATCGGCATATTCACGCCGACCCACCGCGTTGCGCCCAGATCGTCGGTCACTCTCACGAACTTGCCGGCGCCCCAGTATTCCCGCGCCGCCATCCAGGCGACCTCGTAGACCTCGCGCGACCACATCCGCAGGCTATCCGCCAACGGCTCATTCTGGACAGCCCCGCCCGCCTGCTGCGCCAGGATCGCCCGACCACTCAGTTCCCGGCTATCGGTGCCAGACATCGCCGCGTTGGGGCCGGACAGTTGCATCTCCTGCGTCGCGTGCTGGAGCAACTGGAACTGGCCGGACGCCAGATCGCCACCAGGCTCGATTTCGAACTTCATGCCCGGCGTCACTTCGACGTAGCCGTCCGGCCGCGCCACCTCACGGCGTGCCTTGTCCACGTCCTTGACCGCGCCTTGCTCGGCAATGACCTGGCGGACGGACAGCAGATGCAACGCCTTGCTGCGCCGCTTGTTGATCTCATCCTGGAGGCTGATCCATCCCCTGACCGCGCCGTAGCGTTGGTTCTCGCGGTCGATGTAGGCTGACCTCAGTACCAGACCACACCGGCTTTTGCCGCGGCGATCCTTGAACGGCGACGGCTGCGGCTGCGTCAGCATCCCGTGCTTGGTGTAGGTTGCCGTCCACCACCTCTGCTTCTCGACCCAGTGGCATTGAACGATGCGCACGCGCTGGCGGCGGTTGTCGGTCCAGACAATGTTTTCGGGCCGGTCGTTGTATGCCCAATCCGCCGTGGCACTGAACGACGTTTCGATCACCTCATCCGCGCCAGGATACAACTCCTCGACTTGGTCGCGATCCATCCAGATGACCAACCCGGTGTAACGCGCGTCGGAGAAGTCGTAAGTTCGGGAATGCGGATCGTACCAAATGCGATCCCATGGAAGCGTGGTGAACCTGATGTCTGCGCCGCCCTTGCCGTCATCTTCTAGGCGAAGCTCGACCCCTCCCGCTCCCTCAACTTGCATGTATTCGAAGACTTCGCTGCGGATCACATCGAAGTTGTTGTCCTCGGAGATGTACCGCAGACACTGCGTCGCGGCATCTGCCCTTTCATCTTCATTCGGTGTGCGGGGGAATGCCTTGGGCTTGGTGCGGGCCTTGCGCTCCAGGCCGCACAGCAGCTGCACCTTGCGCGCCACGTAGTTGACGACGGTCGGCGGCTGCTTGCGGTCACGCAGCGCGTCAAGCTCGGCCTTGGTCCACTGCGCGCCGTCATAGTAGCTGCGCGCACGCTGGGCCTCAGCGATCTCATCCTGCCGCGCCATTTCGCTTTCTTCGAACCAGCGCACGAGCAAGCGGTGACGCGCGTCTATGTCGCCGGGGTAGACATCGACGGTCCGTCCGCTGCCTTCGAGGTCAGCAACGGCTGGCGGCTGCGACGGGCCGCGATCTCGGGTGTATGAGACGGACGCGCTCATTCGCTCAGTGCGCTGCCTTGGTCACAATGCGTAGCTCATCAGGCATGTTCTCCGATCGCTCGATGGCCGCTTGCCCAATGTTCGCCAGCCTCTGCAAAAAGCGTTCGCGTTCCGCTTTGGCCTCTGGGGTATTACGCTCTGCACGGCGCTTTGCCCGATATTCGGCCTGCTTAGCCTTACGCTGCTTGTCGGGTCGGGTCATTCGTCGCGAGACTTGCGCATGACGATGCGCGACCAACTGACGACGGGATGGTCTAGACGGTCGAAGTCCTCCGTCCTGCCCTCCGCGATCTCTGTTGCGATACGCTGCAACTCGGCCTCGTCGTACTGGCCCAGCACGTTGTAGCCGACTGACAGCACGCCACCATTGCCATAGGGTATTCTGGACACGCACACCGACGTGCAGTCCGCATACTCGCTATAGGCGTGCGACATTCTCATGCCCGCATTCCTGGGTCGGTGTCGTGCAGGAGCGCCGCCGGGTCTGCTAGTGACTGCTTTATTGTGTCCATCATATCCTGCGCCACGGCGTTCATCGCATCGCGGAACCACTGCGTCACGAACGCCTCACGATCCGCTGCCGTCCTCACCGCGTCGTATGGCGCCGCCTCGTATGCAACCAGGAACTCGCGCGCCCACTTCTGCGGATCGGTGCCGACCTCGCGGCGGAACTGCGCGCCGGTCATTGGTTCAGCGGTCATCCGGTGCATTCCCTCTTATCCGCTATCCGGCGCATCGCTTGTTCCGACTGACGCATCCAGCGATCAACAGCGACTTGCGGATGATACGCAAGCTCTGGCACCATACGCCGACCGAACCGCAAACCCATCTTATGAGCGCGCGCACACACTGTTGCCTGCGAAAGACCGAGATAAGTAGCGACAACCGTCAATGGCGTTCCGTCTGCATCAGCCTGCCGCAACCTATCTAACTCGACCTCCGACCATCTGTGATACTTACTCATCGGCTCATCTTCCGGCTATAATCCTTGTCAAGAGGTGTGAGCCAACGCCTTGAGGCTATCCCACGAGCGCGGCGCGATTGCACTGCCTGTGGCGTAAAACGCAAGCCAAGCAACTTCCTTTGATTGCCAACCGCAGCCGGAGTGCTGCCCAATTCCTTAGCAATGGCGTCAATATCCCATCCCATAACGCAGTAAAGCATTTCCAGCCGCTCGATAATTTCTTCCGTCCACATGCGCGGCTTCTTATCGAAGCAAGGTATGCCTGTTCTACTCATCGGCTATGGCGCAGGGCGTTGTGTGGGAACTCCACGACATGCGCCTCAAGCCGCTTGGTTGCCTCAAGCAACAGCCGCTCGACCTGCTCGATCAGGCGGGTTACGCGCGCCTCAAGCGCCACAATGCGCTGGTCATCGAGTGACGGTCCTAGCAGTGGACACTGGTCGAGGTGCCGCTGTAGGGCCTGCTCGTGCTGCGCCATGATATGCTTCTGAGTTTCCGTCATCTGCGGATAGTACTCGGGCGCGTATAGACGGCGCTCCTCGTCGGTCATCATGCAACTCTCCAATCTTCCACAGGCTCCGACGCAGCACCAAAGGCTTCTGCCCAGCTATCACGCGGCTTGGGCTTCTCCTGATCGAGAACCATCGGCCGGCTCATGCACGCATAGCGCACGCTATCGGGCGCGTGGTCTTCCATGTCGCTGTCCACGTCCTCTGGCCGCGCATCGTCGTGTTGCAGCGCCGGCAGCGTTCGGATGATGTCGCGGGAGGTTGCGAAGAACAGCAGCATCGGCCGTTCGTCCGCATCGCCAGCCAAGCGCTGCCGAAGCTGATCCCAGCCACCCATTGCACCACGACCTGCAACTCGCTTGTTGTCGGCAGGACGGAAGATGATGCCGGCGCCGATCATGCGCTGTGCGATCGACGGGCCGCCATCCTCTGCGAACATCGCCGGATCGGCCACACCTATCATCGGCTGCGGGTCGTCCTGCTCACGATCGCGGATGCCAGCGGCGATTGCTTCGGCGGTCATCCGCAGACCGACGTTCGGCTCTCCCGGCTTCATGCCATACCATTCGCGATAGTTCACGAGTGAGCCGCGTGCGATGCTGTGGATCGTTCCATCTGAAACCGCCCACCAGTGGCAAGCGAATGGACGCGCCGAACCCCAATCGAACGACCGGAAGCGCGGCCAATGATCTGGGATAGCAATTGGAGCAATGACGTGACGCTCCATACTGAACTCTGGGAAAAAACTTCCGGTCACCACTGACCAATCGCCATGCAACCATGCTCTGACGAGTTCTGGTGATCCAGACGCCTTCAATCGCTGGACGTAATCAGCCCCGAGGTATTTGTTGTCAGTGACGCGCGATGGAATGTAGATGCGCTCCAATCCGCCTTCGTCTCTGAGCACCCGCCATCCCAAAGGCGCCCCATCTATGTACCTTGAGCGGACCCATTGATGACCTGGCCCCCCTGGGTTCCCTGTAAGTCGTATGCCTACTGGCACACCAGCTCCGCTGCGAAGCGTAGCCATAAGTTTCATAATCGGTGCGGGGCTCGGAAAGTTGCCAGCCTCTTCAACATACACCCTAGTAAAAGACGATCCTTGATAGACCTCCGCATCGCTGTCGCGCTCTAGATATGCGTAGGTTATCCGAGCCCCATTCGACATGGTAAAGCGTCGTGGGTTATATGTCGCATGAGCACCGATCTTGCCGTAGATAGCACGAGCCCGCTCGAACGTCTCATCCAGTTCAACACGAGTGCGACGCACCATCAGTCCAATGGCGTTGCTTCCGTATTCGGCCGCATGCAACACCCACTCCCCTAGAACGGCGTCGGTCTTCCCCCCGCCCCTGGCCCCACCGAACAGAACCTCAAAGATTGGGCAAGCACAGAAGGCCTCCTGTGGCCCAGTTTGAGGCTGCCAGACTGTTTGAATGTCTGGCTCTGTGGTAGAGTGGCGGGACAACATCAGCGTGCCACCGCTGGTGCTGTCCCTAACCAATGATCCTGCCAAAAGGACCAAAGGCTGTGCCGTATAAAGACCCGAAAGCTCTCAGTGCCAAGCGTGCTCTCAGGCGCACCGAAATACGCGCCAACGAGCGAGCCTGGTATCAACGTAACGCCGAAAGGCTGCGAGAAAAACGCCGCCTCAAACGCTTGGCAGATCGCCAAAACTCTCCTCCTAAACCGCCGCCTGACCTTGAAAAACGACGCGCCAAAATGCGTGCCAAGGGCGCGAAGCGACGGAAGAATCCTGTGTATCAAGCCAAAGCAAACGCTCGCTCCAAGGGTTGGCGAGAGGGAAACCCTGATAGAATGCGCGCCAACAACAAGGCTGCGAAACTTCGCTCGGTAGCAGAGCAAGAGCTTCTGGCGGGTCGGCCAAGACCACAAACTTGCGACATATGCGGCAGATCGGATCGGATTATTCACTTCGACCACGACCATCAGCGCGGCCATTTCCGGGGATGGATTTGCAGCCAAGACAACATGGCCCTCGGATTGGTCAGAGATGATGTCGGCTTGCTGCGCAAGATGATCGCCTACCTCGAACGCCACAAAACGAATACGTCTCCTCAGTTAGCTTTGCCCGGCGTGTAGCTAGTCAGCTTCAGCATCTATCATCGGAGCCGGTGCGTGAGCCTTCAGCCAATCATTAGCCGATTCGACCGGCGACGGGCCGCGAATGACAAACTGTACCGGATGGTCAGGATCACCAGTCAGTTGCAGCGGCAGGACTTTGCCCAACAGCGTCATAAAAGCGGCGGGGTTCAACGTCGCCTGCTCTGTGAGGTATTCGCGACCTCCAGCATCGTCCAAAGCGCCAAGGATCATGGCGCGCAAATCGGCGGTCATCCGGTTTGGCGCGCCTTTGGTCCGACCTCCGGTTTTCCGTCCCTTAGCCATCTACTTCCGTCTAAAATAGAAGACGGTCATCAAGCGCTCCTAACCATCTCAGACGCCGTCACTTTGCCGTTGGCC
>Ga0207686_10001737_pt1 | contig 12116 bp, 5 predicted proteins | sample KBSM24metaG_FD_184396 | JGI IMG/M metagenome (GOLD analysis project Ga0207686, IMG submission 184396) | Miscanthus rhizosphere microbial communities from Kellogg Biological Station, Michigan, USA - KBS M2-4 metaG (SPAdes) (version 2) | ecosystem: Host-associated > Plants > Roots > Rhizosphere >...
CAGTCGCGAGCCACCGCGGCCGGCGTGGCGTATTGCCCCTGCCTGGAAAGGCTTGTTCGACTCTATGCTTCTGGAAACATTTTCTCCGGAAGTGGCTCTAGAGTATCTGACCTCGGAGGGTGTGCCGGAGGGCAGCGCCCGGGAGTTGAATCGGGTTGCGCACGGGCATCCGTTAGCACTTTCCCTGGGACTCGCACTCTATTCTGCGGGAGGGCAGGTGCGTGGGAGCGCGGCTACTCGTCATCAGGTACTGGAGCATATGGCGGCGCTCTTTCTGGAGGATGCCGATTCGGGAACCATACAGGTCGTACAGGCCGCCTGCCTGGTCCGAACCGCCACCGCGCCGCTACTGGCGGCCATGCTGCCGCATATCCGGGCCGATGAGGCACTGGACCGGCTGCGTGCACTGCCATTTGTGAGCGTAGGTCCTCACGGACTGCTGGTGCATGATGCGGTTCGCGGGCCGGTGACGGCTGCTCTCAAGTCGCGTGATCCGGCGCGCTACCAGGCGTACCGGCGCGCAGCTTCGCAAGTCGTGCGTGACCAATACCGGCAGGCGCCGCGATCCGACCTCTGGCGTTGCACGGCAGACGTACTCTACCTGCTTGAAAACGAGAACCTGCGCGAAGGTTTTTTCCCCACGACGGAGAGCCCGGTATCCGTCGAACCAGCGCGCGCCGGCGACAGGACATCCATTGCAGCGATGATTCACAACTTCGATGGACCACAGTCGCGTCAAGCGCTGGAGCATTGGTGGCACTACCATCCAGACTCGTTTTTTGTCGTGCGGGATGAACGTGGCGGAGTGCAAGGTTTCTACCAAGCAATTGTGGCATCGAAGGTTCACAAAAATGTGCTTGCGAGAGACCCACTTGCCGCAAGCTGGGCGAAGGATCTACCGCGTTCAGAAGACCGGGCCTCCGCTCTCTGGCTGCGACGTTCGTTGGATCGCGATACGGGAGAAGGGCCGTCACCTGGCCAGGCGGCATGCTGGCTCGACATCAAACGCACCTATTTGGAGCTGCGTCCGCGGCTGCGCTGGGTCTATACGTGCTACTGCGATGCGGAGCGATATCGCCGCTCCTTCGAGCAATTGGGATTCCGGCTGGTGGACGAAGGCCGCCCGGTCCTCGACGGGGTTATGCAACACACATTTCGTCTCGACATGGGAGCGGACTCCGTAGATGGCTGGCTTGGCAACCTGCTGGCCCAGGAAACCGGCACGGCAACCGGCGAGGCTGCGTGTTCCTCGTCATTGCTGGATGAGCAAGCGCGTGAGCTAGTGGTGAACGGAAGCCGAATTGGCCTGACCCCGCTTGAATTCGGGGTCTTCGCATATCTTGTGGCCAGGCCGAACAGGGCTGTGGCTCGCTACGAACTAGTGGAGGCGGTGTGGGGATATGGAAAGGAAGCGTCCACCAGCAACGTGGTGGAGACGGTGGTGCGCTCCGTGCGGCAGAAGCTAGGAGCGCACCGGAACGCGCTGGAGACGGTGCGGGGAGTTGGCTACCGATATCGGCCAACAATCTGAATTGGCTCTCCCCGCACCGAGTTGAATGGTGGTTTAGGGGCGAGCCTCAAGAATCAGGTTGAACGGAGTTTCCATGGCCACCCTCGCGCTCTGGAACCCTGCCTCCTTGAGGATGGCAAGCAACTGGGCAGCGCCGGCCTGCGCTCCCAGTGAATAGCGTCCTCCTTGCGATAGTGCGTTCTGCGTGCACAAACCCGCGGAAGCCGAGTAGTACATCCTTGCTACAGGGCCGACATTTTCCTCAGCCCGGTCCTTTGCGAACGGTTCCACCAGCATGAGTGCGCCCGAGGGAGCCATTGCCTGGCGGGAAGCCCAGACCCCTTCCAGCGGATCACCCATGTCGTGGAGTGCATCCATGAAGCAGACCAGGTCGAATTTCTCCTTGCTGCTCGCAAGCACCCGCGGGGTCGCCACCTCAAACCGAATCTGACCGGCCACTCCGGCTTGCTTCGCTCGTTCCCGCGCCACGGCAATCGAAGATTCATGGTAGTCAATTCCCACGAACTTTGACTTCGGAAATGCCTGCGCCATGAGGATGACGGAGGCGCCGTGCCCGCAGCCGAGGTCGGCTACAAGTCCGCCTTTGGCCAACTGCTCCTGGACGCCGTGGAGAGATGGAATCCAGGTTTGAGTTAGGTGCGCCCGGTATCCGTTGCGAAAGAAAGCTTCTGTTGCGGTGAACAGGCGGCAATTGTGTTCGTGCCAGCCCATTCCCTTGCCAGAGCGGAAAGCGGCCAGGATTTGGTCTTCGTCGTGCCACAACGAGGCCGCTACATCGAACGCGGGCGTAAGAAATGCGGGACTATCCGGATTCGCCAATACAAAAGCGTGTTCAGGTGGCAGTAAGTACTGGTTGGTGTTCGTGTTAAACAGCACATATCCCCCGGCGACTTGCCCGTTAAGCCACTCTCGCACAGAGCGCTCATTGGTGGCGGTGCGGCGTGCCAGTTCATCCGAATGGATGGGACCACTCTCTGCCATAGCCCGGTAAAGGCCGAGCTTGTGCCCAAGGTTGGTCATGACACCAGCCATGGCGGCTGCGAGATCGGTTACCACCTGACCCGCGAACTGCTCGATTCTCTGCTGCATGTCTTCCCTGATGGGCTGTGTACTGGGACTCTGCATTACCGACCTCCTAACAACAAGGCGTCTAGTTCTGAATATTGCACGCCAATATCCCGCAGAGGAGCCCGCGTGAGAGCCGAGAGGGCACTCTCTACATCCCATAGCTGGGACTGGGTGGATACTACGGCAGGATTGCCGCGCACGGCCTGGATCACCGGGTGGTTCAGGTAAGCCTCGGCAGTTTCACGGTTGGCAAACAGATACATGCCTCCGATCTCAAACTCCTCCTCCTGCAAGACCCATATCTTCCAGATCAGACCTTCTACGGAGGCAATGACGGTAGCGGCTTCCCGGCTGCGGGCAAACAAGACATGTGGCGGTACCCGCAACTTGAAGCGCATGTGCAGGACGGTGTAAGTGGTAGCACTCTTCTCTGACATCTCGTTTCTCCAATGTGTTTATCTCTGCATCTGTGGCAGACACAGATGAGTCTAGGGCTCCTGAGACGTTCCGAGATGAGAGCATGATGAGGACATGATGAGAATGTGCCGATGCAACCCTTGCAGCGGATCGGCGCCGCGTGGGACCGGTAACTCTTCGAGCGCGGCGAGAAGTTCGTCCGGCAGCGGCAAGAGAATGGCGCCGCCCGTCTTCTTCGTGTGGACTAGCAGTTCGCCCTTCTGAATGCGGCTCCGTTCGCGGAGAGCGAAGTCGGAGACGCGAAGGGCGGCGTGCTGCAACAACAGAACGGCCGCTCGGGCCCGAAGCCGTTCGTAATCCGACTGGCCGATGCGGACGGCAGCTTCGAGGATCTTAGCCACCTCAACCGCGGTGTACGGAACCACCTCTTTGGGCCGCACGTTCCTCGGCGGTTTGATTTTCTTCGCCGAGTTTTCCGAAATCCATCGCCTGTCCTGGCAGAAGGATAAAAGTGCCGCAGCGTTTCGAGTTCCTGCGTAGCTGTGGTGCCCGCTAGCTTTCGGCCGGCGCGGAACTTATCGAGTACTTCGAGGCCAACTTCCGAGACTAGTTGGACACCTTCGGTGATACAGAAGGGCAGCAGTAGTTTCTTGAGCCGGTTGCGATATTTTCGCTGAGTGTTCTCGTTGAGATGCTGGCAGTTTACCAAGTACGCCGCGATCGCTTCGCCTAGCGGCTTGCGGGTGACCGTGCCCGGCAAATCGGATGCAGAGAATCGAACTCTGTTCGTCGGACTGGCGACCCGATGCCCAGCCAATAGGCCACACCCGCGAAAACTTTGGAGCGGACGGAGATAATCGAAATCTCTTCTCTGGGTTGGAAGCCCAGGGCACACCCTATGTACCACGCCCGCGATACGACATATTCAATTGTCAAAGACCAGCGCGAGTCACATAAACACACTTCGACCCGCATGCTTTTTACGGAAAGCAAGTTCGACATTATTTGGCTGCCTGTAAACGCAAAAAGGGCGGCCATTTTTGGTGGCCGCCCTCTTGAAACCGGAAATTCTATTCCAAGATGGTCAGGTCACCTCACGCGCGTCATGATTGACGCACGCCTGCGAGCCTTTGAGGCCGCTTCGCAATTGGAATAAATACATCATGCAGTTAGAATACTAAACTAGATTCCGCCATTTTTCAAGCGGAATCTTGCGGCAATGCCCTATTTTAATGTGCCCTTCATGTCCCCAAGCACGAGATCGATAGCTGTCGCGATCCGTCCAATCACCGACGCCACATACAACGCCGCAATCGCTCCGGTGAATACGTCCATCGTGTAGTGCGCTCTCAGTACTAAGACTGTGGTGACCTCGAACACACCAATCAAAACCGCTAATCCGGTCACCCAAGGCCGCCCCAAGCGAGCCAGTTCTGTAACACCCAACACAGCAATCGCCGTGTGCCCGGAAAAATAGCAATCATTGGCTACGCCATACGATCGCGGCTCGGATCGAATATCAGATCGCCGTCGGAAAAATAAAACCCGGAGAACTCCTCCCCAGTGTGACGACACTCGCGCGACAACTGGGCATTCATCACAACACCGTCAGCCAGGCCTACCAGGACCTCAGGTTCCTACAGCTTCTATCGAGAAAACACGGCAGCCGCTTGGTCGTCGGTGGGATAATCTGCGCGTCTCCCACGGCGTAATCAACTGCAATACATGCAAAAGAAGGTTATTTTATGTTAGTTTTGAAGTCTGTGCGCAGACAAATATGTGGGTTAAATTGTATACTGCCAGCTCTATTGTTACTGCCGGCGGCCGCTTCGGCACAGACATGCACATCCCTATTCCAGCCTTTGCCGCTCACCACCCAGATTTTGTCGCCGGCAGGGGGCAACTGGTTTCAGCAAATCACCTTCAGCGCAACTTGCGCCTGGAACATCTCCGCTGACGTCCCATGGATCACCTTCCCTTCAACGACCTCAGGATCCGGTTTCCCCCGGCAAACAATCTTCTTCTCGGCGAAGGTATCACCCAATAACGGACCTGCCCCCTTACACGGAACCATCACTCTGACCGCAGGCTCCGCTCTCCAGCAGTTCCCGATCGTGGTCCTTTCGAACTCGTGTGCCTACAACGTCGATCCACCCTCGGCTCAATTCGGCGCGCAGGGCGGATCAGGACAGTTCACAGTCACCGCCACGCCCACTGACTGTCTCCCCTTCGATCCGAATTCTTCGTACTCCGTGCAGCTTACTGCCTCCGCACGTGCCATCTACGACCATGGCATTTTCTACTACGGCATTCCCCCCAACTCGGGCCCGGCGCTCAGCGCTACGGCCACTTTGTCCTCGCAACCGAGTGTTACGTTCACCCTCACTCAAGATGGAGGCGACGGCCAATTCCGCGCCGGTTGTCCGTTAAACGGTGTACCTCGAGTGGGAGTCACATTTCCGGCGCAGTGCGTGGCCGTAGGTGGTACGCAACCTTACAACTGGTCGCTAACCGGAGGATCCTTTCCTAACGGCGTCGGGCTCAGCGCCTTCCCCCCTACTTCTCTTGGGGGAACTCCAACCACGGAGGGGCCTTTCAGTTTCGAATTGACTGCCACCGACAGTAGTTCACCGCCGCAAACGGCGAAAGTAACTGTTTCCGGCGTCGTTCAACCCGCGCTGGTTTCCGTCAATTGCTCGACTAATACGGGGCCGCAACAAACAGGAGTATTTTACTTCGCGGCCTGTGAAGCCAAGGGCGGGACGGGCTCCTATCTGTGGTCGATCCGGACAGGTGCGCTGCCGAATGGACTAACGACATCTCCAGGTCCGGCAGGCGGCATTATCGTGAGTGGAACGCCCACGGACAGCACGCCTTATTACTATCTGCTGCAGGCCGCCGACACCTCACAGCCCATGCCCCTAACCACGAGCGTCCTGTTTACGGGCACGCCAAGCTCCACGGTGCCGGCACTCACCATTAACTGCGGTGTGTCAGGTGTTTTCAACATCAGCCAGAATGTACCCTTCAACCTTATTTGCACTCCCTCCGGGGGGCTTCGCACGTATCAGTATTCCATTTTGTCGGGAAATCTTCCTCCTGGCCTGACAACGTCCGGAAATTCGGCACTCTCTCTATACATTTCTGGCGCGCCAAATACACCCGGCGAATTCAAATTCACAGTTCAGATAGCGTCTAACTTGGCGCCCACTCAGACGGCTCAGCAAGACTTGGATATTGTGGTTTCTCCCGCGCTGGCGCTCAAATGCACGCTCGTCGATGGACCGATTCGCGCCGGCCAGGCGTATACAAATACCTGCACGGCTTCGGGTGGCCAACCGCCCTATACGATATCGACCGATGTCAATTCGCTGCCGTCCGGTTTGAGTTTCGTGCAGGACAGTTCGACTACTGGGACCGTAAGCGGTACGCCCACAACCGGCACGGGTTTCTCTTTTTATGTGATGGTATCGGACAGTTCCCACGCGTTGGCCTCTGTTTCTTTCTTGGGAAGGATCGATTCCAGTACCGGGCCCGCCAGTTTGCGGCTTAGCTGTAGCCCATCGACTCTCACGAAGCTTGAAGTGGGTGTGCCCATCGCCCCGGTTCAATGTATGGTGACCAGCGGCACTCCACCCTATATCTGGCATGCCCCGAACGGATTGCTAGGACTCAGCCTCACAGCTACCGGCAACACCGCCCTCCTCAACGGCGCCCCCACCACGACAGGCACCTTCGAAGGATTCTTTGTTACGGACTCCTCGACGCCCCAGCCACAGTCCGCCAACTGGATTCCGTCCGGCATGTCTATTTCCCCCAGGCTGTCGATGACGTGCAATCCGGCCGACAGCCCCACGTCCGTTGGCCAAGTGTTTTCCAGTTCCTGCTCGACCTCTGGCGGTGCCTCACCCATCGCATGGACCACTTCCGGTAGTTTGCCCCCGGGACTCACGTACACCGCATCGACCTTTGGTTTACCTTCGGCGGCAGTGAGCGGATCGCCAACGACCCCTGGGCCCTACGCGTTTACGATTACCCTCCAGGACAGTGCCTCGCCGCCCGTGACCTTATCGCAAACCCTTTCCGGAACCATTCTTCCGGTTGGCGCGGGACTATTTCTCGAATGTTCAACATCCAACGGGAACTACACCGGCGGTGTTGCCATCAATCCCGTTACCTGCAGGGTTTCCGGAGGGAGTCCTCCGTATCAATGGTCGATTTCGAGCGGGTCGCTGCCACTCGGCTTGAGCATTGCGTCCGTCACGGCTGGAGCGGCAGTGGAGGGCATTCCCACGGTCGCCGGAAATTACACCTATACTCTCGCTGCGAGCGACAGCTCCGGGCAAACCGCGACATGGCCGGTTTCTGTGTCGATCGCAAATCCTTACGCGCCCGTCGGACTGTCCCCCGTTGTTCTGTCTGACCTGGTTTTCGGCGACGGCTGGCAGAGCCGTATGGTACTGGCGAGCTTATACGGAGCTGACACGGCGAGTCTGCGCTTTTTTGGAAACTCCGGGAATCCTGTTGGCGTCCCCTACCAACAAGTCGCGACCGGGAGCAGTTCCACGGCGTCTTTTATCGACTATAAGCTGCCCGAGAATGGAGTGGTTTTTCTGGACACCGTCACGAATGCGGCGGCACCGCTTACCACTGGATCGGCCCAGTTATCTAGTTTGTACAATCGCATCACAGGATTTGGCGTTTTCCGCTACCCCTCGCGAAACTGGGAGGCGTTAGTGCCAATTGATGGCACACGCGATAACTCTTACGTGGTCGCCTTCGACAACACTGGCTCTGCCTGGACTGGTGTGGCTCTGGCAAGCTCGAGCGCGGATTCCCTGAAGCTAGCGGCCACTGTAAGAGACGAAAGTGGTGCTGTCCTGGAGACGGCTTCCATACCTATGGGGCCAAGTGCACAGACCTCCATCACCCTGAGCCAGCAGTTTTCGTCCACCGCCGGCAAACGAGGCACGGTCCAATTCACGTCGGACGCCTTTGGAACCTTTCACGCCTTGGCGGTGCGCGGAAATGGCGCCGCCTTAACCACTCTGCCTGTCCTTCCCGTCAACGGATACGCGTATGGCGGAACGATTGCGCACATGGCCTTTTACGGAGGCTATATCAGCACTTTCGTACTGGTGAATACGGGAACGTCAGCAACGTCGTTTACGTTGAAGTTTTTCGACGACGCCGGTAAGGCGTTAAATGTTCCTTTGTTTGTTCCCCAGGCGGGCGGAGATATCACCGTCAACACGTTGACACTCCCGCTGGCCGCCGGCGCGACGGTATCGATCCAAACGCAATCCAATGACTCGCTGCAGGTAGTGTCGGGATCAGCGCAATTGGTTCCTTTAGGCGAGGTGAGCGGCTTTGCGCTTTTCCGTTGGACCACCTATGGCCAAGAAGCGTCGGTGCCTTTTCAAACCTCAAGTTCTTCGAGTGGTCTCGGACGCCGCCTGGTATTCGACAACACCGGAGGGTTCACTACCGGCGTTGGGATTTCGAACCCCTTTGGTCTCGCGAGTGACATCACGGTTAACATTCGCGATGAGGGCGGAAATTTACTGCAGACATCAACGATCACTCTTCCGACCAACGGCCACACCGCGTTCATGCTGCCGTTCACGTATCCTGCAACAGCGGGAATTCGCGGATCGGTCGAGTTCGTGACCCCCTTCATTCAACCCGCTGTGATAGGCCTAAGAGTGGGTCCGAACTTTACGCTCACAACCATTCCGGCGCTTTGAACTATTCCGTCATCACCGGAATGGTTGTGAACGCTCCGGAACTCGGGGACCGCACCCCAAGTACGCTGATCGCTCCGAATGTCGGGGTCTTGAACCGCGCCGACCCCTTGCTATTCACCGTCGCGGGAATTCGATCGCCAAGAACAAAAGCCGTCTGTCCATGGGCCGGAAGCGTCACTGTGTCGCTGGCAATTTGCGCTCCCGTAGCGTCGTAAATGATGACTGGAATGGTCGCCGCCGTAGCACTGGAGTTCGCCACAGCCACTCCCGTTCCCGCTCCCCCGGTATTGTCGAAAGGGAAAACATAACTTGCCGCCTGGCGTGTTTCCAGGGGAACAATCGCATCCTGGCCCGCGGGAAGATAGCTGTAGCGAATGAAGCCGCTCACGCCGGCGCTGCTGGCCAGATGGGCGGATCCTATTTGCAGCGGAGCGCTCTCGGAGCCCGCTATATTTACGACCAGGCGCGCGTTCGGCGCTAGGGTCTGTTGCAACTCAGAAGCGCGCGTCGTCGTCCCTGCATAAGAAAGCGGAAGCATTAGCGGTGTTCCGTCACTCGCCGAAAAAGTCAGTTGCGCCGGAGTAGACGCCGTGGTTGTATTGATCACCTCTACCGTTGTGGACCAACCGCCTCCCACCGCCAACTCCGGCATCGTTCCACTCCCCGGATCGATTTCCGAGGCTGGCGGAATGATGCTGAATCGGTTCGAAGGAGGGAAACGCACACCCAGGACGCTGATCTGCGCCGCTGCCGCGCTGCTGAATTGAATCGTTCCGCTTTTTCCCGCAGCGCTCGGGAACCGGTCGCTAAGCACAAAGGAATCGTGGTGCCCCACATTCATAGTGGTGGTTGCCGAATCGATCAAAGTCCCGGCGTCGTCTCGAATAGTTGCCGTAACGGTAACCACGCCCGAAGGCACCGTATCGTAATTCCCGCCGGCAACGGCAATGCCAGTTGCGTTTCCACCCGTGTTGTCGAAGCCTAAAGTGAAGGACTTGGCAAGCCTCGTCTCCATGGGAACTAGTGCCTCTTGCCCGGTTGGGACATAGCGAAAGCGTTCAAAACCACCTATGCCGGAATCGAATTGCAGGTTCAAAGAACCCACGGTGGTTGCCACGCTGCCTGGTTCCGCGCTATAAATGCCGACCATCGCATGAGGCTCAAGGATTCGGGTGAGATTGTACAGGTAGGTACTCGTGTAGAACATTTCGTCATCGACGTACGCGGGTATTCCGGATATGCTACCCGTGGTTCCTAGGGTTGCGAGGCCCGCTCTCGCAACAACATCCGATGCATTGACGATCTGCAGCGTCGTCTCCCAACCGCCGCCCACCGCGAAATGGGTAATGTATCCGTTGCGCAAGGGGGCCTGGGTAGAAGAAGTTTGGAAAACCCGTATGCTCGCGTCTCCCATAGTAATCGTGGCTTGACGCATATTAGACGTCGCATTAATTGCAGCATCCCCGATAAACCCGCCACCAAGGTCAGTTAGGGTCAGCCAATCTCCACTCACCGAAGGGTTAATCGGGCACCCGCCTTCGACCTGAACAAAGAATAAGGTCGATCCTCCTTGCGCAGGGATTACGTAGTCACTAGGTCCGATGTCGTAGTGACACGGTTGGCCCAATTGGACGATCGTCACCGAGTCGCTCCATCCGGTAATGCTCGAAAAACTGAGCATAGCGGTGCGCGTCACTCCGCTCGCGTTCGGCGCAACGGTATAGGTAGAGTTGCTTGAAGTAGGTAAGGTAAGCCAGTCCACATTCGTACTCGCCTGCCAAGGACAACCGGGATCCCCTCCGAGACCAAGGGTAAAAGAGCCTCCTAAGCGGCTGACGACGGTTTGTTTAAAAACAACTCCGTCCGTACTGCCTGTTTGAAAAACGAACGGACACAGCGAGTTTAGTCGAATCACCGCAGGCGCATCTTGCCCATTCGAACGTGCCGACCCGCCCCCCGACACCGTCGCGACCAGCGTCGGATTGTTACCCGAAACATTGATATCCGGTTTCCCTAACGTCACAGAGATCGCCGGAAAGCTTTCACCGGGCGCCAAACTATCGCTCCGCGAGCATTGCGGGAAACTGCAATTCCATCCCGCCATGGAAGTCTCGATGCCCGGAGTGACCACCACATTCCCAGTGCTCGACGCGTCGCCTAGGTTGACCACCTGCACGTTGAACCGGGCCTGTTGATCCAGGTAGGTGGGGCCGGTATCCGTGACCTGCACCCGCAAATAGGGCGCCGACGCTCCGTTCAAAATCTGCACCGCCACCAACTGCGTGGCCGTCGCCGGCGAGGTGACCACCAGATCCATTCGACCGTCGGAATTGAGATCCGCAGCCGCCAACAAATAGGCTTGAGCCGAAGTCTGATACACCGAAGCCGGCTGAAACGTTCCGTCGCCGTTACCTGGGTAAACCGCAATTTCGCCGAACCCCGAAGGCCGATAGTTGGATGTGACCAGGTCCCGCTTGCCGTCTCCGGTCAGATCCACAAAGAGCACGGTTCCGGCGATCACCGAAGTTGTCCCACGCACGTCGATAACGGAAGATTTATAGGCGACCCGCGGAGCAAATGTCCCATTTCCGTGGCCCAGGTACACGCCGACGCTGGCATAGGTCGGCTCAAGACTCCAGGATTGCGCCGTGATCAAGTCGTCACTGCCGTCACCGTTGAGGTCAGCTACCGCAAGGTTGGTGATTTGCGTGCCCGGGTCGAGATTTGCGGCGAACGTCAGAGGGCTGCCGAAGGCGCCCGTACCTGTCCCCAGAATGACTGACATCCCGCCATATGCTGAAGCCTCAGCGATATCGGGGTTGCCGTCGTGGTTAAAGTCGCCAACCACGATAACGCTTGAGGGGCTTCCTGACCATGCGCCGGTCGGAACCGTGAGCGGGCTTCCGAACGTGCCGTTCCCCTGATTGAGCCGCACGCTAACGGTATCTGTCAAGACTCCGTTCAAAGAAACATGACCGTTGAACGTCGCAATATCCAACAGACCGTTCCGGTCAAAGTCTGCCAGGGCGATCGGATTTGCTCCCGCTAGATTCTGACTGAAAGCTGTTCCCGAAAGCATCATCTTCCCGGCAACCCGAAAATTTCCGTCACCCAATCCCAGAAGCACGGTCAAAGACGGAGTGGAGAACGCTGCGCCGCCGTATACGATTAGATCTTGACGCCCGTCACCGTCGATGTCCGCCACCGCGAAAGCAGCAGCCGTATCGTTCAAGGCGGTGTGAACGGACGGGCGGTACGACCCATCGCCATTGCCCGGAGTGACAACAATTCCCGCGCTATCGGCTGTGACGATATCGATTTTTCCGTCACCATCGATATCGGCGAGGGCGGTG
>Ga0207686_10001746_pt1 | contig 12076 bp, 9 predicted proteins | sample KBSM24metaG_FD_184396 | JGI IMG/M metagenome (GOLD analysis project Ga0207686, IMG submission 184396) | Miscanthus rhizosphere microbial communities from Kellogg Biological Station, Michigan, USA - KBS M2-4 metaG (SPAdes) (version 2) | ecosystem: Host-associated > Plants > Roots > Rhizosphere >...
TCTAAATGACCCTGACGGATATAATGTATATTTCGAAAGCCCTACTGACTTACCAGAAGAAACAACGTACTCAGAATGGCTAAAAACATCTGAAACGAATTAATAACGCACTGCCACCAACATGTTAGAATGACTTACAGCCAATGGGGTTTTTCTATCTTACTCCGCCCTTTGTTCTTTCTGAATTTGATTTATTCCTACTTCCTAAATCTATTGAATTGTAAACATAGGATGGGGTTTTCTGCTATGCTGGCTGAAGAATATATATGATCGTCCCGTCGCTTATCATCTGTAGTCCGGGCTGGACGAATAAGACCCAGCTTTGGAATATACCCTCACCTTTCTATCTTTACTCAGCAACAGTACCGGGCTGAAGTAACACAGAATATCAGCACAGCAGAAAGCCCGGTCGTTAGCGGAAATGTTATCAGACCAAGTTTTAAAATGACATGGGTATTCAACAAAACGCAAAAATTTCTTTTATTCTGTATGTGATGACATTTATCACACTGTTGTTGGTAGCAGTTACTTTTATGTACCTTTCTTATTCCTCCACTACTGAGGAAACATTGCGTTCCGAAAAACATCTCACAACACTTAACGGTCCGTGGAAATTTATAGCTGGGGATAATATGCAATATGCTGAATCCAACTATGATGATTCGCAATGGGAAAACATGGACCTTACTGCACCATCCGGAGTACACGATGACGATGTTGGGCTTTCAGGTTATGTTCCGGGTTGGACAGCCAAAGGACATTCAAACTATTCAGGTTACGCCTGGTACCGTCTGAAAGTTATCCTGGATAGTTTACCAGAAAACAATTTAGCTTTCGCCGCACCGCCCTCTGTTGATGATGCCTATCAGCTATTTATTAACGGGTCACTTTTATGTAGTACAGCTGATTTTTCGGGTACAGTTCCAATAATTTACAGTATTCAACCTCGTATGTTCCTGGTGCCGGAAAATGTAAAGAAAGAAAAGGATATTACCATTGCTTTTAGGGTCTGGATGAGTTCAGCTAGTCTTGGTGCCGATGCAGGCGGTATCCATATTGCCCCAACCCTTGGAGAAAAAAACCATATCGAAAAGAAATACAGATTTCAATGGGAGCAAACCATAAAAGGTTATATAGTGGAAGTTGTTTGGCCGGTAATATTTATTTTGCTGGCGCTAACAATGTTTTTGCTGAACAGAGGCAGAACCCCGCCACAATCATGTAAATGGTTTATGGCAGCTTTAATTTTGTTAGGACTGATGCGACTTAATCAGGCTGTTTACTTCTGGTTTCATATAGAGAATAGCCATCAGGCTGTTATCGTTGGGCCAGTAATCCTCAGACCCTTGGTGCTTGGTAGTTGGTTAATGGCCTGGAGAGAATGGTTTAACCTGCGTAAACCGAAATGGCTACCTACAATTATTGCACTGCTTGTTTTACTATTCATGGCAGCCCAATTGCTCTCCATTTCCTGGGTTTCACAATCCATCCATACATACTTTCAGACCATTGCGGATTATATCAGGTTGTTGCTTTTGGCGTTGCTGCTATTTATCATCTATCAGGAAATACGTAAACAAGGCATAAAAGATCTATTAGTTTTAGTAGCAGCATTATTGATGTTAATTGCTTTGTTTCCAAAAGAAATATCTGACCTGCATATTATTCCAGGCATTTGGTTCCCGTATGGAGTAGGCGTATCCCGTGGTCAATTCTTTTATGTGGCTTTTGTTTTTGTTATGTATGCAGTATTGATTCAGAAAAATAGAAAAATGAAGTTAGAATACAACAAGTAAAAATGAAACACTCCGCTAACATTGTTTTTGCAAATGTAGTGCTGGACAATGTAACATCAGCTATGTGCAAGCATCAGCAGTGGGTCGGCCTCGACATTCACTTTTCTCCCAAATATTGCATTTAACCGTTTAATGGCCCGGATTTATTTTACTTGTACGATATTTATCTAACATCTTATCTTTATTAATCATTAAAACAAATTTTATGAAAATTAGAAATCTTCTTATGTTCTTGTTCTGTATCGGTATTGTATTGCCTTCTTTTGCTCAAACTTCTGATGCCGAGGCAGAAGCAATTGTCAATTTATTAGGCGTACAGAAAAAAGAAGCGATAGCCCAATTAGTATCCGTAAGGGGAAAGGATTCCGTTGCATTCTGGAAACTTTATGACGAATACAATAAAAAAAATATTGCTACCGGAAAGCAAAGGCTCAAACTATATGAAAAAACAGCACAGGCATACTTAAATATGACACCTGCAACTGCCGATTCACTGGCAAAGCAATATTTTGAAAATCGTTTTGGGCAGGAAAAAAGCCTGGAAGAATATTATAATAAGATAAAGACTGCAACAAATGCGATGATCGCTTTTGAATTTTACCAGGCAGAGGTTTACCTATTGACCCAGATCAGGGCTCATATCATGCAGCAAATTCCTACCTATGGACAGTTCCAGGCTGCAATTAATAAGCATAAATGATCTGGCAGTAGAATAAGAAATTTTTGATCTTACTATCCATGCTACAAAGTCTCACTTAGTAGCATGGATTTTTTTTGAAGCTATAAAGCTTATATCCGCACAAGGTCTTTCCAAAAAAAATGTTGAGGGCAGATCCCTTGCTAAAAATAGTATCAACACTATTTTTGTGAAATGAATTCCAAACTCAAATTCCTAAGTCCTATCCTTTGGACAAAAGATATTGAACAAACCATTTCTTTTTATGAAACAGTATTAGGCTTTAAAAAACAAACTCAATTTCCAAATTATGTTTCGCTTACAAGAGATAATGTAGAGATCATGTTTGTGCTACCTATTGATGAACCGGAAGATTGTAAAGACCCAAACAATAAAGAAGAATTTTTTCCAAAGCCAATCCTGACAGGAAGTATTTACATCACAACAGAAAAAGTAGATGAACTTTGGGAAAAAGTAAAAGATAAAGTAAATATTATCAGCGCCATTGCTGACAGAGAATATCGGATGCGTGATTTTTCTATTTCAGATAATAATGGTTACGAACTTGTTTTTGGTGAAGATATCAGTAAGTAAGTAAACCTTGATATTAATATATTAATGCCAATGAAAAAGTTAACCGGCCATAATTTATTACACACAATAGCATTAGTAGCATTATTTGCAGGAGCCATAGGTTCACTTTTTTTAATGTTCGCTGCTGGACATAATCAAAAGTCTATTCTCCTGATCGTGCTTTTCACAGGCTGGGTGCTCTCACCTTTTATGGGATTATTTATTGCTGAAATGATATCAAAGCGTTGGCTACCCAAAACTCGTTTAGCTATCTTTTGGCTAATAATATTTATTGCTCTTGCTTCATTAATATTTTACAGTGGTGCGTTGAACGTGCCCGGAACTAAACCCGCATTTAAATTTCTCATCGTTCCACTTATTTCCTGGATTCTTATCCTGGTAATTGTCCCGATCAAACGAAAGAGACCTAATATTAATAACGGTAAAAATTAATCTTAATGCCCGATCTCAATAATTTTTTCCGGGATTTATACAAGAACTTCAATGATCGGAAAATTGATTTAGTTATTTCGAGAATGACAAATGATGTAAAATGGGCAAATGGAATGGAAGGCGGTTATGTACATGGACATGACGCGGTAAAAGATTATTGGACAAGACAATTTACAATGGTAAGTTCAAACGTATCTCCGTTAGAAATTGAAGCGGGGAATGATATCGTCAAAATTAAAGTTCACCAGGTTGTTCATGATTTGAATGGAAATCTATTAGCTGATGAACTTGTCTATCATCTTTTTCATCTACAGGAAAATAAAATTGCGATATTTGAAATTGGAGAAAAAATCAAAAATTAATTGTTTTGAAAATTTAAGTATAATACTTCACACTAAAACCCAAGCAGATAAGTTTCCATAAATTCGTTGTTGCAAAACCAAAACATGCTTGCCTTAAAGAAATATTTCATTATCCCCTTAATTTGTTTTCAATTTTTACAAGGCTCGGCTAAAGACTATCCTGCTTCTTTATTTGGAATAAATTCTGATGGCGTTACGCTTAATACCCGTTCCATACAATTTGCTATTGATTATATCCAGCAGCAGGGCGGCGGCAGACTTGTCTTTGATGTAGGTAGATATCTTTCGGGTTCTATTCATCTTAAATCAAATGTCACCATTCATCTATTAGAAGGTGCTGTTTTGTTGGGCACATTAAATCCATTGGACTATGACAGAGAAGGATTAACCGCATTTTTATTATGTACTGATCAGCAGAATATCGCCATTACAGGAAAAGGAGTTATCGATGGTCAAGGAAGGCAGGTAGCGAGAAATGTTGTTGAGCTCGTTCATAAAGGACTTATAAAAGATGCTTTTCGCAATGATCGCCCTGAAGTACCCATAAGACCGATGCTCATTTATTTTCGTTCTTGTAAAAATGTTCGCATAAGCGGTATTACTATGCGCAATGCAGCAGCATGGGTACAAACCTATGAACAATGCAAGAATTTACATGTTGATAGTATTACTGTGGACAGTCGTGCTTTCTGGAATAATGATGGAATTGATATTGTCGATTGCGACAGTGTAGCAATAACCAATTCTTATATTGACTCAGACGACGATGGTGTTTGTTTGAAATCGCATGATCCCAATGCTGTTTGCCAAAATATACTTGTCAGGAATTGTACCATTCGTTCAAGTGCCAATGGTATTAAATTCGGAACAGCATCACTAGGAGGTTTTAAAAATGTACGGCTGATCAATATTAAAATATTTGATACGTATCGATCAGCAATTGCATTAGAAGCTGTGGATGGAGGATCTATTGAAGATATAGAAGTGGATAGCTTGCAGGTTCTAAATTCGGGTCACGCAATTTTTCTTCGGATCGGCGAACGTATGAAAGGAAGAAAGGGAAAGCTTGAAAACATAAGGATAAAGAATGTATCAGCAGAGATAGCGGCAACAAAGCCGGATGCAGGTTATGAATACGAAGGGCCGATAGAAGATATGCCAAGAAATATTTCACCACCGATCGTTATTGCAGGTCTACCCGATGCAGTTATCTCAAATGTTTCTTTCACCAACATTGAAATAAAACATCCGGGTGGTGGTAATCCCCAGTTTGCAAAAATCTCATTGAATGAATTAGACAAGGTTCCCGAGATGGCAGCATCTTATCCTGAATTCTCAAAGTTTCTTGAATTGCCAGCATGGGGTGTTTATATTCGCCATGCAAGTGGTATACAATTTAATGATCTAAAATTATCCTGCGGAAAGAAAGATTATCGGACAGCGATCGTGCTGGACGATGTACATCATTCAGAGTTTATATCCACAACTGTAAAAGAACCTGAAAAGAAAAAATCATTGCACCAATACAAATCTTCTGAGATAGTTTTCAAATAATCTTTGTTAAGTTCTCCAATACATAATAAGTGATCGGACAAAAACTTGAATTCTTTAATGTCAGTTCCTTTCTTTTTATAATTACATCTTCATCTGTATAAGGAAACCGACGGCAATCGGAAGGTCTGTCTTCGTAGATAGAACAAAAATTATCAGCCCCCAAAAAAGGACATGGCTTTTCATTTACTACAAAATCGCCATCCTCATCTACCCTCAGGTATTTGTCGATAAAATCTGATTCCCGCAAGCCCAAAACCTTGCTGATCCTTTTAACGTCAGGTGTTTTGAACCGGGGCGAATAATTCTTGCAGCAGTTGGCACACTGAAGACAATCAATTTTGGAAAATGCTTCTTCATGCAGGGCTGGCAGGGCTTTCAGCACTTTGTTTTTATCGGCCCGATGAAGAAATTGCTTGTACTTCTTCTGGTTATCAGCCGATTTCTTTTCCCAATTTTTCAAAATATCCTCAGCCATGGCACAAAGTAACAACCTGTTTTCCACAGTTGAACAATCAGCATTTTATTAGGCTTTGCAACCTTAACTTTGCGGCGCTGAATTATCAATAACAGAGAAGGAGAAAACTATGAGTCTTTTTGAAAAACAATCTTGCGAATTTATTTTCCGTCACATCGGACCCGATGAACACTCAACAAAACAAATGCTGAAAACGATCGGTGTGCCAAATCTTGACACGTTGATCAGCAGAACTGTTCCGCCAGCCATCCGTATGCAGCACGAATTGAATTTGCCTGCGGCAATGAGTGAACACCAGTACCTGCAGCATATCAAAGAAATTTCATTACAGAATAAAGTTTATAAAAATTATATCGGCCAGGGGTATTATGATACGATCGTTCCATCTGTTATCCTCAGGAATGTATTTGAAAACCCAGGTTGGTATACACAATACACACCTTACCAGGCTGAAATATCGCAAGGACGTTTGGAAAGCTTACTGAATTTTCAAACAATGGTAAGTGATCTTACCGCATTGCCAATTGCAAATGCAAGTTTGCTTGATGAAGCAACGGCTGCTGCGGAAGCAATGACGATGTTCTTTAATACGCTGAACAAGCATGATCATATCACGCATCCAAAGTTTTTTGTTGATAATGAAATTTTCCCGCAAACAAAAGATGTTTTGCATACAAGAGCAAAACCGATCGGGATCGAGATAGTAACTGGTGATTATAAAAAAGCAACTATTGATTCCACTTATTGCGGAGCTATTGTTCAGTACCCCAATGACAAAGGCTCGATAGAAGACTATCGGGAATTTATCAATCGTGTTCATGGAGCAGGAGCATTTGTTGTTATGGCTACAGATCTGTTGGCTTTAACATTGCTCACTCCTCCCGGCGAACTTGGTGCTGATTGTGCCATTGGTTCTGCTCAACGATTCGGTGTTCCTCTTGGTTACGGCGGACCTCATGCTGCTTTTTTTGCCGCTAAAGATGATTTTAAAAGAAGTATACCCGGTCGCATCATCGGAGTAAGTGTTGATGCAAATAATAACCGTGCATTGCGCATGGCATTGCAGACAAGAGAACAACATATCAAAAGAGAAAAAGCTACTTCGAATATTTGTACAGCGCAGGCATTATTAGCAAATATGGCTGCTATGTATGCCGTGTTTCATGGCCCGAATGGTTTAAAGAATATTGCAAAGAGAGTTGCAGTATTGACACAAACTGTTGCAGAGGCAATTGAAGAATTAGGATTTGAATTAGTATCAACAAATTTCTTTGATACCATCACTGTTAAAGCGGATAATATTTCATCAATAAAAGAAAAAGCAGAAAGACAGCAGATCAATCTCCGTTATATTGATAATAAGTATATCAGCATTTCAGTTGATGAAACAACACTTACCGAAGATCTTTATGATCTTATCAATTGTTTTGAAGATGACAAGAACCCGGTAACATTCGATATTCATCATGATGATGAACCGGATCATATTCCCCAGGGTTTATCAAGAACTTCGCTATACTTAACACATCCTGTATTCAATACCCATCGCAGCGAAAGCAAGATGATGCGTTATATAAAATCATTGGAGAATAAGGATCTTTCATTGAATACTTCAATGATCACATTGGGAAGTTGTACCATGAAATTGAATGCAGCTTCTGAAATGATCCCGCTAAGTTGGGTACACTGGAGTAAAATGCATCCTTTCGCTCCTGCAGATCAAACAGAAGGTTACAAACAAATTGTCGATGATCTTTCAAAATATTTATGTGAGATCACTGCACTTGACGCATGCAGTTTACAACCAAACAGCGGTGCACAGGGGGAATATGCCGGCCTCTTAGCCATTCGTGATTATCATGAAGCAAATAATAATAGTCATCGCAATGTTATGCTGATCCCAATTTCCGCACACGGTACAAACCCTGCTAGCGCAGTAATGGCAGGAATGAAAGTGGTTGTTGTAAAAGCATTGGAGAATGGCTACATCGATGTGAATGATCTGAAAGCAAAAGCAACTGAGCATTCAGCAAATCTTGCGGGTATTATGATCACTTATCCCAGTACTTATGGTGTGTACGAAGAAACAGTTAAAGAAATTACCGATATAATTCACCAGCACGGCGGACAAGTATACATGGATGGTGCTAATATGAATGCACAGGTTGGCTTAACCGCACCCGGGTTGATCGGTGCTGATGTTTGTCATTTGAACTTGCATAAAACATTTGCAATACCTCATGGTGGTGGCGGTCCGGGCATGGGACCGATCTGTGTGAAGAAACATTTGACTCCTTATTTACCAGGGCATGTAGAATTCAAAAGTCAAAATTCAAAAAACGATTCAAACGCAGTTTCAGCAGCGCCTTATGGTTCTGCAAGCATTTTACTGATCTCTTATGCCTATATCAGGATGCTTGGAAATATCGGCGTAAAGAATGCAACTGAATATGCTATCCTGAATGCAAACTATATGCGTGCAAGATTGCAGGGGCAATTTGAGATACTTTATACAAATCACAATGGCCAGTGTGCTCACGAATTTATTGTTGACCTGCGACCATTTAAAAAATCTGCAGAGATAGAAGCAGAAGATATTGCAAAACGTTTAATGGATTATGGTTTTCATGCTCCGACAATGAGTTTTCCTGTTCCAGGAACGATCATGATCGAACCAACAGAAAGTGAAGATAAAGCTGAGCTTGATCGTTTCTGTGATGCATTGCTTAGCATTCGCCAGGAAATAAAAGATATTGAAGAAGGAAAAATGGATAAGAAGAATAATGCATTAAAGAATGCGCCTCATACACAAGCAATGGTTGTAACAAGTGACTGGAACAAACCATATACAAGAGAGCAAGCCGCTTTCCCAATGTATTATGTTACACAAAATAAATTCTGGCCTTCGGTTGCAAGAGTTAATAACACTTATGGTGACCGGAATCTGATCTGCACATGCGAGCCAATAGAATCTTATATGGAAGCGGAAGCATAATTGAAATAAAACTTAATCACGAATAAGTAATGAAATAGCCCCGACAACAAGGGGCTATTTTTATTATCTTCAGAGAATAGAATCTTTTATGTCACAATCCCGCCAACTTGCAGTTATTATGTTCGCCGATATTGTCGGTTATACTGCTATGATGCAGGAGGATGAGGCGTTGGCAATGAATTGGCGACAAAAACTAAAGAAAAAACTTGAAGAAGAAGTAGTCGCTCACCAAGGCAAAATACTCGAGTTTCGTGGTGATGGCGCTATGTGCAGCTTTGTCAGCACCATTGAAGGAGTAAGGGCTGCTGTTGCATTGCAATTGTATATGCAATCAGAACCGACGGTGCCTCTTCGAATAGGTATGCACACCGGCGATGTGATCTTTGACGAGAATAATATTTATGGCGATGGAGTAAATATTGCATCAAGACTGGAATCTTTTGCGTTGCCTGGTAGCATTTTTATTTCCGGAAAAGCCTATGATGACATTAAAAACCAGAAAGACATTCAGAGCGTTTCGCTGGGTAAATACATTTTAAAAAATGTAAAAGACCAGGTGGAAATTTTTGCCATCAGCAATCCCGGCATAAAAATTCCTGAAACTGATACGCTTGAAGGAAAGGGTGAAAAGTTTGCAGAAAAAAAAGGCATCGAAAAATCAATCGCTGTATTGCCATTTCAGAATATGAGCAATGATCCTGAACAGGAATATTTCAGCGATGGTATAACAGAGGAGATCGTTAACTTATTAACTCACATAAAAGATCTGAGGGTTGCGGGTCGCACTTCCTCTTTTCATTTCAAAGGCAGAGATATAGATCTGCGATCAGTAGGACAAAAATTGAATGTGCGTACGCTATTAGAAGGAAGTATACGCAAGCACAACTTAAGACTCCGGATCACCGCTCAGCTGATCAATGCTGAAGACGGAATCCAATTATGGTCCGAAAGATATGATCGTGAATTGCATGATATTTTTGCCATCCAGGATGAGATCGCTTTGGCCATTACTGAAGAATTAAAGACTACCCTGCTTGAAAAAGATAAAGCACTCATCAATGATAAGCGGACGACGAATAAAGAAGCCTATGATCTGAATCTAAAAGGCCGTTTCCATTTGAATCAACGGGGTGTAGGTATCCGAAAAGCTCTTCAATATTTTCAGCAGGCAGTGGAAAAAGATCCGGAATTTTCCCTGGCTTATTCCGGAATGGCTGATGCATACTTTATATTAGGTTTCTATGGAGCGTTACCCACAAGCATAGCAATGACAAAGGCAAAGCAGAATGCTGAAAAGGCTATTCAATTTGATAACTTAAATGCAGAGGGCTTGACGACGCTAGCTTGTATAAGTGTTTTCTATGATTGGAACTGGGCAGAAGCCAAAAAAAGATTTCAACGTGTCTTTGAAGTCCATCCCAATTACGCACCGGCCCATTGCTGGTATAGCTATTATTTATCTTTCGTCGAAGGCAAATCTGAAGAGGGCATTAGAGAGGCAAAAAAAGCAGAACTTCTGGAGCCTTTGGAATCAATATCTCATCATGTATTAGCAGTCACCTATATGACAGCAAATAAATTTGAACAAGCTTTGGAGGCCGCTAGAATCGCCATTGATCTCGATCCAAGTTCATTTCCCGGATACAGAGCATTAGGTGTGAGCCTGGCGGGATTAAACAGGTACGATGAAGCCATCGAAGCATTAACAACATGTGCTTTACTTTCTTCACGACATGTCTGGGCATTAGGCGAACTATGTTGGGTTTACTCATTATCTGGCAGGACATCCGAAGCCGAGAAAATATTAAATGAACTAATAGTCAGAGCAGAAACCGAATATGTCTCGGGGTTGTTTTTAGCAGGTACTGCTTATTTTTCAAAAAAATATGACCAGGCTCTTGAATTTATGGAGCTGGCATTTGAACAACGTGATGGTACGCTTCCTTGCATAAAGGCTTATCCGCCGGTGTCCTATATAAATACTGATACACGTTTCCAACCTTTTATAAAGAGAATGAACTTCCCGAATAGATTTTTATTTGATTAAATTTAGCCTGAATAAACTTTCATGTCACAATCCCGCCAGCTCGCAGCTATTATGTTCGCCGATATTGTCGGTTATACTGCTATGATGCAGGAGGATGAGGCTTTGGCAATGAATTGGCGACAAAAACTAAAGAAAAAACTTGAAGAAGAAGTAATCGCTCACCAGGGCAAAATACTCGAGTTTCGTGGAGACGGCGCTATGTGCAGTTTTATCAGCACTATTGAAGGAGTCAGGGCTGCCGTTGCATTGCAATTGCATATGCAATCAGAACCGACGGTGCCTCTTCGAATAGGTATGCACACCGGCGATGTGATCTTTGATGAGAATAATATTTATGGAGATGGAGTAAATATTGCATCAAGACTGGAATCTTTTGCTTTGCCTGGTAGCATTTTTATTTCCGGAAAAGCCTATGATGATATCAAAAACCAAAAAGATATTCAAACAATTTCGCTTGGCAAATTTGCATTGAAGAACGTAAAAGAGCAGGTAGAAATTTTCGCTATCAGCAACCCTGGTCTTAAAATTCCCGAAAGTGATGCGCTTGAAGGAAAGGGCGAAAAGGTCATTGAAAAAAAAGGAGGTGAAAAATCAATCGCTGTATTGCCATTTCTTAATATGAGTAATGATCCTGACCAGGAATATTTCAGTGATGGTATAACAGAAGAGATCGTCAACTTATTAACTCACATAAAAGATCTGAGGGTTGCCGGCCGCACTTCTTCTTTTCATTTCAAAGGGAGGGATATCGACATTCGATTGGTTGGACAAAAATTGAATGTGCGTACGCTATTGGAAGGAAGTATACGTAAGCATAACTTAAGACTCAGGATTACTGCACAGCTGATCAATGCTGAAGATGGAATTCAATTATGGTCTGAACGGTATGATCGTGAACTGCATGATATTTTTGCCATCCAGGATGAGATCGCATTAGCCATTACTGAAGAACTAAAAATGACCCTGCTTGAAAAAGATAAGATCCTCATCAATGATAAGCGGACGGCAAATAAAGAAGCATACGATCTTTATTTGAAAGGGAGATTCTATTTGAACAAACGCGGAAGTGGGATCAAAAAAGCACTTGAATATTTTCAGGAGGCATCGGGAATAGATCCGGAATTTTCCCTGGCTTATTCAGGAAT
>Ga0207686_10001748_pt1 | contig 12072 bp, 3 predicted proteins | sample KBSM24metaG_FD_184396 | JGI IMG/M metagenome (GOLD analysis project Ga0207686, IMG submission 184396) | Miscanthus rhizosphere microbial communities from Kellogg Biological Station, Michigan, USA - KBS M2-4 metaG (SPAdes) (version 2) | ecosystem: Host-associated > Plants > Roots > Rhizosphere >...
CAATTGACGGGGCGCAAGTTGGCGCCACACAGACCGTCTCAAATGTAGCGGTCAGCGGTGGCATCTTCACCGCGAGCCTCGACTTCGGTGCGAATGCGTTTCCGGGCGCCAATCGCTTTTTGGAAATCAGTGCGCGGCCGAGCGGCGCCCAATCGTTCACGCTGCTGACGCCACGCCAACCGATCACGGCGACGCCTTATGCCCTGCGCAGTCTGAACGCGACGACGGCCGACGTCGCCGGCAATGCTCAACAGCTCGGAGGCGTTGCCGCCGGCCAGTATGTGCAGGGTAGTGACACGCGTTTGTCAGATGCGCGCACCCCGACAGCCGGCAGTTCAAATTACATTCAGAACAGCGCCAGTCCGCAAACCGCTGCGAACTTCAACATCAGCGGCAATGGAACCGCTGCCGGCACGCTGTCGGCGAATGTGGTCAATGCCAGCACACAGTACAACCTGAATGGCAATCGGGCTCTTGCGATTACCGGCGGCGGAAGTGAGTGGGCCAACACCGACACCTTTGTAGGTGTCGGAGCCGGTGCGTCAACGACGCCAACTGCCGGCAGTGACAGCGGAAGCAATAATTCATTCTTCGGCAATGCGGCGGGTGCGGCCAACTCCACCGGATTTCAGAATGCTTTTTTTGGGACGAGCGCAGGCAAAGCTAATACTACGGGTACCGGTAATTCTTTCTTCGGGCACATGGCGGGACTTAATACTACCACCGGCTCGATAAATTCGTTTTTCGGGAATTGGGCCGGAATTGGCAACACCACCGGCAATCTCAATTCATTCTTCGGTAATCGCGCTGGCTCGCGCAATACCACCGGCAGCTTCAATGTGATCCTCGGCTACGACGCCGGACAGTCCAGCACCACGGGAAACTTCAACTCGTTCTTCGGGACGCAATCCGGCGGAAGCAACGTGACGGGGAGTTCGAATACCTATCTCGGCGCGTCGGCGGACGGGACTGCGGATCTGGTTAACGCCACGGCCGTCGGCTCTCATGCCAAGGTAACCCAGAGCAATTCACTGGTGCTGGGCGGCATCGCCGGAATCAACGGCGCGTCCGCAAACACCAACGTCGGTATCGGCACGACGAACCCAACGACTGCAATGACCGGCGGAACAGTTCTGCACGTCCTGGGCCCGAGTACGGCGCTGGCACTCGAGGCGAGCAACCAGGGAGGTCAGAAATGGGAATGGCAGTCCACGGTTTTGGCCGGCAACGGCGCTATGAGTTTATTTAATGCTTCAAACACCACTCATCTGTTCACCGTCCTTGCGAATGGCAACGTTGGGATTGGTGCGCCGCTGCCGACAGCCAGACTCCGAGTCGGCGGGGCGATTGGCACAATGGCTTCGTTTGGTTCGGTTGGTGATTTCGCGATTGACGACAGCACAGTTAATGGCGGCAGGTTTATCGTCAAAGACAACGGCAACGTCGGCATCGGCACCAACGCGCCATCTACCCGGCTCGATGTTGACGGTGGCATCCGTTTCAGCGCGCTAGCCAGCGGCGGTAACGTGCAATTGTGCTGGAACAACTTAAATGGCCGCCTCGCCAGTTGTTCTTCCAGCCTGCGCTACAAAACTGATGTTCGTCCTTTCAATCGCGGCTTGAATCTCATTAATCGTCTGCAACCGATCACCTTCAGATGGAAGAACGATCAGTCACTCGACCTTGGTTTGGGAGCAGAAGAGGTCGCCAAAGTCGAACCTCTCCTCGTTACTCACAACGCCAGCGGTGAAATTGAAGGCGTCAAGTACGACCGCGTTGCCGTGTTGCTCATCAACGCCGTCAAGGAACAGCAAGCCCAAATCGAACGCCAACAAGCAGAGATTGATCGCTTGAAGAAGATTGTCTGCTCGTCGCGGCGGCGTGCGATCGGCTGCAAGTAGGAAAGGACGTACTCGAAATGAAGATCCGAATTTTGTTAACGGTAGTTCTGTTGCTGCTTGGCATCAGCCAGGCGTTAGGTCAAACGACGGGGTTCACGTATCAGGGCAAGCTCATCGATGGCGGCGCTCCAGCAAACGGCAACTACGATTTGCAGTTTGCCTTATTTGATAGTGCCGACGGCGGTGCTCAGGTTGGCCAGACTCAGACAGTCACTGCCGTGGCAGTCAGGGCCGGCGTTTTCACCGTGGCGCTCGATTTTGGCGCGAATGCTTTTCCAGGCGCGAACCGTTTTCTGGAAATCAGCACCCGTCCGAGCGGCGGCGGGGCGTTCACTGTATTGGCGCCGCGACAGGTAATCGCGTCTACGCCGTACGCGGTACGCAGTCTGAGTTCGGCGACAGCCGACAAGGCAACTGACGCGACGAATGCCATCAACGCGACGAATGCTACGAACGCCACGACTGCCACGAACGCGACGAATGCGACTAACGCGGTCACTGCAAACAACGCGCAGCAGTTGGCAGGCGTGCCGGCCAGCCAGTACGTATTGACCGGTGACGCGCGTCTCTCTGACTCTCGGACGCCAACCGCGGGCAGCGCAAGTTACATTCAGAACACGACCAATCAGCAGACATCCAGCAACTTCAACATCAGCGGAGACGGCACGGCAGGTGGAACCATTTCGGGCAACGTCATGAATGCCGTGACGCAGTACAACATTGGTGGGCAGCGTGTGCTCGGGGTGCAGTCTGCCAGTCAGAATACGTTTTTAGGACTGAGCGCCGGCGCGCACCAGACGAATGGTACTCAGAACTCTTTCTTTGGAAACTCGGCCGGCCTGAATAATTCTGCGGGCAGCTACAACTCCTTCTTCGGTAATCAGGCCGGCATAAACAATACGACAGGTTATGGAAATATTTTCTTCGGCTATCAGTCCGGCAAGGCCAACACGACGGGCTACGGCAATGTCCTGGTTGGCGATCAGGCAGGAGCAGCGAACACGACGGGAACCTTCCTCACCGCCATCGGCGACGGGGCGGGATTTTCCAACACCACCGAATACGGCAACACCTATCTTGGTTCCGACGCGGATGGCGTGCCGGGAATTGAAAACGCCACCGCCATCGGCACGTCTGCAAAGGTAACCCAGAGCAATTCACTGGTGCTGGGAAGCATCAACGGCGTCAACCAGGCGAGCGCCGACACAAATGTCGGTATCGGGACCACCGCGCCGTCAGCGAGACTTCACGTGAACGGCAACACCTTGCTGAACGGTGACGTTAACGTCGGGGTAAGTCCGTCTTTTTCACAATTCAAAGCAAATGCCAGTGGCTCGTTTATGGGCAATCTGGCCGTCGGCACAGACCTGACCTGGCCGCCTCCTCTTGGCCACCTGGTGCACGTGCAGGGCTTGGAAGCGGCCTTGAGACTCGATGCTACTGGATCTACTGCAGCGCTGCCATGGGAGTGGCGATCCACCCTGAACGGAAAGATGAACTTGTCCAATCTTCGCGATGGGAATACCGCGCTGACAATCCTGCCAAACGGTAATGTCGGTATCGACACCACGACCCCGACTCTTAAGCTCACAGTCAACGGCGACGGCTGGGTTGAGGGGACTATGAATGCTAATCAGTACAACCTGGTAGGCCGACAAGTACTTCGTTTCAACGGCGATACCCTTCACCTTTCCGACGCTAACAACGTCGGCATTGGCGCGAGCTCTGATACCGGTTACCAACTGGAAGTAGTGTCTCCAAACAATAAGGGCCTTCGCGTTGGAACGTTGCAGCCTGGCGGCAGAGCCTTGTCCGTGGGCGGCTTCGGTGACGTTCAAATCGACTCAAATGGTACCCCCGGCGGCCGCTTGATCATTACCGAAGGCGGTAACGTCGGCATCGGCCGGACCAATCCGCTTGCCAAGCTCGATGTTGGCGGCACCATCCTGGTGGCGACTCTCGGTCAAGGTGGCAACGTCCAACTTTGTTGGAATAACTCCAACGATCTGATCTCCGTGTGCTCGTCGAGTCTGCGCTATAAGACCGACCTTCATCCTTTCACCGGCGGTCTCGATCTGATTAATCGCCTGCATCCGATTACTTTCAAATGGAAGAGCGACCAGAGCCGCGACCTCGGGTTCGGAGCTGAAGATGTGGCCGCGGTTGAGCCGTTGTTGGTGACGCGCAACCGGGATGGTCAGGTGGAAGGCGTCAAGTACGATCGTCTGAGCGCGGTCTTCGTCAATGCCTTCAAAGAGCAGCAGAACCAAATCGCAGAACAGCACGATCAGATCAAGTCGCTGATGGCAGCGAATGCTCAATTGAGCGCGAGACTGCAAACAGTCGAACAGCGGCTAGCGAGGCGAGCGGCGACGCGCCGTCGCTGATGTCACATTGATAGACCTGAGTCCGTGGAGCGGACGGCAACGCAAAGCCTGGGGTGAATCCCGACTGGTCGGGAGAATCCCCAGGGAAAGCGAAGAGGTAAGCATCATGTTTGATTCTCATTTCAGAAATAGCTTGTTCGTAATTTTGATGGTCGTGCTCAGCGCCGGCGCCATCCTGGGCCAGACGACTAGCTTCACTTATCAGGGCCGACTGACTGATGGCGGTATCCCGGCCAACGGCAACTACGATCTGCAATTCGCGCTGTTCGACGCGGCAGACGGAAGTAACCAGATCGGTCAGACAAAGATCGTATCCAGTGTTCCGGTCAGCGCCGGCATTTTCACCGTGACGCTCGACTTTGGTGCGAGTGCTTTCTCGGGCGTGAGTCGTTTTTTGGAGATCAGCGCGCGACCCAGCGGCGCCGCAGGCTTTACTTTGCTGACGCCGCGACAGTCGCTCACTTCCACGCCGTATGCGGTGCGAAGTTTGAATTCAGCGGCCGCTGATACGGCCACCAACGCGCAGCAGCTTGCCGGAGTCGCCGCCAGTCAATATGTGAAGACTGACGATTCACGTCTGTCAGACGCGCGTGACCCAAAAGCCGGCAACTCGAGCTATGTGCAAAACTCTATCAGCCAACAGCCGGCTACAAATTTCAATATCAGCGGGAATGGCACCGCGGGTGGAACCCTGTCCGGAAATACGGTTAATGCCGCAAGTCAGTACAACCTCGGCGGCCAAACGGTGCTGGGCGTGGCGGGCCAAAACGTTTTGAAGCTTGGTAATAGTGGCAACGTCGCCATCGGCCAGAGCTCCTTTCCGAGTTACAAGCTCGATATCGAATCTCCGGACAAAAACGGTCTGAGAGTTGGCACCGGCACACCAGGCGGAACGGCCCTCTCTGTCGGCGGGTTTGGGACCTTCGAGGTCGACTCTAATGGGTTTCAAGCCGGAAGGTTTGTCGTTGCGGAGAACGGCAATGTCGGGATTGGGTCACCCAACCCCGCATACAAACTCACGGTGGCTGGAGGGTCCTTCCTGGGCGGAAACGTCACGGTGGGCGGTACGGTAGAGAGTACTGGCGGGTTCAAGTTCTCCGACGGAGGTGTGCAATCCAACGCCGTGGGTAAGGTCTATACAAACGGGCCCAACCTCCCGGAGGCTGAACTAACCATCTTACCCAATACGACTACCCTTAACACTCTGACGCTGCCGCCCGGAGTCTACGTTATTACTGCCACGGTGAACTTCCAGAACCGCGCAAATAATATTTTCGCGGACAATACGCGCATGTTGAAGTGCATGTTCGTAAACGAATTCATCTGGTTGGACCGCCTGGGGGCGCCGGCGAATGGGAATGATTGGTCAATGGTGACCATGCACACGGTGCGCGTCCAGACCGGAACTAGTCCAGTGTCACTTTCCTGCGGAGCGATTGACGGCGGTCAGGCATTCGCCATGGCCCGCCGCCTCACCGCAGTCCGGGTGGGAGATAACCCGGTAACGCAATGAGCAGGTGACAGTCCTGGCTCAGAAGTACTGCAAACACCAAACAAGATTTCCGCTCGCCATAGCCGCCTCGGGCATTACGCGAAGGATTAACAGAAGTATCTGAGGATAACGGAGGCATCCGATGTTGGAAGCAATAAAAAATAGACGCCAAACAGTTCTGCTGGGATGTGTTCTGACTTGCTTGTTGAGTGGTCTGGCGGTGGCTGGTTTTGCCGGTAGGCATTTCGTGCTGACGCCGGAGCGTCGAGACGATTCCGTTGCCAACGAAGCGGCGACGCGCGATATCGACCGGCGCCAACCGCGATTCTCAGAGAAGGTATCGCTTGCGTCTACGCCGGCCGGTAATCAATTTGAAGTGGTTCGCAACCTCGTCGCGGGTGGCGGCAGCAATAGTGCCGGCGGTCAGTTCGAATTGAACGGATCAGCGGGACAGGCCGCGGCCGGAACGCAAATGAACGGCGGTCAATTCTCATTGACGGGAGGGTTCTGGCAGCCGGAACTTGAAGCTGCGTCGACGCCAACCCCAACGCCGACTGCCACGCCGACTCCAGGGGCTACGCCCACGCCGACGGCCAGCCCAAGTCCGTTGCCATCCGCTTCGCCGACGCCAAATGCTTCGCCGACGCCAAACGCTTCGCCGACGCCAAACGCTTCGCCGACGCCAAATGCTTCGCCGACGCCAAATGCTTCGCCGACGCCGGCTGCGCAGAACGTCGTGCAATTCGACTCGGCTACCTACGCCGTGCAGGAAGACTGCACGACCTTGACCATCAACATTCGCCGCGCCGGCGATACGTCAAATGCTGCGGCCGTCGATTACCACACGTCTGATGTTACGGCGACTGAGCGCAAGGACTACATTACCGCCCGCGGCCGTCTACAGTTTGCGCCGGGCGACACTTCGAAGAACATCGTCGTGCTAATCAATGAAGACTCGTTTGTTGAGGGCAACGAGACCTTCAATGTGAATCTCAGCAATGCCTCGGGAGCGACGCTGGGAGTTCCCGCGGTGACGACGGTAACGATTGTCGACGACCAAACTGAACCGGCGACGAACGCGATCGATGATGCGGCCGACTATGTCTGCCAGCACTATCACGATTTTCTTAATCGGCAACCGGATGCTGCCGGGCTTGGCTTCTGGACCAATGAAATAAACTCGTGCGGAACAGATGCGCTCTGCCTTGAAAACAAGCGCATCAACGTCTCGGCCGCTTTCTACGTTTCGATTGAATTTCAGCAGACGGGATATCTGGTCGAGCGACTTTACCGGACGGCCTTTGGTAGCGCGACAGCCACTTCGTCTTTCGGCGGCCCGCATCAATTCTCCGCGCCGGTGGTTGGTTTGAATGAATTCCTGTCCGACACTCAAAAGATCGGCCAGGGCGTAATTGTAGGCCAGCCTAATTGGGAGCAGGCGTTGGAAAATAACAAGCAATCGTTCACCAGCGAATTCGTCCAACGGACACGTTTTGTGAACGCCTTTCCGGCGTCAATGGGCGCCACGCAGTTCGTCGATACGCTCAACGCGAATGCCGGCAGTCCGCTGTCACAAGCTGAGCGCGATCAATTGGTGAACGATCTTTCGTCAAACACCAGGACGCGCGCGCAGGTCCTGCGAGCGATCGCTGAACATCCGAACCTGATCGCCGGCGAATTCAATCGCGCCTTCGTGCTGATGCAGTACTTTGGTTACCTGCGACGCAACCCGAACGATGCGCCCGATTCCGACTACGGCGGTTTTGATTTCTGGCTGACGAAGCTGAACCAATTCAACGGCGACTACATCAACGCCGAAATGGTGAAGGCGTTCATCACGTCGAGTGAGTACCGGCAGCGGTTCGGGCCGTGAAGTCACGGCGAGTTCCCCGTGGGACTAATATGTGACACCAAACGCCTCGAAGAAACCCACCGCGCTGCACACATTAACGTAGCGCGAGTGTGATCTTTTTTTCCACCAATCGTTTCGGAACTTACAAGTAGTTTTTGATCGGTGGCGTGAAGACACGTGACCTGAGGGCGGGGCTTGTGGCAGGGCCCCGCCCGCTTTGTTTTAAGCCACTTTCAGGATCAGCGAGTCACAACGGGCGATATTGACGCTTGTTGGCATTGTAAATACAATCAACATTCCTTGCATATCGCTCCCCATTAAAGAAAGATGCTTCCAATCCGCTTTAACTACGATTTGTATCGGTGGCTAAAGGATTACGCGAACCGGAAGCACTCGAACATGTCAAAAGAGCCAGCTGATCCGTTTTCGCTTGTTCAGCCGCGTGTGATGCTAATCACATAAGTGCTCGTTGATTGTAGTCTTGCACTGTTTCCTCAGAATCATTGAAGTCCTGGGAGCAAACTTTGAAGGAGTTGATATGTCGCCATTTCCTCTGTCCCGTGTTCCTGTCCGGGCTCTGATCCTCACTGCAATTTGTGCCGCCTGCGTGATTGCGGCCCTTGTCTGGAATCGTCAACCAAGAGCCGCGTCTACCATCGTTGTCAACAGCACATCTGACGTCGTCAACGCGAGTGATGGTCTTTGCACTTTGCGTGAAGCGATTACCGCGGCGAACACTGATAGCGTATCAGGCCCTGCCGTCGGTGAATGCAACGCCGGGAGTGGAGATGACATGATTAGTTTCTCGGTGACGGGCACTATCACTTTAGGAAGTGTGTTGGACGACATTTCGACCAACATTTCTATAACCGGACCGGGAATAAGTCAGTTGACAATTAGCGGGAGCAGTTCACGACGCGTGTTTCAGATCAACTCCGGCGCTATCGTTAATGTCTCGGATATGACAATAGCCGACGGCAGCAGCGCTTGCTGCGGCGAGATCAATGGTGGAGCAATAAATAATAAGGGCACGCTCACGTTGACGCGCGTGAACCTGTCCGGGAATTCGACCATTGCTGGTGGTAACGGGGGCGCCATTTACAACAACGCTCATCTCACGCTGACTGAATGCAGCCTGACGAACAATTATGCGAACACTGGTCGTGGCGGTGCGATTACTACGGAAATATCCGGCGCGGGCTTATCGGTAATAGGTGATCTGACTATCAATCACAGCCTCATTGCCAACAATACTTCTGACTTCGGTGGAACTGGCGGCGGAGGTATCGCTATTAGAGGCGGCACGGTGACCATAAACAACACTACGATCTCCGGGAATAACGCCGGCGGTCAAGGTGGCGGCATCCTCGATGAGGGGTCTAACTTTACAGCTACTAATCTGACAATAACCAATAACAGAGCCTCGGTTGGTTTTACCGGCTTGACCGGGGGTGGCTTCATGCTGACGGGTGGTGGAACAAACAATATCAGCAATTCGATAATAGCGGGGAATTTTAGGGGAGCTTCACCGAGCACTACTGCCGATGACATTGACGCGGCATCTTTCACTGTACAGGGCTCGTTCAATATTGTCGGAGTCGGATCAATCCAGGGCAGTAATAATCAGTTTGGGAACCCTCGACTGGGACCGTTAGCCAATAATGGTGGACCAACGCAGACACATGCCCTGCTGGCGGGTTCGCCGGCGCTGGATGCCGGTAGCAACACGTTGGCAACCAACGCAGGTCTGACGACGGATCAGCGCGGCGTCGGCTTTGGCCGGACTGTCGATGGACCCGATGCGGACACCACTGACACGGCCGATATTGGCGCATTCGAAGCACAGGTCTCTACGGAAGACGTCGTTGACAAGTCAACGAACGAAGATACGCAATTGCAATTTAATTTTAATTTGGGCGGCGCCGGTGCCATCACCTCAGTCACAGCCACCTCGAGCAACACAGCTCTGGTGCCGAACGATGTGGCGAACATTGCCTTAACAGGTTCGGGGTCAACCCGGACGTTAACCATAAACCCGGTCGCTAATAAATCCGGCACTTCCACCATCACCGTAACCGCCAGCGGTAATGGCCAAAGTATGAGCGACACTTTTGTCTTAACGGTCAATTCGGCCAACGATGCGCCTTCGTTTACGAAGGGTGGGGATCAGACGGTGGCTGAAGACGCCGGCGCACAAACGGTCGCCGGTTGGGCCACCGCAATATCTCCAGGTCCCCCGGAAGAAACGGGACAGACAGTCAGCTTCCTCGTCACGAACAACAATAATTCGCTGTTCTCGGTCCAGCCGGCCGTGAGTCCAACCGGCACGTTGACCTATACGCCGGCCGCGAATGCTAACGGTGTGGCGACGGTGTCACTGAGCGCGAAGGACGATGGCGGGACAGCAAACGGTGGAGTTGATACCTCGGCCTCGCAGACCTTCACCATCACGGTGAACGCGATCAACGATGCGCCTTCATTTACCAAGGGAGCCGATCAGACGGTAAACGAGGACGCGTCCGCGCAGACGGTTAACGGCTGGGCCACTGGCATATCGGCCGGCGCAGCCAATGAGTCAGGGCAGACACTCACGTTCACAGTGACGAACGATAACGCCGGGTTGTTTTCGGCGCAGCCGGCGCTCGCTTTAACCGGAACGCTGACTTATACACCGGCGGCTAATGCCAACGGCACGGCAACCGTTTCAGTTACGCTGAAAGACAACGGCGGAACGGCAAATGGCGGCAATGACACCTCGGCCACACAGACCTTCACGATTACCGTGAATGCCGTCAACGATGCGCCTTCGTTTACCAAGGGCCCGAATCTAACCGTAAACGAAGATGCGCCGGCACAGACCATACTTTTATGGTCCACGCCCATCTCAGCCGGGCCTGCCAATGAGTCGTCTCAGATAGTGACGCTCACCGTGACGAACAATAACAATGGGCTGTTTTCCTCGCAGCCGGCGCTGGCCTTAAATGGAACGTTGACTTACACACCGGCGGCAAATGCCAACGGCAGTGCCACGGTTACCGTGACTGCGAAGGATGACGGCGGGACGGCCAATGGCGGCAACGACACTTCATCGCAGACCTTCACCATCACGGTGAGTTCAGTAAACGATGCACCCTCCTTCACCAAAGGCGCGGACCAGACGGTGAACAACAACGCCGGTGCGCAGAGTGTGACGGGCTGGGCAACAGGTATCAGTGCAGGTGCGAGTAACGAGTCATCACAGATCTTGACTTTCCAGTTGACCAATCCGAACCCGGGACTTTTCACTGCCGGACCAGCCATCAGTTCGACGGGCACCTTGAGCTACACGCCGTCGTCGAGCTCTGGCGGCACGGCGACGATCACCGTTACTTTGAAAGACAGCGGCGGCGTTGCCAATGGCGGTGTCGATACTTCCACTTCGCAAACATTCACGATTACGGTCACGCCGGTGGGTGGCTTTGTGAACTTCGCTACGAGTACTGCCAACACGACGGAGAACTCCGGTTCAACTACGGTGAATGTGGTGCGCACGGGTGACACCTCAAAGGCAGTAGCCGTCAATTACGCGACCAATGCCGATTCCGGTGTTCCGTGCTCGACGGCCAACGGCGTCGCTTCGCCGAAGTGTGACTTCACGGCGGCGCTGGGCACCTTGAGTTTTGCGGCGGGCGAGACCAGCAAGCCAATCACGATCCTGATTAGTCAGGATTCCTTCGTGGAAGGACCGGAGACCATCACTGTGACGCTGTCGAGTCCGACGGCCGGCGCGGCATTGGCCACGCCGTCGAGCATGACCGTAGCGATCGCCGATGATGCCACGGAACCTCCGACCAATGTCATCGACGATGCGAACATGTTCGTGCGAATGCACTATCACGACTTCTTGAATCGCGAAGCGGATCAGTCGGGTTTGGATTTCTGGACCGGTCAGATGACCAATTGCGGCAACTCCGACTTGACCGTTTGTCGCATCAACGTCAGCGGCGCCTTCTTCCTGTCGATTGAGTTCCAGCAGACCGGCTATCTGGTTGAGCGGATATATAAAACTGGCTATGGCGACGCCCAGGGGACCTCACAGATTGGCGGGTCGCACCAGATCTTTGTGCCAATTGTGAGAGCGAATGAGTTTCTGGCTGACACCCAACGCGTCGGCCGCGGAGTGGTGGTGGGCCAGACGGGCTGGGAGACGGTGTTGGAGAACAACAAGCAGGCGTATGCGCTTGAGTTTGTGCAGACGTCGCGATTCATCACCGCCTTTCCCACGACGATGACACCGGCGCAATTCGTCGACCAGCTGAACACCAACGCCGGCGGTGTCCTATCGGTAAGTGAGCGGCAGACCGTAATCAACCTGTTCGGCAATTCGGTTAACACCACGAACGTGACGGCGCGCGCGCAGGCGCTGCGTCAGGTAGCCGAGGATGCCGATCTGTTCAATGC
>Ga0207686_10001760_pt1 | contig 12038 bp, 8 predicted proteins | sample KBSM24metaG_FD_184396 | JGI IMG/M metagenome (GOLD analysis project Ga0207686, IMG submission 184396) | Miscanthus rhizosphere microbial communities from Kellogg Biological Station, Michigan, USA - KBS M2-4 metaG (SPAdes) (version 2) | ecosystem: Host-associated > Plants > Roots > Rhizosphere >...
GGCGTGGCTTCGCTATGCGGAAGCGTCGCGCTTGCGGCGTCTCGCCAGCCACCCGCCGCCCAGCGCACCGAACAGCAGTGCCAGTGTCCCGGGTTCGGGAGTGGGGTTAACGAAGCAGTTTGTGGCGCTGTCGCATTGGGCACCGAAGGTCACCGTTCCCGGGGGGCCAAAGTTGTCGATGTTATTCACCGACAGGTACGCTGGGTCGCCGAAACCACCCGGAGCGGTACATCCGACCTCGCAGAAGCCAGAGACGAACTGCAGCCAGAACAGGTCGCTGCTGTAAGTGGACGATCCGGGCTCGGGACCCATCGGATCGGAGTCGACGCCTTTCAGTGCACCGTTGATGGAATAGATACCGAGCAAATCAAAATTGGCCAGGGAGAACTGATCCAGAACAATTCCCGGGCTGGGCGGATCTGCCGGCGAGGTGCTGTACAGATAAACGGTCCCACTGACCAGCGTGGCATTGCCGCAACCGCCCGAGGCGCCGACGTTTTGATTGGTGGCCTTCCAGCCGGCGCCGTCGAAGACAAAGCAGCTGTCAGGAATGTCGAACACGACATCGGCGGTGAAGCCCGGGATGTCGTCACCGTTTCCGCCCGGATCGACGTGGCCGGGGTAGAAGCCGGCGTGCGCCGCGGTTCCGAACAATAGCGACAGCGTCGATACCAGCACGCGGCGCGCCATGCGACCATTCTGTTGAGTCATGAGGTCCTCCGATGCTTTCGAAAACCACGCCGAGAATGTGAGCGTGGCCACGCCGATTCGGCCGTCTGCTGACGTGAGCAAGAACCACGCCGTCGAGAAACCCCTTTTCTAAGCGGCTGACTTTACGAGGATCTTGGGCGGCGGCCGCGGGCAGAGCGTCCGCGACGGGGCCATCGATGTAAAATTATTCGACATCGCTGCGGGGGCGATGGGGCTTACGTCCCCGCGGTAACCTCGAAACTGGCCGGGCTCTCTCCCCGCTGGTTCCGCTCCCACATTTCGACATAGGCGCGCTCGATGTGGCGGCGAAAGCGATCGGTGTCGAACAGCGGCGCGACCGCGTGGTTATGTGCGAGCTTCTGCCTGATTTCCTGCAGCGTAGGGGGCTCTTTCGCCAGCCGCAGCGCCAGCGATTGATATTCGTCGAGCGACGAAGTCACCAACTCGGGCAGTCCGACCGCCCGCAACAGGCTCGCGGCCACCCGGCCGGCGAAAGTGCTTCCCAGGCAGGTCAACACAGGCAGTCCCGTCCACAAGGCATCGCTCGCAGTCGTGTGCGCGTTACACGGAATCGAATCGAGGAACAAGTCGGCCAGGCGATGCCGCGCAAGGTGTTCCTCGGTTGCGATCCTCGGCGCAAAAACCAGGCGCTGCGGATCGATGCCGCGGGCGGCCGCCTCCCGCCATAGGTTGCGTCGCGTGGTCGCCGTGCTGTCGAGCAGCCACAGCACGCTCTTGTCGACCTGCCGCATCAGCGACATCCAGATGTCGAAGAGCTGCGGTGTGATCTTGTAGTGATTGTTGAACGAGCAGAAGACGAAGCCGCGCTCGGGCAATCCCACTTCGTTGCGCGTCGGCGTCCGCTCGGCAATGCGCCGTCCGGAGTCGTTGACCTGATAGCAGTCCGGGAGGTACACGATTTTCTCCGCGTAACTCCTTCGCTGCTCTGCGGGAATGATCGTTTCGTCGGCGATCAGGTAGTCGATGAAGTCGGCGCCCATCGTCCCGGGGTAAGCGAGGTAGTTGACCTGGATCGGCGCCGCGCGCATCGCGAAAATCCCGGGCCGCGCCCCGGTGGTAAAGCCGGTGCGGTCGACCGCGATGTCGACCTCCATCTCGCGCATAAGCTCGACAACCTCGCGATCGCTAAGCTGCTCCGCGTCGACAAATTTTTCGAAGGCTGCTCTGAGGCGCGATCGCATCGCGCTATGGTCGTCCCGACCCAGCGACACTGCGATCGTCTCGAAACGATTCCTGTCATGCTGCTCGAACAGCGCCGCCATCAGCTGACCCATCGGGTGGTCGCGGAAGTGCGCCGAGACATAGGCAAGTCGGATCCGGTCATGGCGATAGCGGCCACCGGCCCACGTCGAGTCGACCGAAGGCGGACACTGTTCACGCACCCACGCGCGCGAACAGCTCAGCTGGTCCTCCGGGCAATCCGAGACGGCCAGGAACATGAAAGGCTGGATGGCGCGCTTGCCGGCACGCACATCGGCGATCACCCGATGCGATTCCTGCTCGTAGTCGCGCCAGTCGCAATCGTGCATCCGCGAATGCAGCAACGTTCCCCGAGCGAACGGCAGGTTGGGATCGAGGCGCAGCGCTCGCTCGAGGTCCTTGCCGGCGGCCTCGTGACGTCCTAGATGCGACAACGCGGCGCCGCGATTTTGCAGCGCCTCGGCGAAGTCCGGCTTGAGCGTCAGCGCGCGGTCGTAGCTGCGTATCGCTTCCTCGTGGCGTTTGAGCGCCGCCAGTTCGGTACCGCGGTTGTTGTACGCCTCGGCAAAATCCTTGTTCAAGGCCAGCGCGCGATCGTAACTCGTCAACGCTTCTTCATGCCGCTTCAACGCGGAAAGGACGACGCCGCGGTTGAAATGCAGGACGGCGAGATCGGGCTTTAGCGCAAGCGCTGTGTCGTAGGTCGCCAGCGCCTGGTCAAAGCGCTCGAGCTCCTTGAGGACGCCGCCCAGGTTGTTCAGTGCCTCGACGAACGTCGGCTTGATCGCAATCGCCCGCTCATAGCTCGCGAGCGCATCGACAAGCTGCCCCCGCGCTCTTTGCACGTTGCCATAGTTCGACTGGGCCTCAGCCGATTCTTGGTTCACCGCGAGGGCTGCCCTCAGCAAGCGGTCCGCTTCCTCGAAGCGCTGCCGTCTCGCCGCGATGGTTCCCGACAAGTGGAGCGCGTCAAAATGATCAGGACGCGCGCCGAGGACCATTCTGCAAAGACGCTCCGCCTCGGCCAGGTTGCCGGCCTGAAAGTCGATGACCGCCCGGCGCATGACGTCCGCCGCGGTAGGTCTCGCGGCATTCGACTTGGGCGCGCTGTACGGTGGAGGCATGTTCATTCGATCGCTCTTCGGCCGGCATCAAAATCCGAGCGAACGCCAAACGCTGTGGACAGGTGGGGAGCTCAGCCCGGTGCGTTGCCGCTATGCCGCGCGGTCACGCCGAGAAGGAGGTCACGATCGTTGCTGTCGACGCGCGGGCGACAGCCTCGTCCAGCGTCCATTGGGCGCCAGCCGACCACGCCGCATCGAATGCAAGGTTTCCAAGGGCAGCGCGCGCCGCCTCGATGCTCTCCTGCCTTTCGCTTTCGCGCCGCGCGGATCGGGGAAGCATCAGGACCTTCCGTCCGGCGGCGGCCGCCGCGAACACACCGACCGCATCCTCGGACCGGCTGACCTCGTGCAACAGCCTCGCATAGTCCTCCAGGCAATCGAGCGCCTCCATGTTCATCTCGAAGGCTCGCAGCGCGAGCAGCGCATCGATCAGGCCCTTGCACGCGGCCTCGTGGTCGCCTCTTGCGGCGTCGGCCTTGCCGAGTCGCCAGCGAGTGATCGCCTCGCCGCGCTTGTCTTGCGCGTCGCGGCAGATCTTGAGCGACCGGGTGAAGCGCAGCTGCGCGGCCGGCAGGTCGTTCGTCCTCAGCGCCAGCTCACCGAGATTGCGCTCGCATTCGCTTTCCAGCTCCAGGTTGTCGATGCTCCGGGCGATCGGCAAGGCCTCCTCGAACAGGCTTCGCGCGCCGTCGTCGTCGCCCTGGCGCACGGCGATCTCACCGAGGTTGATCAGCCCGATCGTCTCGCCGAGCCGGTCTTCGAGGCTGCGAAATACGGCGATGGCTTCCTCCTGATATTCGCGCGCCTTCTCGGCGTCATCCTGCTGCAGGTGAAGGGTTGCAAGCGTCGAAAGCGTCGCTGCGACGTCCCGCGGGTTGTCGAGACCGCGGCGAATCGCCAGACACTCGGTCAGCATGGTCGTCGCTTCGGCATGGTCGCTCTGATTGGTGGCGAGAACGCCGCCGACGTAAAGCGCATGAGCGCGGAAAAAATTGGGCTCCTGAATTCCTGAAAGCACCAGTGCGGCGCGTACGTTCTTCCGGGCCTCGGTCGAGTACCCGCGGAGAATCCGGAAGCGCATCAATGCGACCTCGATCTTGACCACCATTACGGCATCGACGCCACCCGAGAGGGCCAGAGCGATCGCAGCGCGCAAATTGTCGAGATCGGCTTCGGCACGCACGGTCCACTCCGCCTGGTCGGCTCCGAGGAGTTTGTGCCGGATCGTCTTGGCAAACTCGAAAAAATAATCGCAATGCCGCTTGGCGGTCGCGGCAACATCGTCGCGGTCGACCAAGCGCTCGTTCGCGAACTCACGGATCGTCCCCAGCATGTCATAGCGCTTGCTGAAATGCTCACGCGCGAACTCACGTATCGTCTCGAGCAATCCGTAACGCGACACCCCTTCTCCCTGGTCAACCATGACCAGAGATTTCTCGACCAGCGAGCTGAGAAGGTCGATGACATCGTCGGGCTCGAGCGGCTCCGCTCCGCAGACAGCTTCCGCTGCGGGAAGGTCGAAACCGCCGGCGAATACGCTCAGCCGGTCGAGCAGCATCTGCTCTCTTTCGTGCAGCAGGTCGTACGACCAGCTCACCAGCGCGCGCAGCGTCTGCTGGCGTTCCAGCGCGACACGGCTTCCTCCCGTCAGCAACTTGAAGCGATCGTGCAGGCGCGCGTTGATCTCGCCGATGGACAGCGATCTCATCCTGGCCGCGGCCAATTCGAGTGCGAGAGGAATGCCGTCGAGTCGCGCGCAAAGTTCGGCTATTGCCGGAGCATCGCGCTCCGTCAACACGAAATTCGGCTTTTGCAGTCGCGCGCGTTCGACAAAGAGTTGCACCGCTTCCGAACGAAGCAGGCTGTCCAGGCCCGCGTTGCGATCGGGCGCCGCGAGAGGGAGTACGTGATAGGTCTGCTCGCCACGAATGTGCAGACCCTCGCGGCTGGTTGCGAGAAAGCGGGCCTTGGGCGCACCGCGCAGCAATGTATCGACGATACCCGCGCAGGCGGCTATCAGATGCTCGCAGTTGTCGAGAACGAGCAGCAGCTCGCGGTCCTTGAGGTGCTCGCTCAGCGTCTGATCGAGCGGCTTGCCGGGCTCTTCGCGCACGTTCAGGACTTGCGCCATCGCGCTCGCAACCAGAGACGGGTCCTTGATCGGCGCCAGATCGACGAACCAGGCGCCGTCCGCATAGCTGTCCAGTACCTCGGCCGCGATCTGCAGCGACAACCGGGTCTTGCCCAGCCCACCCATGCCGAGCAAGGTCAGCAGGCGCGTGGCTCCCAGCAGATTCTTGATTTCGGCGAGCTCGCGTTCGCGCCCGATGAACGACGTAACCTGTTGCGGCAGGTTGTTGGGCGTCGCAGCGAGCGATCGCAACGCCGGGAAATCCTGGCGGAGGCTCGGATGAACGAGCTGATACACGTGCTCGGGCGTGGCAAGGTCGCGCAGCCGGACCCCGCCAAGATCAAGCACGGAGGCTGCCGCAGGCAGTTTTCCCGTGACGCGATCGACGACGGCCTGGGACAGCAGTATCTGGCTGCCGTGAGCAGCCTTCATTATCCGCGCCGCACGGTTCACCGGGCTGCCGAACAAATCGTCGTTCCGGCGCTCGACGATGCCGAGATGCAGGCCGTAGCGCACGCGAAACGTTATTCCGTTGGTCGTCGACGGATCGTCGAGCGACTGCTGGAGCACCAGTGCCGCGCTGACCGCGTCGCAAGGATCGGCAAAGGCGGCGTACATCCCGTCGCCAGTCATCTTCACGACAATGCCGTTGTTGCGCTCGACCGCCGCACGCGACAGCGCATCATGATCTGCGAGCGCGGGCGCCATCCTCTCCCCCTCCTCTTCCCAGAGGCGGGTGCTGCCTTCGATATCGGTGAAGAGAAGCGTCGTGTCGGGAGAACCTTGCACGCCGGAGCCTCCTGGCTCGCGAATGCCGGAGCAGTACTTTACCGCCGTGCTCCCGTCGCTGCCAATTGCGAATACTGATGCCGCCTATAGGGAATAATCCTCTTGACTGGACCCACTGACCGGGTCCCTCCGCATTCACTAGATGGCTTGCGCCGCGGCCGACTCGTCTCCAGTCGCCTACACCGGTCCCAACCCACCGGCAACGACATCGTCAGGGCGATTGCTCCACGATGTGTGTGAGCACGAGACGGTCGCCGCAAGCATCGAAGTAGTAGTCGTTGAAATACTTCTTGCCGCTGGCCTTGACGCCTTCCCCTCGGACCTGACCCGCGCCGGGCTTGTCCCAGGGATCGCCAGGTGTGCCCGGCGTGAGAAATCGATCGGCGAAGATCAGGAAGTCGGCATCGATGCCGTCCATGCCGCGGATGGCAGCGCTTTGCTTCGCGTCGAATCCCAGCGCTGCGAGCATCGCCTTCAAGTCCTTTTTCAGCGCTGCATCGCGCAACGCCACGTACGCAGCGGTTATCGCCGGCGCGCCCGGCTTCGGTGTCGTTGCTGCGAGCTTCCGTTTCTGTTGTTTATCGCCCTCGCTTATCTGGTCGAACTTGGACGTCGACAACGGAAGGTCGAATTCGTATTTGCCGTACTGCCGGTGCGTAACACTGCCGGAGGCGCGACCGGCGTCGGTCTTCAACGTGCTCGACCAGTCGCGTGGCGTCAGATCATTGACGCTGCCGCCGAACGGCGTGCCGGCGCTGAAGTATTTCGACCGTCCGGCTGCGTCGAGCGTTATTTCGCCGAAGCTCGCGTTGCGCAACTTCGCCAGAGCGCGCGCCTGCGTCAGCGGACAAGCGGAGTCGACGAGCATCGGAGAAGCGATCGGCTTGCTGGCGACGTAGACGACGGTGCCGCCGCCGCTCATCGACGGATAAGCAATCCCGTCGACCAGGTCGAACTCGCCGATGTTGACCTCCTTGATGTGACCCTTGACCGGCGCCGGGTAGGTGTACGGCGCAGGTTTCGCCTCGACGGTCTTGTGCGCGCCAGCGTCCGCCTTCGGCGCGCCGGCGCCCGTTCCCTGCTCGTTGCCGCAACCCAGCAGCAGCAAAGCCGCCACGCATGCGGTAAGCCTTTGCAGTCGCAAAATAGCCATCGCTCCCCTCCTCCGTCGGCCGCGTCCCTTAAAGCTTATCGAAATTGGCGATACTCCGCTCGAATGAAGCTCCGACCGATCGCAGTACTGCGAACGCGTCGCGCCGGTATCGTCAGCTGACCAACTCCATTAAGATAAGCCCCGATCGATAACGACGCCGGAGGACCATGGCTACCACACCGATGCCGCTGTCCGAGGCCGCGCCGCGCTGGGCGTGGTTGCCCAAGCCCGGCACGTGGAAGTACTACGCGCTGCTGGGCGCCGTCGGCATCCTTATCCTCGGTCCGCTGGGCGGCGTCGCAGCCTCGTACATGAACTTCTCGCTGGGCTTCTTCGTCGGCGGGCAGGTTCTCGCCGGAATACTCGGCTCGACAGTAACCTTCGGCTACGGCGCGGCCGGACGTCACGGCGCCAACTACATCCAGACGACCGCGGCTTCGGTCGCCGGCATGAGCGCGATGGCGGTCGTCATCCAGGCGATGACGTGGATGGGCATGCCGGCCCCGCCGATGTGGCAGCTCGTCCTTTACATGATGTGCATCGGCATGTTCGGCGTCGGCGTGGGCATGCTCTACACGCCGATCCTGGTCGATCGCCTGCAGCTCACGTTTCCGTCGGGACTAGCGGTCGCGAACATCCTGCGCGCGCTGACCGATCCCGACCTGCTCCGGCAATCGGTGTCGCGGCTGTTCGGGGGCATGGCGCTCGGCGTCGCCGGCGGCATCGGAAGCGCGAAGGTCGCAGCGCTCGGCGCAATCGACCTGTCGACGTCGACGTTCGGCGCCGGCATGATCGTCGGGGCGCGCATCGGCATCGCGGCGATCGTCGGCGGGCTTGCCGGCTGGGCGATGATGCCCTATTTCATCTCCATCGGATGGCTGCAACCCAACGAGCCCTTCCGCAAGATCACGTTCCTGATCGCGCTCGGCATGATCATGGGTGCCGCGATCGTCGACGTGTCCTTGATCCTCTTCCGCGCCTGGCAGCGCGCGCGGCAGGTCACGGCGGAGAAGGTGGTCGAGCAGGAGGACTGGAAGAAAACGAACACCCGGCGACTCGTCGCCTGGGTCGTGTTCTGGGGCATTTGCATCGTCGTCGTCGGCTCGCAGGTCCTGCACCAGCCGGTCGGCTACCTGGTGATGGCCGTGCTGCTCGTGTTCGTGTTCGCGCTGGTCAACGGGATATCCCTCGGCATCACCGACTCGAATCCGATTTCCTCTGCTTTCGTCGTTACCGTGGTCCTGATGGCGGGCATCGGGCTGCGCGATCCGATCGTCGGGATGATGGCGGCGACGGTCCTGCTGGTGTCGACCAGCGAGGCTTGCGACATGCAGCAGGACCGGTCGACGGGCTGGCGGCTCGGGACCAACCGGATGATCCAGTTCCGATTCCAGGTGGCCGGCATCGTGATGGGCGCGATCATGGCCGTGGTGTTCGCGAAGCTCTTCATGAGCGCGTACCCGGTCCTGGGCCTCGATCAGACGACGATGCCCGCCGACCAGCAGCCCGCGCAATGGTCGTCGGCGATGACCTACAAGTTCGTCGGCGTGCTGCGCAGCCTCACCGACGACAAGCCCTACCAGCGTACGGCGATCTGGATCGGAATCCTGATCGGATTCGTGACCGAGTTCCTGCGCAAGTACATCAAGTCGCGCGAGCGATACCAGGCGTTCGTGAAGTCGGGGCGGGTGGGGTTCAGCACCGATTTCGTCCTCGATGCCATCGTGCTTCCGTCGCCGTATGCGTCGTCGTTCGGCGGATTCCTCAACCTGATGACGTCGGCGTGGTTCGCAGCCGGCGGTGTGCTGTCGAGCTTCATCAACAGCCTGCCGAAGCGCAAAGACAAGCCCGCTGCGTTGCCGAGCGACATGAGCACGACCTCGCTGATCGGCGGCGGCTTGATAGCGGGCGACGCATTGGCGGCGCTGGGCTTGGGCATCGCGGGACTGCTCGGCACTTTGTTCGGCTGACATGACCCGCCACCCCAAGACGGGAGCCGTCTGGCGGACTCATCACAAGTCTTCGTCGGATAGACCAGTTGTATACCAGTAGAATACCAATTGACTAACTGGTATTTTCGGTACTAAGCTACGGATTCCTCGTTCGCAGACATCGAATCCGTTGAACCCCGCCCGATCCATGGTGATCCGCTTCCACATCGGCATCGACGGCGGCGGCACGAATACGCGCGCGCGGCTTGCGTCGGCCGACGGCGCCGTGCTGGGCTTCGCTGCGTCGGGACCATCCGCGCTGGGTCAGGGAATCGAGCAGGCCTGGCAGCACATCGTGCAAGCCGTCGAGGGCGCGTTCGCCAACGCGGGACTCGCCTCCGCGCCAAGAGAGCAATGCGCGCTGGGTCTCGGGCTCGCCGGCGCCAATGTGCGGCAACGTTGCGAAGAGTTCGTCCGCCGCACGCCGCCGTTCGGTCAGATCGCACTCGACACTGACGGCTACACGACCTTGCTCGGCGCACACGCAGGACGGCCCGGCGCGATCGTCGCGGCCGGCACCGGCAGCGTCGGCGAAGCGCTGCGCCGCGACGGATTGCGGGTGGCCGTGGGCGGGTGGGGATTTCCGGTCGGCGACGAGGGGAGCGGTGCATGGCTCGGCTTGCGCGCGATGCGCGAGACGCATCGCGCCATCGACGGCCGGGCGCGGGTCGGTCCGCTGACCGGAGCGGTTCTCGCTATGGCGGGCACATCGCGCGAGGCGCTGCTGGCCTGGTGCGATCGACCGGGGCAGAACGCCTATGCCGAGCTCGCGCCGCTGGTATTCGACGCCGCCGAGACCGATCCCTTTGCCGCCGCCCTGCTCGACCGCGCGGCGAGCTCGCTCGAGGAAATCGCCGCCGCACTCGATCCCGAGGGCGCGCTGCCGCTGGCGGTTCTCGGCAGCATCGGGCAGAGGCTGCTGCCTCGTTTCGAACCATCGATCCGCGCGCGATGCGTCGAGCCGGCAGGGGACTCCGCCGACGGCGCTCTTCGCCTCGTCCGCCAGGAGCTCGGTGAGGTTGGCGAAAGCGTGCGATGAAAGACCGCCCGTTCGAATTCCGCGCCGACGCAAGAGCGGCCTCGCCGCTGTACATGCAGCTCGCGCAAAAGCTCGCGCAGGCGATACGCAACGACGACTACCAGCCCGACGAGGCGCTGCCGTCAGAGCGCGTGCTGTCGGAATCGCTCAGCCTGTCGCGCGTGACGGCGCGCAAGGCAATCGATCAGCTGGTCGAGCAGGGACTGGTCGTGCGCCGGCGCGGCTCGGGCAACTACATAGCACCCCGGCTCGAACAGCCGCTGTCGCGCCTGACCAGCTTTTCCGAGGAGCTGCACCAGCGCGGCTTCACGCCTTCGTCGCGCTGGCTCGCGCGCGCCTGCACCGCAGCCGCGCCCGACGAGCAGCTCTCGCTGGGCTTGTCGCCCGGCTCGCGCGTCGCGCGCCTCGAGCGGCTGCGCCTGGCCGACAAGGTGGTAATGGCCTACGAGGTCAGCGTGCTGCCCGAGCAGGTTCTGCCGGATCCTTCGCAGGTCGACGCATCGCTGTACGCGCATCTGGCGATGCTGGGCCGCGCACCGGTGCGCGCGCTGCAGCGTCTGCGGGCGCTCAACGCCGACAAGCGGCTCGCGCAATTGCTCGAAGTGCCGACCGGGCGCGCCGTCCTGTTCATCACGCGCGTCGGCTATCTGAACACCGGGCAGGCGGTCGAGCTCACGCATTCGTATTGCCGCAGCGACTATTACGATTTCGTGGCCGAGATGAGGCGCCAGGCGTGAGCGCGATGCGCATCGAAGGTTACATCGCGACGCCGCAGGGATTCGTGCGCGGCGCAATCGAGCACGAGGAGGGGCGCATTCGGCGAATCGAAGGCACGCCGCGGACCGGGGACCAGGCGAGGAGCGAAGCGCAAGTGCTGGTGCTTCCCGGATTCATCGATACGCATGTGCACGGCGGGGGCGGCAGCGACACCATGGAAGGCGGACAAGCAATCGAGCGCATCGCGCGGCTGCATGCGCGGCACGGGACGACGTCGCTGCTGGCCACGACGATGACGGCGCCGCTTGCCGAAGTGGAAGCGGCGATGCGAGCTCTGGCTCCGGCCTGCGCGAGCCGCGCGCCCGGTGCGGCGCGCGTGCTCGGCGTGCATCTGGAAGGTCCGTACATCAACCCGGGAAAGCTCGGCGCACAGCCTGACTTCGTCCGCTCCGCATCGATCGACGAAATCCACGCGCTCGATGCGCTGGCACCGGTCCGGCTGATCACCCTGGCGCCGGAGCTGCCGGGAAATCTCGATATCATCGTTGCGCTGCGCGCCGCCGGATTCCAGGTCCAGATCGGACACACGCTGGGCAGTTACGAGGACGGCGTCGCGGCGCTCGAGCGCGGCGCCGGCGGCTTCACCCACTTGTTCAATGCGATGACCGGCATGCATCACCGCGCGCCGGGCATCGTCGGCGCGGCGCTGGCCCATGCCCGCTACGCCGAGATCATTCCCGATCTGCTGCACGTCCACCCGGGTGCGATCCGCGCGGCGCTGCGCGCGATTCCGTGCCTGTTCTGCGTGACCGACTCGACCGCCGCCACCGGCATGCCCGACGGCGACTACCGGCTCGGGCGCCACCGCGTCACCAAATGCCTCGGCGGCGTGCGCCTGGCCGACGGCACGCTGGCGGGCAGCACGCTGACGATGGACCAGGCGCTACGCAATCTGGTGACGATCGGGCTTCCGCTCGAGGACGCATCGCGGCGCGTGTCGTCGCACGCCGCCGACTACCTTGGATTGACTGACCGTGGACGGCTGGTCGAGGGCGCGCATGCCGATCTCGTGCTGCTGGACCGGGACTTGCAGCTGCAGCGCGTGGTCGTCGAAGGAGAGGACATTGACCTCGCGGAAGCTTGACGAGGGCCGCAGTGCGCG
>Ga0207686_10001762_pt1 | contig 12037 bp, 10 predicted proteins | sample KBSM24metaG_FD_184396 | JGI IMG/M metagenome (GOLD analysis project Ga0207686, IMG submission 184396) | Miscanthus rhizosphere microbial communities from Kellogg Biological Station, Michigan, USA - KBS M2-4 metaG (SPAdes) (version 2) | ecosystem: Host-associated > Plants > Roots > Rhizosphere >...
AGAGTGGCGGCGCTTTGGGGGCCGCTGTCCACGACGATGTGCGCCGCGGCGCGGTAGAGCGGCTCACGTTGCTTGAGCAGTTCCGACAGCCGCTCGCGCGGATTGGGCGTCGCAAGCAGGGGCCGGCTCGAATCGTGCCGCGTGCGCTCCCAGAGGCTTTCCAGCCGCGCACGCAGGTACACCACGGTGCCCGACTCGCGCATCACTTGCAGGTTCTCCTCGGCGAGGACGATGCCTCCGCCCGTCGCGACGACGCGCTCATCGTGCTCGCAGACCTCGCGCAGGATCGCGGACTCCCGCCGGCGGAAGCCTTCTTCGCCCTCGATCTCGAACACGGTGGCCACGGCCACGCCGGTGCGGTCCACCAGCAGGCGATCGGTATCCACGAACTCGCGCTTCATCCGGGTCGCGAGCGCGCGCCCGACGGTCGTTTTTCCCGCGCCCATCATGCCCACCAGGAAGATGTTCGAATGGCCCATGGCCTCCATTTGCCCCCAGCGGCCGAGGATAGCGAAAAAAAAGCCCGGCTTGCGCCGGGCTCTTTCGAGATTGCGAGCGCTACCGGACGGTCAGCGTGTCCTTCACGATCTTCGGTGTCACGAAGATCAGCAATTCCGTCTTGTCGTCCTGCTTTACCGTGCGCTTGAACATGTAGCCCACCAGCGGCAGGTCGCCGAGGAACGGAACCTTGTCCACCGTCGTGCGCGTGGTCTGCTCGAAGATACCTCCCAGCACGATCGTGTCGCCATTGTCGACGAGGACCTGCGTCGAGACCTTCTTCGTGTCGATCGAAGGGATCGTGCCGCCGGCGTTGCCGCTCGGGATCAGCGCGCCCACGGAATCCTTCTTCACTTCGAGGTCCATGATGATGCGATCGTCCGGCGTGATGCGCGGGGTGACCGCGAGCTCGAGCGTGGCGGCCTTGAACGACACGGTGGTCGCGCCGCTCGCCGCCGCAGTGAGGTACGGAATTTCCGTGCCCTGCGAGATGACCGCCCGCTTCTTGTCGGCGGTGATCACGCGCGGGCTGGAAACCACCTTGCCGCGGTTGTCGGCTTCGAGCGCGGACAGCTCGATGTTCACGAGGTTGCCGCTGCCGAGGTTGAGGATCGACAGTGCCAGCTGCCCGGCCGCGCCGGCCACCGGCAGGTTCACGTTCAGCTGCTCGGGCTGGGCACCGATCGGCAGGTTGCCCGCGCCGACCCCTCCGCCGAACGGCGAGGTGAGCGACGAGGAGCCGCGCGAGATCGGGTTGTTCGACAGCGGCGCGACCGTGTCGAGCGCCGAGCCCGAGACGCCGAAATTGTAGTTGTTCGTGTTGAAAGCGCTCTGCGTGCCGAAGCGCACCCCCAGCTGGCGACCCCACTTGTCGTCGGCGATCACGATACGCGCCTCGATCAGCACCTGGCGGACGGGGACGTCGAGTTGCAGGATCAGGCGGCGGGCCTCCTCGAGGCGTCCGCCGGTGTCCTGCACGAAGATCGTGTTGGTGCGCTCGTCGACGCTGGCGGCGCCGCGCTTGGACAGGATGCGCTGGTCCTTGCTTGTGAGCAGCGTCTGGATGTCGGCGGCCTTTGCATACGACAGCGCGAACGACTCCGTGCGCACCGGCTCGAGATCGGAAACCGAGGCCTGCGCTTCGAGGGCAAGCTTCTCCTTGGCGGCGAGCTCGTCCGTGGGCGCGATCAGCACCACGTTGCCGTTCTTGCGCTTCGACAACCCCTTCGCCTGCAGGATGATGTCCAGCGCCTGGTCCCACGGCACGTCCTTCAGGCGCAGCGTGAGGTTTCCGCCCACCGTGTCGCTGGTGATGATGTTCAGGCCCGTGAAGTCGGCGATCACCTGCAGCACCGCGCGCACTTCGACGTTCTGGAAGTTGAGCGAGAGCTTCTCGCCGGCGTACCCGGGCGTGGCGCTCTGCACCAGGCGGTTCGGGTCTTCCTTGACCGGTTTCACCTCGACGATGAACTGCGTGTCGGTCTGGTAGGCCGAGTATTCCCACAGTCCGCGCGGCTCGATCACCATCCGCGCGTTGCCGCCCTGCTCGAACGTGTCGACGAAGCGCACCGGCGTCCCGAAGTCGCCGACGTCGAGGCGGCGCACCAGGTTGCGCGGCACGTTGGTGTTGATGAAGTCGAGCACCAGCTGGCGACCTTGCTGGCGGATGTCGATGCCGATGTTCGCCGAGGAGAGGTCCACCACCACGCGGCCTTCGGAGCTGGGCCCGCGACGGAAGTCCACATCGCGCAGGTTGTAGCGCGTTCCGCCGGCCGGCGTTTCGGCGAACACGGTCGGCGCGGCCGACGGCGTGGTCGCCACCGTGGAACCCGAGGTCTGGGCCTGGGAGGCGTCGATCGTCACGATGAGCTGCTTGCCGTCCAGCGCCTGCGTGTAGGTAAGGTTGCGGGTGAGGTTCATCACCAGCCGCGTGCGGTTGGCGGTCTGGACGATGGAGACGCTGCGCAGGTCGCCTTCGCCTGCTTCGATCTGGTTGCGGTTGAGCGCGTTGACCGTGTTCGGCAGGTCGATCGCGATCCTCGGCGGATTGGTTACGGCGAAGCCCTGGGGCGTCGCGGCAAGGGCATCGCGCATGCCGACCTTGACGATGATCTTCCCGCCCTGGATCTGGGAGAAGTTGATCGACTCGACGGCGTTGGCAGCGCCCTGGGCCCACGCGAGCGGCGCGGCCGCTAGCGCGAGGATGAGCGCCGCGAGAGCGGTGCCGATCCTGCCGATGGTTGGGAAGCGGAGCATCGTGGTCACTTTTTGTCCCCTTTTCCGGCTTCCTCAAGCAGCGGCAGAACGCTCTGCCGCTCGGCCCAATCGCCGGCGCTGTCTTGAACGATTTCTTTGAGCTTGATCTCGCTTTCGGTCACATCCGTGATCAGCCCGAAGTTCTGGCCCATGTAATTGCCCTTCTTGACGCGGTACAACGTCTTGTCCGCGCGGACCAGCGCGTACGTGTCCTTGCCCTGCGAAAGCGTGCCCACCATCTTCAGCTGCTCGAGCGGGAAGGCCTCGAGCGGCTCCTTGCGCCGGTTCAGGTCCGGCGCGAGGCCGCTTTGCTGCCCGTCCTTGCGATCCTGGAGCTTGCGCGGCTTGAACGGGTCCGGAAGGTCGAAACCCTCGTAGGTGAACGGCTCGAACGCCTTTACTGGCGGAAGCGGCTCGATGCGGCGCGGCAAACCCTTCTCCGACTCGCGCACGAACTGCTTGAGCTCATCCATCTCCCCGCCGCAGCCGGCAAGGGTGAGAAGCGCCGCCGAGATGACGATTCGCTTCATCACTTGCCTCCCGGCTTCTTGGCCTTGGTGGACTGGCGTTGCTTGGCCACTTCTTCTTCGTCGAGATAGCGGTAGGTCTTCGCGACGGCCTCCATCGTCAGGACCCCTTCCTTCGGAGGATCGAGCTTGAGGTCCGTGAGAAGCACGATGCGCGGCATCTTGGCCACGTCGCTCGCGAAGGCGCCGAGGTCGTGGTACTGGCCGGTGACCTTGATGTTGACCGGCAGCTCCGCGTAGAACTCGGTGAAGTTCTCCTTCTCCGCGGGCTTGAAGAGCTCGAAGGCGAGGCCGCGTCCGAGGCCCGCCTGGTTGATGTCGATGAGGAGCGCGTCCATCTCGCTCTTGTTGGGCAGCTGCTTGAGGAGCGCGCCGAAGGCCTGCTCGATCTCCGCGCGTTGCTGCTTGTAAGCGTCGAGGTTGACGGCGAGCTTCTTCTTCTCGAGGAAGACTTCCTTCTGCTTGGCGACGTCCGCGCGGCCTTTCTCGATTGCGTCCATCTGCCCCTGCCAGAACAGGAAATACGCGCCGATCTGAAGCGCCACGAAGAGGATGACGAGCGCGGCGGCCTTGATGGGCCACGGCCAGTTGCCGGGCTGCTTCGTATCGAGAGTTCGAATATCGTCGATGAAGCTCATTTCGCACCCGCCTTCGCGGCGCCGCCCTTGCCGGCGCCCTTCGCGTCCTCAGCCTGCGCGCGCTTGATCGAGATGTTCATGTTGAATTCGTTGATACGGCTGCCCGACTTGTCGGGCGAGGGCACGGCCTTGATCTCCACCAGCTCGGGGTTCTCCAGATACGGCGAGGCTCCGAGGTTGCGCATGAGGGTGGAGACACGCGCATTCGACTGCGCGTATCCGGCCAGATTGACCTTGGCGCCGGCCTGCTTGACCGCCTTCAGGTACACGCCTTCGGGGAGCTGGCGCAGCAACTGGTCGAGCAGCTGAACGGGTTCGGAGCGATTGCTCTGCAGGCCTTCAACCACCTGCTTCTTCGCGAGCAGGGACGCCGTTTCCTCGCGGATCTTGCGGATCTCCTCGATCTGCTTGTCCAGCTTGTCGATTTCGGCCTTCATGTAGGCGATGTTCGCCTGCTGTTGGCTCACCTGCTGGTCGAGGAATACCCAGACGGCTGCCGCCACGAGCAGGCCCGCGACCAAAGCGATGCCGGCGAGGACGCCGAACTGCTGCTGGCGGCGTTTTCGCTTTTCTTCGCGGTGGGGAAGTAGGTTGACGCGGATCATGACGGGTCGAACCTCCGCATCGCGAGCCCGCAAGCCACCATCAGCGACGGAGCGTCTATCGTGAGCTGTCGCGGCTTGATCTTGGAGGACAGCGCCATATTCGCGAACGGGTTCGCGACCACCGTATGGACCTGGGTGCGCTGCGCCACCATCTCTTCGAGCCCGTCGAGCATCGCCGAGCCGCCGGTGAGGAGGATGTGGTCGACCTTGTTGTACTGGGTCGACGTGAAGAAGAACTGCAGGGCGCGCTGGATCTCGAGCACGATCTTCTCGTTGAACGGCTGCAGCACGTCGGGCCCGAAGTTCTCGGGCAGGTTGCCGACGCGCTTGGCGGCCTCCGCCTCTTCCACCGGCATGTCGAACTGTCGCGCGATGTCCTGGGTGAGCGTGTTCCCGCCGATCTGCTGCTCGCGGGTGTAGACGGTGGTGGCGTTCTGTACGACCGTCACGCGAGTCACGGTGGCACCGATGTCGACGATGACGGTGACATCACCCTCGCTGATCCCGGAGTTGCCGCCGCAGATGAGCTCGAAAGAGGTCTGCGCGGCATAGGACTCCACGTCCATCACGATGGTTTTCAGGCCTGCGGCTTCGGCGGCGGCCACGCGGTCTTCGATCTTCTCCTTGCGCGAGGCGGCGATGAGCACTTCCACCTCGTCATCGCCCGAGGGCGCGGGGCCCAGGACCTGGAAGTCGAGGTTCACCTCGTCGAGGGAGAACGGAATGTACTGGTTGGCCTCGCCCTGGACCTGAACTTCCATGTCCTCATCGCGCTGGTTGCCCGGAAGGATCACTTTCTTCGTGATCACCGCGGCGGCGGGAAGGGCGAGGGCTACGTTCTTGATACGCGAGCCAAGGGCCTTGTGGGCGCGCTTCATCGCCTCCCCCGCGGCCTCGATGTTGGCGATATTGCCGTCGACCACCGTGTCCTTCGGCAGCGGCTCGATCGCATAGCGCTCGACGCGGTAAACGTTACGGCCGGCCTCGGCGATCTCCACCATCTTGATCGAGGACGAGCTGATGTCGCAGCCCACGAGGGGCGGCGCTTTTGCTTTCAGGAAGTCGAACTGGGCGGCTAATTTTTCTTTAATCATGGTGGAAGGTTAGCACCCAAACGAAGAATCTACTTTAGATGCTAGCAACAAGTCCTAGGCCTGTAAAGCATTTTGTAGCCAAGGTGTTAGCGCAGCTACAGCGACTATAATGACTCGCGTAATTGAACCGCGGCCGATCGCGGCGGCCAATACTCCCATCTCCCGGTCCGCAGCTTCATGACATCCCGTTGGTGGTTCTATCCGGCGCTAATCGCCGCCTCATTGGTGCTCGTCGCCATGGGGGTCGGAGCGCTCACGGTCGTGCTGCTCTGGCCGAACCTTCCCAGCCTGGAAGTCCTCACTGACTACCGGCCCAAGATCCCCCTTCGCATCTATAGCGCCGAGAACGAGCTCATCGGCGAGTTCGGCGAGGAAAAGCGGGCCGTGGTGAAGATAAAGGACGTCCCTCAGGTCATGAAGGCGGCCATCCTCGCGGCCGAGGACGACCGTTTCTATCAGCACGGCGGGGTCGACTACATGGGGGTCGTTCGCGCCGCGGCCGCCAACCTCCAGGGTCGCCGGGAAGGTGCGTCGACCATCACGATGCAGGTGGCGCGGACCTTCTTCCTCACCCGGGAGAAGACCTTCGCCCGCAAGCTGTCCGAGGTGCTGCTCGCTTTCAAGATCGAGGCGAATCTCACCAAGGACCAGATCCTCGAGCTCTACATCAACCAGATTTTCCTGGGCCAGCGGGCTTACGGTTTCGGCTCCGCAGCCAACGTCTATTTTGGCAAGAACCTGCAGGAGCTGACTCCCGGCGAGGCCGCCCTTCTCGCCGGGCTGCCCCAAGCCCCCTCGCGCCAGAATCCGTTCGTGAACCCCAAGCGCGCGAAAGAGCGCCAGCAGTACGTGCTGCGGCGCATGCGTGACGTCGGCTGGCTCGCCGACGACCAGTACCGCAAGGCGGTGGCCGAGCCCCTGCGGCTCAACCCGAACCAGCGCGAGACCTTCGCGCTCAAGGCCGACTACGTGGCGGAGATGGCGCGGGTCACGATCTTCGAGCAGTTCGGCGAACCCGCCTATGTGAGCGGCATGCGGGTCTACACGACGATCAAGCGAAAGGATCAGGAAGCCGCCCATGAGTCGCTGCGGGCGGGCGTGCTCGAGTACGACCGCCGCCACGGCTACCGGGGACCTGAGGGATTCCATGCCCTGCCGGAGGCGGAGTCCGAGGTCGAGGATGCGGTGGAAGAGGCCCTGCAGGACCGCGAGACGGTGAACGAGCTTGTGTCGGCCGTCGTCCTGGACGCATCGCCGCGAGAGGTCCGTGCCATGATGCGCCGTGGCGATGAGGTGAAGATTTCCGGCGACGGACTCAAGTTCGCCGCGCCGTCGCTCGCCACTAAGAACCCGGATCGCGCCATCCGTCGTGGCTCCATCATCCGGTTGCAGGCCGGCGAAAAGGGCGCGTGGTCCATCATGCAGGTCCCCCGTGTCGAGGCTGCGCTCGTGGCCCTCGACCCGTCCAATGGCGCGGTCCAGGCGCTGGCGGGCGGATTCGACTACGCGGCGAACAAGTTCAACCACGCGACGCAGGCCTGGCGCCAGCCGGGTTCGAGCTTCAAGCCGTTCATCTACTCGGCGGCGCTCGAGAAGGGATTCACTCCGGCGACGGTCCTGAACGACGCTCCATTCGTGATCGACGCGGCGAAAACCGGCGGCCAGCTATGGGAGCCGAAGAACTACGACGGCAAGTACGACGGGCCCATGCGCCTTCGCACTGCGCTCGCGAAGTCGAAGAACATGGTGTCCATCCGTTTGCTGCAGGCGATCGGCCCGGGGTACGCGCAGGACTATATCCAGCGTTTCGGCTTCGATCCGAAGATGCACCCTGCTTACCTCACGATGGCGCTGGGCGCCGGCTCCGCGACCCCGCTGCAGATGGCGAGCGCCTATTCGATCTTCGCCAACGGCGGCTATCGCGTGAAGCCGTGGTTCATCTCCCGTGTCGAGGACAACAAGGGTGAAGTGATCTACCGCGCGCGTCCCGAGACCGCGGGTGCCGACGCCGAGCGGGTGCTCGACGAGCGCAACGCCTTCCTCATGACCACGCTCATGCGCGACGTGGTGCGCTATGGGACTGCGGCGAAGGCAATGTCGCTTGGGCGCAATGACCTTGCGGGAAAGACCGGCACGACCAACGACCACGTCGATGCATGGTTCGCCGGTTTCAACGGAAAGCTCGTCGCCGTGACGTGGATCGGGTTCGACACGCCCGCAAACCTCGGACCGAACGAGACCGGCAGCCAGGCAGCCCTGCCGATCTGGATGGGATATGCGGGCAAGGTCCTGAAGGGCGTGCCCGAGACCGAGATCTCGCCGCCTGCCGGTGTGGTGGCCGTCGCGATCAATCCAGCTACCGGGCTTCGCGAGCGTGACGGCGCGAGCAAGACCTCCGAGTACTTCTATTCGGAATCGACTCCCCCGTTCGGTGACGAAAGCGCATTCGCGCGCGATGGCACCCGTCCCCCGGAAGAAGTCCGCAACCAGATCTTCTGATGCCCAAGCCGCGCTCGCGCCGCGACAGCAATCTGCGACGCCACATCGCATACATCGCCGCGCGCATGATCGCCGAGGACGGCATCGCTGACTATGCGACGGCCAAGCAGAAGGCGGCGCGCCAGGCGGGTCTCGCGGACATGAACCTGCTTCCGGACAACCAGGAAATCGAGGAGGCGCTGCGCGAATACCAGGGCCTCTACCAGAAGGAAGAGCAACCCGTGCACCTGAGGCGCCTGCGCGAAATCGCGGTGAAGGTGATGCGGGAATTCGACGCATTCCGTCCCGCGCTCGTGGGGTCGGTCCTGTCGGGCACCGCGGGCCAGTTCTCCGACGTGAACCTGCAGATCTTCACCGACGACCCGAAAGCCCTCAGCATGTTCCTGCTGAACCGCCGCTACCGCTTCGAGGAAGGATCGCGGCGCGTTGCGCGCGGCGGGCGCATCGACGAGGTGCCCCAGATCAGCCTGGACTTCGAGGACGTCACCGTCACGATGACCGTGCTCGACTTCGACGACGAGCGGTCGGCCTCCAGGGTGCGCGCCTGCGACGAGCCTTCGCGGGCGCGCCTGGCGGACGTCGAAGCCCTGCTCTCGCGCTAGCCCTTGAGGCGTCCCGCAGCCTCGATCGCGTAATACGTGAGGATCGCGTCGGCCCCGGCGCGCTTGAATCCCAGAAGGGCCTCCATCATGCAGGCATCGCCATCGATCCAGCCCTGCTGTCCTGCGGCCTTGATCATGGCGTACTCGCCGCTCACCTGGTAGACGAAGGTCGGCACGCCAAACTTCTCCTTCACGCGCCGGACGATGTCGAGGTAGGGCATCGCCGGCTTCACCATCACGTAATCGGCGCCTTCGTCGAGGTCCAGCGCCACCTCGTGCAGCGCCTCGTCCGAGTTACCCGGGTCCATCTGGTAGGTCTTCTTGTCGCCCTTGCCCAGGTTCGATCCGGAGCCCACGGCATCGCGGAAGGGCCCATAGAAGGCGGAGGCGTATTTCGCGGAGTAGGCGAGGATGCGCACATGTATGAATTTGCGCGCATCGAGCGCACGACGGATGGCTCCGATGCGCCCGTCCATCATGTCCGAGGGCGCCACGATGTCCGCGCCGGCTTCCGCGTGAGAGATCGCCTGTTTTTCCAACACGACGAGGGTCTCGTCGTTGACTACATACCCGGCCTTGTCCACGAGGCCGTCCTGCCCGTGAATCGTGTACGGATCGAGGGCGACGTCCGTGATGACGCCCATTTCCGGGAAGCGCTTTTTCACCTCGCGGATGCAGCGCTGGACGAGCCCTTTCGGGTTGTAAGCCTCCTCGGCCCCCGCCGTCTTGAGCTTCGGTTCCGTGACCGGGAACAGGGTGATTGCGGGCACCCCTAAGGTGAGCGCTTGCTCCACGACCTTTAGCAACTTGTCGATGCTGCGCCGGGAGACCTCCGGCATGGAGGGAACGGGCTCCACGACGCTGCGGCCCTCGCGAACGAACACGGGAAGGATGAGGTCTTCCGGGGCGAGGCGCGACTCGCGCACCAGGCGGCGCGAGAAGTCGTCGCGGCGAGATCGGCGCATACGCCGGTCCGGGAAACGACCGAGGCTCGAAGTCATTCAGGACACCGAAAAGGCGGGAACTTTAGCATGGGGGACGACTCCTATTCGCAGAAGGGTTACTCCTTCCCCGCTTCTCCTCCCTGAGCGGGTGCCTTAATCCCAATTAAGGCTTTTTTTGCCCCGGCTTTACTCCCCTTTAGCCGGGGCTTTGTTTTTTGCAGCCGCCAAACGCGCGAGCGTGCCGGCCGCCTCGTCGACACCGTCGCCTTTCAGGCTAGAGAAGAGCTGTGCCGTGGATTGCGGTACAAGGTGCGCCAGCTCGCGCCGCACGCGATCGAGAGTCACCCGCGCCGCCTGCTTGGAGAGCTTGTCGGCCTTGGTGAGCAGGACGTGAGCCGGGCGCCCGGCTTCGCGCAGCCACGACAGCAACTGCCGGTCGAGCGGCGTGAGGGGATGGCGCGCATCCATCACGACTACGACCACGGCCAGCGATTCCCGATTCGCGATGTACTCGCCTACCAGAAGCTCCCAGTGCTCGCGCACCTCGGCCGGAACGCCCGAATAACCGTATCCGGGCAGGTCGACGAGGAAGGCGCGCCCATCGAGCGAGAAGAAATTGATGAGCTGCGTACGCCCTGGCGTCTTGCTCACGTAGGCAAGGCGCTTGCGGCCGGTGAGCGTGTTGATCGCGCTCGATTTGCCGGCGTTCGAGCGGCCCGCGAAGGCGATTTCGGCGGCACCGGGCGCGGGAAGTTTGCTCGGATCGTGTACCGAGAGCGTGTACGCGGCCTTGGAAAGTGCAAGTGCGGTAAAATCGCCGACTTTCTTGCGGGGTTTCTCGATGCGCCTGTCCCTCGGTTTCGCCGGTTTCATGTCGCTAGTCTACGCAGGCGCGCTCTGCGCGGCCGATGCGCCAGCCAAGCCGGACCTGGAGCGCGGAAAGCAGCTCGTGACGACCGTATGTTCCGCATGCCATGGCACCGACGGACGCGGTACTGCAGCCACGAACCCGAACCTCGCGGGCCAGCACGCCGATTACATCGCCGCACAGCTCGCCGCTTTCAAGGCGGGCACGCGCCCGAGCCCGATCATGCAAGGCATGGCCGCGGGACTCTCGCCCGAGGACATGAAGAGCGTCGGCGAGTACTACTCGTCCCAGAAGCCCGTCGAATCGATGGCGCGCGACAAGGTCCTCGCCCAGCGCGGCGAGAAGTTGTGGCGGGCCGGCATCAAGGCCATCAACGCGCCGGCGTGCGCCGGCTGTCATGGCGCAGCGGGCCATGGAATTCCCGCGCAATACCCGCGCCTCGCAGGCCAAAACGCGGATCTCGTGGAAGGCTGGCTCAAGGCCTATGCGACCGGAGCACGCCCGCATCAAGTGATGTCGCCGATCGCGGCGAAGCTCTCCGAGAACGACACGAAGGCGCTCGCCCAGTACATTTCCGGGCTGCGCTAGGTCAGGCCGCGGTCTTCGCCCCCGGCTCGCGCGGCGTGCGCGCCACCGAGATCCGGTTCTTTCCTTCGCGCTTCGAGTGATAGAGCGCGCCGTCGGCGGCGCGCTGCAGGTCCTCGGCGTCCGTCCCGTGCTGAGGGAACACCGCGATGCCCACGCTCGCGCCCACGTTGGCTGTCGTCTCCTTCGCGACTTCGTACGGCTCCCGCAGCGCTGCGCGCAGCTTCTCCGCCACGCCCTGCGCGCCCTCGAGCGTCGTCTCCGGGAGGATCGCGAGGAATTCGTCGCCGCCCAATCTCCCCACGGTGTCCGAGGCGCGCATGCAGGCACGCGCTCGCGTGCCGACCTGCCGGAGCACCTGGTCGCCTGCTCCATGGCCCCACGTGTCGTTTACCTTCTTGAAGCCATCCAGGTCGAACATCAGCACCGCGAAGGGACGCGCGCCTCGCTTCGCGCGGGCCGATTCCTGATTGAGCCGGTCGATGAGCAGCGCGCGATTGGGCAATCCCGTGAGCATGTCGAAATGGGCGAGCCGCTCGATGCGGCTTTGCGCAGCGCGCTCGCGGATTTGCACGCGGCGGTATGCGATGAACAGTCCCGTGAGGCCGCCCACGGATCCCAACAAGAGCCAGGTCACATAGCGGCGCAGGCGCTCGGCCGTCTGGATCTGCGCGAGTGTGCGGTCGTTGATGCGCGCTGTGACGGCGGCATCGGAGCGCTCCAGGGCCTCGATCGCATCGGCCTCGACGCGCTCGGCTTCGCGCGCGAGGTTCCCCGCCGAAAGGGATCCGCGCATGGACCGCGCTGCGGAGATGGATCGCGCATGAACGACGAGCAGGCGTGCCGCGGGCGCGAGCGCCTCGAACGTGGGCAGCGGCGTGTCCGCGGAGACCTGCTTGCCGAGATACTCGAGCTCGCTTT
>Ga0207686_10001764_pt1 | contig 12033 bp, 9 predicted proteins | sample KBSM24metaG_FD_184396 | JGI IMG/M metagenome (GOLD analysis project Ga0207686, IMG submission 184396) | Miscanthus rhizosphere microbial communities from Kellogg Biological Station, Michigan, USA - KBS M2-4 metaG (SPAdes) (version 2) | ecosystem: Host-associated > Plants > Roots > Rhizosphere >...
TCTTAACAACATAAAAAAGTAAATTATTGTTTACCATTTATGTAGTATATGCTATCTTCTTGCAAAAGTGATTATACAGCCGGAATTAGCAGCAGGAGGTAGTTCTTATGCTTTAACCACACCATTTTAATAAAAATTTTCATTATTCGTTTAATATTTTTTAATTTAAAAAGGACTTTCATGAAAAAAGTTTTAGGACTTTTATTTATTTCAGCGTCTATTTTCTCTATGCAAGTGGCTACTATCGGCAACCAATGTGAAAGAGCAAAAAAATTTCACGATCAGTTAGTTAAGCATCATTTTACAAAGCCAGATATGAGCAGGAAGGATATAAAGCAACAGGCTCCAAAATTAAATATCGATATAAAAGACTGTATTCAGTCAAAGTCAGTCTCTGCTCCCAAAGGACTGGGAGAAATAAAGCTTTTTCATAATGAAAAAGGATTCCATGTTCTTCACAATGATGTAATGCATCGTGTTCAGCCATGTTTCACGGATAAACTAGTTCGTAGAGCAACATCACACGACATAAAAGATTTCCAAAGAAAAGGAAAAGGATACTTTGCTCTCACTCAAATGGGTGACGGTCAGTTTGAGCTAAAGGTTTTAAATCGTACGCTCGGTGGTGGACCTATTCTTGGTGTAGCAGTCTATTGGGCAGTTAAAGTTACTCTCTATGCAGCAGGAGCTGTTGGTATCGGAGCAGCAGCAGCCACAGGGGTACCCGCTGTAGTAGGAGCCGTTGGAGCAATTGCAGGCGGCACTGGTGCAGCAACCATAGTTGCAGGAGCCAGCACCGCTATTGCAGCATCTGCCGCAGAAGGAGCGCTTATTGCCACTGTTAGTACTGTTGGAGCTACTACACTTGTGACTGCCGCAGGTGCTGTAACAGCACCCGTAATATTAACTACTACTGCAGGAATTTTAACTGCAGCTGCTGGTACAACAGTAGCCGCAGCAGGAACTGCAACGGGACTCGCTGCCGCAGCTACTGTTGGCGCATCTCTTGGTGGAGCAACTGTTGCCGGTGTAGCATTAGCAGATGCTGCGGCATTAGGTACAGCTGTAGTAGTTTCTCATGCTACTGCTACCGCAGGAGTTGCTGGAGGAGCTGCACTTATTGTCGGAGGCATAGAAGCAATAGCAGCTGCCGCTGGTGCATTCTGCGGAATGTTGCCTACTCCGTAAGAGATATAAATATAATGAAGTTAAGTACATTCCAAGCTTATTTAATATTTATTTTAATCGTAGGAGTTACCTTCAGTGTTCTATGCTATTTTAGACCGGAAGGATTTAAACAAGGGTTTTCTTCCACATCACCATTATTATTTCAATATCAGCTAAGTTTTATACCTGCAACTCCTTTTCTGATGTGGTGGCTGAAAAAATCCTCAAAGAAATAGTCTCATAAAGCAGATATCCTTCTGGAAAGCTATACAGGAGGATATTTGTGTTGTTGCAAAAGTTCTTATACAGCAGGGATTAGCAGCAGGAGGTAGTTCTTATGCTTTAACCACACCATTTTAATAAAAATTTTCATTATTCGTTAAAAGTTGGTATTATTCTTTGGTATGACACCTACTATATAAAATATAAAATAAAATGAATCAACAAATAAAAACATTCCTCTATTTTTATTTATACGCAACAGTCCAAAATTATGTTGGACATCGTATTATAGATTTTTTTGGAATTTTTAATATTCTATATTGTTTGTTAGCATTCATTGTTTTTTTTATCTTCTGGTACGGATTTTTTGAATTAGCAAAGAAATAGTCTTATAAAACAGATATCCTCCTAGAAAGCTATACAGGAGGATATTTGTATTGTTGCCAAAAGAGGGTAAGCAACTATTTTTTAGGTTGCTCCATACAAGAAGCGCATTGAAGCATAGAGGACATTTTCATTTATCAATAACAGCCTTTTTTTGACTAATAATGCAAAATGTGTAATCTAAATATAAGCGGAATAGGTAAAAATCCGTTGTTAAGGAACTATTATGTCTTATATTATAGCTCAATCGGTTGAATTTTCTTTATTATCTTTTCTTTTTATAGTCCAAGAATTGGCTATGTGCGCCATGTGTCTACTTTTCATGATGACCTAAGGGTCAAATTACTTTAATTTTTGCATTTACATTTCATTTCTACGGTTTCTTTCAATTAAACTACAGGGTAAAAAATATGTTTCTTGTTATTATTCTTTATGCGCTTTTTGCAAGTACTTTTACGCTTGGCAAAGCAGTGCTTTCCTATGTAACACCATTTTTGTTTATTGGCATTCGTATGCTTCTTGGTGGCACGTTACTTCTTGGATATTATAGATTTATTGCACAAAAGCGCTTATCCATCAAAAAAGAGGATTATTCGTTATTTGCGCGCATTATTATATTTCACATTTTTTGTGCGTACACGCTTGAATATTGGGCGTTAGAGTATGTAACATCGGCAAAAGCATGTTTGTTGTATAATTTGTCGCCATTTATTACTGCTATTTTTTCTTATTTTTTATATGCAGAACGATTAACGTATCGGCAGTTATTAGGTCTTCTTGTTGGATTTTTAGGATTTATTCCTATTTTGATTGCACAAACTCCGCTTGAACAAATAGCATGGCATGTTGGGTTTTTATCGTGTTATGAATTAGCTCTTATTATGTCGGTGATATCAAGTGCATATGGTTGGATGATCGTTAAAAAATTGACTCATAAAGATTATTCATTAATTATGATTAACGGTATTAGTATGACGGGAGGGGGATGTTTGGCATTGATACTTTCATTATTCACCGAAGGTGTTCCAATGGTTAAAAATGTTGCGAGTGCAATGCCGTGGCTTGTAACAAAGTTTGGGGTTGTGGGAGAAAATTTGATTGTATTGGGTGGATATAGTCTTGTGCTTGTTCTTATTGCAAATATTATCGGATATAATTTGTATGGTTATTTATTATCGCGTTATTCAGCAACATTTTTGTCTTTTGCTGGCTTTATGACACCGTTATTTGCGGCATTACTTGGTTGGATTTTTCTCAACGAGCCAGTGACATGGCATTTTTTTGCCACAATGATTCTTGTTGTTTTTGGCTTGTATCTTTTTCATGAAAAGAAACAGATTATTTTTGAGGAAAAAGGTTTATAATTTATTATAGTGTATCGATTTTAATTATTTTGAGAGATTATGGAACAGAAAAATAGTTTTTATGTAACAACGCCTATCTATTATGTGACGGCTAAACCGCATTTGGGTTCTTTGTATGCAACGTTACTTGCTGATACAATAGCAAGATGGAATAAATTACAAGGCAACAATGTCTTTTTTTTGACCGGTACTGATGAGCATGGTCAAAAAATAGCACAAGCGGCTAGCGAGGCACAAAAAGAACCTAAAGATTTTGTTGATAGTTTTATTGATGATTATAAAAAAGCATGGGATCTTTATGATATTGCATATGATAAATTCTTGCGGACTACTGATGATTATCATATAAAAGGTGCGCAAGCGCTGGTAAGTTTGTTGCTTGATAAAGGGTATGTTTATAAATCAGTTTACAAAGGCTGGTATTGTACTCCGTGTGAGACGTTTGTAACAGAAATTGATGTAGCAGCAGTAGCGCATCAGGTTGAAAAGGGACCACAATGTTCATCATGTGGCAGGGATACGCATGTAGTGTCAGAAGAAACATATTTTTTTAAGCTCTCTGCTTTTACTGATAAGTTGTTGGTATTTTATAAGGAAAATCCTCATTTTATCACACCAAAAGAGCGATTTCATGAAGTGACAAGCTTTGTTGCTTCAGGGTTAAAAGATTTGAGTATTTCTCGCACAACGGTTAAATGGGGTGTGCCGTTTCCTTATGATCCATTACATACTATTTATGTGTGGGTGGAAGCATTGTCTAATTATATCACTGGTATTGGGTATGGAGATGTACACAAAACAGAAGAATTTAGTTATCGCTGGCCGGCAGATGTGCAGGTGCTTGGAAAAGATATTATTCGATTTCATGCAGTGTATTGGCCCGCGATGCTCATGGCAGCTGAATTGCCATTGCCAAAACAGTTGCTGGTTCATGGGTGGATTAAGGTTGATAAGCAAAAAATGTCAAAATCTTTGGGTAATGTAGTTGATCCGATAGAATTACAAAAAAAATATGGTGCAGAAGCAATTCGTTATTATTTGTTGCGACAAATTCCGGTTAATCAAGATGGAGATTTTAGTATTGTTGATGTTGAAAATCGCATAGAAGATGATTTAGCAAATGATCTTGGTAATTTACTTAATCGAATGGTTGCGTTGGCAGAAAAACATGATGCAATGGATGTTAATCCGAGTTCTATATGGGGGCAGGCTGCATTAGATTTACGGGATGAAAGTTTGAATGTGATAGATGATTTTTCTTTGCATATGAATGAATATATGTTCCATCATGCGCTTGCGCGTTTGTGGAAATTTATTCATATGACTAATGCATATTTTCATGGTCAAGAACCGTGGAAAATTGCTAAAACTGATCGAAGCTTATTTATGGAAGTCCTTTCTGCTACCTGTCATAGTTTGCGTATTATTGCGATATTATTATGGCCAGTTATGCCAAAAAAAATGGAAGAGTTGCTGAGTAGTCTTGGTATAGCATTTAAATATGAAGATCATACGCTTGAAAATTTAGCCTTAAATAATTGGAATAAGAGTTTTATGTTGAAAAAAATTCCAACGTTATTTGAAAAACCTATACGAGAAATACAAGAAGCACAGCCTATGCAATTAAAAGTATCAGAAGAAGTGGTTGTAGAGCAACCACAGGATAATTACATTACCATTGATGATGTTGCTAAAGTTGAGCTGTTAACAGGTACCATTGAAGCATGCGTAGAAGTTGTTGGTTCTGATAAATTGCTTCAAATGACGGTTGATTTGGGCCAGCATGGTAAGCGTACTATTTTAGCAGGAATCAAAAAGTCTTATTGCCCAGCTGATTTAATTGGTAAGCGTGGATTGTTTATTACCAATCTTAAACCGCGCAAAATGGCCGGTTCTGAATCGCATGGAATGATGCTGGTAGCTGAAGATGAGAATGGAAAGTCTCAATTGGTTCAGTTTCCTGATAATGTTGGCAATGGTGTACGGTTAAAGTAAAACAAATTCTAATTGTATTGATTTTTTAACTTCCTCTTTGTTATGATACTATTGAAAGATATTATTGTGAGACAAAGAGGATTTTTTATGTATAAAAACGGTTTTTTAGGTTATTTTTTTCGTAAAATTGTTTGTATAAGTTTATTGTTTTGTGGTGGATATGCTTATGCAGCAATGCGGTTATCGCAATTTAATTATGGAGCAGCATCGGTGTTGCCTGTTTATACGTTTAAAGGTAAACAATATGGGATTCTGAGCAGGGAAGCACATGGAAAAGACAAAGGTACATACGATGATTTTGGGGGAAAAAGAGATAGAGATAAGGGTGAAAAACATCCATTAATAACGGCAGCACGGGAATGGATGGAGGAAGGTCTTGTAACACAAGTGACTGGGCTTAAATTCCCAGCAATTCGTAATTTAATTGATATAACAAAATCAAAATCAAATAAAACAGAGTCTATTGTTGCGTACACCGGAAGAAATGCAAAAAATGTTACGTATATAACTGAGGTGAGTCAATACAAAGATCAATTGTTATATGGATTTTACGGTGCCTTAAAAAAGGCAACAAGACATGAAAATAAAGAAAAAGATAGTATTGCCGTTGTAGATTTATCTGAGCTTGCCAAAGTGCTTAAAAATGCAATGAATCAGAATCAGCATAAAGTAACAGGAATTACTACACCAGCATTTGTTTTGAATCAGAAAACAAATAAATTTGAAAAAGGTGTTATTCCATTGCGACCTTTTTTTGTTTCAAAATTGCGCCCTCATTTTCTTGCATGGCCATCAGTAGCAGGCATGAACAAAAAAATTAAATTTTATTTTTTTAATATGAGGCCTGCAGTTAAGCCATCATGGGGAAATTGGCTTAAGTCATTTGTGGTAAAATCGTCTGCAACTTCAAAGGCTGTTGCTGCGGCAGCTGCTTAAATTTAAAATATATTGGTGATGTTTTCAAGTCCTTGGACAGATATTTTTTCAGCAAGAGGGTATACTGTGTGATGAGGATAAATAACATATAAATGATCTAAGGAGAGATCATTGAGTGCTGTGATCATTGATTTTGTTAACGTAGGTGCATCGGTATACTTAATTTCAAAACCAATTTTTTTTCCATCTTTAATAATTAAAAGATCAAGTTCCGCGCCACTTTGCACGGCCCAAAAAAAACATTCTTCTGGTTGTGCCTGATTTACTTTAATAATTTCTTCTAATGCAAATCCTTCCCATGAAGCACCTAAGCGTGGATATACGTGGAGTTCGTCATTATTTTGAATACCTAACAGTGTATGTAATAAGCCGCTGTCGCGGATATAAACTTTAGGTGTTTTTACTTGTCGCTTACTAATATTTTCAAACCATGGCTCTAAAATGCGGATCATAAAAGTTCCTGCTAAAATCTCAATATATTTTCGCACCGTATGATGTGCAATGCTTAAAGATCCGCCAAGTTCAGACGTATTGAGTATATTGCCATGGTTATGAGCAAGCATCATCCATAATCGACGCATAAGTACTGCAGGAATATTAAAGCCAAGATTGGGAATGTCGCGCTCCATAAACGTTGTAATATATGCTTGTCGCCATGCATAACTTTCTTTATTTGATTCAGCTAAATATGATCGTGGAAAGCCGCCACGTAACCATAATTTTTTTGATTCGCCTGTTTCAGCAATTGAAAAAGGAGTTAATTCAATATATCCAATGCGACCGGCAAGAGATTCTGATGATTGTTGTAATAAATCACGTGATGCGCTACCAAGAATTAAAAATTTACGTGGCCGTTCATCAACAAGTACGCGTAAAACAGGGAATAATTCTGGTAATCGTTGAATTTCATCAATGACAATAAGGTCACTATCAAGATCAGATAATGTTAACATGGGATTTTTAAGGCGAGCAAGATCAATTGGATTTTCTAAATCAATAAAATGAACATTGGGGTATAATTGTGCGTATTGTTTGGCCAATGTTGTTTTACCAACCTGCCGCGGTCCTAGCAGGCCACACACCGAATGGATTTTGTACTGAAATGCTATTTGGTTGATAAAACGGGCTCTTTTAAACATATATTTCCTGTAATTTGGAAGTTGTAGTTTCAAATTACAGGATTTTTTCATTGATAGCAAGAAAAATATTGACGAATTGTTTGAATTTTTAGCTTGCTATTGCCAGGATAATTAATTTATAATTGAAAATAATACATCGAGAGTGTTTTGAAAAATATATAATTTAGTGGGGTTTTTATGAAAAGTTTAAAGAGGCAGATTTTTGGATTGTTGATTGTGTTGTCTGGAGTGATACCATTGAGCGGAATGAATTTGTCGCAACTTGGTCAAAAAGCTCGTTTGTGGGGCATAAACAACAGAATACAAAAAAAAGATTTATCTTCTGCGACTGTTCAAGTGCCACAGCTGCAAAGGATCAATGTAAAGCCTACTAAAAGATCATTCTCTCGTAGCGTGGCCGTTGAAGCTTCTGCTCAAAAAAAAGGATCGTCAGATTGGTGGAACTGGCTTTTTCCTCCAAAAGAAATGACTACACAAGAGTATAGTATGCATATTGATACGTTACTGAATGGTCATGTTGATCCAGCTTGGAGGGCTCCAAATCGTAGAATAATATATGATAAAAAGGTCTTTAATGAAAATGATCTTAAAAAAGTTAAAGAAGAAATAGATTTAAATAGAGAATATATAATGGATTATTCCACGGGTGGCTGGCGTTTTGGTTGGTCATTTTATTGGGTACTGGATGAGAGTCAAAAAAAAATGAGTGGAACAATTCTGGATAAAGTATTATGCATGATATTTAATGGTGATCAGTATGGTATGAATGATTTTGCAGTGTCAGATAGTACGTTGAATTATATAAAATTGGCTCAGGATTTAAGAAACAAAGGCGTAACAATAAATCCAGACAATGAAGAAAAGTATGTAAAAATTTATTGTGATTTTTTAATGCCACGCTATAGAGAGTTATATGAGCCTAATCCGGGTACGCGTTATGGTGTTGAATATGAATTAGAAAAAATAAAAAAAACTTTTGAAGGATTAGATGCTTTATTAGAGCAATTAATATCTAATCAAGACTTAAAAAAACAACTTACCGATGCGCAAAAAGAACGCGCTAATATTGAAAAAGATGAATCAAAATTTAGAGAAAAACAAGAAGATGAAGAAAATAGAGATGAATATTTGAGGGCAAAAGCGAAATATGAAAAAATTCAAAAATGGCATATGACAAAAAATCCTGATGACTTGGAGTTTGGATTTAGTCCTATTTATGATCAATTGAAAAAACAACGATTTAATGAAACAGAATATCAAGCTTGGTTGAAGAGCGGTAAAAATGCAGGATTTTTTCATGGCTACCATTGGGAGGGGTTTAAATTTAATTTTGGAGGAGGATCGGGACAAAAATTGAATAATTCAGATTTAAAAATTTATTCTCTTTTAAGTATACCTGAATCTTCGACAAATGCTGCAGTAAGGCTTGAATATCGTGAATTTATGAAAAAAAATCATCCTGATTATGCACAAAATGAATCCGATAAAAAAGAGCGTACGAATAAAGTTGCAGATGTTAATGATGCATATGATGTTTATAATGAATTTCAAAAAAGGATCAATTCTAATAAAGAGTAAAATATGTAATAGAAGTTATTGTAAATTGATTTAGTGGGGGAGTTATGAAAAGTTTAAAGGGGAAAGTTTTTTGGCTATTGATTGCGTTGTCTGGAGTAATTTCATTGCAAGGGATGTTTCCATCAAGATTGAATCGGTTGAATTTGAATAAGATCAGGCTACAGAATGTTAAATCACGATCTCAATCAAGTGGTGGTGTTGAAGTTACAAAGTCTTCTTGGCTGCAAACAATACAATCAAAAATGCAATCATTATGGCAAGAACCTAAAAAGAGTTTGGTTCCTGTGTTTTTGGCTCCAAAAGTTATAACCCCAGAAGAAATAAATACATTTCTTGAGCCAACTAAAATAGCAGCGTTTAATCATAGCACAAAAAAACATATAATGTTGTTTAGCGATGATAATCTCGACATGGCAAAAATACAGTTGGGTAATATTATAAATGGCAACCCTAAGGCTAAAAGTTATATTATAGAAACAATTCGTGATGAGAATGGTAAGGTTCTTCGGTCTTTTACTATTCTTGATAAAATATTATTGCATTTATCTGAAATTGCCCAAGGCAAGATGACGGTAGAATCAACAAATATGTTAAATTATGTAAAATTGATTGAATTTTTGGTAGGTCTTGGCGCAAAAATAAACTTAAAAAATTCTGATTTAGATAAAAAACTTTTTAAAACATTAATGTTACGGCATCGAAAATTAGTGGCGACTGCTGGTGAGGATTTGAACGTAGTTGATTTGGGTGCAGTTAGATGGAAAATCACATTGCTTGAAGAAGTATTAACAAAATTAGGCCCTGTCTTAGATGCATTAATTCCAGAGTTTGAAGATGAACGTAAAAAAGCTAAAGCTCAACATGGGCAATATCAAAAAAAAGTTAGGCAGAAAGAGCTTAAACGGGAACAGCAAAGAATAATCAAGCGAGAGTTGGAACGGATAGAGCGAGAAAGACAAGAAGAGGAGTGGGGTAAGCAACGATTATATGAATAGTAAAGGAGATTGATATCCGTCTGTTCAGGGGAAAAAATTTTGGATTATTTATTGTATTGTCGCTTGGGGCCGTGCCGCTATATGGAATGTTTTCAACAGTTCGCAATAAACAGAATGTACTGCGTCGAATTGCTTTACAAAAGAAAGGTAGTGAGGTATCGGGGGCGAGGGTTAAGCCAATTTTTGGCGTTTCTCCGTTCGTATCAGGGGTGCAAAAAAGAACATATACTCCTTCTTCTGATAAACAGTCATGGGGATCTTGGATAAAAACAAAAATTATGGGAGATCCTGAATTAGAAGCTTTAAAAGATAAGATGTTTGAAGATGTTCAAAGATTTAGAAACAAGATCGAGAGCGGGCGTATGAAGTTTCAAGATATTGATATATATTCCATAAATCAGTATATAAAAGATAGATATGAGACCGTAGCAAATTGGGAAAAAGATGGGCTTTCTATAAATGGTGAATTTTTTAAGGTGCTTGGATTTGCTGTGATTAAAGCTATTGATGATTCCCGACAATCAGGATATTTTGACTCCAGTAATATACGTATTGCTCTTGAGATCTGTAAAGAAATCGGTAAATTAGCACCAATGCAATATTATAATGACAAAAAAGAGATAGAGAGAATTGCAACCTTATTATTTAAATATTTAGTTGATCGTTATAAAAATAATGAAGAATTAATACCTATAGTTGATTTGGTGGAGATTTTTGTTCTTATAGATCAAATATCAGAAAAATCTGGTTATGGTAGTGTTAGTTTTAAAATTTCTGGAAGAAAATTTGATACTCCTGATGCTTTTTTTATGCATATACTAGGTCTTATGGGTAAAGATTGGAGTCTTACAGTAATTGATTGTGCACATCGTAAGGTAGAAATGCGATTAGAATTAGCAAAATTATTGCAACAATCAGTAAACAATATGTTTTCTATTATTAGACAGCAGTTAATTGATGAAAAGGACCAATTAATAGTTACTAGACTGCAAAATCTTATGAGTTTTAACGAAGAAGAGTTAAAAAGAGTTGGGCATCGATTGTCAGATAATATGCGAAAAAATCGTATATTTTATTTTCAAGAAGAAAGCCCTAGAGAGCGACAGGAACGGGAACGACAACAGCAAGAAAAGGAGCAACGGCAGTACGAGTATACGGATCAATATTGGCAACAGCGGCAACAACGGCAACAGCAACGGGAGCAAGAGCAGTCTCAACAGAAAAAGCAGCAACAGCAGCAAGCTGGACAACAACAATCTCAACAGACAGAGCTTCCAGCACTTATATATGATTTTTTTCAGTTGTCATCGAGTACTCCAGATGAAATAGTGTTACAGCGAGCTAATCAGTATATAAGGGCAAATCACCCTGATAAATTTAAGGCTGGGGAAAGACAGGCGCAGAACAAAAAATTGGGCGCTTTTATGGGAAGATATGATACGCAAATAAAAGCGTTGAAAGAAAGAGTTAAAATGAAAAAAGCACAACAACAACGGAATCGAGAATAATAGTATAAATTTTTAGCAGGGCATGATTATTAATAGTATCATGCCCTGCTGTGTTTTTTATGACTTATAGTTACATTCTTTATTCAAACAAATCAACGTAGAATTGCCTTCTTTATCAGTTTTTTTGGTTAAAAATGGCCACTTACATTGTGGACATTTAGTTTCTTCAATAGCATCAAAGATTGCAAGTTTACATTGCGGGTATCCTGAGCAGCCCCAGAATTTTCCACCACGCCATGCACGCTCTATGATATCTTTGCCGCATTGTGGACACGGGAAAGGTAATGTTTTACGTTCAATGTATTTGCATTCTGGATACCCTGAGCATGCAATAAAATCACCATATTTACCCGTTAATTGACGAAGTGGCTTGCCGCACGTAGGACAATTTTTATCCATCAATTTTGGCGCTTCAGCTTCTCGTAATTCAATAGTTCCTTTTTCATCACGTACAAAATTTGAGGTAAAGGTACATTCTGGATAACCGGTGCAGCCTAAAAATTCACCTGATTTGCCAAAGCGAATTGCGAGCTTTTTTGCATTACACTGTGGGCAGGTTATATCAGTTTCTACCGCTTTTTTGCCTTCATTTTTGCCGCCAAATGCGGTTAAATCTTTTTTAAATGTAGCGTAAAAATCTTTTAATAATATATCTCGTTCAAGTTCACCTTCAGCAATTTTATCCAGCTCTTGTTCCATGAGTGCGGTGAATTTAGGGTTCATTATTTCCGGTAAATGTGTCACG
>Ga0207686_10001766_pt1 | contig 12028 bp, 10 predicted proteins | sample KBSM24metaG_FD_184396 | JGI IMG/M metagenome (GOLD analysis project Ga0207686, IMG submission 184396) | Miscanthus rhizosphere microbial communities from Kellogg Biological Station, Michigan, USA - KBS M2-4 metaG (SPAdes) (version 2) | ecosystem: Host-associated > Plants > Roots > Rhizosphere >...
CAGCCACACGGTCAAATATTTCAGTAATGGCAGCATCACTAAGGCCAGACGAATTACATGTGAATGCACCGTTGACATTCCACATTGTCCCGGATACAGTATGACCATCAAAATCAAGCAAAATCGTAGCAGAAGCACTTGGATAACTATTAAGATTAGTAACCTGCGATTTTGCAATGATGGTTCCAGTTAAGGCAAGGATCGTCAACATGGATTTGTAGAAATTTTTCATAACACGGATTTTACGGATGAGATCATAGATATAATTGGAAAGACATATGAAAAAATTTACTCATTGACAAGATCATAAAAACCCTTCTTTACAAAATAGTATTGTCCATTTTCCAGGTCGATCTCGTATGCATCACCATGCTGAAAGCTGATTATTAGACCTACATAAGAAAAGGTTCCGTCTTCTTTTGTGATCCTGGAAAATGATAAAGCAGCCCCGGGAAAATTTGTTGACCTGATAACAACACTGTTTAATCTATTGTCAGGTTTGGAGGCAACGGAGCTAACTACTCCCTGGAAATTCAGATTATCGACAAGTGAAAAAGAAACAGGCTTTCCTATTTCCGATTGTAATAAGGCAGAAAGATCGTTTATCCGGCAACTGATTTTATTAGGTAAATTTTGAAAAAGAGTGGGGCGGTTCATATCCGGCTCTCTAACCGGCGGCTTTTGGGCATTCGATTGCAGGCAAATAAAGAGTAAGGGCAGGCAAATAAAGCCTTTTACCAGGTTTTTCATTGGATACAATTTTTGTTTAAATAGGATATAGACACACAACAGCATACTGTTGTAGAATTCAGGAGGGTTACGGAATCACCTAAACGAAATGTGACAATTAAATAAACGGCTTTGGTTAAAGTTTATTTTTTATATTTTACCTGATATTGAATGTTTTTTTAATAAGTAATAGTACGGGTGGTCTATCGTACTAATTCATTTTGACCAATTTCAATATTGACTTGTGCTAAGCAACACTAGTGTGCAGGCTTCTATTGGAGTAATTCCATTTTTGATAGCAAGATCTGCTAATTCATCATTTTCAGCGCCGGGATTAAATATGATACGCTTAGGCTTCAGTGAAAGTATATAATCATAATATTGTTGCTGGTGAGTTGGATTTAAATAAAGTGTGACGGTATCAACATCTTTCCAATCTTTTTTTTCTTTTTCAATAGGAACATCAGCCACCATTGCATTTTTTTTACCTATAGCAACTACAGGATGTCCATGACTCCTTAATCTATTAACCGCAAGATAGCTGTAGCGGGAAGGATTATCTGAAGCGCCAAGCACAAGTGTTTTTTTACTTTTATTCATCTTTAGGGATATAAAATACAAATATCAGAAAAGATGATATTGTTTTCGTGGTACTTTACTTAGAATATCAGACAATGCTTCTTCTAATAAAGGATGTTTGAACTGAAAACCTGTTTCCAGAATCCTGGTTGGAAGTACCCAGCGACTTTTTAAAACTAGTTCGAGTTCGGTCCCTATTAACGGTGCTCCGATTTGTAACATCCATTTATAAGCGGGTAACCCGATCATATGCCCGGTTACTTTTCTGAATATTCTCATAAACTCTTCATTTGTTACAGGATTTGGAGAACTGGAGTTATAAGTACCGCTGATCTCTTTATGATCATATATCCATTCAATCATCCGGCAGGTATCTTCAATATGTACCCAGCTATACATTTGTTTACCACTTGCTTGTTTACCTCCTAATCCGAATTTTAATAAATTGAAGTAAGGAATTAAAATGCCTCCGGGTCCTAATGTAATGGCCATTCTTAATGCCACTTTTCTCGTTTGTAGAGTTTGTTGATCATAAAATGTTTTTTCCCAACGTTTGCAAACCTGTACGGAGAAATCATCTTGAAACTCACCGGTATATTCGTCTTGTGGCCTATCAATAGCGTGACGATAAATTGTTGCAGATGATGCGTTGATCCAAAGTGAAGGAGGTCGATCGCATTTATTAATAGCTTCGCCAATGGATTTTACCGCATCTGTGCGACTGGCAAATATTTCATTTTTATTTTTTTGATTATACCGGCAATTAACAGATTTCCCTGCGAGATTTATTACCAGGTCCGCATCATTCATTTCATTCACCCATTCATCTACAGTTTTTCCATCCCATTTCACATAACGTATGTTTTTTACATCTTCAGCAGATAAAGAATTATAATCATTGCGATTTGTTTTTCCATTTACCTGGCGGGTTAGGATAATTATTTCATTTTCTTTACCAAAGTATTTTGTCATTTCCTGGCCCATGAACCCAGTGCCACCTGCCAATATTATCTTTTTATTTTTCATTGTAGTAAAGATTAGTGAAATAGAAATAAAATAAAACCAGTGAGACTAAGCAAATTCATGCTAACAACCCATTTATTGCTTAATAAAACTCCGGCATACTCCATCCTCCTCAGATATTCTTTAAAAATAAATGCTGCAGTAATAATAAGCCATGAAGTCATTAAAAGTTCTGAATCAAAAAAAAATTGTATGATCAATAATGGCGTAAGCAAAAGAATAACCGATAAAGCCAGCATATTTACCTGGCCGAGATAGTCATATCCTTTTGCTTTTGGGAAACTAAAAGCCAGTGTACAATTAATAATTACAAAGGCAAAATGGGCTGCCTGTAATTCATAAAGATCTAAATCGTAGTAGGACAATTTGCTGAATAAATTATTTTGAAAAGGATAAAGCATGAGTGTATTAAAAGTTAAGCAAACTGCCATAAAAATAAAGCGGTATAAATAATTGTAATCAGGAGAGCAATCAATAGTGGCCGGTCCGCATTTTTTTGCCACAATAACTTTTCTATTAAATGAAACGAGTTTGTAGATCCTTTTCAAAACCCATTTTAATGGAGCAAAGTTCCCAGTTGCTTTTATAAAAGGGATCTTTTGATCGAGGATCTCCAACAATGCATCGATGCCATAAACCACTTTATTTGTTGATGTATCCAGTAATGGTATTTCATTCCTGCTTTTGTCAAAGTCAATTTTGGCAAGTAATATTTCATCAAGCGTTGAAAATGGTTTTCGGCCGTCTGCTTTTAAAAAACCATATTTCACAAAAAGCCCGGAGTACCATGTGCACAAGGGACAGTTATCATCGTAAACAAGGATCTTATTTTTCATGATCAGTGTTTTGATTTGGTTAACCCATCTAATTCATTTCTTAAAGAGAGAAGATCTATTAACCGATAATAAATTCTTAGGTAGTAGCCGGTAATAAATAGGGCGGTTCCAATCGCTATCCAAAAAATAATCATTAAAAGGGTCTCACTAAGATCGTTTTCAAATAGAAATAAAACTGCAATTAATGATAGATCGACAATGCAAAATGTCCAATAAAGCAGGATCTGTTTTTTATAGCCAGTATGAATAAAACCAGGAGTATTCCCAAGTGCACTAATTAATTGCCAAAATCCTAATAAGAACAACCCTATTCCCAATCCCAAAAAATAGAAAATTGGTATTGATAACAACATACAGCTTACTAGTATTAATTGGCCTAGCAATCTATTTTTTTGATAAGTAACATATCGTATATTTTAAACTTTCAGAAAAAAATGAAGGTAATATATCAAATAAAAACCGGTCTCCCGGTTCGCTGAAGTTTCAGCTGGTTTATTTAAAGATCTTCATCAGGCTGCTTACAAACCAATTCTCTTCTGCTTTTATCATTACGTCAAGGGTTTTGTCAGCCTGCAATCCCAACCGTTTTATACTACTTACGGTATCGATAAAGGTTTTTACTTTCTTATCTTTTTTGTCTCCTTCCACATCTTCCAATTTATCCAGTAACTGCATCATTGGCTCCAGTTCTCTTTTTTTTCTTTCTTTTACGATCTGCTTTACTACTTTCCATATATCTTTTTCAGCGGTAAAGTATTCTTTTCTTTCGCCAGGTAAGATCACTCTTTCCACTAATCCCCAATTGATCAGTTCGCGAATATTCATATTTGTATTACCACGGCTGATGTTGAGTTCTTCCATTATATCATCCTGTGTCAATGGATCCGGACTGATCAATAAAAGGGCATGTATTTGCGCCATCGTCCTGTTAATACCCCAATGCGTTCCAAAGGCCCCCCAACTACTGATAAATTGCTGTTTTGCTTCGGTTAATTTCATATGCCAAAGCTAAAAGAAACATTTCGAACTTTCAAAAAATATTGAAAATATATTTTGAAAAAATAACCGGCTGCTTGCCAGTTATCCGAAAAGTCAGCGTTCCTCAAATTGATCTTCTTTTGTAAATAAATTGAAAAAATGTCCGGCGAGCCAAAGTACGACAGCCGTAATGATTGAACTTATAGAAACTTTAAAGAATATCGGGGCGTACCTGTCATCTAAAAAAAGAAGAAGGAAGCTGAATAAAAGAATAAACACCCCCTGGTACAAAAAAATGTCGAATACTTTATTATAGTATTTCATAGGTTTTGCTGCATATTAAAAATACGCATCGCTCATATTTAAAAAGAAATTTTAAAAAGCATTTTTAATAATTAAGTGGAAGTACTATATTAAAAAGAATTACTCATAGTTGATTTTCTATGAGTAATTCCTAAATAGACAAAATAATTATAGTAAGTAAGATCAGACCAGCATTCCAATAGGATTCTCCATAAACTTTTTCACTGTTTGGAGGAAAGCAGCACCCACTGCTCCATCAACACTTCGATGATCACAACTCATAGTTACTTTCATAACGTTGGTAACACCAAATCCTTCTCCCTTCTTTACAACAATTTCTTTTATTTTTCCAACAGCCAGTATACAACTATCCGGAGGATTTATAATTGCAGTGAATTCTTCAATGTCCATCATTCCAAGGTTACTGATGGTAAAAGTGTTGCCGCTGAATTCATGCGGCTGCAATTTTTTATCTTTCGCTTTTCCGTAAAGTTCTTTTGCTTCAGCCGCTATTTGTGAAAATGTTTTTTGATCTGCAAATTTTATTACTGGAACAATTAGTCCTTCCGGAACTGCTACTGCACTGCCAATATGAATATGCTGATACGTTCTGATAAAATCACCCATCCATGATGAGTTAACTGCAGGATGTTGCCGCAATGCCATTGCACAAGCCTTGATCATCATATCCTGGAAAGAAATTTTTACAGGGCTGAATTCATTCATCTGTACACGGGCAGACATCGCATTGTCCATATTGATCTCCATCGTGAGATAAAAATGCGGAGCAGCAAACATGCTTTCACCCAAACGACGGGCAATCGTTTTCCGCATTTGACTGTTTGGAGTATCAACAAATTTCTCTTCAGTTGTAGGAGTGAACTTTGCAATAGGTTGTTGTGGACTGGATGCTGGTTGCTTACTGCTTGCTGCAGGCGGCTGACTGCTGCTTGCTGCAGGACTAAAACTATCAACATCTGCTTTTACAATTCTTCCGCCATCACCACTTCCATGAACTGACTTAAGATCAATGCCCTTTTCTTTTGCTAATTTTTTTGCAAGAGGCGAAGCTTTCATTCTTCCGTTTGTTGAAGAACTTGCCTCTTCTTCTTTTTCAGTTACAGGTTCAGAAGAAGCTTTCGAACTTTCAGCAACTTGCTGTTGACTGTCGCTTGTTGACTGTTGACCAGCACCTCCTTTTGCAGCAGCCACAACGGCATCAACATCTACTTTACCTTTTTCTCCAATTATACATAGCAAATCATTTACCTGGATCTTTTCACCTTTTGCAGCGCCCTGGTACAATAATGTTCCATTTTTATAGCTCTCTAATTCCATTGTCGCCTTATCTGTTTCGATTTCCGCAAGGATATCCCCTTTCTTTACCTTATCACCAACATTCTTATGCCATGCTGCAATTACACCTTCCGTCATCGTATCGCTTAATCTTGGCATCAACACAACTTCTTCCATTTTTGAAATATTAATTGGAGCAGAGACAGCAGTTGTCGTTTCATTACTCATTGCCGGTTGTTTATTGCTGGTTGCTGATTTCGCTGCCGTTTCTTTTTTCGGTTCAGCCTTTTTAGGACTTTCACTCTTTTCACTTGCCTGTCCGCCACCTTTTGTTAATGAAGAAATGTCTTCGCCAGATGCACCAATGATCGCAAGCAGGTCATTTACCTGGAGTTTCCCGCCTTTTTCAGTACCAATATGCAGCAATGTTCCATCTTTATAGCTTTCCAGTTCCATCGTAGCTTTATCGGTTTCTACTTCGGCTAGCAAGTCCCCTTTTTTCACTTTGTCGCCAACTTTTTTATGCCATGCGGCAATCACACCTTCGGTCATTGTATCGCTCAGGCGGGGCATTAAAATCACTTCGGCCATAACGTATTCAATTGAGCGCCGAAATTAAGGCAATTTCGTGAATGGTGAATGGCCAATGGTGAATCTTGTATTTATGGAGCCAGCACTTGAAATTCTATTGAGCTTTCGTTGCGTCGCACTCTTGTACTTCAATAATACTAATCAGCAGAATAAAGGTGTTTCTGGAAGCTCACAGCTCGCAGCTCAAAGCTTTCTTAATAATCCAATTCCAATCTTAATTTATCTTTTAATTCTTTTACCAACGGATACCTTTCAGTCATTTTCAAAAATTGCTCACGGGAAGTAAGTGGAGCACCCACAATGATCTTTTCTTCTTTGTTTTCTTCCATTACAATAAAAAATTGGAGAAGATTATTATGAAGTTTCTCACGCAAAAATTGTGAAGCTTTTTGCCCACCCTGTTCTATAAAACGCAGTTGAATATTGTTGGTGACTATTGCAATGAAACTGTTGGCATCTTGGATTTTTAATTCTGCCATATCGAAATTGGTTCCAGCAGGATTTTTTTCACTTTTCAACTTCTGCGCATACTCATTCCATGCCCCTTGTAAGCTTTGCAGCTCAAGAGGAGTGCTGATTGTTTCACTTCCGTTCCCATTATTTCCATTGCCTTTAACCTGTTTCCTTATTTTATCAAGTGGAGAAAGCTTTGTGGTTTGAGGTTTGGTTCCGATAGCTATCGGGATTGATGTCTGAGGTTCTGGCTCCTTTTTGTAGTTAGTTGAGGCTTCTTTTACAAACGAAGTTTCAATAACCAATTTTGATTCTGATTGCTGACTTCTGGCTTCGGGCTCCCGACTCTTGACATCTGGTTTTTGACTTTCAACTTTCAATGGCTTGATCGCTGCTGTTCTGAACGCAAGACTTGACTCAACTATTTTTTTTTTACTTATTCCACCACTTTCTGAAGTAAGCTCAATGGCCTGTTGCAGGTAACAAAGTTTAATGATCACAAGTTCTACATGTAACCTTTTGTTACGGGCAGCTTTATAATTTATCTCTGCTTCATTAATAATATTCAAAGCACTTATCAAAAAAGAAGGGGCAATATTTTTTGCAGTCGAAATGTATTTTTCCCTGAAACTTTCTACAGCTTCTAACAAGACGGCAACTTTTTCATCTTTACACACAAGCAGGTTACGAATAAATTCCGCAAAGCCATTTAATACAAGATCCCCTTCAAATCCTTTTTTATTAATATCATCATATAATAACATGGCACCGGAAAGATCTTGCTTTAGCATGCAATCCATCAACTTGAAATAATAATCAGCATCGAGGATATTAAGATGTTCAAGTGTGTTTTGGTAAGTCAGCTTGCCATTTGTAAAACTCACAATTTTATCCATGATGCTGAGAGCATCCCGCATGCAGCCTTCGCTTTTTTGCGCTATTACCTGCAATGCTGCCTTCTCTGCTTTTATTTCTTCCTTTTCGCATATCTCCTGCAGGTGAACTACCGTATCATTATTTGTGATCCGTTTGAAATCAAATATCTGGCATCGGCTTAAAATTGTTGGAAGGATCTTGTGTTTCTCAGTAGTTGCTAAAATAAAAATTGCGTAGGGTGGCGGTTCCTCCAATGTTTTCAAAAAAGCATTGAATGCGGAAGAACTCAGCATATGAACCTCGTCTATGATATACACTTTGTATTTACCCGCCTGTGGTGCAAAACGAACCTGGTCAACCAATGTTCTGATATCATCAACTGAATTATTACTGGCCGCATCAAGTTCATGAATGTTCATCGATGTTCCTTCATTAAAAGAAATACATGACTGACACTTGTTACAAGCCTCCCCATCTTTTGTTTGATGTTCGCAGTTAATTGTTTTCGCCAGTATGCGGGCACAGGTTGTTTTGCCAACACCTCTTGGTCCGCAAAAAAGAAATGCATGGGCAAGCTGGTTATGCTTGATCGCATTTTTAAGTGTGGTCGTAATATGCGATTGACCAACTACCGTATCAAAAGTTTGCGGTCTGTATTTTCTTGCAGAAACAACGAATTTCTCCATAATAAAGATGACTGAAATCCGGGATATAAAACCCGACTTCAGGGACTGCAATAATAAAGAAGTTTTGGATGCTGTGATATTTGTTTTTGCACATCCGTTTGCTGATTCCGGGTGCAGACTTAGTGAAGAATGGGGTGTCGTTTAAATTCTTTTGTTTGATCAAATAAATAACGGTAGGTCGTAAGTATGCGATTGCGATATGTACCCAGCGCTTCGGATACATTTATCATTTTAGGATTGAATTCGCCTATCCATTGCATTTCATAGTAGTCATAAATGGGCTCACCTAAAATATATTTCCCGTTTTCCAGTTTCAATTTTTGTATCAATTTTGCCCCTTCAATTATCATATAACTATCAACACCTTTTCCCTGGAATTCCGGAACAACACCAAAAACAAGTCCGGTAAATTTTCTATTTTTCTTAGTTGCCTTTACCCAAAGGAATTTCAGCTTATGAAAAAGATCAAAATTTCCGTTCAAATATTTAAACCATTGATTCAGGTCAGGAAGGTTGATCCAAATACCGATCGGTTCATTTTTATAATATACAAACCAACAGACTCGTTCATCCAAAACAGGTTTCATGCTTTTGAACATTTTTAATACCACTCTTTCTTCAAGTTGTTTTAAGCCACCATGACCTGCCCAGGCTTTATTATAAACTATTGCAAAATCCTTTGCGAACTTTTCCAGCTGATTTTTCTTGATATATGCTGAACTGTAATTGGGGTCCTTTGCACATTCATCATGGCGATCAAAAAACTTCTGTTGAAGAAGTTTATCAGCTTGCAAGGCGAAACAGATCTGGTTGAAAAAATTTTTGAAACCATAATTTTCAAACAACTGCTGATAGTAAGGTGGATTAAAATTCATGCAATACATCGGTGAAAGATCAGTTCCTTTTACAACCAATCCCCACCAACGATCTCTTTCACCAAAATTAATCGGGCCATCCATTGCCTGCATACCTTTTTGCATCAGCCAGTGTTTCGCTACATCAAAAAGCATATCGGCAGCAACCTGGTCATTAATGCAATCAAAAAAGCCAATGCCACCTATCGGAACGTCATCGCCTTTATTTTTATATTTCTTATTTGTAAATGCAGCAATTCGGCCGATGAACTTTCCATCATCATTTTTTAGGATCCATCTTGCAACTTCGCCCGATCTGAAGGTTTTATTTTTCTTTGGATCAAAAACTTCATTGATGTCTTTGTCTAACGGACGGATATACGCAGGATTATTTTTGTTGAGTTCAACATTAACAAGCAGAAATTCTTTGGCAAGACTTGAATTGGTGACTTCAACCAGATGCATTGGGCAAATTTAGGGAAGAATTTTCCAAGCAAATTATACCTTATTTATTAAACATTTTCTCTGCTAATCTCGCATCATGCCCATAAATATCTTCCCTAAAATTAAGTCGCCCATTTTCGTCAACCCATGCGGTATAATAAGTAATCACAACTGGAATCGGGTCTTTTACTTTTACATACTTTTCATTTTCGCTGTTCATTGCTTCACTTATTTTTTCAGGGGTCCACTCTGGTTGGTTACGTAAAACATAGTTAGCAAATTTTTCAGGCTCTTTTAAACGAATACAACCATGACTGTATGCCCGTTTATCTTTTTCAAACAGACTTTTTGCAGGAGTGTCATGGAAATAAATATTAAAACTATTCGGGAATAAAAATTTCACTTTACCCAACGCATTTCCTGCTCCAGGTTTTTGACGTACCACGGGAAGTCCATCATCATTTCCTGTTATCTCCATATTTTCTTTTACGATATAGTTTGGATTTTTTTCTATTGCCGGAAGAATTTCTTTGGCAACAATACTTGGGGGAACGTTCCAGTAAGGACTAAATACAACCTGGTTCAGGTCCCCGTTAAACATCATTGTATTATGTCCTTCTTTTCCTACCACCACATCAATATCAAATGCTTTTTGTTTGCCTTCATATACATGCAATACGAATTCAGGAATGTTTACAACAATAAGATTTCCCGAAGGATTGTTTGCCAACCAGCGCATACGATCCATGTTCATTAATAATTGTTCAATTCTTTTTGTAACCGGAACATTCATTTCTTTTATCAGCGAATCACTGATAGAGCCTGTTTCACTAAATCCATGACGGGCCTGGAAATTCTTTACAGCCGTTACTAATGTATCATTAAATACCTGGCTGGTATCACTGCCCGCAAGATCACCGGTTATCATTAATCTTTTTTTGATGTTGGCTATTTCAAGAGAACTAGTGCCTTTTTTCAATGGCTTTTTAACAAAATTTACCTGTGGCCACCCCCCATTTTTTGCTATTGCTAAATATTTTCCTAATTGATCTTTCAATCCATTGTAAGATTCATTTACATCTTCAAAATATTTATCGTCCTTATGTTTTTTATTTATCAATGAATCAGCAAGAGCTATAGGGTCTTCTTTTTTCCTGGGGATGAAACGCTCCATTTCTTTACGCTTTACATAACCTTTTTCATAATTATTAAGCATGTACATTATGAAATGTTGTGTCAATGTAAGTTCGGTGTTTATATAGTCTTTGTTAGTAGCACTTACGGAAAGTTCATCTTCTGCAATAAGCCTGTCCATTTTCTTCTGCAACTTTTTATCTTTTAATGAGGAATCGTCCTCATATGTGGTCACATAATCGTGCAGGTTCCAGAAACCACGAGCCTGTTCTGTTAAGCCGTTGCTGCTAAACCAGGCAAACTGGTAGTTGCGGGTATTATAAAAGCTTTGTAAACGACGGGCAATAGAATCACCAATTTTATTTTGTGTGATAAAATTTTTTAAGACCGTGCTGTCTAAAAAAAGATCATTGTAAGAGTTTGTAGGAGTAATACTTTCATCTCTTTTACTTATGTTTTTTTCTTCTTTTGTGATTTTTTCTGTGTTATTTTCTGTTGTGTCTGTACAAGAAAAGAGAAGGGCACTAAGCCCAAAGGCGAAAAGGATTTTTTTCATGCTTCTGAATACTGCAAAAGCAATGCCTTAGTAAAAAAATGAAATGCGATAATTAAACGGGGAAATTTTTACTCAGTTCAACAATTGCTGATCCTGGTTATTAATAATTGCTGTTCATATCCTGAAGAGGTTAACTCCAACGCTTTTTCAAAAAATTTCTTTGCTTCGGGTTTGTTTTCAAGATCAAAATACATCTCGCCAATTGAGACGTAGTAAAGATGATGATCTTCTAATCCTTTTATTTGCTGTAATTCTTTCAATGCATTCTGCTTACTGATGGCATATGAAGATGCAATGGCCTTATTCATGGCAACAATAGGATTGGGCTGTAGTTGATAAAGCATTTCATACAAATGGTAAATGCTTTTCCAATTCGTTTGTTCAAATGACCTTGCGGCAGCATGTTGCGATGCAATGGCCGCTTCTAAATGATAGGCAGATACTTCAAAAGGTTCTGTTGATTCTTCCATTAATTCAAAGCCTTTACTCATTAATGATCGGTTCCACTTGATCCGATCCTGGTATTTTAATAAAATGATATTGTTTTTATCATCAAGTCTTGCATCAAACCTTGACGCCTGGAAACACATAAGTGCCAATAAAGCTTTAGTTCTGGGCAAAGCAGTTAGCGGGTGTTGCGTTAATAAAAAACATAATCGCATTGCTTCCTCGCAAAGATCTTCTCGGATC
>Ga0207686_10001769_pt1 | contig 12020 bp, 5 predicted proteins | sample KBSM24metaG_FD_184396 | JGI IMG/M metagenome (GOLD analysis project Ga0207686, IMG submission 184396) | Miscanthus rhizosphere microbial communities from Kellogg Biological Station, Michigan, USA - KBS M2-4 metaG (SPAdes) (version 2) | ecosystem: Host-associated > Plants > Roots > Rhizosphere >...
TCACTCGCGGCGATGACATTTGTCGCGTCGGTTCCCGTTAAGAGAACTCCGCAAGAACTTTGGCCATAGCACGTGCGCCGCTTCTGGCGGAAGTCCAAGGCGTCCTGCGATTTCGCAATCCTGAAATCGGCGCTAAACGTGTTGCTTTCCTGGACGGTACAGGCACCGATGTACGCCGGGATACCTAAGGTTACACTGTTTACGGCTGTGATCTCGTACTTGGCACGCACGTCTGAATAGTCGGGGCCGGGCGCAACACCAAGGGCAGTGAAAACGTCAAGAAATCGAAACGAGACGAAAGGAAGCAAGGCTCCGCTGAACGTTCCTAGTGGAGCACTCTCCGAGCCATCGGCGCCGTTGTACAGGGTAATTTTAAAGTCAATGCGTTCGCCTAACGCCGCAATGTAGCAGTTGGACTGATACTTGGGTCCGCTCGACGAGCGTTTGAGCCCAAGAACGTAAGACGTTGCGCCAGAGAAATTGCCGATTGGAAAGCCTTCAACACTAAATCCAACCGCTTGCGGTGTTTCGGCGCGCGAGTAGGCGTAGAAGACATTGGTCTGATCAGCCGGATCTGCGTTCTTCAGAACTAGGATGCCAAAATGGTTAGCTGTGTTGAGCCCGCATTGGGTGCGCAATGTAAAAGAGAGACTCTGCCCCGTCGGAACGCCAATCGGGGTGCAAGTATGCAGTCCCTTGTTAGTGGAGTTGAGCGCCTCGTAAAAGAGCACGCTGAGCGTGATTGGCACAGCGTTGCGGTTCTGGACACTTATGCTGCTGTCAAAGGAAGCTGTGGACGCGACCGCGGGAAATACCATAACTGAGCCGGCGCCCGCACTTGTTTGTGCATAAACGGTCGTTGCGCAAGACAGCATAAGAAATGCCGCAATTCGCCTCAACCAATAGCTAGTCTTCATTTCGGATAATCCTATGATTTCGAGTCAAACGTGGCTGACGCCTATACCGCAGCGCGGTACTCTGACACTCTCGACCAAGAGCTAGTCGGAAAGTTGCCGAGGCGGCTATCTGCGGCCGCCAAGCCGTACCGGCGTCTCAGTTCGAGACTGTACGGCGGCGAACCAGCGCGAGCGCCGCGATGCCAATAACAACGAGGACCAGCGGCGCGGGTTCGGGTACAAGCTGTACAAACCTTATATTGCGGGCCGTCACGCTGAACATGTAACCCTCGCCGGCCGCATCGCTCTCGCCCAGGTTACCGGTGGGCGCGTTGAAAGAGAGCGTATTGTGGAAACTAGGCGCATTGTGGAAGTGGTGCAGCGTCGGTGGCGGAGGCGCGGTGTGGGTCAGCCAATACTGGTCGTACGCGCCCGTGGTGAGGCCTGCGATATCCGACCACGAGATCTGCAGGTCGCCAATCCCGTCGTTCGCGGTGGGCATGTACCCGGTTGTGTCGTAGCTGACGGCGATAGCCCGGTCGCCAGAGTCAGGCGGCAAGGAATTGATGTAGTTGGAAACGTCGGGGCCCAAGGGGGGAGGCGCGGACGAAGGTGTAAAGGATTCCGACGCACCGCCCATGCCGTCATCATCTCCAATGGGCCCGGCGACCGCCTGTCCAGTGCAGGCAAGCGCCAACCCTCCGACTAAAGCCAGGTATGCAATTGTTTTCATCAGTCGCAGATAATGTTTTTCGGTTGCTTACCCTCGCCGCAGATAGCACAGCAGGATCCGTGCCATCGGGTTTTTCCCTGCTAAAACAGGATGACGGCAGCCCTCAGAAACCATCATGCGCTGTCAATGTAAGATTCCCCGACGTTTCGGACACCGGGCGGCCCGCGCCTTGGCCCGACCGGCCTTTTCAGGCCGATACCCTGTTAGCTGTAGCGCTACCGCGATCCTGGATTCGACGGTATTTGCTATTGGATTTTGACATGAACTTACCGAGTTGCGAACCATCCGTTCGAAGTGCGGCCTTTGGTACACTACAGCGCCGGGATGGTACATTCCGGCACCCTCTCTCAGAGTTTTCCACGGCCACCGCGCCGCCGCTATTGACCCCATGACCAAGCGCGCATTGATCACCGGCATCACGGGCCAGGACGGCGCCTACCTGGCGCAGCTTCTGCACGGCAAAGGCTACGAGTTGTTCGGCCTGGTTGCGCGTCGCGGGACCGAATCGCTCTGGCGGCTTCGGGAGCTCGGCATCGAACAGGCAGTTTCGCTGATCCAGGGCGATCTGACCGACCTCTCGTCGCTGTTTCGCGCGATGGAGACCGCCCAGCCGAACGAGGTTTATAACCTGGGCGCACAGAGTTTTGTCGGTTCGTCCTGGGCGCAGCCGGCGGTGACTGCCCAGGTGAACAGCATCGGCGTGGTCAATATTCTGGAGGCGGTGCGGCGGTCGCGCCCGGAGACCCGCTTCTACCAGGCGTCGTCCAGCGAGATGTTTGGCCTCGTCAGGAACGAGTCGCAGGACGAGAGCACGGCGTTCTATCCGCGCAGCCCTTACGGCGTGGCGAAGCTCGCCGGCCATTGGTTCACGGTGAACTATCGCGAAAGCTACGGCATGCACGCCTCGAGCGGCATTTTGTTCAATCACGAATCACCGCTGCGCGGCGTGGAATTCGTCACGCGCAAGGTCACTGATGCCGTTGCGCGCATCAAGCTCGGCAAGCAGAAGGAGCTTCGCCTGGGCAACATCGATGCACAGCGCGATTGGGGCTTCGCCGGCGATTATGTCGAGGCGATGTGGCTGATGCTGCAGCAGGACAAGCCCGACGATTACGTGATCGCCACCGGCATCACGACCACGGTGCGCGAAATGTGCCGGATCGCGTTCTCGCACGCGGGTCTCAACTATGAGAATCACGTCATCGTCGACCCGAAGCTCTTCCGTCCGGCCGACGTCGACTTGCTGCGCGGCAACGCCGCGAAGGCACGGCGCGTTCTCGGTTGGCGCCCGAAAACCGACGTCGCGACACTGCTCCGCGCGATGGTCGATGCCGATATGAGCCGCGTGGGCCGCGAGCAGGCCGCGTAGACGCGGGCACAGTCCCGATGTCCCGCGCTGGCGACGCGACGTCCCAATTCGGCGGCGTGCGAGATCATGCAATCGCTGCAGGCATCGCGCGCAAGCCGAGCGTTTACCTCGAATGCACGACGACCAACGCTAGCAGATACAACACTGGAATCCAGCGGACGGTGCGCAGCATCGTCGACGCTGCGTTGCGTTTGCCCGGGCACTGGGTCTGCGTTCCGATTATTTTCAACGGACGGTACTTCGAGGCGATAGATCGTCTACCCGAGCCGCGGCACGCGGACTCATCGGTTGCGTCCAGTGGCATCGAGAAGCTTCGGCGGGCGTTTCATGTTGCGCAAACTGGTGCGATTCGGTTTTTGCCGTTCGCTGCGCTTCGCGCCCGAGTCAATTCGCTTTGGCTTGAATTTGCCTTGCGGCGAGCGGTGTACGCCGTGCAGAATTTCCGACGTTGGGGAGGATCATTTGGTCGCCGCGGCGGCCGGATCGCGTTTGAGCCGGGCGATGTCGTCGTCTTGCTCGATGCAACCTGGGGAATCGATCTCTCGCATGAGCTTCGCCGTGCTCGTGCAGGCGGTGCGCTGGTATGGACGGTCGTGCAGGACCTGATCCCGATCAATCATCCGGACGTTGCGCCGGAAGGCCTGCCGCTGCTGCTGGATGCGTGGCTGCGACGAACGATCCCCTTGTCGGACGGACTCCTCGCGATCTCCGGTGCCGTAGCTGATGACGTGCGTGCCTACATGCGAGGCCGAATCGCCGATCCGGCTCGGCGGCGCGTTGATAGCTTCTATCTCGGTGCGGGATTTGACGTGGGGCCGCCCGGGGCGGTGGACGCCGCGCGGGTGAGGGACATCTTTCAGCGCTGCGCCGGCGATGTGTATCTGGTCGTGGGGACGATCGAGCCCCGCAAGGACATCGGACGCATTCTCGCTGCTTTCGAACGAATTTGGGCCGAAGGCAGTCTCGCGACGCTGGTGCTGTTCGGCCGCGCCGGATGGCGTTCCTACGATCTGATCGACAGGGTCCGCGCGCACCCCGAGCATGGCAGGCGATTGTTCTGGCTCGAGGACGGATCGGACGCCGAGCTCGACTTTGCATATCGACACGCGGCGGCGCTGATTTTCGCGTCGCGCTGCGAGGGGTTCGGGCTTCCGCTGGTCGAAGCGATGCAGTATGGATTGCCGGTCCTCGCATCGGACATTCCCGTGTTCCGCGAGATTGGCGGCAACTATCCTGATTTCTTTCAGCCAGGCGACGAACGCGCGATTTACGATGCGGTTCGTCGGTTTGCCGACAGCCGTATTTCGAGCCCGAACAGGGTGCGGACGCCAAAACCTTGGCCCTCTTGGACTGACAGCGCACGAATGCTGCTCGACAAGGTGACCGCGCCGCGAAGTTCGTCCGTCGCCCAACCCGCCGCAGCGGCGGCAGGCACGCTGGATTGACGCGGCAAATCAGCCTTTGTCCTTGACCTAGCTCGAAAGTGTCGTATAATCGCGCCTCTTTGCGTCTGTCTGGCAAAAGCCGGTCGGGCGCACGCTCTTTAACAACGTGAACAACCGATAAGTGTGGGTACTTGGGGTGATGGTGGCCTTGGGTGGAAGGTTGCTGGTGGGCTGGGGGTAACTCTGGCGGGCTGGTGACTGGAAGCGCGGGGGCTCGATAAGCATCACGAGAAGTACTCATGCTGAAGGAAGCGGGTCTGATGGCTATCACGGTCATTGGGCTCGTGACGAAGCTGGAAGCGGAAGCTTGCTGGCCTGGGGAGACCTGGGTTGGGAGGTGGAAGCGGAAGGTTTGGTCGACGTCAGTAATGAGTGAAGTCTTGTACAGGTATTGAACTGAAGAGTTTGATCCTGGCTCAGATTGAACGCTGGCGGCATGCTTTACACATGCAAGTCGAGCGGCAGCGCGGGGGCAACCCTGGCGGCGAGCGGCGAACGGGTGAGTAACACATCGGAACGTGTCCCGTAGTGGGGGATAACCCGGCGAAAGCCGGGCTAATACCGCATATGCTCTACGGAGGAAAGTGGGGGACCTGCAAGGGCCTCACGTTATGGGAGCGGCCGATGTCCGATTAGCTAGTTGGTGGGGTAAAGGCCTACCAAGGCGACGATCGGTAGCTGGTCTGAGAGGATGATCAGCCACACTGGGACTGAGACACGGCCCAGACTCCTACGGGAGGCAGCAGTGGGGAATTTTGGACAATGGGGGCAACCCTGATCCAGCCATGCCGCGTGCGGGAAGAAGGCCTTCGGGTTGTAAACCGCTTTTAGTCGGGAAGAAAGGGTTTCCTTGAATACGGGAGATCTATGACGGTACCGGCGGAATAAGCACCGGCTAACTACGTGCCAGCAGCCGCGGTAATACGTAGGGTGCGAGCGTTAATCGGAATTACTGGGCGTAAAGCGTGCGTAGGCGGTTCCTCAAGTCCGTTGTGAAAGCCCCGGGCTCAACCTGGGAATGGCAGTGGAAACTAGGGGACTGGAATCTGGCAGAGGGGGGTGGAATGCCGCGTGTAGCAGTGAAATGCGTAGAGATGCGGCGGAACACCGATGGCGAAGGCAGCCCCCTGGGCTGAGATTGACGCTCAGGCACGAAAGCGTGGGGAGCAAACAGGATTAGATACCCTGGTAGTCCACGCCCTAAACGATGGCAACTAGGTGTTGGGGAAGCGATTTCCTGGTACCGCAGCTAACGCGTGAAGTTGCCCGCCTGGGGAGTACGGTCGCAAGATTAAAACTCAAAGGAATTGACGGGGACCCGCACAAGCGGTGGATGATGTGGATTAATTCGATGCAACGCGAATAACCTTACCTACCCTTGACATGTACGGAACCCTGCAGAGATGTGGGGGTGCTTGAAAGAGAGCCGTAACACAGGTGCTGCATGGCTGTCGTCAGCTCGTGTCGTGAGATGTTGGGTTAAGTCCCGCAACGAGCGCAACCCTTGTCCCTAGTTGCTACGCAAGGGCACTCTAGGGAGACTGCCGGTGACAAACCGGAGGAAGGTGGGGATGACGTCAAGTCCTCATGGCCCTTATGGGTAGGGCTTCACACGTCATACAATGGCCGGTACAGAGGGTTGCCAAAGCGCGAGCTGGAGCCAATCCCCATAAAAGCCGGTCGTAGTCCGGATTGCAGTCTGCAACTCGACTGCATGAAGTCGGAATCGCTAGTAATCGCGGATCAGCATGTCGCGGTGAATACGTTCCCGGGTCTTGTACACACCGCCCGTCACACCATGGGAGCGGGATGTACCAGAAGTAGGTAGGCTAACCGCAAGGGGGCCGCTTACCACGGTGCGTTTCGTGACTGGGGTGAAGTCGTAACAAGGTAGCCGTATCGGAAGGTGCGGCTGGATCACCTCCTTTCTCGGAGTCCGGTAACAGCTTTGTCCAGGCGGACGATCTCGGCAACGAGGTTGGATGCGGGATGGCTGCTTACCCAACGCCAGAATCTCAAGTGCTCACGCTTATCGGTTGTTCGTTGGTGTCGACCAGGAATCGGGCCTGTAGCTCAGTTGGTTAGAGCACCGTCTTGATAAGGCGGGGGTCGATGGTTCGAATCCATCCAGACCCACCACCTTCAAGGTCGCGTTAGCCATGAGTGATGAAGCATGGCGTAAAGCGAGGGGCTGTAGCTCAGCTGGGAGAGCACCTGCTTTGCAAGCAGGGGGTCGTCGGTTCGATCCCGATCAGCTCCACCAGTTAGCGAACAGGTAACAGCTAACCGTAGAAGGCAGAAGCAAGCGTAGGGGGTTTGCTTCTGGCTTTTAGCCGGACCTTGGGACAGATGTCCGAAGTCGTTCTTTAACAACATGGAAGAAGTAAAGCGTCTTGCTCGGGAGAGCGGGCTATCGCGCGAGCGGTGGCCTGAAGAACGGGCGAGACTGGGTTAGATTGTATCGAGCCTGCTTGTTCTCTAGTCGGGGCAAGTGGGAGTTGCGCAAACACCTGTAAGGCGAGGCGGAATAGTGCGTAGCGTTATGGGGTCAAGCGACTAAGTGCATGTGGTGGATGCCTTGGCGATCACAGGCGATGAAGGACGTGGCAACCTGCGAAAAGCTCCGGGGAGCTGGTAAACGAGCATTGATCCGGAGATGTCCGAATGGGGAAACCCGGCCCGCAAGGGTCACTCTCACCTGAATTCATAGGGTGGGCAGAGCGAACGCGGAGAACTGAAACATCTCAGTAACCGCAGGAACAGAAATCAACCGAGATTCCGAAAGTAGTGGCGAGCGAAATCGGAGCAGCCGGTACCTTTTAGCTTTCGACTTAGCGGAGCGCTCTGGAAAGGGCGGCCAAAGTGGGTGACAGCCCCGTACGCGAAAGGTTGGGAGTGGAACTGAGGGTACGAGAAGTAGGGCGGGACACGTGAAATCCTGTCTGAAGATGGGGGGACCATCCTCCAAGGCTAAATACTCGTGATCGACCGATAGTGAACCAGTACCGTGAGGGAAAGGCGAAAAGAACCCCGGAAGGGGAGTGAAATAGATCCTGAAACCGCATGCATACAAACAGTGGGAGCCCTAGCTTTAATGGCTTTTAGCGAAGTCGGAAGGTTCTTTCGCCGAGCGCAAGCGAGGCAAAAGAACCGCTCTTTGCAATAGATCCTGAACTCGAGAGGGCAGAGGGGTCGCGTGGAGAGCCATTCAAGCTAGGGTGACTGCGTACCTTTTGTATAATGGGTCAGCGACTTACGTTGTGTGGCGAGCTTAACCGAATAGGGGAGGCGTAGCGAAAGCGAGTCCGAACAGGGCGATTAGTCGCATGGCGTAGACCCGAAACCGGATGATCTAGCCATGGCCAGGCTGAAGCGGGGGTAACACCTCGTGGAGGGCCGCACCCACGTCTGTTGAAAAAGACGGGGATGAGCTGTGGCTAGGGGTGAAAGGCTAAACAAATCCGGAAATAGCTGGTTCTCTCCGAAAACTATTTAGGTAGTGCCTCACGTATGACTTGCGGGGGTAGAGCACTGTTATGGCTAGGGGGGCATGGCGCCTTACCAAACCATGGCAAACTCCGAATACCGCAAAGTGTTAGCGTGGGAGACAGACTCCGGGTGCTAACGTCCGGGGTCAAAAGGGAAACAACCCAGACCCTCAGCTAAGGTCCCCAAGCCACAGTTAAGTGGGAAACGAGGTGGGAAGGCTCAGACAGCCAGGATGTTGGCTTAGAAGCAGCCATCATTTAAAGAAAGCGTAATAGCTCACTGGTCGAGTCGTCCTGCGCGGAAGATGTAACGGGGCTCAAACTGTGTACCGAAGCTAGGGATTCACGCGTCTGATTCAAACTGCTTGCCGAAGCGATAAGCGTGGGCGAGGCTAACTTGCGCGCACTTGTTCTTGCGCAAGGTTAAGCGCCGATAAGGCGCGGCCGAGACCAAAGCGTTCCCGACGGGTCGAGTCGAGTTGGAGGGCAATGCGGTTGCAGAGCAGGAAGTTTGGATCAGGCGCGTGGGTGGTAGGAGAGCGTTCCGTAAGCCGGTGAAGGTGACTCGTGAGGGTTGCTGGAGGTATCGGAAGTGCGAATGCTGACATGAGTAGCGATAAACAGAGTGAAAAGCTCTGTCGCCGAAAGCCCAAGGTTTCCTGCGCCACGTTCATCGGCGCAGGGTGAGTCGGCCCCTAAGGTGAGGACGAGAGTCGTAGCCGATGGGAAGCGGGTTAATATTCCCGCACCGATCTGTAATGCGATGGGGGGACGGAGAAGGTTAAGCGAGCCGGGTGTTGGATGTCCCGGTTTAAGCGTGTAGGCGTGGTCCTTAGGCAAATCCGGGGATCTTAGCCGAGGCGTGATGACGAAGGCGGGCTTGTCCCGCCGGAAGTTGCTGATACCCTGCTTCCAGGAAAAGCCTCTAAGCTTCAGTTACAGGTTGACCGTACCGCAAACCGACACAGGTGGGCAGGATGAATATTCTAAGGCGCTTGAGAGAACTCGGGTGAAGGAACTCGGCAAATTAGCACCGTAACTTCGGGATAAGGTGCGCCTCTGGTAGGTGAAGGCTTTACGGCTGGAGCCGAGAGGGGCCGCAGAGAAATGGTGGCTGCGACTGTTTAACAAAAACACAGCACTCTGCAAAGACGAAAGTCGACGTATAGGGTGTGACGCCTGCCCGGTGCCGGAAGGTTAAATGATGGGGTGCGAGCTCTTGATTGAAGCCCCGGTAAACGGCGGCCGTAACTATAACGGTCCTAAGGTAGCGAAATTCCTTGTCGGGTAAGTTCCGACCTGCACGAATGGCGTAACGATGGCCACGCTGTCTCCACCCGAGACTCAGCGAAGTTGAAGTGTTTGTGAAGATGCAATCTCCCCGCGGCAAGACGGAAAGACCCCGTGCACCTTTACTGTAGCTTTGCATTGGACTGTGATGGGACCTGTGTAGGATAGCTGGGAGGCATTGAAGCGCTGTCGCTAGATGGCGTGGAGCCAACGTTGAAATACCAGCCTGGTGTCATTGCGGTTCTAACCCAGGACCGTTTAACCGGTTCGGGGACCGTGCATGGTAGGCAGTTTGACTGGGGCGGTCTCCTCCCAAAGAGTAACGGAGGAGCTCGAAGGTCTCCTAGGTACGGTCGGACATCGTACTGATAGTGCAATGGCACAAGGGGGCTTGACTGCGAGACTGACAAGTCGAGCAGGTGCGAAAGCAGGACATAGTGATCCGGTGGTTCTGAATGGAAGGGCCATCGCTCAACGGATAAAAGGTACGCCGGGGATAACAGGCTGATACCGCCCAAGAGTTCATATCGACGGCGGTGTTTGGCACCTCGATGTCGGCTCATCACATCCTGGGGCTGTAGCCGGTCCCAAGGGTATGGCTGTTCGCCATTTAAAGTGGTACGTGAGCTGGGTTCAAAACGTCGTGAGACAGTTTGGTCCCTATCTGCCGTGGGCGCTGGAGATTTGACGGGGGCTGCTCCTAGTACGAGAGGACCGGAGTGGACGTACCGCTGGTGTACCGGTTGTGACGCCAGTCGCATTGCCGGGTAGCTATGTACGGAAGCGATAACCGCTGAAAGCATCTAAGCGGGAAACGTGCCTGAAGATGAGATCTCCCGGGGACTTGATCCCCCTGAAGGGTCGTGGCAGACCACCACGTTGATAGGTCGGGTGTGGAAGGGCGGCAACGCCTTGAGCTAACCGATACTAATTGCCCGTGCGGCTTGATCCCATAACGGTGCGTGCTAAACGCAGGCGTTACGGTGTGAGCGCAATACCATCTAATCCAAGCTTTGCTTCTTCCTTTCGCGTCGGTGGACCATGCTGTCCGCCGACACCCGTCAATGCCTGACGAACTTAGCCCGCTGGCCCCACCCCTTCCCATCCCGAACAGGACCGTGAAACGGCGGCGCGCCGATGATAGTGCGGATTGCCCGTGCGAAAGTAGGTCATCGTCAGGCACCCTTAAAACAAACGCCCCGATCATCGGGGCGTTTTGTTTTGCATACGTGACTTGTCTTATCGCGACCTAATTTCCCCAAGCTTCGATCTCGGTGATGCGGGAGAAGGAGGCGAGGGCGGCGGTGATGCGGATGCGGATCTGGCTGGTGGTGAAGGGGGCGAAGGTGACGGTGCGCTTGACCAGGTTGTTGCCGCTGACGGTGGCCAGCGTGCGCCATTGGGTGCCCTGCTTGCCCTGCACGGTGAAGGCGGTGATGCCGTAGAGGCTGAAGGTCATGCTGTCGGTGGGCTCGACCGGGGCGGTGAAGTTGTCCTGCAGCGTATAGACGACGACGCGGTCGATGGTCTTGCTGCCGTTGAAGCTGATCGACACGGTGTCGGGAAAGGTGTTGGCAGTGGCATCGTTCCAGCCGCCGCCGTTGCCCCAGTTCACACCGGCCCGCTCGTTGTTATTGACCGCGGCAATGGGGAAGGCGGCACTGTAGGTGCTGGAAGCGGAGGCGACGCCGCCGTTGCTGGCCAGGGCGACATTGCTCGCCCCGGCGGCATTGACCCCTTGCGACAAAGGACTGCTGCTCGAGGCGGCGTTGCCGGCATCTCCGGCATAGGCGGCGACGATGCTGTGCGTGCCCTGGCTCAAGGCGCTGGTGGCGCACGCTGCGGTGCGGGCGTTGCCGCTGCCGGCAAGTGCGACGGCGCTGCAACCGGCGATGCCATTGCCGTCGCTGCTGAAGGCGACGCTGCCGGTGGGATTGGTCCCGGTGACGGTAGCGGTGAAGGTGACCAGCGTGCCCACGGTCGACGGATTCAACGAACTGGCCAACGTGGTGGTCGACGGCGGCGGACCGGCCGCGGCAGAGCCCCAGGCTTCGACTTCGACCAGGCGCGAGTACTGCATCAGCGCACTGGTCACGTTGACCCGGATGCGCGTGGTAGTGAAGGGTGCGAAGGTGGCCGCGCGCTTGACCAGGTTGTTGCCGCTGATGGTGGCAAGCGTGGTCCAGGCGCTGCCGGTCCAGCCCTGCACGTTGAAGGCGGTCACTCCGTACTGAGCGAAGGTCAGGGTGTCGGTCGGCTCGATCGGATTCGGAAAGTTGTCCTGCAAGGTGTAGACGATGACCCGATCGATGGTCTTGCTGCCGTTGAAATCGATCTCGACCCAATCGGGGAAGGCATTGGTGGTGGCATCATTCCAGCCGCCGCCGTTGCCCCAGCCGGCACCCGTGCGCTCGTTGTTGTTGATGGCCGCCACCGGAAACTGGCTGCTGAATACGCTCGAGGCCGAGGCTATGCCGCCGGCCGTTGCGGCAGCGACGTTGACCCCGCCGGAAGCAGTGTCGATCACCTGCAGCAAGGTGTTGCTGGTCGAGCCGGCATTGCCCACATCGCCGCCGTAGCTCGCCACGATGGCGTGAGTGCCGACACTCAAGCTACTGATGGGGCAGATCGCACTGCCGGCCGAAAGCGCTACCGCGCTACAGCCGGCCAGCGCCGTGCCGCCCTCGCTGAAATTGACGGTGCCGGTCGGCCCCGCACCGGTCACCGTCGCGGTCAAGGCCACGCTGGTTCCCGCATTGGCCGGATTGCTCCCACTCGACAGCACCGTCGTCGTCGGCG
>Ga0207686_10001770_pt1 | contig 12018 bp, 8 predicted proteins | sample KBSM24metaG_FD_184396 | JGI IMG/M metagenome (GOLD analysis project Ga0207686, IMG submission 184396) | Miscanthus rhizosphere microbial communities from Kellogg Biological Station, Michigan, USA - KBS M2-4 metaG (SPAdes) (version 2) | ecosystem: Host-associated > Plants > Roots > Rhizosphere >...
TCCGCTGCGCGCAGTGTTCGACGCGCCGACGATCGCCACGTTGTCTGCGACCATCGAGCGAGAGATCGTTGCGCGCGTCGAATCGATGACGGAAGCCGAAGCGCAAGCATTAGTTGCCTGATGCTCGCGATTGGTGACGCCGAAAATTAAAAGCAGAGGTAGATAACGAGTGCTGCATGTCATTAAATCCATCTAACCCGGCGGCTCCCGCGCTTAGCCTTTATCACCTGCTCGATCCTGAGGTGCTGGCCGACCCCTATCCGCTCTATCGCCGGCTGCGCGAGGAAGCGCCAGTACATTGGGATCCGTATTTGCACACCTGGGTGGTCACGCGCTACGAAAACGTCGTGACCGTGCTCCATCGCTTCTCTGCGAATCGGACGCCAACACCTGAAGAACTGGCTGCGATTGGTATGGGCGAACTCGGTCCGATCGCGCAAATGATGACACGGCAGATGCTCTTCATGGACGGGCCGGCGCACACGCGCCTGCGCAGTCTGGCTTCGATGGCGTTTACGCCCGCGCGGGTCGAGGCGCTGCGCAATCACATTCGCGACATACTCGATCGATTGCTGACGCCTTTGCTTGGTCGCGGTCACATGGATGTCATCAACGATTTGGCGGCTCCGCTGCCGGCCATCGTCACGGCGGAAATGCTCGGCGTGCCGACCTCAGATTGCGAGCAGTTGAAAAGCTGGTCAGCCGATTTTGCCGAAGTGCTCGGCAATTTTCAGCACAATCCCGATCGCGCGGCGCGCACACTCAAGTGCGTCGCAGAAATGACCGACTATTTTCGTGAAGCGATCCGCGAACAGCGCGAGCGTCCGCGAGAAGGTCTGATCAATTCTTTTATCACCGCCGAGATTGACGGCGACCGGCTCACCGATGAAGAGATCATCGCCAATTGCATTGTGACGATGGTCGGCGGACAGGAGACTACGACGAACCTGATTGGCAACGGCATTCTCAGTCTGGTGCGAAATCCTGATCAGATGCAGCGACTGCGCGACGACTTGTCTTTGGTTCCGTCAGCCGTTGAAGAGTTGCTGCGCTACGAGAGTCCGAGCCAGCAGACCGCGCGCATCTGTCCGGAAGATACCGAAATCGGCGGCAAGCTGATTCGTAAAGGCCAGGCGGTGATTGCGGTCATGGCGGCCGGCAATCGCGACCCGGAACGATTCAAAGATCCGGATCGACTGGATTTGGCGCGTCCCGATAATCGGCACCTCGCATTCGGTTGGGCCAGTCACTTCTGTTTCGGCGCCGCGCTGGCGCGCATCGAAGGCCAACTTACTTTTGCAGCGCTGGCCCATCGCACCACTAATTTGGCGTTGGCCCCGGACGCTAAAATTGTTTGGCGCGACAATCTTGGCTTGCGCGGCCTGACAGCTTTGCACGTCACTTTCGACGACGTCGTCCCGACCTCAACCGTCGCGCCGCAACTTCTCAGCCGCGAAAGCGGTTGTCCTTTTCATCGATCCTCGTAACGGATGGCTTCTGTATTCAACCAACTTTCAGCAACTCGATCTGAGCCGCCTGTGCCGGCTTCAGAAGCCAAGCGTCTGTTGCTTGAAAAGTATCTGCGGGGCGACCTTGCTACTCCGCAACAATCGTCCAGCGTGATTCCGCAGCGCTCGGGAATAAAGCCACAACTCTCGTACTCCCAGGAACGACTCTGGTTTATCGATCAGTTGATGCCCGCTTCGGCGGCGTTCAATGTGCCGATGGCGGTGAAGCTAAACGCGCCGATTGACATCGCGACACTGCAACGAGCAATTGATGAAATCGTGCGACGGCATGAATCACTGCGCACGATCTTCGTTACTGAGAACGGCGTGCCTGCTCTGGTTGTGGCAGACCGGTGTGCTGCAGCGATCGAAGTAATCGACATCAGACACCTTGATGGAACCGTTCGCGACGCTGAAGCTCATCGTCTGGTTGAGCAGGCGGTTCTCCGGCCGTTTGACTTGTCGCACGGCCCGCTTATTCGCACGAAGCTCATTCGCTGCAGTACAGATGAATCGATTCTTGTGGTGACCATGCATCACATCGTGAGTGATGGCTGGTCGCTGCTGCTGTTCTTCAACGAACTGACGACGCTTTACGATGCTTTCAAAGCAGGGACCAGCTCACCGCTCGCACCGCTGGCGATTCAGTATTCCGACTATGCGCACTGGCAGCGTGACTGGTTGCGCGATGAAATAATCGATCAGCAACTTTCGTATTGGAAAAACCAACTAGCCGGCGAGTTGCCGGTTCTGGATTTGCCGACCGATCGGCCGCGGCCGCCCATGCAGACTTTTGCCGGACGGCGCGAAGTGGCGATCCTTCCGCCAGAATTGACCCGCTCGTTGACGAAACTCAGTCAGCGCGAAGGCGCAACGCTCTTCATGACGTTGCTCGCTGCTTTCAAAGTGCTGCTTCACCGGCTCAGCGGCCAGCAAGACATCATCGTCGGCTCGCCCATAGCGAACCGGCCGCACACCGAGACCGAAAGCCTGATCGGGTTGTTTCTCAATAATCTCGCGTTGCGCAGCGATCTCTCGGGCAATCCCAACTTTCTTGAAATGCTGTCGCGAGTGCGGCAGATGGCTCTGGATGCGTATTCCAATCAGGACGTGCCGTTTGAAAAACTGATCGAAGAACTAAAGCCTGAGCGCGACCTGAGCCGCACTTCGATCTTTCAGGTCTATTTCAATCTCTTTAGTTTCTCAGACGACATCCCGTTGCCCGGCGGTGGCCGCACCAGCTTTGTCGATGCCTGGTTGCAGACGGAAGAGACACTTTCAAAATTTGATCTGACGCTTTATGCCGGCGTCGATGACGATCGTTTGAAACTGGCTTTGGTTTACAACACTGATTTGTTTGCGCGCGCGCGAGTCGCGGAAATGATGCGGCAGTTCACGCATTTGTTGACGCAGATAACAGAGAACCCGGCTGAACAGATCGGCACGTATTCGTTAGTCACCTTCGAGTCGCGAAATCTTCTGCCTGATCCGACCGTTCGTTTGAACGCGCACCAGCCAGAGCCGATAACGTCGCTCTTCTCGCGGCAGGCGCTGCGTCAGCCGAGCGCCGCGGCGGTAACCGACGCGCGCGCGACTTTGACTTATCGGGAAGTTGAAGCGCGAAGTAACCAGCTCGCCAACTTTCTGCTGACACACGGAATTCGCAAAGGAGACGTAGTTGCGATTTACGCGCACCGCAGCGCACCGCTGGTCGGCGTGATTCTGGGTGTGCTCAAAGCCGGCGCTGCTTTTACCATTGTCGATCCGATGAATCCGCCGGCGCGAAGCATCGAGTGTCTGCGCAGCGCTTCACCACGCGCTTTTATTTACCTGCAGGCCGCGGGTCGTTTGCCCGACGCGCTCGATCGATTTGTCGACTCACTCGAGTGTGGTCGCGTCGCCATCGCAACCGACGGCAATTGTGACGCAATCGCAGAATGTTCTACCGCCAATCCCGACGTGCTGATCGACAAGAACGATCTGGCTTACATCGCCTTCACCTCGGGTTCGACGGGCACGCCGAAAGGCGTGATGGGCCGGCACGGTTCGCTGACGCTCTTCACGAACTGGGCCGTTGAGAAATTCGGCTTGAATGATTCTGAGCACTTCTGCATGTTTTCGGGTTTGGCCCACGACCCTTTGCACCGCGACATTTTCACGCCGCTGCAACTGGGCGGCCGGCTCTTCATCCCCGAGCCGGCTTTGCTGCAAACACCCGGACGGCTACGCGCGTGGATGCGAACCCATCAGATCAGCGTTGCGAATCTCACGCCGGCCATGGCGCAACTTTTGTGTGAGCAGGCAGGCGACGAGCGCATTGATTCACTTCGACATTCATTTTTCGTCGGTGATGTGTTGACGCAACGAGACGTCGGCCGGCTAAAACAAATGGCGCCGGCGATCACCTGCATCAATCTTTATGGCGCTACGGAAACTCAGCGGGCCGTCGGTTACTTCGTGCCCAGCGCAGCGCCCGACCACGGTTTGACGAAATCAGTCCTGCCCCTCGGAACCGGCATCAAGGACGTGCAGCTACTAATTTTGAATCAGCAGCAGGAGCTTTGCGGCATCGGAGAATTGGGCGAGATCTGTTTTCGCAGCCCGCACGTCGCGAAGGGTTATCTCGATGATGAAACCCTGACGGCGGCGCGCTTTGTCGGTAATCCATTCACCAATGACCCGTCGGATCGTCTCTATCGCACCGGCGATCTCGGCCGTTACTTGCCGGACGGCAATGTCGAGCACGCGGGTCGCGCCGATCGACAGATAAAGATTCGCGGCTTTCGCATCGAACCGGGCGAGATTGAAAGTGCGATTATCCAAACTGGATGCGTTCGCGAAGCTTCGGTCCTGGCCGACAAGGATTCGGCCGCGAGCAAACTGATTGCGTACATTGTCCCGCACAATGGCTCGCGCGCGACGGCCGAGAAACTGCGGCAACTTCTCGCTGATCTTTTGCCCGCCCACATGGTCCCAAACAGTTTCGTGATGCTCGAGCGGCTGCCCCTCACCCCTAATCGCAAGCTCGATCGCGCCGCGCTCCGAGCGGCATCAGCAAACGATCGCATTGACGATTCTCGCGCGACTCCGAAGTCGTCGACCGAAGAAAAGTTGACGGCGATTTGGCAGACGGTGCTCGGCCTTTCAGTCGTCGGCGTCCACGATAATTTTTTCGAGCTCGGCGGTCATTCATTGATCGCTGTGCGACTGTTCGCGGCGATGGAAACCGAGTTCGGCAAGCGTCTGCCTCTGGCGACGCTCTTTCGCGCGCCAACTGTGGCGCAGCTCGCTGCGATGCTGGACACCGAGTCTGGCTCCGTCTGGTCTTCGCTCGTACCAATTCAACCTTCGGGGTCGTTGCCGCCATTCTTCTGCGTGCACGCTGTCGGTGGGAACGTGCTCGAGTATTACGATCTCGCGAAATATCTGGGAACGGACCAACCGTTCTATGGCCTGCAATCGCGCGGGTTGACTGGCGAGGCTCCGCATACGCGCATCGAAGACATGGCCGCCGACTACATCAACGAGTTGCGTCAGATTCAGCCGGTTGGCCCTTATTTTCTCGGCGGTCGATCGCTCGGCGGAGTCATCGCTTACGAGATGGCCTGTCAGCTTCACGCCCAGGGTCATCAGATTGGATTGCTTGCGGCACTTGATTCCTACCCGGTTGGCTATGAACGCACGGACGGGGCCAGCTTGAAAGTGCGGGCGCAAAGATTTAGCAGACGGTTCTCAGCCCACTTAACGAATATTCGCAGCTTGCCTGGCAGAGACAAGCTTTCTTATCTTTTCGACAAATCAAAGTATGGACCAGTCCGCGTCAAGAGCAAGATTTGGCGAACCATCTATCGTGCTTACCAGAATCTTGGTCTCAACCTGCCGCAGGTGTTACAGGATGTGGCAGAGTTCAATTGGCTTGCAGCCCAAAAGTATTGTCCGCAGCCTTTTGACGGACGTGTGACGTTGTTCTGGGCCAGCCAGGACCTGCGCGCGAAATTCGATATGATTGAGGGATGGCGCGCGCTTGCCGGCGGCGGCCTGGAGTTGCACGAAATTTCCGGAACTCACCTTAATATGATCAAAGAGCCTCACATAGTTCCCCTGGCGCAGAAACTGAATGCTTGTTTGAAAAGCGCCAGGTCTTGAGGCTGCGTGCCGGGCGTCTTCGGCGATTACGTTTCTTCTCGTAGCCTTGGCTCGCTCTCGAGGTTCGGGTGCTTGCCTCTGATGTTCCGGTAGAAACCTCGTATCCGGTTCATGTCCTCGTTAACATTCCCGCTCGGCATCACAAACATTCCGACACCACATAGCTTCCGTCCGTAATCCAGGTAGCCCAGACCTATCGGCACGTCGCTCTCGGAGGCGATGTGGTAGAAGCCGGACTTCCAAACATCGACTTTACGCCTGGTCCCCTCCGGCGGCACGGCTAAGACCAGGTCGTCGCTCTGTCTGAATTTTTCGACCATCTGCATGACCAGCGTCTGCGGCGCTCGTCTATCTACCGGAACGCCGCCGAGCCTGCGCATCAGCCAACCCCACGGCGGGATGAATAAGGTGTGCTTGCCAAACCAGGAGATATGCACCTGCATCGCATATGCAGTGGCCAGCATAAATGGAAAATCCCAATTTGAAGTATGAGGCGCGGCGATGAGAACGAATTTCCGGTAAGTTGGAGTCTCTCCGTGGATCTTCCAGCCGAAGAGCCAGAGCCAAAACCTGCCTATCAAGTATGACAATTTCCTCTGACTCCAATTTCGCGTCTCAAAGCAACAAGATCGCACCGGCACAGGCCACAATATGACCTTTGCGCCACGGAGGTCCGAGGGTTGTTCCAAGCGCTTTCAATTGACTTTCAAGATCTCGAGCAGTCTTTCCGCGGGCCATACAAAAAGCCAACAGGATGAAAGCAGTCTGAGCGAACTCAGGTAGCTGCCGACGAGCTCTTGTACTCAATAACACTTTGCCTCCAAACGAAACAGCCGGCGGAAGTCTGAGTTGACCTTGCCCACGCAATTTCAATTCATCCTTCCGCTTTCATCCTTCATCCTTGCTTTTGCTCTAGTGTTTCGGCAATCGCGTGAATCCGTCAGCACTCCACTCTTCACTGCCGACGCCGTGGTGAACAAAGAATAGACCCTCAGGATCGTATTTCCTCTTGATGCCGCGCAACCTGGAATAATTCACGCCCCAATAGTCCGCCTGCCATGAGCGATTGAAGAAGTTGCTTTCGGAAACATATGAACCGGCGTTCGGGACAATCCGGCGCAGCTCAGCCGCGGCCAGGTCAATGTCGCGCTTGTTTTTTTCGGCTGCCTCAACGTTCATCGCCGGCCGCGCCAGACCCGGATAAGACGGTCGTTCACCATCGGCGATAATGACCAGCGCAAAAGCGTCGAGCACCTTCGGATTTGTTGCCGTGTTCCGCGACGCGGCCAGAGCCTCCGCCGGCGCGCCCGCCAATCCTTTGTTGAAGTGGAGATCGACTTTCTTATGCCGGCTGGCAGCAAACAGCGCATCACCCAGACGCGCTCGCTGGCTCTGTTGCATCAGCGATGCCGGCAGCCACAACGAATCATAGCCGTGAAGAAATGCTCCGACCTGGGCCTGGTCGCCGGTCCACCAACCGTGATGTTTGGGCGCGCCCTCACGCTTGTCCGGAACAAACGAGTTATTGCCTTCGACGTTCCACCAACGGCGGGCCTGCCCCGCTGCGGCGCCGAGCTTATCCACCACCGTAACCTCCTGCGGCGACGAATTGGCCCAATCAAAAAAGGGCTTCCATATTTCCCTCACCTGCGGTCCGGTCAAACCTTGAAAGACCATCGAAATCTTTAGACTGTTATTCGGTTCGAGACTGATTTGCTCTCCCCAATGCGGATTCAAAAGATTCGCGGCATAGAAATCAATAAAGCGCGCGATGAGCCTGCGAAATCCTTCGGCTGATTTTGCCTGAATTCTGCCAAACGCCGCGCCGAAAAATTCCGGCAGCTCATGCGTCCGCACGGTGACCCTGGTAACCACACCCCAACTGCCACCGCCGCCGCCTTTGATGGCCCAGAAGAGATCCGGATTGCGACAAGCATTGACCACCCGCACAGCTCCATCGGCAGTGACTACTTCGGCTTCGAGTAAGCTCGCGGCCGCCGAACCGAAACCTTTCGAGAAGCTGCCAAAGCCACCGCTTTGAATCAGTCCCGCCACACCTACGTCGGTACATCCACCACCCTGAACATAGCGGCCGCCTTGCGTGGTCACTGCGTTGTAGAGATCGATCCAGACCGCGCCTGATTCGGCACTCACGGCCGGGACAGGCGTTGTCTTGCCTGCGCAATTCTCGCCAACAAACGCGTCGTGCAGCGTGACTTTGTTCATTGCCCGGGTCCAAACCAACAATGAATCGGGCGCGTTGGAAGTGCCGAGATAACTATGGCCGGCGCCTTTGACCACCAGTCGCAGGTTGTGTTCGCGCGCGAAGTTGACGGCGGCCGCGACGTGGCTCGCCTTGCGCGCCGCGACGGCGTAAGCGCTGGGCGCCGGCGTCCACGCGTCGAGCCAACCGGAAACCTGCGTGCCTGCGACTTGATCGCCCAGGTAGAAAGGGTTGCGGAGATTTTTCATGACGTCGGCGCAAGCGACCCCGTTCGGCTCAGCCTCACAGGGCGCGAGCAAAGCCTTTGGACGGAGCAGATTGCCTTCGACAGCCTGGCTCAACTGCTCCCAACTGGACGCGCTGGGCCAATGCGAATCAGACGGACGTACTCGCCGGCTTAAGAGGCTTTTCGCCTTCGCGACGATGGGCAAGTTTCGCCACGCGACAGACGAAACCAGACTCATCGCCATCCCTTTGAGTAAACTTCGTCGATTCATTTCGAGTTGCCTCACATTTCTACATCGAGCATGATCGGCGTCGGGGTGGGCACCCACCGAACGCGCCATACACGATCGATGCGTTTGTAAGGCAACGACGGGTACGACGTAAATTCAATTCATCTTCCGCCTTGATCGTTAATTCCCGCAACGCATCGAAGGTTGGAGTTGATGCGGCGGATAATCGCTATGTTCCACGCCGATGCTAATGATTCGGGCTGGGTGTCGGTCTGTAGGCGGCCGACCAGACGTAGTTACCGCCGAGAACACATTCGCTTGGCGAGATCTTTACGCCGACTTGATAGGGGCCCGAGTAAACCGGGCAGCCGCATTGCACCAATCCCAGGCCGGTAGTCGGATCTGTTTTATGCGTACGCTTACACGGCGCCGTCATGCACCCGGCATAGGCCGCACTCGGACAGTCGGTCGTAGAGATCGCGAACTGCGGATACTGTTTCTGCTTCGTGTCGAGATACAGACTGAAGGTCGAGATTAGATCAGCCCCGGGAATCAATTGGTTGCTGTTGATGGCGTCACAGACCGGCGCTACCTGAGTGCCCGTCGGGCGGCAATTCTCGCCGTGCTTGCCGCATTTCGCCACCGTCTGCAAGTACACGTCAAGATTCAGGATGGCATTGATGTCGACCAGGTAAGGGTGTTTCGCCGGAATCTCGTAACACGTGCAGTTTGCGATACCCAGCCCGTCCATGACGCAGGGCGCGGTCGGCCCCGGTCCGGAGTAGTAGCACAGGGCGATCGGCGCGCCTTCGCATTCGACAAAGTTCTCCTTCCTCATGATTACGTCCGCCCACGGTGGGCCGAAAGGAGTAGTCGGCAGCGTATTCAGTCTGAACGGTTTGTTTTCTGTATACCGCTTGAAGTCAAACGTCGCGCCGGATCGCTGCGCCGCGACGTGCGTCTGAAACGAGTTGTAAAGAAGGCCGGCAAACGCGGCCACGCCAAGTAAACCAAGCAAGGTGATGCCTGACCATCTGTTGATTCTTTTCATCGCTTACCTCCTTATTGATAACTGTTGAGTTGAGAAGGCGCGAATTCAATCAAGCATCGACGGACACAGGAAGTTGCGAAAACGCTCCCGCCGCTTGCGTCGAACGATTGGTTGCGCGATCTCATCGCAGCAGGGAATCAATTTTACAGCGTCCTTCCACCAAACAAACCTATTATCGCGCCAAATCCCAGTTTGAAGGTTGTCGCACCTAAATCAAACATGACCCTTTCTTGTTCCATCATTTGACGGCCAGTCCTCACCGTTATCCCCACTAAAGTGCAGGTGACTAACAACGACAGAACTGTGAGTCCAAGTACCGCAATGAAGACGGTATTGAAAGTAGGTGATAGGTGCGTTCTTGAGACTGCCGCATTGCCGGCCGCGGCTTGAGAATTTGATTCAGGCGTCATGTCTACCAGGCCCTCCAGTTTCTGTCGGTCGAGGCGTTCTTTTCACTGAGACTTTGTCCCCCTGGACTTCGATGTCACAGTGATTGCGGGGTCGGAGAATGGCTTCCTTAAATACTGTCCTCACAAACTTAGAAGAAAGGAGAACAATAACCGCCACTACTACCGCAGCGAACATCAAGATAAGTTGAGAACGCATTTATTTGCCCTCCAATTAGTATTAGCAAGAAAAGTCTTATTCGACTTCCTTGCCGTGATCCAATGAGTAGGTATAAGACGCCTCGCGGCGTCTTATACCATCATCTGAACCAGCACGACTACGTTTTTGATCGCGCAGTCCTGCCGCCTACTTCATCAAGGCGCCGGTTTATTTCCGCCGTCACCTCCGTCGCCGCCGCCTTTCCGGCTGAGGCCGGTTTTGCGTTCGCTCTTGCGGGTGTAGCCGAAGGCTTCCAGCAGCGAGCTGTTGGGGCCTTCGGTGGGGTCGGCGTTGACGCCGGCTACTACGCCCTGCATTTTCGCGACTGAGACCTCGTCGGCGGCGTCGCGTTGGTTAATGGCCTGGGTCAACTGGTTCTCCAGATCCTTGATCAGCTCGCGCGCGGCCAGCGACGGGGCGACGGCCGTCTTGAACTGGTCGAGCGTCATGCCGAAAAATGATTTGGTGCGCGCCAGAGACTCCCAGCCGCTTATCATTCTTCTGATCTTGTCTTCTATTTCCTTTGGTCCTGCCATGGTGTGATCCTTTCTCTTCGCGTGGCGAAGAAATGAGTAAAAGGACATGACATGCCCACGGGGACACATCGAGGATTTGTAACGATTGTGGGCTCTCGGGACTGGTGGGAGCGCCGCAATGTCACGCGTTCGGCGGCCGCGTCGGTCGGGGAACGTTGTTTCAAAACGAATCCGCGAAATTGTCGGGGATTTCGACGGCTCTGCTAAAGTGGGCCGGATTCTCGCACCAAACTGCACGAATTTCAAGCAAATGTTTTGCAAACAGAGCAAAGCTGTGCGGAGTTGGGGCTCAGATGTGCGCAGCCGAGGCAAAGTTATGCGCAGCCGAGGCAAAGTTATGCGCAGCCGAAGCTCGGTTGCGGGCAGTTGAAGCTCGGTTGTGAGCAGCCGAAGCTCGGTTACGGGCAGCCGAAGCTCGGTCGCGGGCAGCTAACGGTCGGTTGCGGACAGCTGAAGCTCGGTTGCGGGCAGCCAAGGTTCAGTTATGAAGAGTTGAAGCGTGGTTGCGTGAGCTTTTGGACAAAAAGTCGATGAAGGGAAAATGGGACCAAGAATTATCTCTCAGGTTCGGAAGGGTGGCTTGCCCCCGCTCCTGTTTATCGCAGCTCTTACTGAAGAAAAAGGGGCAGGGGTAAACCGCCCTTCCTAACCTGAGAGATTATTCAACTGCTCGACTGCCACAAAGACTTTTGCACCAGGCTGCGGGCATCAACCTTTTGGAACCTTCAATTCACCCGTAAGTAGATCCGGCCGGATGCGGGCCATCTCTTCGGCGGTAGTGGTGGTGGTGGGATGGGTCGAACTCATGGCCGCGTCGGCTTCGGCCTCGACGACGGCTTCTTCAATGACTTCCGCGATCGTCTCGCTGCCGCGATGTTCGAGCCAGTGACGATAGGCGACGGTGATGATCGCGATTGCCGGAATCGCGAGAAATATTCCGGCCACGCCGGCGATTTCAGCTCCGGCCAGGATGGCGAAGATGACAGCCAGCGGATGCAGATGAATACCGTGGCCGATGATGCGCGGATAAACCACGTAGTCGTGCACCACTCTCAACACTCCGAGAAACAGCAGACCGACTAACGCCATGGCCCATCCGGAATGCAGCAGCGCCAGCAACGCCACCAGTAGCGCCACGCAGAGTGGGCCCACCAGCGGCACGAATTCAAACAGACCGGCGATCAATCCCAACACCAAAGGGCTCGGGAACCCAATCAACGCGAACCCGATGCTGCAGACTGCGCCAATCAGAAAACACGCGGTAAGTTGCGCGCGAATGTAAGCGGCCAGCGTGGTGTTGATGTCCTGAAAGAACTCGTCGCCGCGCCAACGCAGACGGCCGCGTGGCAACATCGCCAACGCCGAACGCCGAAAACTGTCGGCGTCCTTCAAAAGAAAGAAGCTTAAAATCGGAATCAAAACGATCCACGGCAGAAAGATGATCCAGCCCAGCGCCCGCTCGAAAGCCAGGCTCGCGATTTCGCCGCCTCTG
>Ga0207686_10001779_pt1 | contig 11987 bp, 10 predicted proteins | sample KBSM24metaG_FD_184396 | JGI IMG/M metagenome (GOLD analysis project Ga0207686, IMG submission 184396) | Miscanthus rhizosphere microbial communities from Kellogg Biological Station, Michigan, USA - KBS M2-4 metaG (SPAdes) (version 2) | ecosystem: Host-associated > Plants > Roots > Rhizosphere >...
GTCGAGAGCCTTCTCCCCGCTTGCGGGGAGAAGGTGCCGAAGGCGGATGAGGGGTGTGTCATTCCATCGTCATCGGCGCACGGCGCCGTTCCCACGCTCAGGATGACACGAGGTGAAACGTACTCCGGATCCTCTGCATCCCGATCGGCGCGGCGCATGGATGCACGCGATTGGTCAGCAGCACGGAGATCCGATCGCCCTTCACCCACACGGACGTTCCGGTGAAACCCGTGTGGCCATAGCCGAGGTCCGTGATCTGCCATCCGAGACCGCGGTCGCCGGCGTGGACGCGCGTCGATTCCTCGACGAGCGCGCGCGGCACGAGCTCTCCGCGCGCGAACGCCTGCACGATGCGAAAGACCTCGCGCGCGGTTGAAAAGAGTCCCGCGTTCCCGCACGTGCCGCCGGCGTGAAACGAGTTGCCGTCGTGCACCTCGCCCCAGATCAGTCCCTGCCGGAATCCGGAGAACGCGATCGAGCGCGCCGCGACCATCCCGGCCTCGTATCGCTGTCCCCACTCCGTCGCGGCGATGCGCGGCTTCAGCGGCGGCGGCGGATTGAACATCGTGTCGCGCAACCGCAGCGGCGCGAAGATGCGCTCGTGCGCCGCGGCGACGTAGTCGCCGAAGATCTCGTTCAGTGCGAAGTAGAGCAGGACGAAGTTGAGATCGGAGTAGAGGGGCGTGGCGTTTCCGAGTGGAGACGACTCGATCGCTTTCCGATAATCCCCCAACGCATACAACGGCAGCCACGCAGCCAGTCCGCTCGTGTGCGTGAGCAGCTCGAAAAACGTGTGGCCCTCGTAGTCGTCGTCGAGTCCGATCCGTTTCTCGGCGACCGCCTGCAGCACGAGGATCGTCGTGACGGCGACCTTCGTCACCGAGGCGAGGTCGTAGATCGTGTCCGGCGTGGCTGCGACCCGCATCGGGACGGCGACGGCATTCCCGAGCGCGCGCTCCCGCTCCAGCCCGCGCGTCGAGCCGATCGCGTAGCTGGCGCTCGGGAAAGAGCCAACGTCGATTTCGTGTTTCAGGAAATCGTCGGGGGACTGCACAGAAACCGCTGCCATGTGACGTGGGCTGCGATGTTACCCTCACGAGGAAAATGTTCCGACTCGACAAGCTCGAAATTCACGGCTTCAAATCGTTCTACGATCCGGCCAATCTGACCTTCCCCGCCGCGCTGACCGCCGTCGTTGGTCCCAACGGCTGCGGGAAATCGAACATCTGCGATGCGTTGATCTGGGTCCTCGGCGAAAACCGCGCCACGCACATCCGCGGCGAGACGATGGACGACGTGATCTTTCAGGGATCCGCGCGAAGGCGTCCGCTGTCGATGGGCGAGGTCACGCTCACACTCGCCACGAGCAACGGCGACAGCAACCATCCGATGGCCGACGACGGCAAGATCGTCATCAACCGGCGCGTGTTCCGCACCGGCGAGTCGGAGTTCCGCCTCAACGGCAGGCGCGTGCGGATGAAGGACATCTCCGACATCCTCATGGACACGGGTCTCGGCATTCGCAACTACTCGGTGATGGAGCAGGGCAAGATCGACCTGATCCTCTCCAACAAGCCGCAGGACCGCCGCCGCCTCATCGAGGAAGCCGCGGGGATCACGAAGTACAAGACGAAGCGCCGCGCCGCGGAACTGAAGCTCGAGGAGACGCAGCAGAACCTCCTGCGCATCGACGACACGCTCTCCGAGGTCACCCGCAATCTGAACTCGCTCAAGCGGCAGGCCGGAAAAGCGCGGCGGCACAAAGATCTCGCCGATCAGCTTTCGACCGCCAAGCGCGGGCTGTACCGGGGACGCATTGTCGTCGCGCAGATCGAAGAGGAAGCGGCGAACGTCGGACTCGCGGATGCGCAGGCGCGCGAGAGCGAGCTCGCCGCGCAGCTCGCGAGCGACGAGTCCGAGCTCGCGGAGACGCGCACGATCCACACCGAACGCGCGCATCGGGCATCGAAGGTGCGCGAAGAGATCGCCGGTCTTTCCGGAGAAGTCGAGCGCCTGCGCTCGTTCCTCCAGCAGTCGGAGACGAACCTCGGCGATCTCGTGCAGCGCATCGACGGCGCGCGCGCGCAGACCGCGACGCTCGAGCACGAAGGCGCCGAGCAGCAGGCCGCGCTGGACGAGAAAACGCAGCAGCTCGAGTCGGCGCGCGGTGAGCGCAATCACCTCCGCGAGATCGCCGATCAGGTCGAGCGCGACCGGCAGGAGAAAGCGGACGCGGTGCGGCAGCAGGAGAAATCTCTGGCCGACGCGCGCGAGTCGCTGATGCGCACCATCGCCCGCATCTCCGAGGCCCGCAACCAGGTGCATCAGATCGAGATCGCGGTCGAGAAGTGCGAGTTCTATCTCACGAAGCTGACCGAGGGCGCGCGGCGCGCGACCGAGAGCCGCGACGGCGCGCTCGTGCAGATGAACGACTGGGAGCTTTCGGTCCGCGAGGCCGAGGAAGCGCTCGAGATCGCACGGCAGCACGCGCGCGAGACGCTCACCTTCCGCGACGAGCTTTCCGCGCATCGCGACGCACTGCGCGAGTCGCTCGCCGGCGCGCGCGACCGCGTCTCGCAGACGACGTACAAGATCGATTCACTGCGGGCGCTGCTCGCGTCGTTGGAAGCGCAGGATGAAGATGTCCGCCGCGCGATCCTCGAGTTGATTCCGAACGCGTTCGCGGCCGCGGAAGCGGTTCACGCCGCCGCCGGGTACGAAGCCGCGCTCGACACGCTGCTCCGCGAAGTGTCGAAAGCGGTCGTGGTCGAGTCGAATGCGACGGCCGCGGAAGCCATTCGCCGTCTGCGCGAGCGCGGTGCAGGACGCGGCGCGTTCATCACGCTCGACTACTCGGCGCAAAGCGAAGGCACCCGTCGCGGTGACGCCGCGCATTCGGTGATGGGCGAAGGCGCGGTCGCCGATGCGGTGCGCCAGGCCATTCCCGAGGCGTACATCGTGGGCTCGCTCGGCGAAGCGCTCGAGCGCGCGAAAGAGCGTCCGCACGCGACGTTCGTCACGCTCGAAGGCGACATCGTCCGCGGGCCGCTGGTGATCGGCGGAAAAACCGAAGGGGCGACGCCGGGCGTGTTCTCGATCAAGCGCGAGATCGCCGATCTGGAGTCCTACCTCGGCACCGAGGAAACGCGCGCCAGCGGCATCGCCGCGGAATTGCAGACGCTCGAAGATGAGCTGCGCGCGGCGGACGATGCGCGCATCCTCGCCGAGGAGCGGGCGCGGACGAACGGCGAGGACCTGCGCGAGCGCCGCAACCATCGCGAGCGCGCGAGCACGGAGCTGCAGCGCTTCGAGAAAGACCTCGCCGTCGCATCCGAGGAACAGACCCTGTATGCCGAGGAGAAGGATCAGCTCCTCGCCCGCAAGCACGCCGCCATCACCGAGCTCGAAGAGCTGCAGGCGCGCGAGCAGGAGTTGCACGAGCGCATTCGCGCGCACGAAGAAGAGATCTCGGTGTCGCGCACCTCGTTCGAGGACGTCACGGAAGTCGCGTCGAAGGCGCGCGTCGACGTCGAAAGCGCGTCCGGCAACGTCAACGCCATCCAGCGCGAGCACGAGAACCTCTCCCGCGTCGTGATCTCCCTCGGATCGCGCGCGACGCAGTTGCAGCAGGAGATCGAAACGCTGCTGCGCAAGCAGCAGGAGACCGACGTCGCCGTCGAAGAGGCGCGCGGCCAGCTCGATCAGTCGCTGGCGAAACTGCACGAGCTGTCGGAGATGCGCGTGGCGCTCGAAGCGGAGGCCGCGGACCTCGAGTCGCGCGTGCAGGAGCTCGAGGCGCGCGCGATTCGCTCGCGCGAGCAGTGGAACCTGGCCAAGGACGCGCTGTTCGAGTCCGAACGCCGCGTCGACCGCGCGAAGTCGGCCTTCGATCTTCTGCGCGAACAGATCTCGCTCGATCTCCACGCCGGCATCGACGCGCTCGCCGACATCGAGCCGCCGGCGGATGAGGATGCGCGCTCCGCGCTCGAGGCCGAGGTGGCGAAGCTCACCGATCAACTCGAGAAGATCGGCCCCGTGAACGTGCTCGCGATCGAGGAACATCAGGAGCTCGAGCAGCGGGAGTCGTTCCTCCGTACGCAGCGCGACGATCTCGTGCAGTCGATCGAGTCGCTGCGCCAGACCATTCGCAAGATCAATCTCACCTCGCGCGAGCTGTTCCGCGACGCGTTCACCGCGGTCAACGAGTTCTTCGGAGAGATCTTCGCGTCGCTCTTCGGCGGCGGCACCGCGCGCATGCAGCTCCTCGATGAAGAGGACGTGCTGGAGAGCGGCATCGAGCTCGTCGCCCAGCCGCCCGGAAAGAGGAACCAGTCGATCGCGCTCCTCTCCGGCGGCGAGCGCGCACTGACCGCCATCGCCCTGCTCTTCGCGATCTTCCGCTACAAACCGAGCCCCTTCTGCATCCTCGACGAAGTCGACGCCCCGCTCGACGAAGTGAACACCGAACGCTTCGTCCGCCTCGTGCGCGACATGTCCCGCGACACGCAGTTCATCGTCATCACCCACTCCCGCCGCACGATGGAAGCCGCCGACGTGCTTTACGGCGTGACGATGGAGGAAGCGGGATGCTCGCGCCTGGTGTCGGTGAACTTCGCGGAGATGGAGGGGTAAGTGTCATCCTGAGCCGCGCAGACGGCGAAGGATCTTCCCGTTTGCCACGGGGGAAGATCCTTCGCCGTCTGCGCGGCTCAGGATGACAAAAAAAAAGGACGGGCCCGAAGGCCCGTCCTGGGGGAACGGCGCAGCTCTCCGAAAACTGCTAGGCCGATTTGGCGATCAGAGGAACGATCACGACTTCGCCGCTCGGGCCGGTCATCAGGCGCCAGACCGCGGAGTCGCTGATGTCCGCGAGCTTCGAGACCGCTCCGCAGTTCTTGCACGCGCCGGTGGCGGGAGCGGAGCCGATCGGCACGAAGTGAAAACGTTCCTTGCGGCAGTTGTCGCAAAGCTCGCGCAGAACGTCATAGTTGATCAGTGACAGGCGTTCATTCGTCATACACCTCTCCCAAAGAAACTGGGGGAGTTTACGGGCTCGGCGTTGGGGATTTTGTGAGCGGGATCACGCTGACGGCGATCCAGGCTGCAATCAGTCCGACCACCGCCGACGCGGTCACGTCCGAGGTCCAGTGGCGGAAGGCGAGGATGCGCGAGAGGCCGATCGCCGCCGCGAGCAGCAACGCGACGACGCGGAGCGTGAGACTGCGCGAGGCGAAAACGAGCACGCCGGCGAGCGCGAACGCGCCGACCGTGTGGCCGCTCGGAAACGACGTCGACGATCCCGGCGCGTAATGCGACGGTCCGAGCCAGAGCTCCGGACGCGCCCGGCCCACCAAGTGCTTGATGATCTGCCCCGCGATGCCCGCGCCGAGGCCGGACAGGGCCATCGCGATCGCGTACGACACCCACCGCCGCTCCGCGTACGCGATTCCCGCGACGACAAAAAACGCGACGATCAAGACCGGATTCATCCCGCCGCCGAACCGGTTGAGGATGCGAATCACGTCTTCCGTGAAATCCGACTGCACTCCCTCCGCCCAGGCGAGCATCGGCGCGTCGAGCAGCAGCCACACCACCGTGGTCGCGACCGCGCCCGCAACGAGACCGGCGAGTGCGCGCGGCCACAAACGGCGGTCGAAACGGATCGCGCGCAGCTGGCGAAGCGGCTCCGCGACATCAAGCGAGTCCGCGCTCTGCACGATCAGCAGCAGCAGGATGCCGGCGAGAAACCAGAAGACGACGTCCCACGACGGCGCTTCGCGCCCGAGGAATGAAAGCTCATCGACGGAGAGCCCTTCACCGAACCAGAGCCGGTTCGCGGAGACGACCGGCGACGGCCAGAACACCGAGAGGATCAGCAGCGTCACGAACGCCGCGGAAGCGTAGCGGCGCTTGAGTTCGGAGGGCAGAGGGCAGAGGGCAGAGGGCAGAAGTCCACCGGTCCCTCCGCGCTCTGCACTCTGCGCTCTGCCCTCTTTATCTTCGGTAGACATCGAACCATTTTCCGATCATCTGCAGCTCGGCGACCCTTTTGTAATCGCGCAGCACGTCCGCGATCCGGCCGGAGTCCTTTCGTCGCGCAACGATGAGCTGTGGATGGATCTCGCGTAATTCTCCGGCATCGACGTAGTGCACCCGCTCGAGCGAAGGCGGCATTCCGCGGACCCACAGGTGGGGGCAGACGTAGAGCGCGATCTGCTCCGGTGGCATGTTCTGACGGACCAGCACACGCACCAGTGGTTTCGTCGACGCCATCTCGTTCGCCATCGGCACGAGAGCCACGGCGGCGTAGATCAGCGCGGCGAGCGGAACGAGTCCGAGGGCGATCGTGGAAGGGACAAGCCGTCCGCGCAGCGACAGCGTGATCGGCACGGCCGCGCTCACCCCGAGAATCAGGAAGAGCGCACGGACGGACTGCGGCGCGATCTCCGGACGCTCGATCACGAGCCCCAGGATCCCGATGAACGCGAGGCCCGTCGCCATCAGCAGATTCGCGCGGAGTCCCCACCGCCACCACCCGTCCTCCGCAGCCAGCAGTCGCGCGATCGCCAGCGCCGCCGGCGGGATCATCGCGATCATGTACACGTCGAGCTTCGACGAGAGCAGCGAGTACGGCACCAGGACCGCGAGCATCCAGCTCACATAAAACTTCGCGCGCTCGTCGTTGCGCTTGTAGATCGCGACGATGGCGACGACGAGCAGCAAAAACCACGGCATCAGCGTCATCGGCGCGCGCAGAAGATAGAACCACGGCGGCGACTGATGGACCCACGAGCCGACCGCGCGTCCGACGGTCTGTTTGTAAAACACCTCGTGCCAGAACTCCCTGCCGCCGATCGCCACCGCGGCGACGAGCCACGAGAGCGGGATGACGATCATCGATCCGATTGCGAGCGCGTAGTTGTCTTTCGGGACGCGCCGGCGGCGCAGCGCCTCGAATGCGAAGAGGCATCCGATGATCACCGGCGCCATCGGTCCCTTCACCAGCGTCGCGATGCCGGTGGCGACCGCGGCGCGCACGAGCGTCCGCTCGCCGTCAAACGATTTCTGCACCATCCACGCGGCGTACACCAGCAGCATCGTGAAGGACACATCCATGCGCGCGGTCTGCGCCGATCCCCACACCATCAGCGACGTTCCGCAGACGAACGCCGCGAGCGGCCCTTCCATCTTCCAGAGGAGCCACAACAGCAATGCGAACGCGATGAGCGACGGGAGAACGAACGGCCAGATCGAATAGACGCCGAAGAGAACCGTCAGCAGATCGACGATCCAGAAATGCAGCGGCGGCTTGTGCGTGAACGGACTTCCTTCGAGCGTCGGAAGAAAAAACGCGCCGGCGCGCATCTCCCGCACGACCTGGCTGTACTTCGTCTCATCGCCCGCGAACAACTCGCGCCGAAGTGGCGAGAGGAGCGTCGAGAGGATGATGATCGCGAGGGCGATCCGCGGAACGCGCATGCGGGCGGATTGTAGTCGTCGAGTCGCCGAGTCTTCGAGTCGCCGAGCCGAAGAAGAGGCCCTCGACGACTTGTCGACTCGACGACTCGACGACTCCTAATCCGTTACACAGCAGTAACTTAGGACACCACATGACACGAACGCCTGGAATGCTAGAATCTTCCTGCGGATAGGTACTTCGAAGGAGGACAATGATGTCAGATTTCGCTGAGATTCAACGTATCCTCGCCGACGCGGATCCCGAGTTCCGTACCTGGGCCGAAGAGCATCGCATGTGTGAGAACCGTTTGAATGAGCTCACGGCCAAGCCCGAGATCACCGTCGACGAGGAGATGGAAGAGAAGACGTTGAAGAAGCGAAAGCTCCGACTGAAGGACCAGATGGCCGAACGGATTCGCTCGTACGACTCCGCGCACGTAGCCTGATACGCACTTCCCCTACAATCTGACCATCCGCCAAAGGGGGTTCCAAACGGAACCCCCTTTGCATAACATCGCCCGCCGGAGAAATCACGATCCATGCGCGTGCGATTCGCCCCCGAGGGATGGATCTTCATCATCCCGTTCATCATCCTGGCGGCGGTCGCGCTCCTGATTCAGTGGTACGTCGCCGCGATCGTCCTCGGCGCGGTGGCCGCCTTCCTGCTCAACTTCTTTCGCGACCCGCACCGCCTCGGCTCCGAGCGGCACGTCGACGTCCTCTCCCCCGCCGACGGCACGGTCGTGCTGATCAAAGACGTTCCCGACGGCTCGATCTGGCCCGGAGTGACCCGGCTGGTGAGCATCTTCATGTCCGTGTTCGACGTGCACGTCAACCGCGCGCCGATGACCGGCAGGATCGTGCACTACCGCTACAATCCGGGAAAGAAGATCGCCGCGATGTCGCACAAATCATCGGAAGAGAACGAGCAGAACCTGGTCGTGATGACCGACGCGCGCGGAGCGACGCTGGCCTTCAAGCAGATCGCCGGCCTGCTGGCGCGGCGGATCGTGTTCGACAAGAAGGAAGGCGACGAGGTCGCGCGCGGCGAGCGAATCGGGATGATCAAGTTCGGCTCGCGCGTGGACGTCTTTCTTCCGGCGGCCGCGCAGATCCTCGTCAAAGCGGGCGACAAGGTGAAGGTCGGCCTTACCGTGATCGCGGAGATTCCGGAGTGATGGGATGATGAAGCCCGTGCGACCGAACTTCCGCCGCGGGATCTACGTCGTCCCGACGTCGCTGAGCGTCCTGAACATCTTCTTCGGCTTCCGCTCGATCATCTATTCGACGCGGGCGATGGAAGCGATGACCCTCGGCCGCACCGACGCCGCCGTCGATTTCTTCGAGACGGCCTGTCTCTCGCTGCTCTTCGCCGCGGTCTTCGACACGTTCGACGGCCTCGTGGCGCGCTCCCTCGGCGCGACGAGCGAGTTCGGCAAGGAGTACGACTCCCTCGCCGACGTGGTGACGTTCGGATGCGCGCCGGCGATGCTGGTGTACTCCTGGGGCCTGCACGTGTTCGAAAAGCTCGGCGGCGGCATCGCGTTCATCTTCCTCGCCGCCGGCTCGCTGCGCCTGGCGCGCTTCAACGTGAGCACCGGCAAGACCGACTACCGCTACTTCGTCGGACTGCCGATTCCCGCGGGCGCGCTCATCCTCGCATCGATGATCTTCTACGCGCCGACGCCGGTCACCGACCGCCGCTTCGCGATCGTGGTGATGATCCTCACGATCGTGACCGCGTTCGCGATGGTCTCGCCCGTGCGCTACCGGAGCCAGAAGGGCCTGGCGCTCCAGAAAGAGCGCTCGCTGATGTACTTCCTCGTGCTCGCCCTCATCCTCAGCGTGGCCTTCAAATGGCCTCGCGAATTCTGGTTCGGGGGCGCGATCGCGTACCTCGTTTCGGGGCCGCTGGCGAAGCTGTGGTCGATTGCATTCCCGCGGGCCACGCCTCCCGCGGAAGTTCCGGCCGCTCCACCCGCCGAAACAACGTGATAAAACGCGCCCGTCATGGCGCATCCGAAATCCCCGAACGGCTATCGCCTCGGCATCGTCAATCCGCTGACGCTCGTCGGGAACGAGGTCAAGACCATCCTGCGCGAGCGCGCGTTTCCGTTCGCGAAGGTGGCCCTGCTCGATTCGACCGGCACGGCCGCCGGCGCGCTGACGGAAGTCGACGACGAGCCGGCCATCGTCGCTCCCATTTCCGATGATGAGCTGGAAGACCTCGACCTCGTGTTCTTCTGCGGCCCGCCCACCCAGAATCGCGAGTGGATCGCACATCACCGGGAGGACGACTTCATCGCCGTCGACGTCTCGCAGCCATCGTCGACCGACGAAGGAAAGCTCGCCATCGCCGGAGTGAACCTCGAGGACATCGGCGCCGGCGACGAGGTGTTGATCTCACCGCATCCGGTGGCGATTCCGATTGCGCTGATCCTCCATCAGATCGAGCGCATCAGCCCCATCGAGACCTGCACCGCGACGGTGATTCAGCCGGCGTCCGAGTTCGAACAGGAAGGCGTCGAGGAGCTCGCCAAGCAGACCCTCAGCGTGCTGAACATCTATTCGGTTCCGAAGTCGGTGTTCGACCGCCAGCTCGCGTTCAATCTCTATCCCGCGCCCGAGCACAACGAGGACTTCATCGTCGCCCAGATCCGCGCGCTCACCGATCCGCGCTCGGAGCTGGCGCTGCTCATCACGCAGGGGACGATCTTCCACGCTCACACGTTCTCGCTGTTCGTGAAGACGCGCGAGCAGCTCGACGTACAGCGCATCGTCGAGGAGCTGCGATCGAATCCCGCGCTCGCGCTGCCGGAGGGCGATCAACAATTCGGCACGATCGACGCGGCCGGGAAAGACGAAGTGCTGATTGCCGAAGTGCGCCCCGACGCGTCGATCGCGGGAGGATTCTGGGTCTGGGCCGTTTGCGATAACTTGCGCCGCAGCTCGGCGCTGAACGCCGTTCTCGTTGCGGAGAAAGTGCTGTTCGGCGCGAGCGCCGTGCATTAGATGGCAGAGGGCAGAGCGCAGAGGGCAGAAGATTGAAACCACGGCTTGACTCCTCCGCCGTCTGCCATCTGCGATCCGCCATCTGAAAGGAGACTTCGATGCAGGACTATTACGAGCCGAAGGTCGGCGACAAGGCGGCCGACTTCCGGCTCCCCTCCACCCGCGGGAAAGAGATTTCGCTGGGCGACTTCAAGGGCCAGGACGTGATCCTCTACTTCTATCCGAAGGACGACACGCCGGGATGCACCGCCGAGGCGTGCTCGTTCCGCGATCACGAGTCCGATCTCGCCAAAGAGCACGCCGTCGTCCTCGGCGTATCGGCCGATCCGATCGAAAGCCACGAGAAGTTCCGCGGAAAATACAACCTCAACTTCCCCCTGCTCTCCGACCAGACCGCCGACGTGGCGAAGATGTACGGCGTCTGGAAAGAGAAAAACCTCTACGGCCGCCGCACCTGGGGCATCGCCCGCACCACGTACTGGATCGGCGCGGACGGACGGATCAAGAAAATCTACAAGAAGGTGGACACGGCCAAGCACGCCGAGGACATCCTCGCGGACCTGCGGGAAGCGCGGAAGAAGTAGTGGAGCGGCGGGCTCTCAGCCCGCCGAAACCACACGCCCGGCGGGCTGAGAGCCCGCCGCTCCACGGAATGCGCGCAAACGGCGGCACGCTTCCTCCAGCGCGGCAAAGTCCTTCGCGAAGCAGAAGCGCAGCAGGCGGTCGCCGCGGCTCGACGCGTAGAACGACGGGCCGGGGACTGAGGCGACGCCGGCTTCTTCGATCAGCGACATCGCGGCTTCGCGGGCGTCGGTGAGCTCGTCGGGGATCTCGGCGAGCATGTAGTACGCGCCTTGCGGGACGAATGGGCGGAAGCCGCTGTCGTTCAGCGCGTCGGCGAGCATGTCGCGTTTTTTCTGGTAATCGGATGCGAGCTTCTCGTAGTACTCGTCGCCGATCTCCAGCGCGCGGGCGATGCCCCACTGCAGCGGCGTCGGCGCGCAGACGTAGAAGAGATCATTCACCAGCCCGATCGACGCACACACGCGCGCGTCGGCGGCGACGTAGCCGATCCGCCATCCCGTCACCGAGAACGTCTTCGAGAACCCGCTGATCGTGATCGCCACGTCGCGGTCGATCGCTGCCATCGAAAGATGTTTGCGTCCGTCGTAGACGATGTACTCGTAGATCTCGTCGGTGTAGCACCACGCGCCGAACTCGCGGCAGAGCGCGGCGATCTTCTGCAGCTCTTCGCGGGTGAAGACCTTCCCGCACGGATTCGACGGCGTGCAGACGACGATGCCGCGCGTGCGCGGACCGAACGCGGCGCGCAGCGCGTCGAAGTCGATCGACCAGTCGGGCAGTTGCAGCGGGACGAACTTCGTCTCGATGCCGAGGACCTTCAGCGTGTTGAGGTGATATCCGTAGTAGGGCTCGAAGAGGATCACTTCATCGCCCGCGTTCAGCGTCGCCATCGCCGCGGCCGCGAAGCCGCCGGTCGAGCCGACGGTGACGAC
>Ga0207686_10001782_pt1 | contig 11984 bp, 11 predicted proteins | sample KBSM24metaG_FD_184396 | JGI IMG/M metagenome (GOLD analysis project Ga0207686, IMG submission 184396) | Miscanthus rhizosphere microbial communities from Kellogg Biological Station, Michigan, USA - KBS M2-4 metaG (SPAdes) (version 2) | ecosystem: Host-associated > Plants > Roots > Rhizosphere >...
CGGCCGCCGGCGTGATCGCGTTCAGCGCGCCCAACTCATGGCCACCGGCGTCGGCGACGCGCGCGGCGAGTTCCGACGCGTCCAGCGCCAGGAGCTCGGCGGCAAGCTCCGATGGCGCCGACCAGACGATCGAGATCCGCCTGCCCGGCAGCGGCAGCCACGCCAGCACGCTGCCGTCGCGAAGAAACCATTGCAACGCGCGGCCGCGATGCGCGCGCTCCGTGTCGAAGTTGGCGACGACGCCGGACTGGCCATAGGCGCGCGGGACGCCCCGGATGCCGGCCGCCTCCCGCGTCCACGAACGGACGCCGTCGGCGCCGACGATCAGCCGAGCCGATATCGCCCGTCCGTCGTCCAGCCGCAATTCCGCGCCGCCGGCACGCCAGACGAGCGACACCGGCGAACAGGGCGCGACGATGTCGAGTCCCGGCATGCCGCGAGCCGCCTGGACCAGTGCGGCATTGAGTGCGCGATTCTCGACGATCCATGCCAGCGCGCGTTCGCCCAGCTCATAGGCGGAGAACTCGATCCCGCCGCCGGCGTCGCCGCGCACGTCCATCGCTTCGATCGGCGCGATGCGCTCGACCGGAAGCAGCTGCCACGCGCCGATGCTGTGCAGGAAGCAGGCGCTTCCTGGACTGATCGCGTAGACCCGCTGATCCCAGCCGTCGCCGTCGGTATCGCGCGGCGCCGCCGATGTGGCGACGCTGCCGCGATCGGCGATCGTGACGCTCAAGCCGGCACGCGCCAGCGCCGCCGCAAGCGCAAGACCGACCAGCCCGGCGCCGACGATGATCACGTCGCGCGTGCCTGCATCGGCGCTCACCCGAGCACCTCGATCACGTGATTCTGATTGGTGTAGATGCAGATGTCGCCGGCAATCGTCAGCGCCTGCTTGACTATGTCGTCGGCAGGAAGCTCGGTGTGCTCGAGCAGGGCGCGGGCGGCCGCCTGGGCATAGGCGCCACCCGAGCCGATCGCGACGATGCCGTACTCGGGCTCGAGCACGTCGCCGGTGCCGGTGATCACCAGCGAGGAAGTCGCGTCGGCCACCGCCAGCATCGCCTCGAGCCGGCGCAGGATGCGGTCGGAGCGCCAGTCCTTCGCCAGCTCGACGGCAGCCCGCTGCAGCTGTCCCTGGTGCTTGTCGAGCTTGGCTTCGAAGCGCTCGAACAAGGTGAATGCGTCGGCCGTCGCGCCGGCAAAGCCGGCGAGCACGCGATCGTTGTAGATGCGGCGTACCTTGCGTGCGGTCGCCTTGATGACCACGTTCCCGAGCGTCACCTGGCCGTCGCCGCCAAGCGCTACCCTTGCGCCGCGGCGCACGGAAAGTATCGTCGTACCGTGAAAGAGATCCATGGTGGGATGCAGCTGAGTCCGGCGCGGTCGCGTCAGCGCGGATGCGCGGCCAAAAAGCGCAGTCGGCGCGGTATGACTCCCGGGAACCGCTGCTACGTCGCTTTCTTGATGAAGTGCCGGGGCGAGATGCCGATCAGAAGCAGCAGCGCCCGGATGATCGGCGATGCGCCGACAATCTGAATCGACTTGCGCTGCGACTCGACGCGGCTGATGGCGTTGAAGATCGCTCCCGCGCAGACGAAATCGATACGCTCGATTCCACCCATGTCGATCGGTATCGCATGCCGCCCTTCGCCGAACATCGCGAGCTTGGCGAGCTGCGGGTCCGAGGACCCGAGCATCGTTCCCTGCCAGACGAGCATTTCCGGATTGTCCGGCGCCGCGTCGGCCGGCGCAGCGGAATCGCCCGCAGCCTCCGCGGGCAGCGACGAGGGCGGGGGTTCCCATGACGGCGGCGATACTTCGAACGCGACGGCGAATTCAACGGCGCGATCCTCGAACACCTTGTGGTCGTTCTGCCACTGCAGCAATTCGAGCAATAGAATCCAGTAACCTTCTCCGGCGGCGCGACCCTGGACGACCGAATGCTCGAGGGCGGTGCGTATCTTTTCCGGGTGTTGCAGCGCCAGCGGATACTTGCGCCTGCGCAACTGCGCCAGCGCATCGGCCAAAAGCGTGGCCCCTGCGTTGTCGGCGCCCGTCAGAGAGCCCAGATCGAGACGGACCTGCGCCTGCTTTTGTGACGCCGCGAGCAGGTTCGCGATCTGCGGCGCATGCCCGGCGTTGAGCTTGCCGGTCAGACCGACATAGCCGGCGGCCACCGGACGCGCGCCCTGGCGCGTCTGGATGCCCAGCTCTTCGCGCGACGGAGCCGAGCGCTCGAAAGCGACGACATATTGCAGCGACAGTCGGTCGTACTCGGCGTGGTCGCCCAAGCGCTGCAGCAAATCGAACAATGCGAGCCAGGCCAGCGGTGAAGTCTTGGCGTCGGCGTCGTTGGCGATGCCGTCCTCGAGCACCAGGCGGGCATGGGCGGCGTTTCCATTGGCATACAGCAGCGCCGCATTCTCGAGCACGGCGCAGAGACCGGGATTGGCTTCGGCGACCTGGATCTTCTGATTGAGCCCCGGAGTCCATTCGATCAGGCTCGGCGGGCCCGTGACGGTGATCTCGCGCTCGTTGTTGTCAGCCGCGGAAGGACGCGGCTCGCCGCGCGTCAGCACGGTCGGCCGAACCTTCATCGTTGCCGCCAGCTCCCGCGCCGACCCGGGCGGAGAGCGCGCATCGGGGCGCGCGCCCGCGTCGGGGCGTGCGCCCGCGTCGGGTCGGGGCTTCGCGTCGGAAGCTTTGCCCTTGCCCGGGGACTTCGGAAACAGGTTAAACGCCATTGCGGTCCGGGTCGTGAACAGGTGGCCGAAAGGCCCCGATTATGGGCCGATCGCTACCCGCCAACAAGCGGGCGACACCGGGCAAAGGCGTGCCGGCGCCAGGGGATCAGCGCGCCATCGCGGGTTGCGCTCCCTTGGCGGCGCCGACGTTGGCCAGATTGTCCGCGGCGAATTGCCAGTTGAGCAATTTGTCGATTACCGCGTTGACATGATCGGGGCGTCGATTCTGATAGTCGAGGTAATAGGCATGCTCCCAGACGTCGATGGTCAGCAACGGCGTCTGCCCCTTGGTGAACGGGACCTCGGCGTTGCCGGTCTTGACCACCTTGAGCGAATCGTTCTCAACGACCAGCCACGCCCAGCCGCTGCCGAATTGCGTGACGGCTGCATCGGCGAAAGCCTTCTTGAAATCGTCGTAACTGCCGAAGGCTGCATCGATCCGGGCCGCCATCGCGCCCTGGGGCTTGCCCCCGCCTTTCGGCTTCATGCATTGCCAGTAGAACGTATGGTTCCAGTGTTGCGCGGCATTGTTGAATATCGCCGTCGAGCTCGACTTGCCGGCGGTCGCCGCGATGATCGCTTCTAGCGGCTGTCCCTCGAATTCGGTGCCCGCGATCAGCTTGTTCAGCGTCTCGACATAAGTCTTGTGATGCTTGCCGTGATGAAAGCCGAGGGTCTGCGACGAAATTACCGGCGTCAGTGCGTCTTCGGCGTACGGCAACGGCGGAAGTGTAAAAGGTCGTGCCATGGAATCCCCTTTCGATTATCAATGGAGGGAGCGAGGCAACGGCGCCCCGGCCCTCCCATTGCCGGCCGCCGGCTGCCCGGATCAAGATGGCCTGATCCGACGCTGCTTGCTACAATCGAGACGACAGCTTCGATGCGCTAAAGTTTCCGCACCGGCCGGGCTGCCGCCCTAAGTTCACTATCAGGCGGGCCGGCCACATCCTGGGAGGAACGATGAAAAATCCGCTCGACTCGCTGTGGGGCACAATCATCTGCGGGCTGATCCTGACCGCAATCCTGTATTACGTCGTCAAAAGCATTCCACTCTAGACAGGGGCCATCATGGATTACGTTCCCGCACTCGCAAGATGGCTGCACTTGATGGCCGGCGTCATGTGGATCGGCCTGTTGTATTACTTCAACTTCGTGCAGGTCGCGGCGATGAAGGCAGCGACCGCGGAGGGCACCCAGGCCGGCATCGCGAAGCACGTCGCGCCGCGCGCGCTGCTGTTTTTTCGCTGGTCGGCCGTCGTGACCTGGCTGGCCGGCGCCGCGCTCCTCGGCAATCAATTGGGCAACGCGTTCACGCTGAGCCACGGCATGGCCGGCATCGGCGTCGGCGCCTGGCTCGGCACGATCATGCTGTTCAATGTGTGGGCGCTGATCTGGCCCAATCAGCAGAAGATTCTTGGCCTGAAGCCTGCGACTGACGAGGAAAAGAACAAGGCTCGCCGCGTGGCTTTCCTGGCATCGCGTACCAACGTGGCGCTATCGATCCCGCTGTTGTTCTTCATGGCGGGAGGGTGGTCGCACCGCGCAATTTTCGGGTTGTAGAATTTACCGGCCGCTGCGGGAGCACGGCGGCCGGACGTCCACCCGCCGCGGCTGTCGGGCACACTGCCCGCCGCTGGCGGCGCAATGCTCGAGCTCAATCGCCGTAGAGCTTTTGCACCCGCTCGCGGCGCTCCTGCGCCTCGAGCGACAAGGTCGCCGTCGGCCGGGCCAGAAGGCGCGGAACTCCGATCGGCTCGCCGGTCTCCTCGCAATAGCCGTAGGTCCCGTCGTCGATCATCTTTAGTGACTTCTCTATCTTCTTGAGCAACTTGCGCTCCCTATCCCGGGTGCGCAGCTCCAGCGTGTATTCCTCCTCGAGCGTCGCGCGATCCGACGGGTCGGTCGTCACCTCGTTCTCGCGCAGGTGCTGGCCGGTGTCATCGGCATTGTTCAGCAGTTGAGCGCGAAGCTCGAGCAGCCGCTGACGGAAGAACGCCAGCTGCTCCTCGCTCATGTACTCCTTGTCGCTCGCCTTGAGGAGATCTGGCTCGGTCAGCACCCTGACCTTTTTCGCTACGTTTTTTGTTGCCACGTTTCCACCTTCTCCACCTTATGCCCGAACCCGATCGCTTCGCACGATGAGCCCGCCAAGCTTCGGCCGACCTGCCCATCGGGACGCTGCCACCGGCGGCATTGCCGGAGCCAGAGCCCCGTGCGAAGCACGGGGATGCGTCAAGCTCCGATGGGCCGCCGCACTAAACCTCGCATTATATCGCGAACCAGCCGCTACAAGCCAAGGTGAATGCACACGGTTCGGCGACCCGGCCGGCGGACGGGCACCCCCGTATAATGCATGCAAAAACAATGCCTGACATGCTGACGATCACCCGCCCCGACGACTGGCATCTCCACTTGCGCGATGGCGCGCCGATGCGCTCGGTCGTCGGCGCAACGGCCCGCGTATTCGGTCGCGCCGTGCTGATGCCGAATCTCGATCCTCCCGTCGCCACCGTCGCTGCCGCGGCCGCCTACCGCGACAGAGTCGTCGCGGCGCTGCCGCAGGATTCGCGTTTCACGCCGCTCTTGACGCTGTACCTCACCGACGACACCAGCCCCTCCGAAATCGAGCGCGCTCGCGCTGCCGGTTTCGTCATCGGCGTCAAATACTATCCGGCCGGCGCGACGACCAATTCGGCATCCGGGGTTACCGAGCTCGCGCGCGTCTATCCGGCGCTTGCCGCGATGGAAAGGTGCGGACTGCCGCTGCTCGTGCATGGCGAAGTCACCGACCCGGACGTCGATGTGTTCGATCGCGAACGAGTCTGCGTCGAACGGGTGCTGGCGCGCATCGTGCGCGACTTCCCGGCCTTGAGGCTCGTCGTCGAGCACATCACGACGCGGGAAGCGGCCCAGTTCGTCGCCGCCGCGCCGGCGCATGTCGGGGCGACGATCACGCCGCAGCACCTGTTGTGGTCGCGCAATGCGCTGTTCGCCGGCGGACTGCGCCCGCACGCCTACTGTCTGCCGGTGCTCAAGCGCGAAGCGCATCGCCGCGCGCTGGTCGATGCGGCGACCGGAGGCAATGCGAAATATTTTCTCGGCACCGATTCCGCGCCGCACGCCAGGCACGTCAAAGAGAGCGCCTGCGGCTGCGCCGGATGTTTTTCGGCGCCGTTCGCAATCGAGCTCTATGCCGAAGTATTCGATGCCGCCGGCAAGCTCGACAAGCTCGAGGGCTTCGCCAGTTTCCACGGTGCGGATTTCTACGGCCTGCCGCGCAATGCCGGCACGATCACGCTCGAGCGCGCGTCCTGGACGGTGCCAGCGAGTTATCCGTTCGGGGCCGGGACGGTCGTGCCGATCTTCGCCGGGGAGACGCTACGCTGGCGCGTCGCCGACTAATGCGTTTTTAGCGTGCTAAACTGAGTGCCGAAGTCGGCCAGACCGTCGCTGTCCGCTGAAGGCGCAAGCCCCACGCTGGCAGAGGAAAGTCCGGGCTCCGCAGAGCAGGATGCTGGGTAACGCCCAGACGCTATAAGTCGTTCGCGAGAGCGGCGATGAAGGCGAGGAACAGGGCCACAGAGACGAGTCGCCCCCGGTTCGGGTCAAACCGTGCCGGGAGCGGGTGAAACGCGGCAACCTCCATCCGGAGCAACACCAAGTAAGCGGACGACGACGCTGCTCGCCGAGTCCGCGGGTAGGTGGCTCGAGCGCCGCGGTAACGCGGCGCCTAGACGAATGACGGCCATAGGACGCGTCACGGCGCGTCCCGTAACAGAACCCGGCTTATCGGCTGACTTCGACTTTATTGCGCATTGCCTCTGGCGCCCCGCGTGTTCCGCGGGGCGTCTCCCTTTCACGTGTCCAATCGCGTCGATTCAGCCATGTCGCCGCCGGCGCAAGTCGCGCAGAATTTCGCGCGCGCAGTTGTGCCCGGGCACGCCGGTCACGCCCCCTCCGGGATGGGTGCCGGCGCCGCACATGTACAAGCCTTTCAGGGGCCCGCGGTAGTGACCGTTGCCGAGCACCGGCCGCGCCGAAAACAGCTGGTCGAGGGAAAGCGCACCATGGAAGATATCGCCGCCGATCAAGCCGAACTCGCGCTCGAGATCGAGCGGCGACAGCACGCGGCGGCCAACCACGCTGGCGGCGAAATTCGGCGCGTGGCGATTGACCGTCGCGATCATCAGGTCGGCGACCTCTTCCCTCACGGCGTCCCACGAGCGACCGTCCGGCAGCGTCGGATTGGCGTGCTGGCAGAAGAGGCTTGCGACGTGCTTGCCCGGCGGTGCGAGCGTGCGATCGACCAGCGAAGGAATCAGCAGCTCGACGATGGGTTCTCGCGACCAGCCGTGCTGGCGCGCATCGAAATAGGCGCGCTCCATGTATGCGAGCGATGGCGCGATGATGATGCCGGAGCGCAGGTGTTCGCCATCGCCGGGCAGGCAGGCGAAGTCGGGAACGGCGTCGAGCGCGACGTTGATGCGAAACGTCGCGGAGGCGCAGCGGTAATTCTCGATCCGCTGCCGGAAGTCGCCGTCGAGCGCCGCAGCATCGATCAGCTGGAGGTAGAGGAGCTTCGGATTGACATTGGCGACGACCCGGGGCGCAGCAATCTCGCTGCCGTCGGCCAGCGCGATGCCGACCGCGCTGCCGTCCTTGGTCAGCACGCGTGCAACGGCCTCGTCAGTGAAGATTTCGACGCCGCGTTCGAGCGCCTCGCGCGCCATCGCCTGCGTGATCGCACCCATGCCGCCCAGCGCGTGCCCCCACTGCCCGCGCTTGCCGTTGACCTCGCCGAAGACGTGGTGCAACAGCACGTACGCCGAGCCCGGCGTGTACGGGCTCGCGAAGTTGCCGACGACGGCGTCGAAGCCCAGCGCCGCCTTCATCGGCTCGGACTCGAACCAGCGGTCGAGAATGTCGCCCGCGCTCTTGGTGAACAGGTCGAGGATGTCGCGACGCTGCGCCATCGGCAGGCGCTTGAGCTTGCCGCCGACCTTCCACGCCTGGAACAGCTCGTGCACGCCGCCGCCGACGTTCGGCGGCGTTTCCAACAGCAGCGCGCGCAGCACATCGGCCACGTGCTCGAGCATCGCGTAGTACGCCGGCAGCGCTGCCGCGTCCTTGTGCGAAAACCGCGCCACTTCCGCCTGAGTGCCGCCGCGCCCGTTGGCGTGCGCGCCACCGACCCTCAGATACTCGCCGCCTGGCAATGGCAGGAAGTTCGCCATCGGCCGCTCGACGATCTTCAGCCCATGCTCCTTCAGGCATAACTCGTGGATCACCTTCGGGTGCAGCAGGCTGACCGTGTAGCTCGCCGTCGAGTTGCGGAATCCCGGGTGGAATTCCTCGGTTACCGCGGCGCCGCCGACGACCCCCCGCCGCTCGAACACCGCGACCTTCAGTCCGGCACCGGCGAGATAGCAGCCGCAGACCAGGCCGTTGTGACCGCCGCCGATGATCACCGCGTCGTAGCGGTCCTTCAAACGCGGCGGGGCCGCGCTCGCGGCAGATTCGCGTGAGCGCTGAGCGTTCACCAGCAGCGCGGATCAGACGCGGCGCGACCTGCCGTCGCCGCGCAGCCGGCCCGCTCGGGAATCACGCTCACTCCTCGCCCATGCCGGGAACGACGGTCGAAAATCCGCAGTCGACGTAGGTAATCTCGCCGGTGACCGCGCTGGCCAGATCGGACAGCAGAAAAGCGGCGACGTTGCCCACTTCCTCGATCGTGACATTGCGCCGCAGCGGCGCGGTCTTCGCGACAAAGTGGAGAATGCTCGTAAAACCGCCGATGCCGGCCGCGGCGAGCGTCTTGATCGGCCCGGCCGATATCGCGTTGACGCGGACGCCTTCCGGACCCAGGCATCGCGCGAGATAGCGCACGTTGGCCTCGAGGCTTGCCTTGGCCAACCCCATCACGTTGTAGTTCGGCATCGCCTGCACCGCACCGAGGTAGGTCAGCGTCAGCAACGCGCCTTGCCTGCCTTGCATCAGCGGCCGTGCGCCCTTGGCCAGCGCGGCGAAGCTGTACGAGCTCACGTCGTGCGCGATGGCGAAAGCCTGGCGCGAGATCGCATTGAGAAAGTCGCCGGCCAGCGCCTCGCGCGGCGCGAATGCGATTGAATGCAGCAACCCGTCCAACCCGCCCCATTCGCGCTCGACCGCATCGAACAGCGCAGCGATCTGGTCGTCGTGCGCCACGTCGCACGGCAGCACCGGCGCGCTGCCAAAATCGGCCGCCAGCTTGACCACGCGGTCCTTCAGATCGTCGTTGACGTAGGTGAACGCGAGGGACGCGCCTTCGCGCTTGCACGCATGCGCGATGCCGTACGCGATCGAGCGATTGGAAAGCAAGCCGGTGATCAGGATTTTCTTGCCGGCGAGAAATCCCATGGCGATCCTTGTCGATTGATGCGCCGGCGCGGCAACCGCCGCTCGTGGACGCAGGCAGGGTCTAGAACTTCTCGATGACGCCGCAGGCGAGCCAGTCGTTGGCCACGCCGAATTCGGGTTTGGGATCGGGATCGAGCTTGCCATGGACAACGACTGAATGCCCGGTGACGTCGTTCGCCGCCCCCGTAGCTACCGACAGGCCCGTTACCTGGGCCTCGAGAGTCGCCTGTTCCTCATGGCGCACGACGATGTTCGGCAGTTCCCCCGAGCGTCGCGCGCCAGAAGCGGCACCCTTGGCGTTCCAGACCGGCCCGGCGCTGGCCGCGTTCGGCGAGCTGCAGTTGCCGGTCTCGTGAATGTACAGGCTGTGCGGTCCGCCGGGCAGATTGAACACGTTAGCCAGCACCGCGACCTTGTCGCCGCGCTGGGTGAACATGACCGTACCGTGGGTAATGCTCCCGTTCTTGGACACCAGCCGAGCGAGCGCCTGATTGCCGGTGGAGGGAACTATGGCGCCCATGACCGGTTGGTTGATCGTGCAGGCGCCCAGGATCAGTCCCGCCACCGATATGGCGGTCGCGCACAGCAGCAGCTGCGAAGGCCAAAGCCTCATCAACGCTTTCGGATGACTCCGCAGGCGACGCGGGCGCCGGAATTGCCGGTCGGCTGCGTCGCGTAATCGTCCGCGTCCTTGTGCACGATGACCGCCTTGCCGACGATGTCGGTGACGCCGGCGCCGACGCTCATCGGCGCCAGTTCGCCCTGGAAGATCGCGTTGCCCGAGGCGTCGGCGACGAGTGCCGGCATGTCGCCGACGTGGTGTTCGGCGGATGCCGGGTTGCCATGCGGCTTGGCCGTCGGATTGAAGTGCCCGCCAGCGCTCATGCCGTCGCTCGAGCTGCAGTCCCCTTTTTCGTGAACGTGGAAGCCGTGCGCACCCGGCGCGAGGCCGGAAATCTTGGCGTCGACAAAAACCTTGTCGCCGCGCTGCTCGAATCCGATCGTGCCTTTGGCGCTGTTTCCGGCCGTTGGATCGAGTGCGGCGACCGCGGACTGCCCGTGCGGTGCCATCGCCGCGCACGCGGCCAGCACTGCAATCGCCGAAATTAGCACCGGTCGATTCATCTGATCTCCTTGAGTACCTTCGGGTTTCGGCCCGCCACAACATGCGCCGGCCGCGTTGTCCGTCGCATCATAAGCGAAGCGCCATGCGTTGCCAACGCGAAGCCCGGCAAATCGGCGCCTGCGCAGTTCGTCGGCGGCCAATCGCATGCTATCGAATCGGCCCGGCGATGCGCTACACTTCACCTCGGGCCGGATATCAGAAAATGCTGTCCGACCGTCGATCGGCGAAAGCCTGTCCAAACTCGCTGGGCCGAGCTATCCGGCCCGCTATGGTCGCGTCGCGTACCCGTCGTTGGCCTGACGCTCTCTTCATCAATTCGGAAGGAACAATGTTTTTTCGAAGCTGCTCCATATTCGCGCTGTCGCTCCTGATTCCATTGTCGGTCGCCGCGGAAAGCCGGTGCGATCAGTTGCTTAAGGCTTTCGGCAACCAGCTTGCCGACCCCACGTGCTTTGTCAGCACCGATCTCACGACCAATAATCTGAACACGACGCCTGCGAACAATTCGTTGGCCGGGGTGCCGGCCTTCGCATTCACGCCGATGACTGATCGCGCGGTCATCGCGCCGAGCGCTGCCAAGAAGACTCCTATCGCGACCGTTGTCCCCGGCGTGCAGATCAACGCGCGCATCGCTTCGGACCCGACCGGCCAAGGTCGGTTCCTGCTGCGTCTGCCCGACAACTGGAACGGACGGCTGGTCGTCGCCGGTGCATCCGGCACGCGAAGCGAATTCAACGGGGACTTCGCCTGGAGCGACTACGTGGTGCAAAAGGGCTATGCGTATGCGTCCCAGAACAAAGGCGTGCTCAACCTTTACCTCACTACCGCCACAGACCCTCTTGGTTGCAGGTTGAATCCGTCGTCTACGACCTATGTCCATTTCTACGACAACGATCCGAATCAGCCCTTCGCGCGCTGGGCGGATTTCATGATTCAGGCGGCACAGCTTGCGCGCACCGGCGTCAGGGCCAGCTACGGCAAGTCGCCGTCCTATACCTACGCGGTTGGCACATCAAACGGCGGCTACCAGGTGCGCCGCGCGGTCGAGTTGGCCCCGAAGCTGTTCGATGGCGGCGTCGACTGGGAAGGTACCTTCGTCGATAAGCATGCGCCGAACTTGCTGACCGATCTTCCGCCGGCCGTCCTTAACTACAACGACTACCTGGCATCCGGCTTCAATGCAACCACCACGGCGGCGAAAAACATGGTCGCGGCCGGCTATCCGCCTGACGTCGTCGTGCCGACCGCGCCGCCGACCATGTCGCCATCGCTTTGGGGCAACTATTGGGGGTCGTTCTGGGAAGTCACGCAGTGCCAGTGGCAAAAACGCCTCGACCCGGGGTATGACACCTATGGCAGTGGCACCGGCACGTACAACTACGTCAGCCGGCTGTCGGTTTCCGACGTGGGCGACAAGATGGCTGACTTTGCGACCACGGGTCTGGTCCAGCGCCCGCTGATCACCGTGGCCGGTACGATGGACGCGCTGCTGCCGATCGACCACCACGCCCGCGCATACGCGCGCAAAGTCGCCAGCGAGCTCGACGGCGCCGCGCACGGCGCGGATCCGAAGAGGCCGGCGTACAGGTTGTACGAGGTGCAGAACGGCAATCACATCGAGACTTACCAGGACACGTTCCCGCAACTCGAGCTGATCGAGCCCCATGCGCAGCGCGCGTTCGACCTGCTCGTTCTTCAGGTCGAGCAAGGCGTTC